>FWWM01006282.1_pt1 | contig 25099 bp, 20 predicted proteins | sample 2228351 | NCBI WGS metagenome assembly FWWM01 (sample SAMEA103939774, study PRJEB20133) | metagenome
AGGCGAACCAGAACTCGGTGGTGTGCAGCACGGGCGCGAGCGTTGCCCCGGCCAGCTCGCCGGCCACGGCCCGCCCGAAGATGTCCCACGTGGAGCCGGTGGCGTCGTCGATGAAGGTGCCGGGCGCCGGGCCCGGGGCGAAGCGGAGCGCGCGCCCGCCGTGGCGCGCATCGTACGCCGCCGCCGATCCGATATCGCGCGACATGGCGATCTCCCGCTGGTCGAGGGCCGAGGCGGTGCCCGGCATCCAGAACACGGCCACGGGCACTCCCCCCGCCTCCACATTCGCCACCCCGGCCGCCGCGAGCCGCTCCATCGGGATCGCCAGCCCCGCGCCGGTGCGGTCGAGCGCTACCACCCGCTCGAGGGCCGGCAGGCGGGGGTCGGGCGTGCCGCTGAAGAGGAACGGCTGGCTGGTGGCGTCGTAGAACTCGTACGGGTTGATGCCGTAGGCACGGTCGAACCCGGTCTCCTCGGTCAGCACCGGGGCGGCCGGGAAGGCGCGCTGGAACTCCCCCCAGGCGACGATGCTCGCCGGCAGGGGCGTGAGCTGCGCACCGGCAAAGGCACCGACGATTCCCTCGCCCGTCGCCTGCTGCCACCAGCTCTCCGTCTGCCGGTCCCACATGATGAGGTCGGAGTGGCGCAGGTTGCCGGAGACGCCGAAGTCCAGCACCTGGCCGCCGACCCGCCGGTCGAAGGCGATCGCTGTGTTGCAGAGCGGGCAGAAGGTGACAACCACCGGCCGCTCGCCGAAGCGGTCGTTGACCACCTCGTGCCAGGTGAGGATGTGGAGCGGGTACCCCCTGGTGATGCCATCGACCGTGACCACTGCCACGGGGAGGCGGTCGGCGTACGCCAGCGAGGCGGCCGGGGCGAAGCGGGCAGCCCCACCCGCCGGCGCCGGGATGGAGACGGCGCCCTCGGCATCGAGCGGCGGGATGCAGTCGCGCCGCGGGCAGCCGCGGAGGATTTCACGCGGATCGACCGTCGCGCGGCTGAAGTCCGTCCGTGGCCAGTCGGGAAACTCCGCCTGGAAGGTGATGAGGCGGTCGACCGCCGAGAGGGTGGCCGTGGGGGTCGGCGGCGGGGGCGTGGCGGGCGCGGGTGCTTCGCCGCTGCAGGCTGCCGCGCCAAGCAGCAGCGGGGCGAGGAGGGCGGCGATTCCGCGGTGCATGGCGTGGCCAGCCTACCCGGGCCGGCGAAAGAGCCGGTAATGGCCGGTATCATGGCCTGCCGTGACGCCCGAGATGTGGGTCATCCTTGGCGTGCGGGTGGCCGGTTCGCTGCCGGTGCTGCGCTGGCCGCTCTTCGGCGGGGTGCTGGCCATCCTGGTCGACCTCTCGGACCTCTTCCTGCGCGCGTACCTCGACCTCGGCGGGGTGCGGAATTACCAGTCGTTCGACAAGTGGTGCGACCAGGTGTACCTGGCGCTCTTCCTGCTGGTGGCGCTGCGCTGGCACGGCCCCGCGCGGAGCATCGCGGTGGCGCTCTACGCCTTCCGGCTGGCCGGGTTCGCCACCTTCGAACTCACCGGCGAGCGGTGGGTGCTGATGCTTTTCCCCAACGTGTTCGAGTTCTGGTTCCTGTTCGTGGCGTTGACACGGCGCTGGTGGCGGGGGTTCCGGTGGGAGCGTGGCCCGGTCGCGGCGGCGCTGGCCGGGGCCACGGCGGCGAAGCTGCTGCACGAGTACGCGCTGCACGTGGGGCGCTGGTTCGATAGCTTCGGCCCGAAGGACGTGGTGCGCTGGCTGCTGGGGCCGTTTGGGTAGGGTGGGCCCGGCAACCTTCCCCGGGGCGCCGCCGTGGCGTACGCTGCCGCGCACATGCCCGGCCCCGGTACCTGGCTGCGCGCCTCCCGTCCCGTCTCCTTCACGGCCGCGGCGGTCCCCGCCCTCGTGGGGACGCTCATCCCCGCCGCCGGGTCCATCACCTGGTGGACCGCGCTGCTCACGGTGGCCGGCTCCGTCCTCTTCCTCGCGGGCACCAACTTCGTCAACGACTACTACGACCACCGCAAGGGGAGCGACGCACCCGGCTCGCCGGGGCCACCCGGCGCCATCCAGCAGGGGCTCCTGGCGCCGCGGCAGGTGCTTACTGGCGGGATCGCGTGTTTCGCCGCCGGGGCCGTCATCGGGCTGGTGCTCTGCGCCGTGGTGAGCTGGCAGCTCCTCTGGCTCGGGCTCGCAGGGCTGGCCGCAGGGTTCCTCTACACCGGCTGGCCGCTCCACCTCGCCTACCGCGCGCTCGGCGAGGTTGTGGTCTTCGCCTTCATGGGCCCGGCCATCGTCATGGGGGCGGCCTTCGTCCAGGCCGAGCGCTGGCGCCTGGATGCGCTCATCGCCGCGCTGCCGGTCGGCTTCCTGGCTGCGGCCATCCTGCAGGCGAACAACCTGCGCGATATCGAGAGCGACCGCGCCGCCGGCAAGCGCACCCTGGCCACCATCCTGGGCCCGCGCGCGGCGGAATGGGAGTTCTGGCTGCTCATCGTCGCGGCGTATGTCTCGCTCGTGGCCGCGGTGGCCTGCGGCGCGCTGCCGTGGCCCGCGCTGCTCGCCCTCCTCACGCTCCCGCTGCTGCGGCCCCTGGCCCGGCCGCTCGCTGCGGTGCGCGCCGGGGCGAGCCGGCGGCGGCTGAACTACCTGCTGCGCGATACGGCGCTGCTCCACCTCCGCTTTGGGGCGCTGCTGGTGGCGGGGCTCGCGCTGGATCGGGCGCTCGGGTAGGCGGCGCCAGGGCGGTCAGCGGCGGGCGGCGTTTGCCAGGCGGCCGTGCGCCCAGTGGGTGATGGCCACGGCGAGGGCGTCGGCCGCATCCTCCGGTGCCGGCTGCTCGGCCAGGCCGAGCTGGAAGGCCACCATGCGAGCCACCTGCTCCTTCTCGCCGCGGCCGAAGCCGGCCACCGTCTGCTTCACGAGGAGCGGGGCGTACTCGGCGACGGGCAGGCCGGCATCGGCGAGGGCGATGATGGCCGCCGCGCGCGCCTCGCCCAGGAGCATCGCGCTGCGCACATTCTGCCCCACGAAGCCGGCCTCGATCGCCGCCTCGCTGGCGCCGCACTCGCGGGCGATGGCGAGCAGCCCCGCACGCAGGGCCAGCAGGCGGGCGGCCCGCTCTTCGGCGGGGCGGGTGCGCAGCACGCCATGCCGCACGTGGCGGGCGCGGTCACCCTCTACCTCGATGACGCCGTAGCCGGTGGCGGTGAGCCCAGGGTCGATGCCGATGATGCGCACGCCGCCATGGTGCCCCATCGGCCGGCGGAAGGCGAACGGCGGCGCGTCACCCGCCGGCGGCGAGCGCCGGGGTGTGCTCCGGGCACTCCATCTCTGCCTCCGCCTCCGACAGCTCCCGCCCGATGAGCGCGCAGCGGTGCGGTGCGCCCGCGCCACTCCCTTCGCCCGAGCGGAAGTGCACGCACCCCGCACAGGGGGCGCTCACCACCAGCCGGCCCGCCGCCACCTCGGCCGCCACGATACGGGCGAGGGTCGCCTCGAGCGCCGCGAGCTCGCCGGGCGGCAGGGCGGCCAGCGTCTCGGTGAGCCCGGCCCGCCAGCGCTCCAGCCGGGCGTAGGCCTCGCGCCCGGCGGCGGTCAGCGCAAGCACCGACTGGCGACCATCGAAGGGGTGGGGCCGACGCTCGATGAGCCCCCGCGCCACGAGCGGGGCGACGATGCCGACCGCCGTCGGTGGCCGCACGCCGAGCAAGCGCGCGAGCTGGCCGGGCGTGGCCATATCGGGCCGCGTACGCGCCGCGAAGCGGAGCGCAGCCGCCTGCGCCGGGGTGAATCCGCCTGGCTGGAGCGCCTCCCGCTCGTCGCCCTCGGCAGCCCGCGCGAGGCGGAGGAGCGCCGTAAGGATGCCTGCCGCGCGCTCGCTGATTTCCACACTTGACAGGATATCAGCAGGAGTCCTACCGTTTTCGTTCGTTAGGAATCCTACTCTCCTGGAGGGCGCCATGACCGCATCCACCATCCCCGGCTACCGCTACGGCGACCCGGCGCTGCCGCCGGCGAGCATCGATGCCGCCGGCCTCGCGGACCTGCGCGCCGCCTGCCTGCTCGGCGACGATGACCTCGCCGCCCTGCGGGAGGCCGCGCCGATCATCGCGCCGCAGGTCGAACAGGTTCTCGATACCTGGTACGGCTTCGTCGGCAGCCACCCCTTCCTGCTCGCCTCGTTCAGCACGGCCAACGGGCCGGATGCCGACTACCTCGCTGCGGTGCGAGCGCGCTTCGGCCAGTGGATCCGCGACACCCTGCGCGCCAACTTCGACGCCGACTGGCTCGCCTACCAGCGCGAAATCGGCCGCCGCCATGCCGACGGCAAGAACGCGACGGACGGGGTGGTGGGTGCCCCGCCCGTGGTGCCGTTCCGGCACGTGGTTGCCCTGGTGGTGCCGATCGTGGAGACGATGCGTCCCTTCCTCGCGAAGGGTGCCCGCGACGCCGAGCACCTGGAGCGGATGCATCGCGCCTGGCTGAAGGCGGTGGTGCTCTCCGTTGCGCTCTGGGCCGAGGCGTACGTGCGGGAGGGGTGGTGGTAGGGCGCTCGCGCCCCTAGCGGCGGTAGCGGCGCGAGCGGTCGCGGCCACCGGCCTGGCTGCGCCCGAAGCGGAGGGGGCCGCCCTTGCCCGCGGCGGCGGCGAAGAGGGCCAGCTCCTCGGCATCGGTGCCGACCAGCTCGCGCCGGAGCTCCACGATGCGGTCGCGTAGGGCGGCTGCCTTCTCGAACTCCAGGTTCTTGGCCGCCGCCTTCATCTGCGTCTCCAGCTCCTTCACCATGCGCAGGAGCTCATCCTTCGGCAGGTCGCCGGGGGCCGCAGCGCCGGCCGCGTCGTACTCCGCCTTCCCCTCGGCCGCCTGCAGGCGCACGTGGTCGGTGATATCGCGGATCGCCTTCTGGATGCTCGCCGCCTCGATGCCGTGCTCCCGGTTGTACTGCTCCTGGATGCGCCGCCGCCGGTAGGTCTCGTCGATCGCCTGCTGCATGCTGCCGGTGATGGTGTCGGCGTACATCACCACCCGGCCCTCGACGTGGCGCGCCGCCCGGCCGATGGTCTGGATGAGCGAGCGGTTGGAGCGGAGGTACCCCTCCTTGTCGGCGTCGAGGATGCAGACGAGCGACACCTCGGGCAGGTCGAGCCCCTCGCGCAGGAGGTTGATGCCCACCACCACGTCGTACACGCCGAGGCGCAGGTCGCGCAGGATCTCCACCCGGTCGAGCGTCTCCACCTCGGAATGCAGGTAGTGGGTCTTGATGCCCATCTCCTTCAGGTAGTCGGCGAGGTCCTCCGCCATCTTCTTCGTCAGCGTGGTGACGAGCGCCCGCTGCCCCTTATCGACGACCCGCCGGATTTCGTCCATCAGGTCATCGACCTGGTTCTTCGTCGGTTTGACGACGATCTCGGGGTCGAGGAGGCCGGTGGGCCGGATGACCTGCTCCACGACCTGGGTGGAGACGCGCAGCTCGTAATCGCCGGGCGTGGCGCTGACGAAGATCGCCTGGTTGATGTGGCGGTCGAACTCCTCGAAGGTGAGCGGCCGGTTGTCGAGCGCGCTCGGCAGGCGGAAGCCGTACTCGACCAGCGTCTCCTTGCGCGCGCGGTCGCCGAAGTACTGCCCCTGCACCTGCGGCAGGGTGATGTGCGACTCATCGACGACGAGGAGCCAGTCATCGGGGAAGTAATCGAGCAGGCACCACGGCGTGGAACCGGGCTCGCGCGCCTGCAGGTGGCGGGAGTAGTTCTCGATGCCGGGGCAGTAGCCCGTCTCCCGCAGGGCCTCGATGTCGTAGTGGGTGCGCTCCTCCAGGCGGGCCGCCTCGAGGATCTTCCCCTGGGCCTTCAGGTAGGCCAGCTGCTCCTCCAGCTCCTTCTCGATCCCGGCAATCGCCTGCTCCATCCGGTCGGCGGTGGTGACGAAGTGCTTCGCCGGGTAGATGTCGACCTCCTCCCGCTCGGCGACGATCTCCCCGGTGAGGGGGTCGAGCTCCACGATCCGCTCCACCTCGTCGCCCCAGAAGTCGATGCGCACGGCGAGCTCGTCGTAGCTGGGGAGGATGGTGAGCGAATCGCCGCGCACGCGGAAGCGGCCGCGCACCACGTTCTGGTCGTTCCGCTCGTACTGCATGGAGACCATGCGGCGCACCGCCTCCTGGCGGCTGAACCGTTCGCCGCGGCGGAAGTGGAGCACGAACTCCTGGTACTGGGCGGGCTCGCCGAGGCCGTAGATGCAGCTCACGCTCGCCACGATGATGACGTCGCGCCGGGTGAAGAGCGCACGCGTCGCCGCGTGGCGGAGCTTATCGATCTCGTCGTTGATGTCCGCGTCCTTGGCGATGTACGTGTCGGTCCGGGGGATGTACGCCTCCGGCTGGTAGTAGTCGTAGTAGCTCACGAAGTACTCGACCGCGTTGTTGGGGAAGAACTCCTTCAGCTCGGCGCAGAGCTGGGCGGCGAGCGTCTTGTTGTGGGCGAGCACAAGCGTCGGGCGGCCCGTGCGGGCGATCACGTTCGCGATGGTGAACGTCTTCCCCGAGCCGGTGACGCCGAGGAGCGTCTGGTAGCGGTCGCCGCGCTCGACGCCCTCGACGAGCTTTGCGATCGCCTCTGGCTGGTCGCCCGTGGGCTGGAACTCGGAGACGAGCTGGAACGGTGCCGGGTTGCGCGGGCGGGCGATGACGCTCATGCCACCCAGTGTAGCGCCCCACGGCGTGGGCGAGGGAAACGGGGGCGCATCCCGGCCGTGCGCCCCGCGACGGCGGCCCGCTGGAGGCGGCGAACGCTCCGTTTGCCCCTGGAGTGCTGCGCCGGGAACCGCGCCGCGGATGCTGCCCCGCCCGGGTGAACGCGAGGTTAGCGGCCCCGGAAGACCGGCGGACGCTTCTCGAGGAAGGCCTGGCGTGCCTCCCGGCCGTCCTCGCTGGCGAACGCCATGCGGATGCTGGCGAGCTCCAGGCGGCACTGCGCCTCCAGGTCGATGGGCGTCGTGGCCTTCACCAGGGTGCGCTTGGTGAGCCGCATGGTGACGGGCGAGACCGTGGCGCAGAGCCCCTGGCAGTAGGCCTGCACCCGCGCCTCCCAGTCGGCATCATCCACCACTTCGCCGACGAGGCCGAGGCGCAGCGCCTCCTCCGCATCGACCGTCTTGTTCTCGAGCAGGAAGCGCATCGCCTGCTCGTAGCCGATCGCCTGGGCGAGGGTGAAGGTCATCCCGCCATCGGGGGAGCCGCCGATGCGCGGGTAGCCGGCGAGGATGCGGGCGCTCCGCTTCATGAGGCGGATATCGGTGGCGAGCGCCAGCGAGAGACCGGCCCCGACGGCCACGCCGTTGATCGCCCCGATGATCGGCTTCTCGCAGCGCTGGCGAAGGGTGAGGAGGAACTGGGAGACCCAGCCGAGGTCGTCGAGCTGGGCGGTGAGCGGCGATTTGGGGCTGTAGTCGCCCGGGCCGCGCAGGTCGAGCCCCGAGCAGAAGGCGTCGCCGGTGCCGGTGAGGCAGATGACCCAGGCATCGTCGACCCCCATCGCCTCCTCGATCGCCGTGACGATGCCCCAGGCGAGCTCCTGGTTGAGGGCGTTTTTCACCTCCGGGCGGTTGAGGCGGATGGTGCGGACGTGGCCGACATCTTCGATGGCGATGAGGCTGGACATGGGGCGGAGCTCCGGGGGTCGCGCCGGGCGGCGGCGCGGGATGGCGGCAGCATACCGCACTGGGTTGCACCAAGCGACTTACTGGCCGGGCGGCTCACCCCGCAGCCAGCGCAGCGCCTCCTCCCGCTCCATGAAGGCGGCAAACGCCTGCCCCTCCGGCAGGCCAGCAAGCTGAATTGCCTGCCGCGCCAGCCCGAACACCAGCGGCCGCCCCGCCAGCAGCGCCAGCTTCACCCCCATCCGGTGCAGTTGCTGCCCGGCGACCGCGATCGACTCCACCGGGACGCTGATCTCCTCGACACCCGTGCAATCGAGCAGAATGCGCGTGCCGGGCTCCAGGTGTGGCAGCTCGCCCCCGGGCAGCCAGGTCCCCGGCATGAGCTGTGCCGGCGCCACCAGCACCAGGATCTCGGGCTCCTCTGCGTCCACCGTCGTGGCTCCCATCTGCCGATACGCCGTCCCGGGGGCGCGGCGATCACCTGTGCCTTCGAACCGTGCGCCACCACCTCTCGCGGTCCTCTCACCGGTTCGCGCGACAACCGTTCGGTCCGTAGACTCGCGCCCACACGTTGACCACGCGGGGGTTCGGTCCATGGGCAGACTCGAGGGCCAGGTTGCCATCGTCACCGGGGGTGCGAGCGGCATCGGCGAGCAAACGGTGCGCACCTTCGTCGCCGAGGGGGCGCGCGTCGTCATCGCCGATGTGCAGGAGGAGCGCGGCCACCACCTGGCCGAGGCGCTGGGCACGCAGGCCAGCTTCCTCCGCACCGATGTCGCCGAGGAGGGCGATGTGGCCGCGGCGGTCGACCACGCGCTCGGCCGCTGGGGCCGCCTCGATGTGATGTTCAACAACGCCGGCTTCGGTGGCGTCTCCGGCCCGATCGACGAGCTGGACATGGCCGCCTACGACCACACGATGGGCGTGCTCCTGCGCGGCGTGGTGCTGGGCGCCAAGCACGCTGCCCGGGCGATGAAGCCCGCCCGCCGGGGCGTCATCCTCAACACATCGAGCGTGGCGGGGCTGCAGGCGGGCTTCGGCCCCGTGGTCTACAGCGCGGCCAAGGCGGCGGTGGCGCACCTGAGCCGCTGCCTCGCCGTCGAGCTGGCGGAGTTCGGCATCCGCGTCAACGCGATCTGCCCGGGCGTCACCGTCACCAACATCTTCGCCGCCGGCATGGGGCTGAGCGGCCCTGCGGCCGAGGCGCTGTTGCCGCGCATCGATGCAGCGCTCGCCGGGTGGGCGCCGCTCGGCCGCTCGGGCCAGCCGGCCGATATCGCCAGTGCGGCCCTCTGGCTGGCGAGCGACGAGGCGAGCTACGTCACGGGCCAGGCGATCGTGGTCGATGGCGGGCTGACGGCCGGGCGCTCGCTCGAGGAGTTCGGGCAGCGCCTCGCCTCGGCGCTGGGGCTCACGGCCGAGCAGTGGCAGGCGATGCGCGAGGCTGCCCGCCGCGCCTAGCGGAACTTCGCCGGGCGTTTCTCCTGGAAGGCCGCCACGGCCTCGTGGTGCTCTGGCGTGCTGTAGCACTCGTTGATGCGCCCGTGCTCCAGCCGCATGACCTCGTTGTAGTCGGGGTTGGCGCCGTTCTTCGTGATGAGCTCCTTGATCCAGCCCATCTGCCGGTCCGGGTTCTGGGCGAGGAGGTTGGCGTACTCCATCGCCGTGTCCATCAAGTGCTCGTGCGGCACCACCTTCTGCACCAGGCCGGTGCGCAGCGCCTCCTCGGCATCGACCAGGCGCCCGGTGAGGCACATGTCGCTCGCCATGCCGAAGCCCACGCGCTGGGTCAGGAAGTAGGTGCTCGCCAGCTCCGGCACCAGCCCCATCTTCACGAAGAACATCCCGAACCGCGCCTGCTCGGAGGCGATGATGATGTCCATCGGCAGGATGGAGGTGAGCCCCACGCCGACGCAGACGCCGTTCACCGCGGCGATCATCGGCTTCGAGGTGCGCACCAGCTCCACGTAGTTCGTCTCATCGCGCGCCTCCCGCCGGGCCTGGCCCTGGGAGTCGAGGCCGCGCTGGAAGGCGTCGCGCACGTCGGCGCCAGCGCAGAAACCTCGCCCCGCACCGGTCAGGATGATCGAGGCGACCTCGGGGTCGGCGTTCGCCCGGCGGAAGGCGTCGTTCCGCTCGGCCGCCATCTTCCAGGTCCAGGCGTTGAGCCGCTCCGGGCGGTTCATGGTGATGACCACCGTGTGGCCCCGCTTCTCGTACAGGATCTGCTCGTAGTCCATCGGTTACCCCCGGGAGAGGTGGTAGGTGCGGCGAGCCTACTCCCGCGGGCAGGGCGCGACAAGCCGCCGGCTCAGCCCGGCCAGGGAACCTCCACATCGTCGAAGACGACCACGTCGCCGGGCTGGATGCCCAGGCGGCGAAGCTCCCGGGCGATGCCCCAGCGCTCCAGCCGGCGGACCACCTCATCGAGCGCGCCCGGCATGCCGGTGTCCATCATCTTCACGAACGTCACCGGCTCGTACCCTTCGACCACGTACCGTCCCTCGCCCTCGACCCAGGCCGTGAACCGCTCCACCGGGGCGGGACGCAGCACCGGGACCTCCGCCGGCTCCTCGGTGGCGGCGCGCGCCCGCTCGGCCTCCACCAGGGCCATCAGCTCCGCCTTCAGCGGCTCCAGCCCCGTGCCGTCGTGCGCGGAGATGACCCGCACCGGCCGCCCGAGGTGAGCGGCCAGCGTCTCGGCCGAGCGCGCCGCCGCGGCAGGGTCGAGATCGGCCTTGGTGATCGCCACCACGCGGGCCACCCGCTCCAGCGCGGGGTCGTAGGCGCGCAGCTCCCCCTCGATGAGCTCGTAGTCGGTCACCGGGTCCGGCGATTCGCAGGAGACGACATGCAGGAGGACCCGGCAGCGCCGGATGTGCTTGAGGAATTCGAACCCGAGCCCGTACCCCTCGGAGGCGCCCTCCACGAGCCCGGGGAGGTCGGCAAGCGTGAACCGCTCCCAGCCGACGGTGACCACGCCCAGCATCGGCTCGAGGGTGGTGAACGGGTAGCTGGCGATCTTCGGCTTGGCGTTCGATACCGCCGCGAGGAGGGTGGACTTGCCGGCGTTGGGCAGCCCGATGAGCCCGACATCGGCGAGGAGGCGGAGCTCCAGGCGAAGGCGGCGCTCCTGCCCCTCCTGCCCCTTCTGGGAGTACGACGGCGTCTGGTTGGTGGGTGTCGCGAACCGCTTGTTGCCCCAGCCCCCGCGGCCACCGTGCGCGACGAGCACCTCCTGCCCAACCTCGCGCAGGTCGGCGATGAGCTCGCCGGTGTCGGCGTCGTGGACGACGGTGCCGACGGGCACCTCGAGGTAGAGGTCCTCGCCGTTGGCGCCGTGGCGCAGGTTGGGGCCGCCGTTCCCGCCGTGCGGCGCCTGGAAGCGCTTGCGCGAGCGGTACAGCTCGAGCGTGTACACATCATCGACGGCGCGCAGGTAGACGCGCCCGCCGCGGCCGCCATCGCCGCCATCGGGACCGCCCTGGGGAACGAACTTCTCGCGGTGGTAGCTCACGAGGCCGTGGCCGCCGTTGCCGCCGCGGACCGTGATCTCGACTGCATCGAGCATGGTGGTCTTTCCAGAGAACCATACCCGGGAAAGGAAGGGAAGATCAGGGAGAGTAGGAACGATCAGTCGTGGGGATCGTTGGGGTTGAACCTGCAGCGCGTTGGGCTGGCGTTGGGGTAGCGCCGCGCGGTCGTTCGGTTGCCCATGCCAGCCGCCCGCCGCGGAGCGGGTTCCCCAACGCCGGCACGGCCAAACCCAACGGTTCCCCAACGCCCGCCCCACGCCCCTCCGGTAGGATGGAACGACCACCCCACGTCGCCGAAGGAGGCAGCATGGCAGCAACCGAGTTCGTCCCGCCGAGCGCGATGGTCGTCGTCGCGCACCCGGATGATGCGGAATTCCTCTGCGCGGGAACGGTCGCCCGCTGGGCAGCCCGCGGCTGCGAGGTCACTTACGTGGTGATCACCCGCGGCGATAAGGGCAGCGACGACCCGGCCATGACCACCGAACGCCTCGCCACCATCCGCGAGGCCGAGCAGCGCGCGGCCGGTGCCGTGCTGGGCGTGCGCAATTTCGAGTTCCTCGGCTACCCCGATGGCTACCTGCAGCCAACGTTGGAGCTGCGGCGCGACCTTGCGCGCGTCATCCGCAAGTACCGGCCGCACTCCGTCATCACCTTCGACCCCACGAATCGCTTCCTCTCCGATACCTACATCAACCACCCGGACCACCGCGTCGCCGGCGACGTGACGCTCGATGCGATCTTCCCCAGCGCGCGCGACCGGCTGACCTTCCCGGAGCTGCTGGTCGACGGCTACGAACCGTGGAAGGTTCGCCAGGTGTGGCTGGGCGCCGCCGCCGAGCCGAACACCTGGGTCGATATCTCCGAGGTGCTCGAGGTGAAGAAGCAGGCGCTCCTCTGCCACCCGAGCCAGCTCGGCCCGGACGTGGCGCTCTTCGTCGAAGGGATGGCACGCCTGGCCGGCGAGGCGAAGGGGCTCGCTGCCGCCGAGACCTTCCGCCGCCTCATCCTGGAGGCCGACCCGGTGCACGAGGCGCCGCCGCCGGCGCAGGCGGTCGCCGGCCAGCACTGAACGATCGTCCAGCGCGGGACCGATAGGACCCATCCGCGGCATCTATGGCAGAATACGGGCCCGGCCGCCGGGCGCGAACGTGCGGCCGCCCATCTCCCGCCCCTGGAGGACTGCACCATGAAGCCCTGGGTGGTCGGCACCCGCCCCAGCAAGCGGTACCCGCTCTGGACCCGCGCAAACGTCGGCGAGGTCTTCCCCGATCCCGTCTCGCCGCTCTCCTTCTCGCTCCTGATGGAGAAGGACACGGAGGGCGCCTGGCGTGATGCGCTCGTGCGCATGGGTGCCTTCACCTACGACGAGTTCGACCCCGACAACATGGAGACGCTCGGGATTTTCGGCTCGTACTGCTACCTGAATGCGCAGGTGACGCGCATCCTCGGCGAGCGCGCCCCGGGGCTCTCCGCGCAGGCGATGGACGACCTCTTCTACGGGGCGCAGCCGGGCATCCCGCCGTACGAACCGGCCCCCGGCGACCACAACGAGGAGCGCACGGCCGCCCTCGGCAAAACGTTCGAGTGGGCGATGACCGTCCAGGAGCTGGAGGGGCCGCGCCGGATGGAGCGGCAGATGAACGCCCTGCGCGAGGCGCGCCCGCCGCTGGAGACGCTGCGCAACGAATCGCTCTGGGCGTATGGCAAGGGCATCGCCCTCGCCCACTTCCGCCAGCTGTTCGCCGAGCACATCTTCACCACCTTCCTCTCCACCGTCCCGGTCGGCGCGGTGACGCAAATCTGCGCCGCGGTCGGCCGGCCGGCCGATGCGTTGCGCGTCATCCAGGGTGTGGGCGATGTGGAGTCCGCTGCGCCCTCGCTGGCGATGTGGGAGATGGGGCGGATGGTGGCCGCCGACCGCGAGCTGAGCGCCGCCTTCGATGCCGGCGTGGAGGGGCTGCTCGACCGCCTCGAAGGGCTGGGCGAGCCGGGCCGCCGCTTCCTCGAGCGCTTCCGCGCCTTCCTCGCCGAGTACGGCTGCCGCGGCCCGAACGAATGGGAGACGCGCTGCCACACCTGGGAGACGAAGCCTGAGCTCGCCCTCGCCGCCATCGACCGGATGCGGCTCGCGCCGGAGAGCGCCGCGCCGGCCGCACGGAACGCCGAACGTGCCGCCGAGCGGGAGCGCGTCACCCGCGAAATCGGCGAGCTGCTCGCCGGCTCCCCGCAGGATCAGGGCCTCTTCCTCGCCGCCGCCAACGCCGCCCGCGTCTTCCAGGCCGGCCGCGAGCGCACGAAGACGAACTGCGTGAAGCTGGTGCACGAGGTGCGCATGGCGATGCACACCGTGGGGCGGCGGATGGTCGCGGCGGGCCACCTCGATGAGGAGGGTGACTACGCCTTCCTGCTCGCCCACGAGGTGGACGACTGGCTGCAGAACCCGGCGCCCTACCTCGCCACCATCCGCGAGCGAAAGGCACTCTACGATGCGTACAACCGCCTGCAGGAGCCGTTCGTCTTCTGGGGCGAAATCCCCGACCCGGACACCTGGCCGAAGAAGGCCGACGTCCGAATCGAACCGGTGAAGCCCGGCGATGTGCTCCAGGGCTACCAGGGGTGCGCCGGCAGGGCCACCGGCCGCGCCCGCGTCGTCCTCGACCCGCTCGACCCGCGCGGCCTCGAACCGGGCGACATCCTCGTCGCGCCCATCACCGACCCCTCCTGGACGCCGCTCTTCGTGCCCGCCGCCGGCGTCGTCGTCGACGTGGGCGCCGCCCAGAGCCACGCCATGATCGTCAGCCGCGAACTGGGCATCCCCTGCGTGCCCTCGGTCACCAATGCGACGAAGCGCATCCCGGATGGCGCGACCATCACCGTCGACGGCGACGCGGGCACCGTCACCATCGTCGCGGTGCCGTAGCCGGGGAGGGTCGCCGTGGATGTCGTCTACCTTGCGGACCCGCTCCCCGCGAGGACCGATGCGACCCGCCTGCTCGGCGGGAAGGCCGCAGGCCTGGTCACCATGCTCCAGGAGCTGGCCCTGCCCGTGCCGCCGGCGTTCACCGTCACCACGGAAGTCTGTCGCCGCTTCCTCGCCGGGGGTTGGCCCGCGAACCTGGATACGCAGGTGCGGGTCGCCCTCGCCCGGCTCGAGGCGGCCACTGGCCGGCAGTTCGGCGGGGGCGAGCGCCCGCTCCTCGTCTCGGTGCGCTCCGGCGCGCCCGTCTCCATGCCGGGGATGATGGACACGCTCCTCAACGTGGGCATGACCCCGGTCGTGCGCGAGGCGCTCGCCCGCGAGAGCGGTGACCCGCGTTTCGCCGCCGATACCTGGCTCCGCTTCCTGCGCGGGTACGCCGCCATCGTCCTCGGCGTGCCCGAGGACCAGCTCGCCCACGCCGCCATGCACGACGGCAGTGCCGAGGGGATGCTCGCCGCGGCCGGGCGCATCGAGGACCTGGCCGACCGGTTCGGGGGTGTGCCCGCCGACCCCTTCGCGCAGGTCACCGGCGGCATCCGCGCCGTCTTCCGCTCGTGGGAGTGCGACCGCGCCCGGGTCTTCCGCGCGCGCGAGGGGATCGATGACGGGCTCGGTACCGCAGCCACCATCCAGGCGATGGTCTTCGGCAACCTCGATGACCGCTCCGGGACGGGCGTCGCCTTCACGCGTGACCCCTCGACGGGTGCGCGCGGCGCCTTCGGCGACTACCTGGCCCGCGCCCAGGGCGAGGATGTGGTGGCCGGCACCCACGCCGTCGCCGGGCTCGAGGCGCTGCGCGCCCAGCTCCCCGCCGTGTACGACGAGCTGCTGCGCCACCTCGACCGCCTCGAGCGGTACTACCGCGACATGTGCGATGTGGAGTTCACCGTCGCCTCCGGCCAGTTGTACATCCTCCAGACGCGCATCGGCCGCCGCAGCCCGCTCGCCGCGGTGCGGATCGCCGTCGAGATGGTCGAGGACCCGGCCTTCCCCCTCTCGCGCCGGGAGGCGGTGGAGCGGGTGGGCGCCGAGACGCTCCAGGCGCTGGCGAAGCTGGGCACGGTGGACCCCGCCGCCGAGCCAGTGGGGCGCGGCCTGGCCGTCTCCCCCGGGGTCGGTGCCGGCGTGCTCTGCTGCGACGCCGACCGGGCAGCCGCGCTGGCCAGCGAGGGCACGAGCGTGGTGCTGGCCCGGCCCGAGACCTCCCCGGCCGATGTGCACGGCATGGTGGCGGCTGCCGCCCTGGTGACGACCACCGGCGGGGTTGTGAGCCACGCCGCCGTGGTCGCCCGCGGGTGGGCCATCCCGGCCGTCTGCAGCCTGGAGGAGGCCACCGTGGAAGCCGACGCGCTCATCGTCGGCGGGCGCCGCATCCCCGAGGGCGAGCTGGTGACCGTCGACGGTACCCGCGGCCTCCTCTTCATCGGTGACCGCCGGGTTGATGGCGCCGCCGATCTCCCCGAGGTGCGCCTCCTCCGCCAGTGGGCCGCGGAGCTGGCCGGGTCGGGCAGCGGCGATGGCGAGGCCCCCGCCGCGGCTGCGCGCCCCGCCGACCGCTTCGCCGTCCTCCGCGCGCTCGGGTTGAAGGGCCTGGCCACGGCCGAGCGCGTGGCGGCTGTGCTGGCCGCCGACCCTGCAGGGGTGGAGGCCGAGCTGCGCACGGCCGCCGCCGCGGGCCTGGTGCGCGAAACGCCGCGCGGCTTCGCCATGCTCCCCGCCGGGCGCGATGCCGTCCTGGCCGGGCTGGAGGAGGAGCGGGCGACGCTCGATGCCGCCGCCATGGAAGCCATCTTCGAGCGGTTCGACGCGCTGGACCGGGAGTTCAAGGCGCTGGTGAGCGGCTGGCAGCAGGCGGCGCCGGCCGAGGCGGAGGCCGCCTGGGCGCGGGCTGTCGCGGGGCTCTGCAGCCTGCACGAGCGGCTGCTCCCCGTGGTGGCCGAGGCTGCAGCGCTGGTACCTCGCCTGGGTGCCTACCCGGCCCGCTTCGTCGCAGCCCTGGAGGCGGTGCGCGCCGGTGACCACACGATGCTCGCCTCGCCGCTCAAGGAAAGCTACCACACGGCCTGGTTCGAGCTGCACGAGGAACTGATCGCGCTGAGCGGGCGGCGGCGGACGGAGTAGACGGGTACAGGGCTAGGAGGGTGCGCGCCCGGCCTCGCGCAGGGCCGCGAGGAATTCGGGGTCGCCCTGGAGCACGGCGAGGCGCGGGTCGGCTGCCGCTTCGCGGGCGTAGCCGGGGTCGAGCGCCAGGGCGGCGCGCACGTGGCGGAGCGCTTCGTCGCGGTTGCCGAGCATGGCCGAGGCCTGCGCGGCGCCGTAGTGCGCGGCGGCATCGCCGCTGTCCTGGGCGGCGGCGGCGAGGAAGTCGGCCAGGGCGGCGGTGGCGTCGCCGCCATGCAGGTGGGCCAGGCCGCGGTTCACCATCACCGTCGTGTCGCCGGGGTCCAGTTCGAGTGCGGCGTTGAAGTCAGCCAGTGCGGCGGCGTAGTTGCCGCGGTAGAGGTGGAGCATGCCCCGGTTGTTGTGCGCATCGGGGTCGCGGGGGGCGAGTTCCAGGGCCCGGTTGTAATCGGCCAGGGCGCGCTCGAAATCGCCGGAGCGGGTGTAGGCGTTCGCGCGGTTGTAGTAGGCGGCGGCGAGCGCCGGGTCGAGCTCGATGGCCTGCGTGTAGCGGTCGATGGCGAGGGCGAACTGCCCGACGTTGAAGTAGACGTTTCCCTCATCGAGGTACGACTCGGCGGAGCGCCGCTGGGGCGGCCGGATCGGCGCCGGCTCCAGCTCCTCGAGCGCGGCTTCGATGGAGGCGAGGAGCGGCTCGCCCTCGGCGTCGCGCGCCAGGTCGACGGGCGGCGCCCCGGGCGGCGGGGCCATCCCCTCCCCTTCGGCGTCGGCGATCGCCCGTGCCAGCTCCTCGGCGGCGGGTGCGGGCTCGGGCGTGGCCGCCAGCTCCTCGAACCGGCTCAGCAGCACATCCTCCGCGGCCCCCCCGGTGGGCGGCTCTGGCGGCCGCGGCGCTTCGGCCGGCGGGGCCATCCCCTCCCCCTCCGCGTCGGCGATGGCGCGGGCCGGCTCCTCGGCCGCGCCCGGCGGTTCGGGAGCCGGGGCCTCCGCAGGCGGCGCGGGCTCCTCGATGATGGCCTCCGCGGCGGGTGGTTCGGGCTCGATGATGTGCCCCGTCTCATCGATGGCGACGTCGGTCGCGGGCTCCCAGTCCGGCGCGCGCATCCCTTCGGCCTCGGCGTCGGCAATCTCTTGCTGGAGCTCGGCATCCTCCTCGACCACCACGGCCGGCGCCGGTTCCACCTCCGGCGGGATCCAGGCGGGTGCGGCCCCGGGCCACTCCCCGGCGCGGCGGCGCAGCACACGGGCAGCCAGATAGATGGCCCCGGCGAGGAGCGCGAGGACGACGACGATGCGCAGCAGGCGGCCCATTCACTCCCCTCCGCGGGAGGCTTCGCGTTCGAGGAGCTCCTCCGTGACCAGGCGGAGCGCCTCGTACAGGTAGAGCACGTAATCGCGCGGGTGGAGTTCCACCTTCTTGAGCGTCTCCTTCCGGGCCGTTACCGGGTCCCACGAGCCAGTGAGCTCGATCGACTCGTGGTCGATGCCCATCTGCAGCTCGTACAGCTCGCCGTCCTCGGTGACGACGATGCAGCCGAGCTCCGGGTCGCCGATGCCGGGGTCCACCTCGATGGCGTTGGTGAAGAGTGCGTTCGGGAAGGGCGGGAAGGGGCGCAGCTCGGCGCACGCCTCGCGCAGCAGGTCGGCGAGCTGGAAGGCCGCCCGTTCGAGGATGGCATCGGCCTGGGCTTTGCGGCGAAGGGCAGAACTGGCCATCTGGGGGCAGTATACGGCCCGGCGGGCGGAGGGTCTGTGGTGGCGCGGGCGGCTGAACGGGAGCCCCGCCGGGTGTAGACTGAGCCCCCCGGCAGGCCCAAATGTTCACGCATCTGCACACTCACACCGAATATTCGCTGCTCGATGGCATGAGCAAGATCGGCCCCCTGATGGACCGGGTGAAAGAGCTCGGCCAGGTGGCCATCGCCATGACCGACCATGGTGCGCTCTACGGTGCGATCGATTTCTACCGCGAGGCCACGGCGCGGGGCATCAAGCCGATCATCGGGGTCGAGGCGTACGTGGCCCCCGGCAGCCGCTTCAGCCGGGAGCGGAGTGAGAGCTCGCCCTACCACCTTGTCCTCCTCGCCCGCAACCTCGTCGGCTACAAGAACCTCATCGCCCTCGTCACCAAGGCGAACCTCGAGGGGTACTACTACAAGCCACGCATCGACCGGGAGCTCATCGAGAAGCACTGCGAGGGGCTGACGGTGCTCTCGGGCTGCCCTTCCTCCGAGTTCCACCGGCGCATCCAGGAGGGCGACCGCGAGGGCGCGATCGCCGTCGCGCGCTACTACCGCGAGGTGTTCGATGGCCACTACTACCTGGAAGTGCAGGACCACGGCGACGAGAAGTTCACCCGCCTGAACCCGATCATCGCCGATATCGGCCGGGAGCTGGGCATCCCCGTGGTGGCCACCAACGACAGCCACTACACCCACCCGGAGGACGCTGAGGCGCACGACATCCTGCTCTGCATCGGCACGAACGCGACCGTCGACCAGCGCGACCGCTACCGCTTCGACGGCCACGGCTACTACCTGAAAAGCGAAGAGGAGATGCTCCGGCTCTTCCCGGAGAACCCGGAGTTCATCACCAACACGATGCGCGTGGCCGAGGAGTGCGACCTGGAGCTGAAGTTCGACCGCCAGCTCCTGCCCGAGCCGCCGGTGCCACCCGGCCGCACCAGCGACGACTACCTGGCCGAGCTCTGCTTCCGCGGCCTGCGCGAGCGCTTCGATGTCGTCACGCCCGAGCTGGAGGAGCGCCTCCGCTACGAGCTCGACGTCCTCCGCCAGACGGGCTTCACCGACTACATGTTCGTGGTGAAGGAGATCGCCGATTTCGCCCGCGCATCTGGCATCCGCATGGGCGTGCGCGGCTCGGCGGCCGCCTCGCTCGTCCTCTACGTCCTGCGCGTCACCGATATCGACCCGGTGGCGAACCGGCTCGTCTTCGAACGCTTCCTCAACATCGAGCGGCGGGAGATGCCGGATGTCGATTTCGACTTCGCCGACGACCGCCGGGACGAGATGATCCGCTTCGCCTACGAGCGCTACGGGCACGACCGGGTCGCCCAGATCATCACCTTCGGGACGCTCGGCGCGAAGGCGGCGATTCGCGACGTGGGGCGCGCGCTCGGCCTCTCCTACGCCGAGACCGACCGGGTCGCCCGGCTGGTGCCGGAGGTGCTCCACATCACGCTGCCGGAGGCGCTCGAGCAATCGGCGGAGCTGCGCGAGGCGTACGAGAGCGACCCGAAGGTGCGCCGCCTGGTCGATACGGCCCGCCGGCTGGAAGGGGTGGCCCGCCACGCCAGCACCCACGCCGCCGGCGTCGTCATCTCGCGCGATCCACTCATCGAGCACGTGCCGCTCCAGCGCCCCAGCCGCGGCGACGAGGACAGCATCCCGATGACCCAGTTCGCCATGGAGCAGGTGGCGAAAATCGGGCTGCTGAAGATGGACTTCCTCGGCCTCTCCAACCTCACCATCCTGCAGCGCGCCACGGACCTCGTGCGGGAGACCACCGGCCGGGAGGTCGACCTCCTCCGCCTGCCGGATGGGGACCCGAAGACGATGGAGATGCTCGGCAAGGGCGAGACGTTCGGGGTCTTCCAGCTTGAATCGGCGGGGATGCGGCGCTACATCCAGGAGCTGCAGCCGACGAACATCGCCGACCTCTGCGCGATGGTCGCCCTCTACCGCCCGGGGCCGATGCAGCATATCCCCCGCTACATCGATGGCAAGCACGGGCGGGTGCCGATCACCTACCCCCACCCGGACCTGGCCGACATCCTGGACGAGACGTACGGCGTCATCGTCTACCAGGACCAGGTGCTCCTCATCGCCCGCAAGTTCGCGGGCTACACGCTCGGCCAGGCCGACATCATGCGCAAGGCGATGGGGAAGAAGAAGGCCGAGATCATGGCCGAGGAGCGCGGCCGCTTCATCGCCGGGGCCGTCGCCAAGGGGTACAGCGAGGCCGATGCCCGCGCGGTGTTCGACCTCATCGAGCCGTTTGCCGGTTACGCCTTCAACAAGGCGCACAGCTGGTGCTACGGCCACATCGCCTACCAGACGGCCTACCTGAAGGCGAACTACCCCGTGCAGTACATGACGGCGCTCCTGCAGCTCGCCAAGAACGCGCCCGATACGCACGCCCGCATCGCCGCCGCGGTGGCCGAGTGCTCCAAGCTCGGCATCGAAGTGCTCCCGCCCGATGTGAACGCCAGCCAGGACAACTTCGCCGTGGAACGGCGGCCCGATGGATCGCTCGCCATCCGCTTCGGCCTGGGCGTCATCAAGAACGTCGGCTCGGCGGCGGTGGAGGGGATCATCCGCGCCCGGGAGGAGGGCGGCCCCTACCGCGATATCGAGGATTTCTGCCGCCGGGCCGACCTCTCGGCGGCCAACTCGCGCGTCCTCGAACACCTCGCCCGGGCCGGCGCCTTCGATCTGCTCGGCGGGCCCCCGGGGCCCTACAACCGCGCCACCCTCGCCTTCAACGCCGAGCGCCTCATTGGCCTGGCGAAGCGGGAGCGGGAGCTGCGCGAATCGGGCCAGGCGACGATGTTCGACCTCTTCGGCAGCCAGGTGCAGACACCGTTGCCCGCGCTCGACCTGGAGCCCGTGCCCCAGAAACGGGAGGATGTGCTCGCCTGGGAGAAGGAGCTGCTCGGCGTCTACGTCTCCGACCACCCGTTCAAGTCGATCGCCTCGGAGGTGGGCCGCTTCGCCAGCCACAGCGTGGCCGACCTCGGCGCCGAACTCGCCGGCCAGGCGGTCACCATCGCGGGCATGCTCACCCGGGTGCAGGCGCGCTCCACGCGCGACGGCCGCCGCTTCTACCTCGCCGAGATCGAGGACCTGACGGGGACGGCGGAGCTGATGGTGTGGAGCGACACGATCGAGCTCACCGGGGAGGAGGCCTGGGCGGAAGGGCGGGTGCTCGTCTGCTCGGTGGAGGTGCGCGACCGCGGCGACCGGGGCATCAGCCTTTCGGTGCGGAAGGCCGCGCCGTACGACCCGGCCACCGGCACGGCCGCCGGCTTTGCCGCCGCGCAGTGGCAGGTTGCCGAGGCACCCCGCAAGCGGCCCGCGCCGCCGGCACCCGCCGTGCCCGGTGCGGCCGTCGCGGCGCAGCCGGCCGCGGGGACCGCCGCCGGGAGCAACGGCCGCCCGCCAGCCGCCGCCAGCGCGAACGGCAACGGCAGCTCCCCCCGCCCAGCCGAGCCACCGGCCGAGGCGGAGCCGGCACGGCTCACCATCACCCTGTTCGAGACGGACGACGTGCTGGCCGATGAGGCGATCCTGCGGGGGGTGGTCGCCCTGCTTGGCAAACATCCCGGCGAGGACGAGGTGCGGGTGATCATCCGGGACACGGCGGGCGACGAGACGGAGTTCGACTTCCCCCGCTGCGAGGCGACCGAGGAGCTGGCGCGCAGCCTGCGCAACCTGCTCGGTGCCCGCGGGAGCGTGCGGCTGGCCGGCGCTCGCGTCGCCGGCGCGGCGTAGGGGTCAGCGGCCCAGGTGCCTGTCGAAGAAGTCGGCCACCAGCCTGGTGATCTCCATCCGCGTCGGGCTAATTGGGCCACCATCGGGGGCGAACGCATGATTCGCGTTCTTCACCGGCACGAACTCGGCCTCGACCCCCGCCGCAACCAGCGCCTGATACAGGCGCTCGCCCTGCGCGATTGGTACGAGCGCATCCTTCTCGCCGTGCACGATCAGAAACGGCGGGTCGTCCGCTGACACGTGGTACACCGGGCTCGCCTGCACGAGCACCTTCGCATCGCGGTCGGTGGTCCCGAAGACCGTCGAGATGATCCTTTCCGATGCCCCGTCGAACTCCACCGTCAGGTCGGTCGGCCCGAACAGGTCCACCACCGCCGCGACTGACGCGTCCAGCGTGCTGATACCCATCTCGTACCCGTGGCCGCCCGTGGTCCCCAGGAGCGAGGCCAGGTGACCGCCGGCGCTTCCGCCATAGACCCCGATGCGCGCCGGGTCGATGCCGAGCCCAGCGGCATGACGCTTCAGGTAGAGCACCGCGCACGTCACGTCTTCCATCTGGGCCGGGAACTTGAACTCGGGCGCGAGGCGATAGTCGATTGCCGCCACCACATACCCCCGCCGCAGGAGCTCCGCCCACATCTCGCTTCCGCTCCCTTCATCCTTGCTGCCACTCGTCCAACCGCCACCATGGATGTACAGCACCAGCGCGCCGTTGGGCTCCTCGGGCCGGTACACATCCATCTTGAGCTCTACGCCGCTCACCGTGCAGTAGGTGATGTCGCGCTCCACGGTACCGGGCAGCGTTCCCCCGCGCGGTGACGGTGCACCGACCGTAGGCGGTCCTGCTGGGGTCGTTGCGGGTGCAGCCATCGCTGTGGATGTGCCGGGCTCGCCTGTTGGGGCCGGAGCGGCGGTCATGCCACCGGTGCACGCAGATAGCACCCCGGCTGCGACCGTCACAACGGCGAGGGCCACAAGCGAGACCGTCGCCTTCACGGCGCTGCCCCCGTTGGGGTGGGGGTGGCCGGCACGCTGGCCGCCGCCATCGCTACGATGTCGCCCGCGGTCACCACCTGCAACCGTTCGGCAGCGTAGGCCACCAGCTCCTCGTACGCTTCCCAGATCGCCGCGGCCTCGGCCGCCGGGCGCGGGCGCGAAGGGTCGGGGGCGGCGAGGTCCCAGGGCGGTGGCAGCGGGTCGGCGCGCTGGCCGTTCTCCATCGTGAAGTAGATGGACGACCACCCCTCGGCACCGCGCCGCGGGAGGTTGTTCTCGTGGATGTGGCTGAGGATGAACGGTGGCCGGGGGTGCGCGGCAGCCTGCCACGCCTCGAGCTGCCGTTCGAGCAGCGCGACCGGGTGGTACTGCTCGCCGCCGGGCGCGGAGAGTGCGTTCCACCAGAACGTATCGCGGCCGTCCACCACAGTCGTGCGCGTGACACTGAAATCGACCGGGCGCTCGAGCAGCCCCTCGGTGTACCGGTACGGCTGTTCAATGCTCGATCCTGCCTCGTGCGCGGTGACCGTGACGAGGGCGCCGAGCTCGCGGAAGACCGCGCGGGCGGCCGTGGCGATGGAGCGATTACCCGTCGCGGGCCCGGCAATCACCGGGTTCGCGCCCAGCACCTCGGCAACGTAGCGGTACCCGCCGGACCGGCTGCGGTCGAGCGTGCCGGTGCGAAGATCGAGGGCGTACGTCTCGTAGTCCCTCAGGGTGGCCGTGAGCGCCTCCCCCGAGAGGCCGCGGAGCGGCGTCTCGAACCCGCTGGAGAGCGGGTGCGGCGGCCGCACGTGGTAGCCGATGCCCTGGCCCGTGGCGCGGAGGCGGGCGATGACCTCCGGGTACAGCTCGGCGTAGGTGCGGGCAATCTCCGGCGTAAGGTAGAAGTCGGCGCGAACGCCATGCCCGGCAAAGATATCGATGAGGCGAAGGAGCGTCGCCGCGCTCTCGTCGCCGTGCGTCCAGTCGTGGACGTTCACCGCAAAGGTCATCCAGGCGAGCGGGGGTGGGGTGGCGGGTTCGGCGGTGGGGGTCGAGTCGCCTGCCGGCGCGTTCCTACCGGGCGCATCGCCCGGGGTGCAGCCGAAGGCGGCGAGGGCGGCGGCGCTGCTGACGCCAGCAAGGAAGGTTCGCCTGCGCATGGTGGTCTCCGATCGGTTGGGGGGCGCTAGCGCGGTGCGGCGCCGGGGTTGGCCTGTTCCCAGGCGATGAAGGCATCGGCCATCTCGCTAAGCGTCGCCCACTGGACGCTGCCTTCGGCCACGAGCGGGTCGACGGTGGTCGCCAGGAAGTCTTCGATGACACGGAAGGGCGTGGTGCCCGTCCCGCGGAACTCGCCGGGGTGGATGGTGAAGTGGTACACGTTGACGCGCTGCGGGTCGCTCGCTTCGAGGGAGGCGTGCAGGCGCTCGGCAAGGTAGGCGAAGTACGCCTCGTCGCTGCCGAACGCCTCGGAACGGCGGGCCGAGGCGAAGTCCTCGATGTCGTAGGCGCCCTCGGGCAGGAAGACGATGGGACCCCCGGGGTCGTGCGTGGCGAAGGCCGAGAAGTCGCGCCCGTCGGTCCCACCGCTCGGCCGCCACGGGTTCACCCCGGTGATCTCCAGCGCCGTGGACTGGGCCATCGGGTTCTTCCAGTCGGAGTTGACGTCGAGCCCGGCGGCAGCGGCGGCCTCGTACAGGCGGGGGTAGAGGTTGCCGCCGCTCCAGTAGCGGACCCGGTCGACGCCGCTCGCCGCGCGGATGAGCGCAATCTCCTCGCTCATGACGCTCGTCCACCGTGCCGGGTCGAGCGTCGAGGAGGAGCGGCCGAGGTGCGCATCTTCGTGGAAGTGGAGCCCAATCTCATGGCCGGCGGCGGCGAGGTCGCGCAGCACCGGGTTGCCCGCGCTGGCGGCCACCGTGGTGAACGGCGACTGCGCCTGTACGGTCATGCGGCCGCCGTGGCGCTCGACGATGGCGGCGACGGCCCGGATGTCCTCCACCTGGCGGGCGAAGAAGGCCGGGTCCGCGTAGTCGGGCTTCGAAGCGGCGCGAATGCCCTGGGCGGTCGTCCCGAACGGTTCGATGTGCATGCCGATGGTGAAGCGCAGCACGCGGCGGCCCTGGGTGGGGCTCGGTGGGGGTGGGGGGCCGCCCGGGAGCGGTTCAGGCGTGCAGCCGACGAGGACGAGGGCCGCGGCGCCCCCGCCGAGGGCGAGGAGCCGACGGCGGGAGAGGGTCGCGGCCTGGTGGCGGAGTGGACGATTCATGGCACAAACCTCCTATGCCGTCCACATGGCCGTGCGATGGGGAAGGTGAC
>FWWM01006290.1_pt1 | contig 25096 bp, 19 predicted proteins | sample 2228351 | NCBI WGS metagenome assembly FWWM01 (sample SAMEA103939774, study PRJEB20133) | metagenome
CTCACTTTTCGCTATTGGTTCCCCAAGCCTACGGCTCGCACAACCGCACCGGCCCCACAATCCCACCGAAAACCCAAGGAGGCCCGCCCATGAGCTTCTCCCCACGCTCACTGCTGATCTTCTTCGGAAGATTTCTCGCACTGCTGGTGATTCTCTCCCTGATCTGGTATTGGCTCTCACTCTTGTATGCGGGCGTCTTAGTGGGCGTGGGCAACAGCACCCTCGCCCTTCTGGGGTACCCCCCTATGCTCTCCTTGCACGACCGCGAGATCGTCCTCACCGTGCTCTCCCACAACACCCGGCTCTCTACGGAGATCACCTCGCTCTACGGGATCCCTCTCTTGCTCGCTCTGGTGTGGGCCGCGCCAATGCTCTCTCGACATACTCGCACGCGGCTGAGCCTGCTGAGCTTAGGCACTATGGCGCTCGTTCACTGGTTCAATCTGCTCTGTCAGGCCGGGATTTTATTAGCGTCTCATTGGTTTTGGAAGTTCGTAGCGCAACGGCTCTTCTTGGTCAGCGCCCTGGGCGACATGCTCGTGCCGGCTCTAGGGTGTCTTGGCTTAGCTTTGCATTATAGAGCAGAAAGGAGAAAGCCTCATGCGCAGCTGGCTCCCCTTCGCCGCTAAAGTGCTTGTCCTTGTGCTCATCTTCGCGCTCGTCGCTCCGGTGATCCTGCCCTTCTACAGCGGGCTGCAGATCGGGCTGATCCGGCCCTTTGTCAGCCCCGACTTTACGCTGCGCTTGCAGCCCGACGGCAGCATCTACGTCTATTACAGAAACTATTCTAAACCGGCAGTGGAGCGCGAGGCCACAAGCTTCAGTGGGCTAGGCCTGATGATCGCGCTCTTTTTGGCGACGCCCCTGCCGTGGCGACGGCGGCTTGGGCGGCTGGGCTGGGGAACGCTGGTGCTGCTCGGTTTTCACCTCATCGCCCTGTGGGGGTTGATCGCCATATGGGAGGCGATGTTCAGGAGCGGGGGCATTAGTTTCTCCATGCGCTGGGCCTATATGCTGATCGCCAGTGGCGATTGGCTGGCGCCCTTGGCGAGCTGGGGGCTGCTGGGGCTCTTCCCCAGAGGGGCTGCTGCACACCCCACGCATTCAGAGAAAGGAGGAGGTTCGTATGCGTCGGTTTAGTCTGTTGGCGGTCGGAGCGGTAGGGTTGGTCGTTATAGGGGGGTTGGGGCTTGTCGGAGCGCAGCAACCACAGGCTGTTACAGTGAACTGTCCCGCGCAGAGCTTGCAGAAAGCGATTGACGGAGCCAAACCCGATACGGTCATCACCATCTCAGGGACGTGCAAAGAGAATGTATACGTCACCAAGTCTCTCACGATCCGTGGCCCGAACGCGACATTAGAATCTCCAAACAGATACCTTCCCGTTGTGGCCGTCGCCAACGGCAAACTGCAGTTGCTCGGCACTGACGGTAAGCTGTTCATCATTGGTGGCGATAGAGGGGTCGTCGTAGTGGGCAAGAACGCCCACGCTGTGCTGGATCAAACGGTCATCAAAGAGAACACCTGGGGCGGGGTTCTGGTTGCTGATGGAGCAGCTACCATACAGAACAGCTTGATTGAGAAGAACGGCGTGGGGATCGCTGTGCTCGACCGGGCTGAGATCAGCGATAATACTATTAAAGACAATCGTGGCTGCGGGGTGTGGGCCATCTCCAAAGCTCAAGGGTGGGCTGTGGACGCGCAAGTCTCAGGAAGCAATAACTCCCTGAGCGCCAACGCCGGGGGAGATCTCTGCCCGGCAGACTTCAAGTGGCCTGCAGATTTTAAGAAGAAGTAACGAGAGCGCGCAGTTGAGCGAGCGCCTTGTACGGATCTGATTGCCCGAAGATCGCGCTGGCCGCTACTATGATATCTGCCCCGGCCCGCGCGATCTCGCCGATATTCTGGGCGTTGATGCCCCCGTCTACTTCGATCTCGACGCTCAGATCTCTTTTGAGAACCAGCTCTTTTGCCTGACGAATCTTCTCAAGCGTCTCGGTGATAAAGCTCTGCCCCGCAAACCCCGGCTCCACGCTCATGATCAGTAAAAAATCTATCTGATCTAAAAACCTCTCGACAGCGTTCAAGGGCGTCCGAGGCCGCAGGGCAAGCCCCGCCCGCGCCCCCAGCGTGTGAATCGTCTCGATCACGGGAATGGGATCAGATACGGCTTCTAGGTGAAACGAGATGAGGTCGCCAGAACGAACTTTGAAGTGCGGCGCGTATCTTTGTGGGTCGGCGATCATCAGGTGAATATCGAAGGGGACGGAGATCCTGTCGCGCAGCGCGTTGACCACTACCGGGCCAAACGTCAAGTTGGGCACGAAGTGCCCGTCCATCACATCCCAGTGCAGATAGTCTGAAAGATCAGAGACTGCTTGAGCCTGCTCAAGCAGTCTCCCAAAATCAGCAGCCAACAGCGAGGGCGCAAGCTTCATCTATCTTTGGGAGTTGCGCGCAATCAAGAGCAACCGAATGAGCTGCAAGACGGCCATCGCCGCCGCAGCGACATAGGTGAGCGCCGCAGCATGTAAGACCTTCTGCACAGCTCCGAGCTCAGTTCTTTCGACGATCGTCCCGCTCTCTTGTAAGATTTGCACCGCCCGCCGACTGGCATCGAACTCCACCGGCAGCGTAATCAGGGTGAAGAAGACCACCCCGCTGAAGAAGAGCACCCCTGCCCATTGCAGTGAATGAATCCCTGCAGCAAGCCCGATGAAGAAGAGCGGAAAGGCCAGCATGCTGCCGAAGCTGGCCACCGGCACTGCAGCGTTGCGCACTACCAGCGGTGCGTAGCCATGCGCGTCCTGCAGGGCGTGGCCGGCCTCGTGCGCAGCGACGCCAATAGCGGCTATAGAACGGCTATCTGGATCCGAAAGCCTCAAGGTCTTCGTGCGCGGGTCGTAGTGATCGGTGAGCTGGCCGGGCACAGCTTCGATTCTCACATGAGAGAGCCCCGCGCGATCCAAAAGCCGTCGCGCGGCCTGAGCTGCTGTCAGCCCTGATGACGACCGCTCCTGAGCATAGCGATTATACGTCGACCAGACGCGATATTGCGCGTAGAGCGAGAATGCTAACGCCGGGACGATGAGCAGCAGAAAGTATATATCAAGTCCGTAGAACATCCGATCACCTCTGTAAGCTGATTATAGCAACCTCCAAGCTCGATGCAAGTTCACTGCGGAACTTGCACCAGAGCGTTCCGAACGGTATGATTATATCGTCCTTGGGGCGTGGTGTAACGGTAGCACACCGGCCTTTGGAGCCGTTTGTGGAGGTTCGAATCCTCCCGCCCCAGAAGACGAATCGAGGTGAAGCCGTGCTGCTGAGCGCAAGCACTGTAGCGAAGCTACAGAGCTTCCGCACATCCGCACGCACCCGTGACTGAGATCGAACGATTGCGAGAGCGCCTTGGCCTTGAAGGGATCCCCCTGGAAGAGCTCGAGCGCCCCTTCCGTCATAGCTCGTATGTGAACGAGCAGCCCCTGGGGTTGGAGTCCAACGAGCGCCTCGAATTTTTGGGGGATGCGGTCATCGAGCTGGCCGTCGCCGAGCATCTTTTTGAGAACTATCCCGAGCGCACCGAGGGCGAGCTGACCAAGATCAAATCCGTCGTGGTGAGCGGCTCGGTCTTGGCGGAGAAAGCCCGCGAACTGCGATTGGATCAGTGTTTGCTCTTGGGGCGCGGCGAAGAAGAATCCGGCGGACGCTCCAATGCCAAGCTCTTGGGCGATGCGTTTGAGGCCCTCATAGGGCTGGTCTTCGTCTATTACGGCTACGAGCGCACTGCCCGACTAGTTCTCAAGCTCTTGCGCCCAGAGATCGAACGCGTCGCGGCCGGGCGTCATCGTCGCGATTATAAGACGCTCTTGCAAGAGTGGGCCCAAGAGAAGAGACAGAAGCCCGTGTATACGCTTGTGGGGAGCGAGGGGGAGGATCACTGCAAGGAGTTCACGGTGCGCGTTGAGGTGAACGGGCTTTCTGCGTTGGGGAAGGGGCGCAGCAAGAAGGCCGCCGAGCAGGAGGCCGCACGGCGGCTCTATGCGCAGATTCTGGGGGAATCCTGTCCTTGACGCTCTGCCCTGTTTTGTTTTAAATGATGGGGCTCACGTGCCGTTATGCGCCCGTAGCTCAGTTGGACAGAGCGGCGGTTTCCTAAACCGCAGGTCGTGCGTTCAAGTCGCACCGGGCGCACCAAAACAGTTCGATAGTTCCAAGTTCTCAGTCTTCAAGTGGGAGAGACAGATGCGCACGGCGAGCGAATCGCTTGATCTGGGTCGGCTGCGCCTGCATGGATTGGCCCTGCTTGCCGGGCTGGCCCTCCTGGGGAGCTTGCTCTTCCCCTGGATCAATTTTGTCCAACTTGTGCTCAAGCATAAGATACTGACGGGAGTCTTTTTCGTTGTGGCGTTGCTCGCCGTTGAATTATCGGGATACTTCCTCATCCGCGCGGTGCGCGAGCGCGCCGTAACTCTTTGGGAGGCGCTCGCCCCGCTCTTCTATAGCACTGCTGGGGTGCTGAGTCTTATCTTTGGGTATGTGTATATTCTCCCCATCAATCCCGTAGCGACGGTCTATCTCGTTGGGGCAGGGGGGCTGGCCGTGGGCACGCTCGTTCTCTGGCCCCAAAGCCCGCAGATCCGGGCACTGCTCAACGGAAGAACTTTTCTTTACGGTGTCTTGGGCACTCTCGCCTGCACGCTGCTGGCCGGAGCTTGGCTCGCCTCTCTCGGCTGGACGCAACGTCCCGTCAATCCCCCAGTAGCTGAATTTGTCGTCTCCTCCCAGACGACACAAGTCGGCGAGCCAGTAGATTTCGACGCGAGCGCTTCCCAAGCGCGCCAGGGCAAGATAATTAGGTACGATTGGGACTTTGGCGACGGCATCTGGCACGAAACCCCCGGCTCAAAAGTCACCCACGTCTACTCTGAGCCCGGCCAGTACGAAGTGATGCTCAGGGTGACTGACGACCGCGGCGAGGTCAGCACAGCGTACAGTCTCTTTATCACTGTGCAGGGTGAACCAGGCTTGGAGAACGTGATGTCCCTCCCTGGACAAGATATTTCTGGGATGACTTGGGACGGCGCTCGGCTATGGCTCGCAGATTCTAAAAATAGAGTGCTCTTAGCGGAGCCGTCAGAATCGGGATCGAGCTGGACTCAGTACACCCTGCCTGCAGAGATCCAATGGCCCGTGGGGATCGAGTGGGACGGGCAGAGTTTTTGGCTTGCCGACGGGGCAACGATGACGATCTATAAGCTTTCTGCTCAAGATTTTGAGATTCTCTCAGAGTGGGCATACCCCGGCACTATCCCCGCGGATTTAGCATGGGACGGCAAGCTGCTCTGGGCTGTCGACGAGATAGAGGCGACGCTCTATGCCCTCGATCCCGCCGACGGCCGCACAGTAAGGGAGGTCAAGCTCGACTCAGAGGTCTTCCCCAGGCCCGTGGGACTAGCGTGGGACGGGATCGCCTTCTGGGTCGCAGATATGCACTACGGCATCCGACGGATTGACCCAGAGAGCGGGCGTGTCCTGGGGACGATGGCCGCGCCCGGACAGTACCCTCTAGCGCTGGCGTGGGATTGGGGCAGCCAGGGCTATGGGCGCTTATTAGTAGTTGATCACGACACCAAGAAGCTCTATCAGCTCAGGCTGAAAGCTTGGGGAAGGGAGAAGCCAGGCCGGGGTGAAGGCGTCAACCCATAAAAAATACTATGAACGCTCTCGAAACCAAACGCTACTGGATCGCGCTCACGCTCATTCCCAACTTAAGTCCCAGAAAGTTTCACATTTTATTAGAGAACTTCTCTAGCCCTCAAGAGATCTGGGAAGCGCCCCTCGAGAGACTCAAAGAGATCCCTGGGTTTGCCGAGTCTGCCCAGACCTTCTGCGCCCATCGCCAAAAAGCCAATATAGACAGAGCTTTAGACCAGATCGCGCAGTTGGGCCTTCGCGTGATAACGCTCGACGACGCCCAGTACCCAGAGCCGTTGCGGGCGATCCCCGACGCCCCGCCGGTGCTCTATCTGCGCGGGGAGTACATCGAGAAAGACACATTAGCTCTGGCGATCGTGGGCACGCGCCGCGCGACCTCGTATGGGCGACGTATTGCCCAGCAGTTTGCTGGGGAGCTGGGGCGATTGGGGTTTACTATCGTCAGCGGGCTGGCTGAGGGCATAGACACGGCTGCGCATCGCGGGGCGCTCAAGGCCAATGCCCGCACCATCGCCGTGCTCGGCAGCGGCTTCGCTCGACTCTACCCCCAGAGCAATCAAAAACTTTTAGAAGAGATCGTCTCCCAGGGATGCGCTCTGACGGAATTCGCCCCCGACGTCGCCCCAGAGAGATGGACCTTTCCCCAGCGAAATAGAATTATCAGTGGGCTGAGCCGGGGCGTGCTCGTCGTCGAGGCCCCAGAAGACAGCGGCGCACTCATCACCGCGCGGTGGGCGCTCGAGCACAACAGAGAGGTCTTCGCCGTGCCGGGGTCTATTCTCAGTGAGTCCCATCGCGGGTGCCACAAGCTCATCAAAGACGGCGCAAAGCTCGTCGCCAGCGTCACGGATATTTTAGAAGAGTTCAAAGATCTCAGAGCGCTCTTTGCTGTGCGCCGCGAGAAGCCCACCCCAACGCAGAAGCCTACGCTCTCCCCACTGGAAGAGAAGATCTTCTCAGTGCTAGAGTTCGAACCGATGCACTTTGATGAGATCGTGAGCAAGACGGGGCTCTCCGTCGGGGAGGTCTCCGAGGGGTTGCTCACCCTCTCATTACAGGGTATTGTGCAGGAGCTTGAAGGCAAGCACTACGTGAAGCTGCCGTGAAAGGAGCACTCAATGGAACGCACCTTCGTCATGCTCAAGCCCGACGCCGTCAGACGCCGGCTCATCGGAGAGATCATCAGGAGGATCGAAGCGAAAAATCTCAATATCATCGCAATGAAGATGATCTCTATCGACCGCAAGCTCGCGGAGACCCACTACAGCGAGCACCGCGAAAAGCCTTTCTTCAAAGACTTAGTAGACTTTATAACCAGCGGCCCTGCCGTGGCCATGATCGTCGAGGGCCCCAACGCTATTAGCGTGATGCGCGCCCTGATGGGCGCGACTAACCCCTTCAATGCTGCTCCCGGGACGATTCGGGGAGACTTTGGGCTCGATCTCACCCAGAATCTCATTCATGGGTCGGACTCCCCCCAGTCGGCCCAGCGCGAGCTGGCGCTCTTCTTCCCCGAAGAAACCTTAAGGCCCTCACCCCCAACCCCTCTCCCGTCTTCATAGACGGGAGAGGGGTGCCCGCAAGGCAGGGTGAGGGCCTTGAAAAGCGGGCATTTGCACGCCCTGGAAGTTTTTGCTATACTTATCAGACCGATGGCGGTTTGTGGGTTTGACGGCGTGAGAACTCTTTCTTTCCCAGAACTCTATGTGTTTGCTTTAGTGGAGGACTCCTATGCCCTTGTATCGCTATCTCTGTGAATCCTGCGGTCATAGTTTCAGCGTGCTCGATTCATTCAACAGCCCGGACCAGCGCGAGTGTGAGGAGTGCGGCGCCCACCGAGCGCGGCGGCTCCCCTCCCGCGTCGGCATCCAATACAAAGGCTCAGGCTTCTACACCACCAACTACGGACGCAAACGCCAGAACTCCACATCGACGAACGGCACAGCTCAACAGACATCCACGAGCTCACAGAACTCGTGAACACTGCAGCACCACAGCACTATCTATAAGGGGGAGCAGACGTGTTCAATGGGGATGACATTGCCAAGTTGCGTATTGGCCTGGCCTCACCCGAAGAGATCAAGAGCTGGTCCCGTGGTGAGGTCACCGAATCCGAGACGATCAACTACAGGACGCACAAGCCCGAGCGCGGCGGCCTCTTCGCCGAAGAGATCTTCGGCCCGGAGAACGACTACGAGTGCGCCTGTCAGAAATACCGTGGGCGCAAGTTCGAGGGGATCACCTGCGAGAAGTGCGGGGTCTTGGTCACCAGCTCCGAGGTGCGTCGCTCCAACATGGCCCACGTCGAGCTGGCCAGCCCCGTCGTCCACTTCTGGTACTTGAAGGGGATCTCCTCGCCCTTGAGCACGCTCTTGGGCATCAAGCGCGCCACCCTCAAGAAGATCGCCTACTACGAGCCAACCCCCCTCGAAGAAGAGATGTACATCATCACCCAATCAAGCTCCTCGGATTTCTCCAAGGGCGATATCATCTACGGAACGCAGCTGCAGATCCTCGGGGAAAAGAAGAGATTCACCGCGGAGCGCCTCTATGCCCTCGAGAGCGACTTTGAGATCAGCGCGGAAGGCGACGGCAAGGTCTCATTTGAAAAGATCAAGCTCGAAAACGGCGAGGAGATAAAGCTCATCAAGCTCTCCAACGCGACGAAAGCCTTTCCCGTGCCGCTCAATGCCGAGATGCTCGTGCAGGCTGGAGATAAAGTGCACGAGGGCCAGCCGCTGGCACGGCTGCTCAAAGAAGAATATCTCACCGAGACAACTTTTAATTTCCTCAAGAGCGTCTATCCCGATTTAAAGGGCAAGAAGGTCGTCGAGGCCGTCGATAGCCTTATCTATCTTGTGACCAGCGTGAAGAGCCCCAGCGTGCCCCTCAAGGTGGGGGATCGCCTCTGGGAGCTCGAAAAGAACGCCTACGAGAAGCTCTATCCGGGGCAGTTTGAAGCGGAGACCGGGGCCGCGGGGATCAAGGGCGTCCTGGCCAATCTCGACCTAGCTGCGCTCGAAGCCGAACTGCGCCAGCAGATCGCCCAGGAGCCAACCGAAGGCAAACGCAAGAGACTCTTAAAGCGCCTCGAGATCGTCCAACAAGTGCGCCGCAGCGGCAATCAGCCCCAAAATATGGTCCTCGACGTCATCCCCATCTTGCCTCCGGAGCTGCGCCCTATCGTCCAGCTTGAGGGCGGCAAGTTCGCCACCACCGACCTCAACGACCTGTATCGACGTATTATTAACAGAAACAACAGACTCAAGAAGCTCTTAGAGATGGGCGCGCCGGAGGTCATCCTGCGCAACGAACGGCGCATGCTCCAAGAGGCCGTCGATGCGCTCATTCACAATGAGAAGAAAGATAACCCCATCCTAGGGCGCGACAACCGCCCCCTCAAATCCCTCAGCGAGCGCATCCAGGGCAAGCACGGACGCCTGCGCCGCAATCTCTTAGGCAAGCGAGTCGATTATTCCGGGCGCGCCGTCATCGTCGTCAACCCCACGCTCAAACTCCATCAGTGCGGCCTGCCCAAAAAGATGGCCCTGGAGCTCTTTAAGCCGTTTATCTTATCACGTCTTGGGGTCACAGCTATCTCCAACTTCGACGACGTCAAGAACAAAGCCCTCTCGGGAGAGATGCCCGAAGTCTGGGACATCCTAGAGCAATTAGTCAAAGAGCATCCGGTCTTGCTCAACCGCGCCCCAACGCTCCATCGATTGGGCATCCAGGGGTTCGAGCCGGTCCTCGTCGACGGGGAGTCCATCCAGATTCACCCCTTCGTCTGCCGCCCCTACAACGCCGACTTCGACGGCGACATGATGGCCGTCCACCTCCCCTTGAGCAAAGAGGCCATCCAAGAGACACGCCAGATCATGCTCTCGACGAAAAATATCCTCTCCCCGGCCAACGGCAAGCCCCTGAGCGTCCCCACCCAAGACGCGATCTTCGCCTATTATTATCTGTCGATGCTCGACCCCGATGGCCGGGGCAAGGGCAAGTACTTCGCCAGCATCGCCGAAGCCGAGCGCGCCTACGAAGAGAAGATCATCTCCCTGCATGCGCCCATCAAGATCCGCATCGACGGCACCCTCATCGACACAACTCTAGGACGCGCCTTGCTCAACGCCGTCTTCCCCCCGGACCTGCGCGATTATAACAAGACTTTTGACTCCGATGCGATCAACGCGCTCATCATGGAGTGCTACTTCAAGCACGGCCTGGAGCGCACCGTGCAGCTTCTGGATGATCTGAAGGAGTTGGGATTTTCGTTTGCCACCAAATCGGGCCTGACGATCTCCGTGCGCGACTGTCTCATCCCTCCAGAGAAAGAGAGCATTCTCAAGGAAGCCCGCGAGCGCGTGGCCAAGATCAACGAGCGCTACGAACGCGGTCTGGTCACCGACGAGGAGCGCAAGACCAAGATCATCGAGATCTGGATGGAGACGGTCGACAAGGTCGCCGACGCCACTATGAAGAACCTGGCGCAGCACCCCTTCAACCCCATCTATATGATCGTGAACTCTGGGGCGCGCGGCAGCAGCACCCAAGTGAAGCAGCTGTCGGGGATGCGCGGCCCCATGAGCGACCCCTCAGGAAGGATCATCGAGATGCCGGTCATCTCCAACTTCCGCGAGGGGCTCAACGTCATCGAGTACTTCATCAGCACGCACGGCGGGCGCAAGGGCACCGCTGATACCGCCCTCAAGACCGCCGATTCGGGGTACCTCACCCGACGACTGGTCGACGCTACCGAGGAGCTGATCGTCAAAGTCGAAGACTGCGGAACCCCCAACGGCATCGAGATCGACCCCCTCTACTACACCAAACCCCACGAAGTCATGGAGACCATCGAGGAGCGCATCTACGGGCGTGTGCTGGCCCACGATATAGTCTTCCTGGGGGAGACGCTCATGAAGCGCGGCGAGGTCTTCGACCGCGAGAAGGCCCGCTACTTTGGCAATCTCACCGCGGAGCTCTCGGTAAGCGATCCCGCCTTCTACGAGAAAGTCCTGGGCACCAAAGCTGCCCAAGATATCCGCGATCCCAAGACGAATTATGTCGTCATCTCCCAAGATGAGCCCATCACCCGGGCGCTCGCGGAGAAGCTGCGCGCCCTCAAGATCGAGACGATCCGCGTCCGCCCCACGATCGTCATCCGCTCGCCCATGCGCTGCACCGTCCGCAGAGGCGTCTGCCAACAGTGCTACGGCTACGACTTGAGCACCCATAGATTAGTCGAGCTGGGCACGGCCGTGGGGATCATCGCGGCGCAGTCCATTGGCGAGCCCGGCACCCAATTGACCATGAAGACGTTCCACACGGGCGGGGTGGCCGGCATCGATATCACCCAGGGTCTGCCACGCGCCGAGGAGCTCTTCGAGGCGCGCAAGGCCGTGCGCAGCTCCCAGGGCGAGATCGCACCGATCAGCGGCGTGGTGATAGAGCTCAAGCAGTCCGCTGAGACCGGCCGGATGAGCGCTGTCTTACGCGGCGACGAGAAGCGCCTGCGGCTGCCCACATCGCTCTGTGCCCCGGTGGAGCAGCACGCGTCCGTCACCCTGCAAGAGCTCTTAAGAGGCTCCAGCCCCCGCAGTGGCCTGGTGCGCCTTATCGAGACCGCTCGGGCGCCTAAACTCTATATCCTCAACCCCACCGAAGGTGACACCCTCTATACCCTGCCCGAAGGGGCCACGATCCTCGTGAAAGACGGACAGAAGGTCTCCAAAGATACGCTGCTGGCCGAGCCGTTCCATGAAGAACCGGTCATCTCGACGGTTGACGGGGTCGTCGAGGAGATCGTCGAGAATGAAGAACGCGCGATCATCGTCAGGGAGAAGGAGACCGGCAACCGCGTGCGGTACAAGCTCCCCTACGGGGCCCGCCGCTCCGTCAACCCCGGCGATAAAGTCGTCAAGAACGAGCAGCTCTCCACGGCATCCAAGCCCATCGAGCTGCGCGCCCGCACCGAGGGCATCGCCATCGTCACCAAGAATCAGATTATCATCTATCAGCCTCAGGAGGGCAAGGAGTTCACGCTCACCGAAGATATCACCGTGCTCAAGGCCGATGGCGACTGGGTCGAAGCCGGTGAACCCCTCTTCGCCCTAGCCATAGCCGGCACTGAACCCGTCCAGATCGATGGGATCAGATCACTCGATGAAGAGATAGTCGAGATCTCCTACCATCAAGAAGTGACGATCGAGCTGACCAACCCGCCCGCGGTGAGGGTCGGCGACAAAGTCCAACGAGGCGAACTCCTCTCCAAAGGGGTGATCTCACCCCACCGGCTGCTCAGCATCGCCGGCCCGGATAAGACCAGAACATATCTGCTAGAAGAGATCCATAAGGTCTATAAGAGCCAAGGGGTGGACATCAACGACAAGCACATCGAGCTGGTGATCCGCCAGATGCTCAACAACGTGCGGATCGTCGACCCTGGGGATTCGCAGTACCTGCCCAACGAGCTCGTGCTGTACGAAGAGTTCCAGGCGGAGCAAGCGCGCCTCCTTGAAGAGAACCGCCGCATCCGTGCCCAGCGAGAAGAGCTCATCGGCTTGACGCTCGCCGAGCCAATTCTCGATAAGACCGGGGCAGTCCTAGCCGAGAAGGGCAGCACGGTGACCAGCGAGCTCCTGCGGGCGGCCTTGCGCGCCGGGGTGACCGAGATCGTGCTGGAGCGCGGCAAAGAGAAAGTCACCTCGCGCATCGCTGAGAAGCGTCTGCCCGAGGGGGAGCGCGTCCTGCTGCGCATCTCCAAGGCAGCCCTCGAGACGAAGTCGTGGCTCTCCGCAGCCTCGTTCCAGCGGACGACGACCGTCCTAGCCGAAGCGGCCTTAAAGGGCGCTGTAGACAGGCTCGAGAGCCTGAAAGCCGCGGTGATCGTCAGCAAGAGAATCCCGGCAGGGACGGGGTTCCGTCGCCCATCTACGACCGATGGCGCTCCGGCGACGACAAGCAGCGCTCAGTGATATAAGCTCTCAAGCCCTCAAGGGCACGACGCCGATGGCTGATGCGATTTTTGATCTGTGGCCCAAGCTCGGCGAGCGTCTGGGTGTACCCATGGGGGATAAAGACGGGATCGTAGCCGAACCCCCCAGTGCCCCTCGGTGCTCGAGCGATCTGGCCCTCTAGGAGGCCCTCGCTGAGAAACTCTGCCCCATCGGGGAAGACCAGCACCGCGACGCACCGAAAGCGTGCGCGCCGATCTTCTGTATCTGCAAGGAGCTGCAACAGCTTCTCGATATTGGCGCGGCTGTCTTTGTGCGCGCCGGCAAAGCGTGCCGACTCCACCCCCGGCGCCCCACCGAGCGCATCGACCTCCAGGCCCGAATCTTCTGCAAGCACAGGCAGCCCCGTCTGAGCACAGATCTCCTTGGCTTTCTTGCGCGCGTTCTCGGCAAAAGTCTTGCCGTCTTCAGGAATATCTGAGAAGGGGCACTCGCGAAATGTCAGGAATCTCACAGAAGGGAGATCAGAGAGTATCTCGGTGATCTCTCTGATCTTATCAGTGTTCTTTGTGCCCAACAGAAGCAGCATTCAGCGGCGCTCGGCGATCTCCCCGACGCCCCTCAAGTGTAAAGTCTTCGAGAAATGACAACTTGCGAAGTGCTCCCCGCCAAGGTCGACAAAGGGCGGCTCTTGCTCTTTGCAAATGGGTTGCATGTAGGGGCAGCGCGGATGGAAGTAGCACCCCGACGGCGGGTTGACCGGGCTGGGCACGTCGCCTTTTAAGATAATGCGCTCGCGCTGGTAATCGGGGTCTGGCACCGGCACTGCCGACAGCAGCGCTTCCGTATAGGGGTGTCGAGGATTGCGAAAGAGCTCTTCGGTCTCAGCCATCTCCACGATCTTCCCTAAGTACATTACAGCGACGCGATCGCTGATATGCCGGACGACGGAGAGATCGTGGGCGATGAAGAGATACGTCAGCCCAAACTCTTTTTGGAGGTCTTCCAAGAGATTGAGCACCTGGGCTTGAATCGAGACGTCCAAGGCTGAGACGGGCTCGTCACAGATAATTAATTTTGGGCCCAGGGCCAAGGCCCGGGCAATCCCGATGCGCTGGCGCTGCCCCCCTGAGAACTCATGGGGGTAGCGCTTCATATATTGGGGGTTGAGCCCTACGGCTTCTAGGAGCTCTTTGACGCGGGCCTCCCGCTCCGCTGCAGTCCCCACACGGTGCACCACCAACGGCTCCCCAACAATGTCCCCGATGGTCATTCTAGGATTCAGTGAGCTATAGGGGTCCTGGAAGATGATCTGCATCTGGCGGCGCAGCGGCTTCATGGCCCGCTGGGAGAGCTTGGCGATATCTATGGGCTTGTTATCGTTGTAGAAGAGAATACTGCCATCGGTGGGGTCGAGCAAGCGCAGGATCGTGCGCCCTACGGTGGTCTTGCCGCAGCCGGACTCGCCCACCAGCCCCAGCGTCTCCCCTTCACGGATGAAGAAGCTGACACCGTCCACGGCCTTCACGTGGGCCACGACCCGCCGCAAGACCCCTCGGCGTACCGGAAAGTACTTCTTGAGATTGCGCACCTCTAGGAGCATCCGTGCATTCTGTGCCATAGTCACCTCTTCTCCCCTCACCCCTGTCCCCCTCTCCCTCCCAGGGGAGAGGGGCTAGGGGTGAGGGTCGATCACAACCTCAGAACCGAGCCCAACAGGCTACTTTATGAGCAGGCTTGATCTCTTTGAGCTCCGGCATCTGCGCGCGGCAGATCTCCATCGCTTCGGGGCAGCGCGGCTCGAACGGGCACCCCTTGGGCAGATTATACGGGTCCGGCACCATCCCCTTAATGGGCTTGAGGCGCTCCTTCTTGCGCGTCAGCGCCGGGATCGATTCCATCAGCCCGATCGTATACGGATGTAACGGATCGTGATAGATATCCCTCACTGGGGCTTCTTCGACAACCTTGCCCATGTACATAATTACGACGTCGTCGGCCATCTCCGCGATCACGCCCAAATTATGGGTGATCATCATGAGGGCCATGTGAAACTCTTTCTGGAGCTTTCTTATCAGATCTAGGATCTGCGCTTGGATCGTCACGTCCAGGGCCGTAGTAGGCTCGTCGGCGATCAAGAGAGTGGGGTTGCAGCTGAGGGCCATGGCGATCATAGCACGTTGCCTCATGCCCCCCGACAGCTGATGGGGGTACTCGTCGACCCGCTGCTCGGGAGAGGGGATGCCCACGGCCTTGAGCATCTCGATAGCGCGGGCCCGCGCCTCGCGTCGGCCCACTTTCTGATGGAGCATGATCGCTTCCATGATCTGATTCCCGATGGTGTAGACGGGATTGAGCGAAGTCATCGGCTCCTGGAAGATCATGGCGATCTCGTTGCCCCGGATCTCGCGATACTGCTTGCCCTTGGGGTCTAACTTGGTCAATTCGAGCTCTTGGCCGTCGCGATGGTAGATAATGGAACCGGAGACGATCTTCCCTGGGGGCATGGGGACCAAGCCCATGATCGAGAGGGCGGTGACGGACTTGCCGCAGCCGGACTCGCCTACGACCCCAAGGGTCTTCTGCTTCTCAATAGAGAAGCTCACGCCGTCCACAGCCTTGACCACGCCGTCCTCGGTGTAGAAGTACGTCTTGAGGTCGCGCAGCTCAATGAGTTTAGTATTATTCATAGATGCTCCCTAGCGGGAGGCCAGGTATGTCAAGATGAAGGCAAGCACCATGAACGCCGCGGCCAGCCAGGTCGTGGCGGTGCGTTTGGGATCGGCTTCTTCTTCTCGGCCGAAGACGGTCGAAGTCGCCCCAGCCCCAAAGGCCCCTCCCAACCCCGCGTGCTTGCTCATCTGCAAGAGAATGATCCCAATGAGGGCCAGGCTCACCAACACGAACAACACCTTGAGGGGGATTTCCAGCGCCTTGAAGATCTCCATAGTCTCTGTGATCACCCTCGCTCGTTACGGACAGAGAGTCATTGTAACATTATTTGTCACGCTCTTCAACTGAAGCGCCCGCCAAAGAGCACCGCCTCGACCCACGTCACGACGGGCATGATGACGCGCTCGACCACACCCGCATAGAGCAGCAGAAAGATTATAACAAACCCGAAGGGCTCCACCTGCAGCAAGAGGCGCTTGCCCCCCTCAGGCAACAGATAGAGCAAGACCCGCGACCCATCCAGGGGCGGCACCGGGATCAGATTAAACAGGGCCAATATAATATTGATCACGACAAAATAGAACAAGAAGAACGAGAGCAAGTCGGGCAGATTCACCCCAAGGCCGTGCCACAGCCCTGTGCCTACCCCCGCTAAGACAATATTCGTCAGCGGCCCAGCCAGCGCCACCAGCATCATCCCTTGATACGGGCGGCGGAAATAGATGGGGTTGACAGGGACGGGCTTGGCATAGCCCAAGATGGGCAGGTCCATATGGAAGACAAAGCGCAGGGTCGCCAGCAACACCGGCAGGAGCACCGTGCCGAAGGGGTCAATGTGCGCCAAGGGGTTGAGCGTCAAGCGTCGGGCATCGCGCGCTGTGGGGTCGCCCAACGCATACGCCACGCGCCCGTGCGCGTACTCGTGAAAGACAACTGCCGTAAAGAACGCCACCAAGGCGAGCCCAAACTCCACGATCATCTTAAGAGCCATCACAGATCTCCTTTGGGGACGACCATCAGGGTGCCCTCCTCTTGGGTCACCAAGACGAGCCCAGGGCGTCCGCCCTTGCGCAAATACTTCACACGAGTATAGCTGACCGGGACCTTCTTTGCATCCCGCCCCTTCGAATAATAGGCCGCCAGCTGGGCCGCCTGATGGAGGACGTCGCTGGGGACCTCGCGCTGCGTGGGATTTTTGATGATGACGTGCGAGCCGGGACGATCCCGCGCATGGAGCCAATAGTCTTCCCGCGCTGCCTGACGCACTAACTCGTCGTTCTGGCGGCTCGAACGCCCCACCAGCACTCGATAGCCGTGAATGACAAACTCGCGCGGTTGTGATCGGCCTTCACCCCGGCCTCCCCTCTCCCTCCCAAGGGAGAGGGGCTGGGGGTGAGGGCCTCCACGCGGGAGGTACCCAGCAGCCCCCAGCTCCTCGCAAATCTCTGCGAGTTCTTCCTTGCTCTCGACTTGCTCGAGAAAGCTCTCGATGCCCTCAAGATACTCCAGCTCGTTGCGCAATTCTTCCACTCGTGCGGCGAGCTTCTCTTGAGCGCGCTTGAGCTTCTTATACCGCTCGAACTTCTGCTGAACGTTCTCGCTGGGGCCAAGGGCCGGATCGAGTTTGATTGTCTTTCTCGTCCCATCGAGAAAATCCTCGACGGTGATCTCGCTCATGCCCTTGTGCACTTGAGAGAGATGAGCCAGGAGCAGCTCGCCCTCGTGCCGGAGCTTTTCAGAGTCTTTGGCGGCTTGCAAGTCTTGAGTGACGCGTTCAAGAGCTTTGCGCACCCTGTCGCAGTGCCCACGGATGATCTCGTGAAGCTGACGCCGCTCGTGGGCCACACTGCTTCTCTGGGGGCTGAGGCGCACGTACTCATCGAGGGCCTCTGAAAGCGTAGGGCGGCTCTCACGCCGAAGATGACCGTAGAGCCTTAGCTCCAGAGGAGCGACATCGTAGGGCGTCTCGCCATCGAAGTACAGGGACGGGGAGAGCTGTCTTGTGAAGACATTTTCGAAAAGCTGGTGCGTCGCGCTCCAGAGCGCACAGCGCTGCTCGTCCGTAAGCGCCGAGACAGAGTGAGCCGGGTCGAGCTCAGCGCGCATGGCGATCTCTCTAGCCAGCCGTGGCCCTATGCCCTCTACGGTCTGGAAGAGCGCACTGGCAACGTCGCTCTCTTGCAAGCCAAGCTGCGAGAGAAACTCCTCGCGGGCCATCGAGCGCGGATCGAGCTTGCCCTGACTAGGAGGGGCTTGATAGATCTCTCCAGGTCGAAACGATCGCTGCCCCACCGTAGCTTTGAGCGCTCCCAGAACCGTCTCGCCGCGCAATAAGATAATATTCGTCTGCTTGCCCAATAGCTCCGTTCGGAGAGTATACTCTTCGCCATGCCGGATACGCAGATCGATGATGCGCTCCAGGCCGGGTTGGCTCACGCTCAGGATAACGCCGTTGCGCAGGTATTTTCGCAGCAGCATACAGAACGCGGACGGTCTCTCTGGATGCGCGAACTCTTGAGCGGTGAGATGGACGCGCGGCAGCTCCCCGACATCGATGAGCAATGTTTTTTCTTCCCCAGACCAGAGCTCGAGGGTGATTAAGCTTGGCTGGGGGTGATAGATCCGCTGCACGCGGCTGCCGGGGAGCGCTTCGTTCAGCTCAGCCGCCAGCGCCGCAATCGTCAGGCCGTCTATAGTCATAGCTCAAATAGCGATTATAGCGAGCGGGAGCCCCCTTGGCACTTGAGCGCCCCCGGTGGCTTTGATATAATCTAGACAGAATTTCGAAAAACGTTATGGGAAGGCCAGAATCTCGACAAACCACCCTCAAGCTGTCAGAGATGGGGCGCTTATCTTGTATAATAAATGCACACTAATCTAAAGAGAGAAAGGAGGAATACCATCGGGGGAAAACAAGCAGAGCGTCTCAGTCTCGACGGAACACCGCCAGCTGGTATCGCGAGCCAGCTGGAGAGTTACATTATAATCCTCTAGAAGGAGGCGAAAGCAGAATCGCTTCAATGCGATACTCTCTCACAACTATGAAAAAGATAGCGATCTTTCTGTTGGCCGTAGCGGTTCTCGTCCCCGCAGTGGCGTTTATTGGTTGGGCTCAGCCCAAGTGCATCCCTCAATGTTCGGAGAACCCCAAGGTGATGGACCGGGACTTCATCGAGGCCGCGGCGGAGTTCAAGGGCGGCCAGGTCCAAGCCGGGGGATTGAAGCCCATCGATCTTGAGCCCAACCAAGAGGAGACCTTCGGGTTGCCCTCGGGGACTAAGGCGGTCGTCATCACCGCCGGTGAGGGCGATCTCACCTATGTATTGACCAAGGTCGTGGGCATCGGCGCTCGCGCCACACGCACCAAGGTCGCCGAGGGGACCGTCGCAGCCAAACAGTCGGTGACGGTGGACGTCCCGGCCTTCGACCGCGCTAAGCAGGAATTCATGGAACTGACGGTCACCGCTGGCAGCAACAAGACCTCAGTGACGTTGGTCTTCCAGGGCGCTCCTGCTGAGGAGATCAGCCTGCCGCGCGTCGCGGTAGAACTGGAGATCTCCAACCAGGGTCCGGATACCATCAATTACGAGGTGAAGGACGCGCTCAATAGAACCGTGAAGAACGCCGGCAAGGACGTGAAGGGGTCCCTTGGCAAGGGCGAAAAAGTCACCGTCGGGATCGAAGAGAGCCTTGGCCCCAACCGCGTCCTGCAGATCAGCACCAAGGGCGATGCCAAAGTCGATGTCAAGATCTACTTTGAGCAGATCCCCCAGCCAACTGAGATCGGCAAGGGCATCTACGCTACGACTTCGATTGCCCGGCCGCGCACCCTCAACCCCATCACCTTGACCGACACGGCAAGCGCGCTGATCACCGACCGCCTCCATGACACGCTCTTAGATGGGCCGGTGGGCGCGGAGACCGGAGCCATCGCCGAGGCGTTCGAGGTGACCCCAGATCGCAAGACGGTGACGTATACCCTGCGCAAGGGCGTCAAGTTCTCCGACGGCACGCCGATCACTACCGAAGACGTGCGCTTTACCTTCGAGAACTTGATCTACCCCAAGGACATCGCCACCAGCACCCGCGATGTGCTCTACTGCGCGGGCGGTCAAGACCTCCCCAAGGTCAGGGTCATCGACGAGCGCAAGATCAGCTTCACCTGCGATAGGCCCGCCGCGGATGTCCCCTTCCCCCTTACAGGGTTTGTGGAGATCCTCTCGAAGAGGAACATCCTCAAGCTCGCTCCCAATGTCGAGAAGAGCCCCAAGGACTTCAACAACGTCTACGGGGTCAACACCAAGCCCGAGGACATCGTGGGCGCGGGGCCGTTTAAGCTCTCCAAGCTCGATCCCAACACGGTGGCCGAGTTCGTGCGCAACCCCTACACCTTCCGCGTGGACGAGAAGGGCAATCAGCTGCCGTACATCGCGGGGATCCGCATCATCTTGGCGCCGACCCAGGGCCAAGAGCTGGCGCTGCAGCAGTTTAGAAACGGCCAGACGGACTTCCTCAGCCCGCGCCCGGCAGATATCGCCCTCCTGCAGTCGGACAAGGCCGCAGGACGGCTCCCCATCAATGACGACATCGACTCCGGTACCCCGGTCTTCGGCACGGAGTTCTGGGTGGTCAGCTGGACGACCAAGAACCCCACGCTGCGCGCAGCCTTCGCCAACAAGCAGGTGCGCTTCGCGTTCTCTCATGCGTCGGATCGCGCCTCGATAGTGAAGAACATCCGGCTGGGATTGGGCACGGAGATCTACTCTCAGTACTCGGTCCCCAGCCCGTATCACATTGAGCGCCCCGGCCAGAGGGCCGACGTCCTCGCCCGCTGGGAGCAGGCCAAGAAGCGCTTCGATTTGAAGAAGGCTGCCGAGATCCTCGACAGCCTGGGGATCAAGGACACCAATGGCGACGGCATCCGCGAGATCCCCGCGAACTTCGCCAACGACTTTGGTCCCCAGACCAACCCCGCCGGGCCGTTTAAGTTCGAGCTGAACACCAACGTCGGCAACACCCTGCGCGAGGAGATGATCAAGCTGCTGGCTGCGGACCTGAAGAAGATCGGGATCGAGGTCACAGCTGTCCCCAAGGACTTCGCCGCGTTGGTGGACCAGCTGACAGTTGGTGATTACGAGGCCATCTTGATCGGTCTGACGGGTGGCACCAGCCCCGCTAGCGGCATCAACGTCTACACCTGCGATGGCAACCTGCACTTCTGGAACGTCAACGCCGGTGCGGGCTGCGCCAACGCCACTGAAGACGAGAAGAAGCTGGACGCGCTCTATCGCCAGCTTGCTGAAGAGACCGACGAGAAGAGGCTCCACGAGCTAGCTGATGAGGCCCAGTTCGTCTTCGCCAATCACCTGCCGTATATCCCCCTGACGGTTGGTAACGCTCTTGCGGCGTTCCGCACGGATACGATCCGCAATCACGGGCGTGCTCCGTTGGGCAACCAGTTGGTGCTCTTCTGCAAGGGCGGCCGCTGCCGCGGTGGGTAAGGCTTAAAAGAAGAGCAAGTCAGTGCGAGGGTGCGAAGGCGACTTCGCGCCCTCGCTTGTTCTTTTTGGCTGTAGCGGTTCTCTACTACTACTTGTATACAGAGTATATATCTATACTCTAGTAGTAGTAGAGGGGCCGAAAACCTGTGGAAAACTTTTCGACTGACCGGTCAGTCGAGAGTTTTTCTTTATTTTATAATTCGAACAAATGTATGCTATACAAATGTTGGGCTGTGGAAAACCTGTGGAAATCCTGTGGAAAACCTGTGGAAAACTCCTGTGGAAAACTTTCCGGCGGAGATTTCCACAGGCGATTTCCACAGGTTTGGGGGAGTTATCCACAGGATTTCCACAGCTTTATCCACAGGTTTTCCACAGGACTGTGTCCCCTCTGGAGGTATCGGCAGCCGTCACTATCGCCGTACGGTATAATTGGGATCGAGATCCGGCCCTCACCCCTGGCCCCTCTCCCGTGGCTTAGCCACAGGAGAGGGGTGCCCGCAGGTCGGGGTGAGAGCCCCCATAGAAAAGGAGGCCCAACCATGCTCTACAAGAACTTCATCGGTGGCGAGTGGGTCGACTCGGCAACGGGCAAGACGTTCAAGTCGCTCAATCCCGCAGACACTAGCGACGAGCTGGGAGAGTTCCCTGCTTCAGATAGTCGAGACGTCGAGCGCGCCGTAGAAGCAGCTGATAGGGCGTTTCGCGACTGGAGTAAAGTCCCAGCGCCCAAGCGCGGTGAGCTCCTGTTTGAGATCGGCGAGCGCCTTAAGCGCCATAAAGAAGATCTCGCGCAGATCATGACCCGCGAGATGGGCAAGGTCCTCAAAGAGGCCCGCGGCGACGTCCAAGAAGCGATCGATATGGCCTACTATATCGCCGCGGAAGGGCGACGGCTCTTCGGGCGCACGACCCCCTCAGAGCTGCCCCTCAAGCATTGTATCGCTGTACGTCGTCCCCTGGGGCGCGTCGGCGTCATCACCCCATGGAACTTCCCCGTCGCTATCCCGGCATGGAAGATCTTCCCCGCGCTGATCGCGGGGAACACCGTCGTCTGGAAGCCGGCGACCGATACCCCACGTTGCGCCTATGAGTTTGTGAAGATCTTAGAAGGCGCCGGGCTGCCCAAGGGGGTCGTCAATCTCGTCTTCGGTGGCGGCAGTGACGTCGGCATCCCCCTCGCGCAGCACCCCAAGATCGATATGCTCTCGTTCACCGGGTCTACCGAGACGGGACGGGAAATCTATCGATACGGGGCAGCCAAGCTCATTCGCGTTCATTTAGAGATGGGCGGGAAGAACCCCATTATCGTGCTAGAGGACGCCGATCTCGATCTCGCTGTCGATGGGATCCTCTGGAGCGCCTTCGGCACGACCGGCCAGCGCTGCACCGCCTGCTCCAGATTGATCGTCGAAGACGGCGTCTATGAAAAGCTCTTAGAGAAGCTCGTCGAGCGCACGAAGAAGCTGCGCTTAGGCAATGGGCTCGATCCCCAAACGGACGTCGGCCCGGTGGTCAATCGGGCTGCGCTGGAGAAGATCGCCCGTTACGTCGAGCTAGGCATCAAAGAGGGAGCCAAGCTCTTATGTGGCGGCCAGATCGCCAAAGACGGAGACTTATCTAAGGGCTTCTTCTTCCAGCCCACGATCTTCGCCGATGTCACCCCCACCATGCGCATCTTCCAAGAGGAGATCTTCGGGCCGGTGCTCGCTGTCGCCAAAGCCAAAGACTACGACGATGCTATCGCTTTAGCGAACAACACCTCCTACGGCCTGTCGTCGTCTATCTATACGCGAGACGTCTTCAAGGCCCATCGGGCGATGGACGACTTAGAAGCGGGCATCACCTATATCAATAGCGGGACGATCGGGGCCGAAGTCCATCTGCCCTTTGGTGGGATCAAGAACACGGGCAATGGCGGGCGGGAGTCGGGCTGGACGGCCATCGAAGAATACACCGAGTGGAAGACGATCTATATAGACTTCTCCGGGCGCTTGCAGAAGGCCCAGGGGATCGACTAGTAATCTGGATCACATACACCGAAGCACCGCGCTCGGTATAATGGAGCTCAAAGCATAGGGGAGCCAGGTTCTTTTGGCTCTCTGAGGCTATGAGCTCTGTGGACTGGACGATGCTGATTGGCGAAGGAGGTTTTACCGTGAAGCCCGCTACTGTCCGAGGTGTGGGAAAAGTATCTTTTCTTTTGGTGCTGGTCTGGTGGCTTGGGGTTGGGGGTGGAGCGAGTCCGGTCGTGCTGGATATCGCCGACGCCAACCAAGATATCACGATCTTCGGGGCGAACGCCAAAGACTTTCTCACAGATTTCAATTCGATAGCCGTAGGCGACGTCAATGGCGATGGGTTGAATGATTTGATCTTAGGCGATCCCGCTGCTGACGTCGAGGAGGGCGCACGGACCGACGCGGGGAAAGCCTATGTGATCTTTGGGCGTCCCGGCTTTGAATCGGTCTATGATCTAGCCAAATCCCACGCGGACATGGTCGTCACAGGAGCGCGTCCGGGGGATATGCTGGGCACTTCTGTTGCCGTCGGCGATATTAACGGCGACGGCCGGCTCGACTTGATTGTCGGCGCTGCGGGCGCCGACGGCCCCGATGGGCTGCCCCAGCGCCGTCGCGATGCCGGAGCTGTTTATGTGATCTTCGGCCGTCCGACCCCCAATAAGCTCATAGACATCTTCGATGGCGATCAGGATATCACGATTCACGGCGAGACGCCGGGGGATCGCTTCGGGGCTTCGGTAGCGACAGGCGATCTCAACGGCGACTCCATCGCCGATCTGATCGTCGGGGCGACCGACGCCGATGGCCCGCGCAAGGAGCGGGCCAACGCTGGGCACGTCTATGTCTTTTTCGGCAGCACCAGCTTCTCGCGCACGATAGACCTGGCTCGCCGAAATGCCGATATGACCGTCTTTGGAAGGAACGCGACCGATCAATTGGGCGCTGTCGTCGTCAGCGCTGATGTCAACGGGGATTCGTTCGACGATCTGGTCATCGCGGCGCATCAGGCCGACGGCCCGGGCAACGGGCGCAACAACGCTGGCGAAGTCTATATTCTCTTTGGCGCAACAACGCTGCCTGAGAGGGTTGACTTGGCGAAAGATCGCGCGGATGTGCATATCTACGGCGCCGACGCCGGTGATACTTTGGGTGTCTCCGTAGCGTTGGGGGATATCGATGCCGACGGCGCAAACGATGTGATCATCGGTGCGCCAGGGGCGAGCGGGCCGCAGAACAAGCGCCCCGGCGCTGGCGAGGTCTACGTGCTCGTGGGCGGTTCGCTCGTGCAGGGTATTTATGACTTTGCCGTCGGGCAGTATGATATGATCATCTACGGCGCCGATGCTGGGGATCGGTTGGGTCGGGCCGTAGCTTCGGGCACGATCGGTGGAGCGACGTTTGATGACCCCTACTGGGATATAGTCTTGGGGGCGGACTCCGCTGACGGTCCGGAGAACCAACGCCGCAACGCCGGTGAAGCGTATCTGATCTTAGGGCAAAGCCCCTTGCCCAGAACAATAGATTTGGCCGCGAAGGATGCGCCTGTAACAGCAGTCTTTGTCGGGGCCCAAGCCGATGACCGTCTGGGGAGCGCCGCGATTGCGGGAGACTTAGACGGAGATGGGCTGGCTGAAGTCATCTTAGGGGCGCTCAATGCCGACGGGGAAGAGAATCTGAAGCCCGACTCCGGCGAAGCGTATATCTTTTTCGGGAGTCGCTTTGGGCCGCCGCCACCGCCCAATCAGCCGCCGGTTGCGGATGCTGGGCCCGATCAGACGGTCACCGTCGGGACGCTCGTGACGCTCGACGGCAGAGGGTCGTCTGATCCCGATGGCGACCCCATCGCGTTCCAATGGCGCTTCGTCTCTCGGCCCGACGGGAGCACAGCAGAGCTGACGGACGCCGATACAGCGCAGCCGACGTTCACCCCTGACGTCGCGGGCGACTATATGATCGAACTTGTCGTGACTGACCCTGACGGCGCAACAGATTCTGATCAAGTCAGGGTCACGGCGCAGCCTGCGGCGCCACCGCGCAAGAAGGGCGACGTGGACAACGACGGCGACGTCGATATCATCGACGCCAAGCTCGCGGCGGAGTTTATCGTGGGCCTGCGCGATCTTGACGGTCTGGCGCGCTGGGCTGCTGATGTGCGCAGCCCCTGCCAGCCCGCTCCAGGCAGCGCCGAGAACATCGACGTGACCGATGTGCGCTGGATCGCGGAGTT
>FWWM01006295.1_pt1 | contig 25080 bp, 19 predicted proteins | sample 2228351 | NCBI WGS metagenome assembly FWWM01 (sample SAMEA103939774, study PRJEB20133) | metagenome
TATTAGACAGAGAAGTCTTAGACAATGGAGCAGTCTGCTTGCCCTGACAGTGGGGCTGCTGGGCGCAGGGGCATGGGCGGCGACGACTCCGCAAGCCGTCCAAGCAAATGAACCCGCGATGCAAACGGCTGTGTCTCATCTGCTTTTCGTGCATCCGGTGCTGGGCAACGACGCAACAGGCGACGGATCGCCGCGATCGCCCTTCCGCACGATTACCCACGCAGTCCAGTCTGCCCCGCCAAACGCGGTCATCCTCCTCGCAGCGGGCAACTACGCCGCCGTCAACGGAGAACGGTTTCCGATTATGCTGCCGCCGGGAGTATCTGTGCAGGCAGACCCGACCACAGGTGGCGAAGGCGTGGTGATTCAGGGGCAAATTACTCGAGGCGGCACAAACTTGACTGCTGCGATCGCCGCTCCGGCTGATCGCCCAGCAGCCTGGCCCGCTGCGTCCCAGTCCAGCATTAGCGCCGAGGTGATGGACGAACCCGCCGTGCCGTTTCCGTTTGCGGCAGCAGGCGCGGAGTTTTTGCCTGCCGTGCCCACGGGCGACTTTCCTGCCTCCACCGGGCTGAACTCGCGACGGGAAGCGGCTCCGCGCACCTTTGGGCGGGCAGCTAGACGGCGATCGCCCGCCCCCGATAGCGTTTCTGTCAGTGCCATGCCTGCCACCCCTGCGGCCAGCACCAGAAGCGATGCCGGCTCAGGGACGATCTGGATGTTTCTCCACTCCGCCATGCCGAAGTTGGACTGGACTCCCGGCGCTATCTGGAACTGCCCGTAGCCTCCGAGAGTCGTACCGTCGATGATGCCCCCCTCAAGGTTTCCGAACGCCAGGGCCGGGCTCTGCGCCGAACCGGCGTAATACCGGATCTTGTTCTTCCCGTCGCCCGGGTCCTTGAAGTACTTCACCCCGATGCGGATCCACTCGCCCGGGGTGTAGGGGTCCAGGAACGCGTAGAACGGCAGGACATAGCCGAACGCGGCGATCTCGCCGTTGGTCTTGACCATCAGCACGCCGTCCCACCCTCGATAGTCGAAGAAGATGCCAGCCTCGTGATGCTTCCCGGCTGCCGGGTCGCCCTGCACCTTCACGTCCACGAAATACTCGAAGTAGGTGGTGTTGCCAAACTCGAACGGGGTCGCCCCGCCGTCCGCGGAGAACCGCCAGACGTGCCGGTTCGCATACTCCCCGCCCTGTCCGTCTCCGTCCAGATTCTCATCGCGGAAGCTGATGAGGGACGGATAGTTGTTCACCACCGTCAGTGTGGAGTCCGGATCGTCCTGCCACACGTACGGGTAGACCTTGGCCGAGTCGATAGAGCTGACCGGCCCGTAAGCGTTCGCCGCGCAGCTGGCGCTGATCAAAAGCGCCAGCGAGCAGAGCCAGAACCACTTACTCATCTGCCTTTCCTCCTTTGTCTCGTCGAGACCGTCAGCCCGGGGAAGGCACGCTCCTGCCACCCTCGGACTGCGAGTGCTTCTGCGGCGATCATGCCGCCGCGCTTCCCGGGAGGCGCGCCGCCCCGTCAGGCTCCCTGCCGTGCCTTCGGCCCGGAGGCGCGCTCACCCAAGTCTTCCGCCCTGCCCCCTCACGGAGCAGCCGTCATCTTCACCACCACGTCGTCTATCATCACCGCCTGCAGCTGACCGGGAGGCGGCGCGGGAGCATGGTCCACGTTCCGGATGACAAAGCTCCCCTCCGAAGCCCCTGCCGGCGCGACCACTGGCAGCGTGAACTGCTGCCACTCGGAGGACGCCGCGACGGGCAGTTCCGCGGCCGGAAGGATCTCGTTGCCGTCCGCGTCGAACCAGTGCACCTCCATCCCCACGTTCCCGATGTGGTTGATCTCCTTCAGGATGTAGGCGCTGAACGAGTAGGATGCCCCGGGAACGATGCCGCGGACACGCTGGCCCACGAACACCTGGTCGTACTCATCCCAGGCGTAGAAAGCCATCCCCCAGCTGCCTGAGCGAGCAGCCCAGCGTTCCGGAGCCACGCTCTGCGGGGAGCGCTCCCAGTTGGCCGCGCCCTCCTCGAACCCCGGGTTCAGCAGCAGGTTGCGGCCGATGCCGCCGCTTCCGATGTTGACGATGCTGAAGTCCGTGGTCCGCCGGGTCTCCAGCACCGGATGGCGCACCCCGCCGGCGCCCTGCTCCAGCCACAGCACGCCGGTGGCCGAGACGGTGTCGCCGACCTGGGGATAGTCGTCCGGGCTGCCCGGGTAGGACACCCGGACGCCGGTCCGGCCGCCCTCTCCAGCCACATTCGCACCGTCGTCCACGTACACGAAGGTGCGGTCCGGGGCGGTGGCGCTGACATTTCCCACCAGGCGGACGATCTGACCCGCCGGGCTGGGCGGCAGCACCATCGCCTTTGATGTCATCCCGATCTGCCTGGGCCACGGGCCGTCCCAGTTCACAGGGGCCAGGTCGATGGCGTTCAGGCGCTTCTCGCCCCCGACCGTCTGCACCGTCCCCAGGACGTGCACCATGACGCCGGGCCTGATGACCACAGGCGCCCCGTTGCTGAAAACAGGCGACTCACACACCACCCGGCAGGTCCCCTCCCTGCCGTAGCCGGTCACGTAGCAGTCGGTGCGGTTCTCGCTGCTGCCGTTGTCTTTCACCACCACGGGCCATTTCAGCCAGACCAGGGTATTGTCCGGCAGACCGTTGACCTCTCCCGGGGTCACCCGCGGCGGGATGCCGTCGGTCTCCAGCCAGGCGTCGTCGAACTTCGCGCTGCCGCTGGCGGGCGCGGAGGGAGCGCCGTCCACCCACAGCATTGCCCTTACGCGGACGGCCTGCGGAGGGGCCACAGCGGACACCTCCTGAAGCCGCCATCCATGAGGTCCCGTCAGGGCGCTGCTTTCGGCGGTGGAGATGGCCATCGAGCCCCCCTCCTGGTTCGGGTAGTAGAACTCCAGTTTGACCTTCGTGGAACCGTTGAAGCCGGGGAACCCGCCCGACCAGGCGCGGAACGTCACCGTGCGCCCCGGCACGCAGGGAGCGCTCTGGCCCCAGAACGCCCATTGCCCCGGCTGCCACTGCCCGATCACCGCCACCCAGTCGTTCTCCGGGCCCGACCACGGCTTCAACCAGCCGTCGATGCCGTCACCCGAGCGATATTTGGCCCACCCTGCGGCCAGACCGTCCTCCACAGGGTCCACTTCGAAGCTCGGATTCAGCAGCAGGTTTTCCGCGGCGGCCGGAAGGCACACCGCCAGGCTCAGCAGTGCGATCCAGATGAGTCGGCCACTCCTTCTCATCAGCATCCTCTCCTTTCCACAGGGGCGCACCCGGACGGGCCGGGCGCGTCCCGCATCATCTCAAAGGACCTCGATGTCCCAGGGAGACCGGACCCTCAGGACGGGCTCCTCGGACTCCCCAGACGACCGGCGCCCTGCGACGCCGGTCACAACGACAAAAGCTCCGGGCGGCGGCTTGGGAAGTGCCGGCGCAACAACCGGCAGTTCCCGTCCAGAACCGTCCCGGAGCCGGAAACCGTCCTGCTCGACTCCCACGACCTGCCCCCACGACCGGACCCTGAGACCCAACGGGTCGGGTCCGGCAGCGCCCACCCTCCCCGCGGTGATTGCGACAGGCTGAAGGGGAGACGTCCTCCCCCGGCGGGTCACCCGGTCCGCCAAGACCGTGAGCTCCCCGTCCTGCCGGCCGGTCCTGCCCCTGATGCTGAGAATGTCTCCTGGAGTCAGGCCGCCCCCGGGCTGCACCCGCAGTCCTGCCGCGCGGTCGGGACGAGCCGCGTAGAAGAAGGCCCCGAAATCCTCCGTGACCACAAGGTCCTCAAGGCGGACGGAGCTCCCGGAAGGAAGGACTCCGGCCGCCGCAGGGCCCGGCAGCGGGATGGCGGGAGCATCGGGGTGCGACCCGGCAAAGGCGATGCAGTCCACCAGGACCGCGCCGGGAGCATCCAGCAGGAAGACCAGCCGCTCCGCACACGTCCGCCGGACGCCCTCGAACGCTTCCAAGGGGATGGAGACGCCGCGCCAGGCTGTGCCCGCACGTCCGCCGGGAAGATATGCGGCCAGACTGACGGCGCGCTCCCGGCCGTCGCAGTCTCTCAGCACCGCCGTCACCCGCTCGCCGCCGGCCTCGCCCCGGACAAGGAACCAGAGCCGGTCCGCGTATGTGAGGTCTATATTGCCCAGGCAGACCGCCGCGCCTCCGCCGGGCTCGAACGCCTCGATGCGTACAGCGCCGCCGCCCGCCAGCGGGCCCTCTCGCGGAGTCCGCACATACGTCAGCCGCCCGGAACCATTCCCACTCTCGCAGGCGTCTCCCCAGACCCCGGGCGGTGCATTCTCAAAATCCTCGAAAGCCACACGCGCATCGTCCACAAAGCCCGCAAGCTCCAGGGCGCGCCGGATGGCCGGGATTCGCATCGTCCAGCGCCACACGCTGCCCGAGCGGTAGTTCTCGATGCTCAGGAATACCGCTCCCAGGTCGATGCCGATGACGTCCGGGGCCCACCAGTCGCGGTCCACGTTGAAGGCATCCGAGAAGCCGTACCGTCCCCAGATGCGGTACCCGCAGGTCTGTGCCATCCAGCGCAGAGCCGGGATGCAGACCTCCGGAGCGAACGCCACCGACCCTCCCGGAGCGTGCGGCAGCGCCGTCCCGTCCAGCAGCCATGTCCCCTGAGGCTCCGGCAGCCAGGGAAGAGCCTCGCCGTAGTCGCGGTAGCCGTCCGGGCCGTCGCCAGCCGTCAGTCCCCAGCAGTGCTCGGAGTAGGTCCGGTAGAACGGAGGCGCGATGCCGAGCGCCAGAGAGTGGTCGATGCAGTACTGCCGGTTCGACAGCGTGTGATTGCGGGTGCTTTCGAAATAGCCCAGGGTGGCGCTATGCGCATCCCGGCGGAAGCGCATATCCAGGAAGAGCTGCGGATACTGGTGCACGAACAGCGCCGGGTAGAAAAAGCGCGGGAAAGACCGGTCCCACGGCCGAGTGGCCACTGTATCCCGGAAGTTCCGGCTGAATCCGTTCCATACGGAAGGCGGCAGGGGGTGCGTGGGGGAGCCGATGGCCAGCAGGTCCATCATCCAGTATTCGCTGTAGACCGTGCTCCCCTGGTGCATGGCGGGCCAGTCTACGGCGTGATACAGCGCCTCAGCCGCGGCCCGGATCTGCGGGTCCTGATACCGGTCCTCGAACCAGGAGCCCGCGAACAGCGCCCCGTAGAGCAGGATGGCGGTGTCGATGGTCGAGTATTCCGTTCCCGGCGCAGGGAGACCGGTGCGCATATCCAGGAAGTGCGGGAAGAACCCGTGCTGGCGCGGCACACGCGTCGCCAGGGTGTCCAGAGTCAGGAGGATGCGCTGGCGAGCGTCCTCCCGGGACATCCAGCCCCTCCCCTCTCCGATGCAGAGCGCCGCCAGTCCGAATCCGATGGAGGCGATGCTGGAGAGGGTGTAGCCGTCCTGCCGGAAGTTCGCCGCCCGGTCCTTGATGAGTCCCAGGGGACCCGCTTCCTCCCGGAAGAACGACAGGGCGCGCTTCTGCAGCTCCTCCAGCAGTGCGTCGTCAGATGCGGGGAGCTCGCCGAGGTCTGCAAGAAGCATGTCGTCGCAATAGGCCGCTCCGCCGTGAGGCGCCGCTCCTGCTCCCACAGCATACACCACCCTGCCCACCGCCGTCCCTGGCGGAGCCACGGCCTGGACCCGGAACTCTTCGAAGCCCTGGTTTGCCGAGGTGAGGCGCAGGCTTTCCCGCTGCAGCAGTCTGGTCCCTCCCGCGCTGAGGAACTCGAGCTTCAGGCAGGCATAGCTGGAACCGGACAGAGCGTCAGAGGCGGGGCTGTGCAGCCAGGCCGAGAGTCTGTATTCGCGGCCGGGGGTCGCGGCGAAATCCTGATAGTAGCCGTATTCCTGATGGTCTCCGCCGGTCCAACGCTTCCCGGACCACTGCCCGGAGCGCCGGTACTCCGCGGAGCGTTCGCCCGTGAGGTCGGGGCCGTATTCCACCCAGTGAAGCGGGTCGGGAGGCGTGCCGCCGTCTCCGGCTTCGAACCCGGCGTTGACCAGCAGCGCGGCCGAAGGGCCGCAGGACACTGCTGCCAGTATGGCGGCCAGCACAATGCGCCACATCGCTTCCCGAACCGCGCGGACAGCGGAAGCGGCCCGCGCCTCCTGAGCTCCCGACGGCCTTGTGGGAGCGCTCCCACAACAGTGTAGCATACCTCTCTGCCGCGTGCAAGCTCTTTTTTTCAGCCGAATGCCTGCGGCCGTCGGGCCCCGCTTTGCTGCCCGTTCCAGAGGGTGGCTGTGCGGTCGACGGGCGATAGCGGGTATCCTTTCGAGACAGATATCGACGAGCCGGCGGGCATCTCGCGGGCCGATGCTCCGCATGCGCCGCCCTGCACCTTTGAGGGTCCACCCGATGAACATCACACGCTGCATGAGCACCCAGCATCCGGACAACGCGTCGGTCCCGTTCTTCGCCTCATCTCCGGTGCTGGCCGGTGAAGATGAGATACGCGAGGCGTTCTACTGCTACTCTCATCTGGGCTGCGACGAGCAGATGTGGGACGTCGAAGGCAAAGAGATCGACCCGCACGTCGTCAAGAAGCTGCTGACGTTCTACCCGGAGTTCTTCCGGCAGAATATCCTGGGGCGGGACATCCGGCTCACGGTCCGCGTCCCGAACCCGTCCGTGGAGAAGGCGGAGGCCAAGATCCTGCTCGAGACCCTCGAGAGCATCCCCCGCTCCTTCGACGCGGCCCGCGCATTCTACGGCGACGACGCGCTACCCCCCATCTTCGAGGTCATCCTGCCGATGACCACCTCCGCGAGATGCCTGGAACGGGTCGCCGGCTACTACAGGGAGTTCATCATCGAACGTCAACGGCGCGCTGTGCGCCCCGGGGACATCACCATCGCCGAATGGATCGGCGAATTCCGGCCCGAACGGATAGCTGTGATACCTCTGTTCGAGGACATCCCGACGATGCTCCGGGCAGGCAGCATCGTGACGGAATACCTCGAGGGAAAGCAGATGGAGTCGCAGAGGGTCTTTCTGGCCCGCTCCGACACGGCGATGAACTACGGGCTCGCCTCTGCCGCAATCGCCAACAAGATAGCTCTCCAGCAGCTCCACGAGGTTGAACAGAAGACCGGGGTGCGCATCTGTCCGATCATGGGAATGGGTTCTGCTCCCTTCCGGGGCGGACTCAGTCCGGGCACCGTGGAGCGTGTGGGCGGGGAGTATCCGAGCGTGGTGACATTCACCATCCAGTCCGCCTTCAAGTTCGATAACCCTGCCGCGGAGGTCGCCCGCGCCTGCGAGCATCTCAGGACCAGGCCCATCGGCCCTCCGTCGCCCATCGAGGTGCAGCCTGCGCTCGAGCTCATTGACGCATACAGTGCCGCATACAGGAGCCGCATCGTGGAGCTCGCCCCGGCCGTCAATGCGGTCGCCAGACATGTGCCGGCAAGGCGCGCCCGCAAGCTGCATATCGGCCTGTTCGGCTACGCGCGCGAACTGGATGGCGTGACGCTTCCGCGCGCCATCTCCTTCACGTGCGCCCTCTACTCCCTGGGGTGTCCCCCGGAGCTGATCGGCCTGGACGCCCTGACCGACAGGCACCTGGAGTTCCTCGATACCGTCTACCCGTCCTTCCGGGCCAAGCTCACGGACGCGCTCCGCTTTGCGGACCCTGACAGCCCTCATCTTACCGCGGGGCTCAACGCCGCCATACGGGCGGCAGGCCTCAGCTGGGAGCCGGACCAGGAGCACGTCTCGCTCAGCCGCCGGATCCGGGAGTGCCTGGAGAGCGGTCAGACCGCCAAGGTCGGGGACATTGTTCTCCAGGGCGCCCTGCGGAGACGCTTCCTCGGCTAGCCGAGAGATGCCGCGGACTCCGGGCTTTCCGGCAGGGAAAAGAACCGACGGGCCCACCGTTTTCTGCTGCGGGCGGCGGGAGGCCTCCTGAAGAGTGTGCCTGCGCGCATTGCGCACCACAGGCTCAATGGCCGCTCGCGTCGTTGCGGCTGTCGCAGCGTGTGCTATAATGGGGTCCGGCGCAAGTCGCGGGACTCCCTCTGCGGAGGCCGCTTCGTTGCTGGGGAGCTCGCGCGGCGCAGGAACGCGGGGCTGTGGCTCAGTTGGGAGAGCGCTTCCTTCGCACGGAAGAGGTCGGCGGTTCGAATCCGCTCAGCTCCACCATGTTGAAAGGCCCGGAGGTCGGTGACCTCCGGGCCTTCCGTCATTCTGTGCGGTCCCAGGGCAGTCCCACAGGTTCGCCGAGCAGATCCGCCGCAGCCCGGAGACGTTCCTCCAGAATATCTTGAGAGTCCGCCCGGACGGTGATGTGCCCCACCTTCCGGCGCGGGCGGACCGGCTTGCCGTAGACGTGCAGGTGAGCGCCGGGGATGCGAGCCACGTCCTCCGGGGCGGGCAGACGCCCGATGCAGTTCACCATCGCGCAGGCAGAGACCGGGCAGGTGCTTCCAAGCTCCCACCCCACGACGGCCCGCAGGTGGTTTTCGAACTGACTGGTCTCGGCTCCCTCGATGGTCCAGTGGCCGGTGTTGTGCACGCGGGGAGAGAACTCGTTGGCCAGCAGATGTACGTCCTTCTGGAAGAATTCGACCGCCAGCACGCCCGTGTATCCGAAGTAATCCATCAGCCGGCGCGCGTATCTGGAAGCCTCTTCCCATCGCGGGTCGCGCGGACGGCACCGGGAGACTCTGAGGATGCCCTCCCTGTGGATGTTCTCGGCCAGCGGATAGAACCGGTGCGCTCCGCCTCCCGTCCTGACCCCCACAATGGACACTTCGCGGTCGAAAGGCACGAACTGCTCGGCCAGCAGATGTCCTCCCCGCGACACTGCATCCTCCAGCTCCGGCACGCTGCGGGCGACGACCTGACCTTTGCCGTCGTACCCGTGGGAGCGGGTCTTCAGGACGAGAGGCAGTCCCAACTCCTCCGCAGCCCGCCGTGCATCTTCCACGCCGTCCACAGCCAGAAACGGCGACGTCGGGATGCCCAGACTGCGGAACACCTGCTTTTCGCGGAGCCGGTCCTGCTTGACGGCAAGGATCTCCGGGGATGGGAACACCGGCAGGACCTTTTCGAGACGTCTGAGGGCGCGAAGCGAGATGTTCTCGAACTCCCAGGTGACCACATCCGCCTCTCCCAGGATGCCCGGGTCGGACTCCACGGAACGCCAGTCCGCCACGACCGCCCGTCCCAGCTCGAAGGCGCACTCTCCCGGCCGCGGAGAGGCGAAGATGAAGCGCAGCCCCAGCGGGATGCCGGCGAGCGCCAGCATCCGCGCGAGCTGTCCTCCTCCCAGGATGCCCAGCGTCCTCACGCGCCCGTCCGCGGGTCCGGACAGGACAGCACCTCGGCCGCGGTCTGCTGTCTGAGGTCGTCAAGCCGTTTCTGAAGGTCCTCATCGCTGAGCGCGAGGATGGCGGCAGCGAGGAGGGCGGCGTTCACGGCCCCGGCCCGGCCGATGGCAAGCGTCCCCACCGGGACGCCGCCGGGCATCTGAACGATGGAGAGCAGCGAGTCCATCCCGTCCAGGGCGCTGGTCTGCACCGGGACCCCCAGCACCGGGAGGGTCGTGAAGGCTGCCGTCATCCCCGGAAGATGGGCGGCTCCTCCCGCTCCGGCGATAATCACTCTCAGGCCTCTCTGCCTGGCCTCCGTGGCGTAGCGGCGCATCTCGTCGGGCGTCCTGTGAGCGGACACCACCCGGACCTCGTGGGGAACCTTCAGCCGCTCCAGAGTCTCCGAAGCGTGCCGCATCGTCTCCCAGTCCGAACGGGAGCCCATGATGACCCCGACCAGCGGCTGTGCGGCGGATGCGTCAGTCGTCGCACGAACAGAAGCGGTTCTCACGAAGGACCTCCACGGTATCTATGAAGACCACCATCGCATAATCCCGGTAATACTCGGCCACCAGGAATTCGGCTATGCGTCTGCTGGTGTCTTCATCGCACAGCACCTCGACCCGGATGTTCGCTCCGTGCTGCCAGCCGGCGTCCCTGACTCCGCGGTGCCCGCGCCCCCGGGCATCCGACACGGTGTAGCCCGTCGCCCCGAGCTCCAGGAGCCGCCCGGTGAGCTCCTGCTCGAGCAGGGCCTCCGTGATGATGGTGACCAGTCTGGCCTGAATCGTGCTCAACCGACCGCCTCCCTACATGCGCGCCAGCCACTGCGCCATCTGATAGTACAGAGGGATTCCCACAGTCACATTGAACGGAAACGTCACCCCCAGAGCCGGGGACAGCGAGAGAGCCGGGTTGGCCTCGGGGATCGAGATGCGCATCGCTGCCGGCACGGCGATATAGGAGGCGCTGGCAGCAAGCACTCCGAGCAGCACCGCACCTCCCGGCGACAGGCTCATCATCGCGCCCCAGACGCAGCCGAGCGCTCCGAACACCACCGGCGTCACGATGCCGAAGGCCAGGAGGAACGCACCCGCCTTCCTCAAGGCTCCCAGCTGCGTCGCGCACAGCAGCCCCATCTCCAGCAGGAAAAGGCTGAGAAGACCCCGGAAAAGCCCGCTGTAGAAGGCGTCCAGCGACGAGAATCCTTCCGGTCCGGCGGCCCAGCCGATGAGGAGTCCGCCGACCAGCAGGACCATCGCCTTGCCGAGGAACACCTCGTGAAGCAGGCGCCCGACGCGGACGTCCGGCCTCACCCCGCGCGCGAGCAGGATGCCCACGATGATGGCCGGCATCTCCATCAGCGTCAGGAACAGCGGCATGTAGCTCTCATACCGCACTCCGCGCGCTGCCAGGAAAGCTACGGCCACAGCGTAGGTGCCCACGCTGACCGAGCCGTAGTGCGCCGCCACTGAAGCGGCGTCCGGCCTGCGCAGCCTGCCGGCATATCGCAGGACAGGGTATGCCAGAAGCGGCAGCAGGGTAGCCAGAGCAAGCACCGCGACGACGCGCGGAGCCAGGCTGCCGAGCGGCTTCCCGGCCAGCTCGATCCCTCCCTTGAGACCGATGGCGAGCAGCAGATACGCGCTGAGGAAATCGTACACGGCCGGCGGCAGACGGATGTCCGCTCTGGCGAGTCCCGCCGCCAGACCGAGCACGAAGAACAAAACGACTGGGTCCAACAGGCTCCCGCTCCAAATGACTGGATATGTCATCGCGGCCGCGGAGCCATCCCGCAGTTCCGCTGCCGCGTCAAGGCGGTTATACCCTGCCGCGTCCACCCGCGCAACACTCGGGCAAGTCGATACCCTGCAGGCGCGGCGGTTGACCCCGCCGCAGTCATCCGATTATGATGCACCCGGTCTGGGTGACTCAGGCATCAACACGGAGGTCCCTTTTGTCCAGTCGCGAAGAGAGACCCGCTATCCCGGCCATGCGGTCGGCCGGGCGGTCCATGGCGTGCGTAGGCTGTCTGGCGGCACTGCTCCTGTGCGTGCTGGCTGCTCTTCTGTTCCTCGCAGTGTCATCGCGGGACGGTTCGCTGTCCAGGCTCTACCGCTCCTGGATGCAGGTGGAGACGTGCCGCAGGAACCTGGTGGAGCTCGGCGCCGCGCTGCAGCGCTATCACAACAGGAACCGCGAGTATCCCGAAACGCTGGACAGGCTGTATCCGGACTTCCTGAAGACCGACAGCGTGCTGCGATGCCCGGCTGACGAGGGGAAGGAGAAATCCTCCGGCTACCGCTACTTCCGGCCCACCGACGCCACCCCCCCGGACGCCACGGTCATCCGGTGCGACCGCCATTCGCCGGCCGGTCAGCAGAAGGTGGTGCTGAACCTCCGTAAGGACGGTCGCGTGGACGTGCAGAACGAACGTCCTGTCCGCGCCGCGCCCTCCGGTCAGGCTCCGTCCGGACCTTAGGACATCTCGTCGCCCGTCCCGGACAGCGCACTCCGCAGGTCCGGGGCCGTGAAGACAGGGGCCCGGCAGGCATATCCGTGGCAGACGAACGCCGCGGCGCGCGCATCTGGCGCGGAGCGCCCGCGTGCGGGAGCCGGGTCCGTCTCAGAGCCCGTCGCCAGCGCCAGGATGCTCCAGGGCAGGAAGAGCGTCCCGGTCACCTCGCGCAGAGCGGCCCATTCCGGCGAATCCGTGTCGCCGGCAAGGACGATCTCCGTGGACGGACTCTCCAGATAGTCCGCCGCCACCAGCAGGTGCTCGAATGCGCGCGGCATCCTTTGCGCGGCCCGGCCGAACGCCGCCACAGTCTCACGGGCGATGCCGGTCAGGTCCTCGCGGCCGAGCAGGCGGCCCAGCATGGCGAGGGCGAGGGCCGCGGCGGAGTTGCCGGAGGGAGTCACTCCGTCCACCGGGCTCTTGCTCCGCACCAGCGGAGTCCCGTGGGACTCGCGCGAACTGAAGAATCCCCCACCCTCCCGGTCGAGGAAGAGCGTGATCATCTCATCCGCCAGCGCCTCCGCCTCCCGGAGCCATTCCGGGTCGAAGTCCGCCTGATACAGCTCCACCAGACCGAGCAGCAGGCACGCGTAGTCCTCCTGGAACGCCGCAACGCCGGCCCGGCCGTCGCGCCACGAATGCAGAAGTTCACCGTCCCGGCGCATCTCCTGAAGCACGAAACGCGCGGCGCGGCGCGCGGCATCCAGATAGTCCGGCCGGTCCAGAGTGCGGGCTGCGAAGGCCATGGTGCGGATCATCAGCCCGTTCCAGGACGTGATGACCTTGTCGTCCAGGTGCGGGGGGACACGCCGGGACCGCACGGCCAGCAGCCTCTCGCGCGAGCGTCTGAGTTCTCTGCTCAGCGACTCCGGGTCAGTCCCGAGCGCGCCGGCCGCCTCCTGCAGGCCGGTGCGAAGGTGAGGGATGCTTCTCCCGTGCTCGAAGTTCCCCTCGGGTGTAATGCCGTAGACGGTGCAGAACAGACGGGCGTCTTCTTTCCCCAGCGCATCCTCCACCTCGTCCGGAGTCCAGACATAGAAGCGCCCCTCCTCGCCCTCGCTGTCCGCATCCAGCGCGCTGAAGAAGCCGCCGTCGCCGTCCGTCATATCGCGCAGGACGAAGTCCAGCGTCCTCGCGGCGGCGTCCGCCCACTCGGCCCGGCCGGTCACCTGCCATCCCTCCAGCAGGACCAGCGGGATGAGGGCGTTGTCGTAGAGCATCTTCTCGAAGTGCGGCACGAGCCACTGCCGGTCCGTGGAATACCGGTGGAACCCGCCGCCCACGTGGTCGAAGAGCCCCCCGCGGACCATCCCGTCCAGCGTCGTCTCCACCGCCTGCAGCAGCCGGGCCTCCCGGGAGCGCCGGTGCTCCCTCAGCAACAGCTGCAGCGCGAAGCAGGGCGGGAACTTCGGCGCCCCGCCGAACCCGCCCGCCTCCGCATCGAACGCATCCAGCAGCTCCCGGCAGGCTCTGCGTACCTCCTCAAGCCCCGCGTCGCCTGCCAGCTCCAGTCCTTTCAGCGTCTGGACGATCGCGCCGCTGAGGTCGTCGCAACTTGCCGCCACATCCCCCCGGCGCTCGCGATAGGCCTGTGCGATGGCCTGCAGCACGCGCGGAAAGCCCGGCCGGCCGTACGCATCCCGCGGAGGGAAGTATGTCCCCGCGTAGAACGGACGCAGGTCCGGCGTCAGGAAGACGCTGAGGGGCCACCCCCCGGCGCCGGTGAGGAGCTGGGCCGCCTGCATGTAGACCTCGTCCACATCCGGCCGCTCTTCACGGTCCACCTTGATGCTCACGAACTTCTCGTTCAGGATGCGCGCGATGTCTTCGTTCTCGAAGCACTCGCGCTCCATCACGTGGCACCAGTGGCAGGTGCTGTAGCCGATGGACAGGAAGACCGGCACGTCCCGCTCGCGCGCCACGCGGAACGCCTCTTCGCCCCATGGATACCAGTCCACGGGGTTGAAGGCGTGCTGGAGCAGGTAGGGGCTGGACTCCGCCGCAAGGCGGTTGGGTCTTCGTTTGCCGGCAGCTTCACCGGTGGACATCGATGGGCCCTCCGGACCGCCGGCTCCAGTCTCTGGCCTTTACCGGGTCAGCCGGGCCAGGTAGTCCAGCAGGTCCTTCCTTGAGACGGTGGCAAGCGCCAAGCATCTGTCAGCGGCGCCGTAGTAGATGCGGAACTCCTTCTCGAGTTCCACGACGCCGCTCGGAAAGCAGACGTTCGGCACGAGCCCCTCGCGTTCGTACGGCTCCTCCGGCGCCAGCAGCGGCTCCGGCGAGCGCCCGATGACGCGGGACGGGTCCTCGAGGTCCAGCAGAAGGATGCCCGCCATATAGCGCCGGTCGTCGTCCACACCGTGGTACACCTCCACCCACCCGAGTTCCGTCCTGAACGGAGGAGCCCCCGCGCCGATGCGGTTGCAGTCCCAGAAGCCGGGACGGGGAGAGATGACCTTCCGGTGGTCCGTCCAGTGGACAAGGTCGTCCGAATAGGCCACCCAGATGTCCGGGTACTCGCGATGCATCAGGCAGTAGCGGCCCCCGATCTTCTCCGGGAAGAGCACCACATCCTTGTTGTCCGAATCCGGCAGGATGACCCCCATCCTTCTGAAGGAGCGGAAGTCGTCCGTGGCCGCCAGGCAGACCCGTGTCCTCCACGGGGCTCCGAAGCTGAACGCCGGACGGGGATGGTCCGCCGGATACACCGACGCCGCCACATACGTGACGTAGTGCGTGCCGTCCAGCAGCGTCGCGCGCGGGTCCTCCACACCCAGCCGCTCCCACGGGTCCTCCGGGTCGCCCTCGAAGACGGGAAGCCCGGAGCGCTCGAAATGGACACCATCGTCCGAGACCGCCAGCCCGAAGCGCGACAGGGGGTCGTCACCGATGGCGCGATACAGGAGATAAGTCCTGCCGTCCCTTTGCGCCGCCGCGCAGTTGAACACCGCCCGGTATTCCCACCACAGGTCCGAAGGTGCAAGCACAGGATTCGCCGGATGCCGTTTGAAAAGCATATGTCACTCCCTGGAAGGTCCCGGTCTGCTTATCGGCTGAGCGGTCTTCCATCTGAATACGATGTGCGTGGAGGAGCGTCCGCGGACCACGTGGCCGCCATCCGTATTGATGGCCACCTTGCAGTTGAGGACCTCGCTGAACAGCTTCGAGAAGCGCCAGATGTCCGAGCGTCCCGCCGCGATGAAGATGTGGTGGTTGGTCAGGCCGATGCCCATCCGGTCCGTGACGCGGTTCATGAACGCCTTCGAGAAGCCGTCGTAAGCCAGAGGGACCAGGCGCTGTCCCAGCGCCGCCGCCGTGACCCCCTCCCTGCCCTTCACCAGGAAGTAGTTGCCGTGGATATCCATGGCTCCTCCGTCATGGATGACCAGCATCCATCTGCCGGTCACCGCCCGGGAGAGCCGTCTCCCCCCGGTCTGGAGGAAATCGGCGGGGGTCAGGTTCCGGCTGTGGACGAAGCCGTCCGTGCACGCCGCGATGCCGCCGTGGCGCCTCTTCGCCTCCTCCAGCGTCTGGCCTTTCCAGTCCAGCGAGAGGATGACCTCCAGATGCTCGCACCGCGGCAGCTGGATGCACCGGAACACGCGGCCGCGGTGCTCCACCATCCACACCTTGACCACGTGCGGCGGATGATACGGACGCCGGCGGGCCGGGCGGGCCTCAAAAGACTGTGCCCGCTTCAGCAGCACCCGCGATTCGACCACTCCGGGCGGGAGCGAACCCTTCTCCAGGGGAGCGGAGGTGAGCAGGAGCATTGCCAGCGCCGCGGCCCCCGCCGCCGTCCGGGCCGCGATGCGCCAATGATGAAGCGCCGCAGGGATGTCCTTCCGCTCCGCCCGGCTGCCTTCCATGGCGTCGCCGCTCCGCGGGGAGCGCTCAGCCTTCCTGCGGAGCCGACAGGTAGCGCCGCAGGGTGGACAGCTGCTCCTCCGACAGAGGCGCCCCCTCGGCCGCGCGCAGGTCCTCGGCGAGATGGATGCGCGAGCGGGTGCCCACGATGATGGTGGAGACGGCAGGGTTGGCCCGCACGAAACGCAGAGCCAACTCGGGCAGGCTCATCCCCCACGCGCCGGCCAGGTCGCGGAAGACCTGCACCCGCCGCTTGAGGTCCGCGTGCTCATCGCCCAGACGCTGGACCTTCTGCGTGAGCCTGCCCGCCGCGAGCCCGTCCTTGATGATGACCCCCGTCCCGGCGGAAGCGGCGGCCGGGAGCACGCGCTGCTCCATGGAGAGGTCCAGCAGACTGTAGCTTACCTGGATGGTGTCGAAGGCCCCGCATTCGATGGCGGCCATCGCTTCGGCCTCACCGCAGGAGCACCCCAGGAACCTCACTTTGCCCTGCTCCCGGGCCTTCTGCATCTCGGCCACGGCGTCGCCTTTGCGGATGACCTCCAGCGGAGCGGAATGGATCTGGTATACATCGATGCAGTCGGTGCGCAGTCTGCGCAGGCTCTCCTCCAGGAACTTCCACATCGCATCGGGTGAGTAGTCGTACACGGAGCCGCTCTCGTCGCACCACTCGCCCCACTTGGTGGCCAGGATGACCTCGTGCCTGCGGCCCTCGAGAGCTTTCCCGATGCGCTCCTCGCTCGCCCAGTAGGCCGCGGCCGTGTCGATGAAGTTGACGCCGCTGTCCACGACGTGGTTCAGGAATGCGATGGCGTCGGCCTCGGACGGAGGCAGGCCGGCGTCGCCGTCTCCCCTGATGCCCCATGGCCGGCCCACCTCCAGGGCGCCCAGCCCGATCACCGATGCCTCAAGACCCGTCCTGCCAAGCTGCCTGTATTCCAAACCTTCGCTCCCTGCACTTGCGGGCTCAGGACCGCCGACGTTCGCCTGCGGCCCCGTCCCGATAGATTGTTCCCTCACAGGACCTGAGGCGCAACAATATGCAGCGGCTCCCGGCGATGTGCGGTCCCTGGGAGGATTGGAGTAACATACTGCCTGGTCCGGGCCGGCCGGCCATCCCCGGACCCGCTCGCGGCCCCGCGCCCTATTCGAGGATTCCAGAGGAAACCGGACTTGTCCAAGGCTCGCCGCTTTGTCTTCCTTGCCATCATCGCCGTGTCCATCGCCGCGGCGGGACGCGCCGACATCCTTTCCACCCCTTCTCCCGCCCCGCCTCCGTCGCACGGGGAGGAACACCGGGAGCTGCTCCACGGACACACCCTCACGGAGGAGGAGGCCACCCGGGAGGCCGAGCACGAGGTGCTTCCGCTGCTGCTGGAGCTGGCCGTCGTGCTGGTGGCCGCAAAGCTCGGCGCTGAGGCACTGGAGAGGAAGGGACAGCCCTCCGTCCTGGGAGAACTCTGCGTGGGGGTGGTGCTCGGGAACCTCTCGCTCCTGGGGCTGCACGCTTTCGATATCCTGAAGACCAGCATCCCTCTCAACATCGCCGCCCAGATTGGCGTCATCCTGCTGCTGTTCGAAGTGGGGCTGGAGTCCCGGATACAGGACCTGCTGGCCGTCGGGCTGTCGTCCACTCTGGCGGCGGTCGCGGGAGTGGTGGCGCCCATGCTGCTGGGATACGGGGTCGGAGCGCTGCTCCTGCCGGAAGAGATGTCTCTCGCGCACGTCTTCCTCGGCGCCACACTGTGCGCCACGAGCGTCGGCATCACGGCGCGGGTGCTCAAAGACCTGAACAAGACGCAGACGAAGGAAGCCCGCATCATCCTGGGGGCGGCGGTCATCGACGACGTGCTGGGGCTGGTGGTGCTGGCGGTGGTCAGCGGGGTCATCGCGGCGGCCAACCGGGGAGGCGACGCCACGGTGTCGGTGTGGCACGTGGCCGCCATCTTCGCGAAGGCCATCGTCTTCCTCGCCGCCGCGCTGGCCATCGGAAGCGTCGTGGCGCGTCCCCTGATGAACATGATGTCGGCCATGCGCGTCTCGGGGGTGATGCTGGCCATCAGCGTGTCGATGTGCTTCGCCCTTGCAGGGCTCGCCGGGCTTGTGGGCCTGGCTCCCATCGTGGGAGCCTTCGCCGCCGGGCTCATCCTGGAGCCGCGCCACTTCGAGCGGTTCCGGGTCCGCGGGGAAAAGCCGCTCGAGGAGGTCATCCATCCACTGAGCTCCATCTTCGTCCCGGTGTTCTTCGTCGTGATGGGTCTTCACGTGGACCTGAGGTCGTTCGCGGACGTCTCCGTGCTGGGCCTGGCGTCCGCTCTGGTGGTGGCCGCCATCGCCGGCAAGATGGTGTGCGGTCTGGCGGTGGTCCAGAGAAACGTCAACAGGCTTATCGTCAGCGTGGGGATGGTGCCGCGGGGAGAGGTGGGTCTCATCTTCGCAAGCATCGGGGCCGCTCTGGTGCTGGGCGGCGAGCCGGTCATCTCCCCGTCCATCTACTCGGCCATCGTGGTGATGGTGGTCGTGACGACGATGATAACCCCCCTCTGGCTGAAGCAGCTGTACGCAAAGCCCGATACAAAGGCAGGCGGCCGCCCGCGCGGCAGGCGCCGCAGGGAGCCCGAGGAGGCGCCCGTCTGAGGATTCAGGAGCAGGAGATGCGATGCTGAGCGACGTCGAGATAGCGCAGCAGGCAGTCCCGGAGCCCATCACTTCGGTCGCAGCCCGCCTGGGGCTGGGCGAACAGGACATCGAGCTTTACGGGCCCGTCAAAGCGAAGGTCACGATGGAAGCCATCCAGCGGGTGCGCGAACGGCCGGATGGCTGTCTCATCCTCGTGACGGGCATCACGCCGACCCCTGCCGGTGAGGGGAAGACCACCACCACCATCGGCCTCGGGGACGCCCTGCGGCGGCTGGGCCGCTCCACCTGCATCGCCATCCGCGAACCGAGCCTGGGGCCCTGCTTCGGCCTCAAAGGAGGCGCGACCGGCGGCGGCTACGCCCAGGTCATCCCGATGGTGGACATCAATCTCCACTTCAACGGGGATTTCCACGCCATCACCTCGGCGCACAACCTGCTGTCGGCGCTTCTGGACAACCACATCCATCGCGGGGACGCGTTCAACATCGACCCCTACGAGGTGATGTGGCGCCGCGTCATCGACATGAACGACCGCTCTCTGCGCGAGATCGTCACGGGGCTGGGAGGACGCGCCAACGGGCTGCCACGCCAGACGGGCTTCGACATCACGACCGCGAGCGAGGTCATGGCCCTTCTGTGTCTGGCGACGGACCTGGACGACCTGAAGCAGCGGCTGGCCAGGATCGTCGTGGCGCTGGACCGTCAGGGCAACCCGGTCACCGCCGAAGCGCTCAAGGCGTCGGGCGCCATGGCGGTCCTCCTCCGCGACGCCATCAAGCCCAATCTGGTGCAGACGCTGGAAGGCACGCCGGCGTTCATCCACGGCGGACCCTTCGGGAACATCGCTCACGGGTGCAGCTCGGTCATCGCCACCCGGCTCGGACTCAAGCTGGCCGATTTCGTCATCACGGAGGCGGGCTTCGGCAGCGACCTGGGGGCGGAGAAGTTCTTCAACATCAAGTGCCGCACGGCCGGTCTGACCCCCGCCTGCGCTGTGGTGGTGGCCACCGTCCGGGCTCTGAAGATGCACGGCGGCGCGCCGAAGGACCGGCTGGAGGTCCCGGACCCGGATGCGCTCGAGCGGGGCCTCGAGAACCTCTGGAAGCACTGCGAGAACGTGGAGCTTCACGGAGTGCCGGCGGTGGTGGCGGTCAACCGGTTCGACTCGGATACGGACGAGGAGCTCGGTCTCCTCAGCACGCGGTGCCGCGAGCGCGGGATACCCGTGGCGCTGGCCGACCACTGGAAACGCGGCGGCGAAGGAGCGGAGGAGCTTGCCCGCGTGGTGCTGGAGACCGTCGCCTCCCGTCCCGCGAGCTTCCGCTTCCTCTACGACCTGGACGTGCCGATCGAGGAGAAGGTGGAGACCATCGCCAGGAAGGTGTACGGCGCGGACCGTGTGGTGTTCACGCTGGAGGCGGAGAAGAAGCTGGCGCTCATCTCGCGGCTGGGATTCTCCGGACTGCCCGTCTGCATGGCCAAGACTCAGAATTCGCTTTCGGACGACCCTCTGCTCCCGGGGCGTCCCACGGGCTTCCGTGTGACGGTCCGCGACGCCCGGGTATCCGCCGGAGCAGGCTTCGTCGTCATCTACACCGGCACCATCATGACCATGCCGGGACTCCCCCCGCGCCCGGCGGCGGAGAACATGCAGCTGGTGGACGGCAAGGTGGTGGGCCTGTCCTGACGCTCCGGAGACTCCGGGCGCCCCTCAGGCGCTCAAAAGACTCGCCACGGCCGTATCTCCCGGCCGGCGTCTTCAGTCATAGCAGGAGGGGGCGCAGCCCCGGAAGAAGACATCGGCAGGGGCGAGGCCTGCGACAGTCCGCCCTCATATGCAACCACTTGGCGCCGAGATACGGAGGTCTGTCTTGAATCACACATCTGACGGGATGTCCCGGCGGGACTTCCTGACGCGGACCGCAGCCGGCTTCACGCTGGCGTCGCTTCCCGCCTGGTTCGCCCGCGAGGCGCAGGCGGCGAGCGCCGAGGCGGCAGCCTCGCGCCCGCGCAGGATAGCCAGGAACGACACGATCCAGATCGGGGTCATCGGGCCGGGCGGCAGCAAGAAAGGCTACAAGATGGGTCTCAGCGTGACCCGTCACCTGGCCAGCAAAGAGGGGGTCAAGGTGGTCGCCGCCTGCGACGTGGACGCCACCCACCTGAAGGAAGCCTGCGACATCTTCGGGCCGGACTGCAAGGGCTACCGGGACTTCCGGGAACTGCTGGCCGACCGCAGCGTCGATGCGGTGGTCATCGGCACACCCGACCACTGGCACGCCTATATCGCGATAGCGGCCATGAGGGCCGGAAAAGACGTCTACTGCGAGAAGCCCCTCACCCTGACCATCGACGAGGGCAAGAAGCTTGTGAAGGTCTGGAGGGAGACCCGGCGCGTCTTGCAGACCGGCAGCCAGCAGCGCTCCGACGCGAACTTCCGTCTGGCCTGCGAACTGGTCCGCAACGGGCGGCTCGGACGGCTGAAGCTGGTGGAGACCCGGCTTCCCACCGGGCCGGTCGGAGGGCCGTTCGAGGTGCAGCGCGCGCCGAGCGACCTGGACTGGAACATGTGGCTGGGGCCTGCCCGCTGGACCCCCTACATCCCCGAGCGATGCCACCGCGACTTCCGCTGGTGGCAGGAATACTCGGGCGGGATGCTGACCGACTGGGGCGCGCATCACAATGACATCGCCCAGTGGGCTCTGGGGATGGACCGCTCGGGGCCTGTCTCGGTCAAGGGCTCGGGCAAATACCCCCCGCTGCTCGGGCCGAGCTGCTTCAACACGTTCCCGGAGTTCGACCTGGAGTTCAAGTACGCGAACGGCGTCACGCTCCGATGCACCAATCAGGGCGAGAACGGGGTGAACTTCATCGGCGAGGAGGGTTCCATCTTCGTGGCGCGCGGGAGGATAACGGCGAGCGATGACCGCCTGCTGAATGAGCCGCTCCCGGCGAATGCGGAGAAACTGTATGTCTCGGACGACCACGGTCAGAACTTCCTCGACTGCATCCGCAGCCGCCGCCAGCCGATCTGCGACGCGGAGATAGGTCACCGCTCCGTGACCGTCTGCCATCTGGCGAACATCTGCCTGCGCCTGTTCGGCCGCGAGCTGCGGTGGGACCCGGTGAAGGAGGAGTTCGTGGACGACCCGGAAGCCAACGCGATGCTTTCGCGCCCGCAGCGCAAGCCGTGGGTCGTTTAGAGACGCAGCATCTGTTCCAGTGCAGCGGCCCGGTCGCCCGCCGAGCGGGACCGGGCCGCTTCTCCGTCCAATATGCGATGAGACGCCTCTTCTGGATTCTGACTTTCCTCCTTGCCGTTTCCCCTGCGACGCTGGCCTCCGGACAGGAAGGCGCCCATCGTCACGCTCCGGCAGTGAGAGTGGAAGCTGCCGGAAGGCTGCTGCTGGAGGCCGGCGCCGCGCAGGCCCGGGAGCTCAGCGGCCTTGCCTGGGCGGGTCCCGACCCGGCGGCGAGCGGCGGGCACATCTACTATGCCGTCTCGGACGGCCGGCCGGCGGTCTTCCGCCTGCTGGTGCATATTGACGGCCGCACCGGAGCTGTCCGGGAGGCGCGCGTGCTCGAGCGCATCGAGCTCGACCGCGGAGCGGACTGCGAAGACCTGGTCCTGGACCCGCGCGACGGGACCCTGTGGGTCGCCGATGAGACGGAGCCCTCCGTGCGGCAGTTCCGTCTCATCACGGAAGCGGGAAGGACGCGCGGAAAGATGGTGCGGGAGCTGGAGGCGCCGCCCGTGTTCCGTTCCCGCCGTCCCAATCTCGGGTTCGAAGCGCTCGCGATGGACCCGGAGGACCACTCACTGTGGACTGCGAACGAGGAGGCCCTCCCGGGGGACGGCGAGCCGTCCGGTCCTGAGACGGGAACGGTGGTCCGGCTTCTGCGCTTCGGCCCGGACGGACGGCCGCGGGAGCAGTTCGGGTATCTGACGGAACCCGCCGGGACGCGGCCCCCGCGGGGTCATCCCAGGGAGCGAAGCGGGCTGGTGGCTCTCAGCGTGCTGCCCGGAGGGCGCCTGCTCGCTCTGGAGAGAGCTCTGGACGTGCAGCGCCTGCTCATCGCGGACGCTCCCGTCTTCAGGAGCCGCCTGTTCCTGGTGGATACGCTTGGAGCGACGGACCTCAGCGCCCTTGACGGCGGCCTGAAAGGCCGCGAGTATACACCGGCGCGCAAAACGCTTCTCTGGGAGAAGACGTTCGGGCTGGAGGCGCCGAACAACTTCGAGGGGATGGCTCTCGGGCCGCGCCTTGAGGACGGAAGCGTGAGCCTCCTGCTCGTCTCGGACGACGAGAACGGGGTGCTGGAGCAGAGCCTGCTGGGTCTGCGGGTCTACACCGAAGAGGCAACACCGTCCCGCGACGCCGGCAAGCAGGAAGACGAGTCTACTCCGTAGTCGCGGTCTGCTCTCCCGTCATTGCGGCGTGGAGCGTGTGCCAGGGAAGAACGGCGCATTTGATGCGCGTGGGGTAGTTCTTCACCTCGGAGAAGACCATCAGACGCCCCATCTCCGACGGCTCCCCCCCGCCCTGCCCCGTGACCATGGCCCGGTAGCGTTCGAAGAGCTGTTCCGCCTCCTCCAGCGGCTTGCCTTTCAGGATGGAGGTCATCAGAGACGCGGCTGCCTTCGAGATGGCGCAGCCGGACCCCTCGAAGGAGATGTCGGCGATCTTTCCGTCCTCGACTACCAGATACACCCAGTAGTGGTCTCCGCAGAGAGGGTTGAACCCCTCGGCGTGGTGCGTGGGGTTCTCGATCTTGCGAAAGTTGCGCGGGGACTTGTTGTGGTCGAGAATGACTTCCTGATACAGCTCTCGAAGATCCGACATCACCCGAACACCTCGACCACCTTCTGCAGCCCCCTGACCAGAGCGTCCACGTCCTCCGGCGTATTATACAGCGCAAACGAAGCCCTCGCCGTTGCGGGGACTCCGAACCGCTGCATGACAGGCTGGGCGCAGTGATGGCCGGTGCGGATGGCGATGCCTTCGCTGTCCAGGATGGTACCGATGTCGTGCGGATGCGCGCACTCCATCACGAACGAGATGACCGCCGCCTTCTCCCGGGCAGTGCCGATGATGCGCAGTCCGGGAATGTCCAGCAGCCTCTCGGTGGCGTACTTGAGCAGAGCGTCCTCGTACGGCGCGACCTTCCTGAGATCCACGCTGCGGACGAAGTCCAGAGCCGGGGAGAGCGCTATCGCGCCGCCGATGTTTGGGGTGCCGGCCTCGAACTTGTAGGGCAGTTCGTTGTAGACGGTCTTCTCGAAGGTCACCGAGAGGATCATATCTCCGCCGGTCTGGTAGGGCGGCATCCGCTCCAGAAGCGATTCGCGGCCGTACAGGATGCCGATGCCGGTCGGCCCGAACAGCTTGTGCCCGGAGAACACGAAGAAGTCGCAATCCAGATCCTGCACATCCACCGGGATATGGGCCACAGACTGGGCGCCGTCCACCAGAGCCACCGCCCCGGCCTCGTGAGCCTTCCGGACGATCTCCCTGACCGGGTTGATGGTGCCGAGGGCGTTCGAGATGTGGACGATGCTGACGATCCTGGTGCGCTCGCTGAGGAGCTTCTCGTACTCCTCCATCAGGAACTCGCCGTCATCGTTGATGGGCACCACCCGCAGGACGGCCCCGGTCTGCTGACAGACCACCTGCCAGGGGACGATGTTCGCGTGGTGCTCCATCGCCGAGATGATGATCTCGTCGCCTTCCCTGAGAAAGGCGCGCCCGTAGCTTGAGGCCACCAGGTTGATGCCCTCCGTCGCGCCCCGGACGAAGACGATCTCCCGGTGGGAGCGCGCGTTCAGGAACGCCTGCGCATTGAGGCGCGCGTCCTCGTACTGCCGGGTCTCAAGCTCACTAAGGAAATGGACGCCGCGGTGGATGTTCGAGTTGCAGCATCCGTAGAACTGGTTCAGCCCGCACAACACCGTGTTGGGCTTCTGGGTGGTGGCCGCATTGTCCAGGTAGATGAGCGGCTTGCCCCGCACGAACTGGTTCAGGATGGGAAACTCCTGACGCGTGCGGTAGACATCGAACCCGGTCTCCGGGAACTGCAGGGTCTTTTCGACCGTGGACGGCGGCATCTCTCAGCCCTCCGTATCGAACGATGTGCGCAGCGCCGCCATCTGCAGACGGTCCAGGAAAGCCCGGACGGCGTCCAGCCGTATCTTCTCGACGATGTCGTTCGCGAACCCGTAGGTCAGAAGCTGGCGGGCGGTCTGCTCGCTCATGCCGCGGCTGCGGAGGTAGAAGACCTCCTCGTCGCGGAGCTGTCCGACAGTCGCCCCGTGGGTGCACTTGACATCGTCTGCGAAGATCTCCAGCTGCGGCTTGGTGTTCACGGTGGCCTGAGGCGAGAGTATCAGGCTCCTGTTGGTCTGTTTGGCGTCGGTCTTCTGGGCTCCCGGCCGGACGAAGATCTTGCCGTTGAAGACGGAGCGCGAACGGCCGTCCAGCACCGCCTTATAGAGCTCGTGACTCTCGCAGTTCGGGCTGGAGTGGTCGATGGCGGTATGGTTGTCCACGTGCCGCTCCCCATCGACCAGGGTCAGCCCGTTCAGGGTGGCCTCGCAGTGTTCGCCGGCCAGCAGGACGTTCAGGTCGTTGCGCACCAGGAACCCGCCGCTGTTCACCGTGGTGCAGAACAGACGGCTCCCCTGCTCCTGCCGCGCCT
>FWWM01006298.1_pt1 | contig 25073 bp, 19 predicted proteins | sample 2228351 | NCBI WGS metagenome assembly FWWM01 (sample SAMEA103939774, study PRJEB20133) | metagenome
GCCACCTCGGAACCGCCCAGTATGATTCCCTGCAAGCCCGCTTGCAGCGCCGCTTCCGCGGCGGCTACCAGATGCAGCTCTCTTACACCTGGAGCCACTCGCTCGGCTATACCGCCGAGAATTCCACCGCCGCGCCCCGGGTCAATCACCCCGCCTACTGGCGCAAGAACTACGGCTCCACGCCGATGGACATCCGGCACAACGCCGTTATCAGCAGCATCGCCGAGCTGCCCTTCGGCAAAGGCCGGCGCTGGGCCCGGCAAGGCGTTGCGGCAGCCCTTCTCGGCGGCTGGCAGGTCAACGCCCTGGCCCGCCTGAGCACCGGCCTGCCGGTCACACCCACCGCTCCCGGCACAACCCTCAACGCCCCCGGTTCCGGCCAGTTCGCCGACTGCCTCGGCCCCGTCGCGAAGATTGGCGAGCGCACACGATGGTGGGATCCCACCAACCTGGCCAACCCGAATACCGTCGATCCCAACGTCGCCCGCTTCGGCACTTGCGGCACAAACGTGCTCCGCGGACCCGGCTTGATCAACGTCGATATGGGCGTCTTCCGCCGCTTCCGCATCACCGAGCGCGTCGATCTCCAATTGCGTGCCGAAGCCTTCAACATCTCCAACACGCCGCACTTCGCCAACCCGAACGCCGATATCTCCTCCGGCAACTTCGGCCTGATCGGCGGCGTCCAAAACACGGGCCGCGAGGGCAACGACCAGCGCTTCTTCCGCCTCGGAGTCCGCATCGGCTTCTGATCGCGCCAGCGCTGTCCCAGCTCCCCCCGGCCCGGAGCTGAAGACGGTAAGACTATGCACCGATCATGACTCTGGCAACCATCCGCCTGCGTCGGCGTTCATCAGCGGTCCTTCATTCCGCGCCCCACGGCGGCGGCAATGCCCTCACCCCAGGGATCGCGCTCCGCCTCACCCTGCTCCTGACCCTCGCTTACGCGGCCCCCGCCGCCGAACTCAAGCAGGAAACAATCGACGCCTTCAACCATTACATCCGCGCGGCCGAAGCCCGCCTCGCCGAGCGCGTTCGCGGCCCGAAGAACTTCCTCTGGCTGGACGACTCCGCGGGCCGCCGCGCCCATGCCCGGAACGGCGACGTCGTCATCGAACCCGCCGCCGACGGCCCCATGACGGAGATCCCCGGCGGCCTCATCCATGACTGGATCGGCGCAGTCTTTATCCCTGGTGTGACGCTCAGCCGAACACTCAACCTCATCCAGGACTACGACCGTCACCAGCAGTTCTACCAACCCGAGGTGATCGGCTCGAAGCTGCTTCACCGCGACGCCCATGATTTCAAGGTTCGCCTGCGCCTGCTCAAGAAAAAGGTTCTCACCGTCGTCCTCAACACCGAGCACGAGGTGCGCTACTTCCCTCTCGATCCCAGGCGCGCCCACAGTCGCTCTTACTCCACCAAGATCGCTCAAGTCGTGAACGCCGGACGCCGGGCGGAACGCGAACTGCCCCCCGGCCGTGACGACGGCTTCCTCTGGCGGCTCTATACCTATTGGCGCTTTCAGGAACGCGACGGTGGCGTCTACATCGAGTGCGAGGCCGTCTCGCTCACTCGCGGCATCCCGTTCGGCGCCGGCTGGATTGTCAAGACGATCGTGAACGACCTGCCGCGCGAGTCGCTCACCGCCACCCTCGCCAACACCCGCAAGGCCCTTGTCACGGCCGGCGCACCGGCAGCTTGACCACGTTGCTCCGGAGTCTGTCGTCAACCATCAGGACCACATCCAGGTCGCCCGAATAGGGTAGGCTCTCAGGTAGCCGCGCATTGATCTGGTAGACGCCAACCAGCCGCGGCGCCAGCCCCGCAAACAGCATATCGAACTCCACCGCCCCCGACGTGAACACGCGAACTCGCGATGCCGCCACCGACAGCGGCTCGCCTGGCCCCGGCGCTCCGGTGGCGACCGGCGGTATTGAGCGTCCCAGCCCCGTGGCCCACAAGACGATCGCCTCGCCCGGCCGCGCCGGGTTGGCTTCCGTAATCGGCGCGTAGTCAGCAGCGTGCTGCGCCGCCGCGTAAACCCCATCCACGGTGAAAAGGCCCGGCTGAACTGCGAAGTCGGGAATGCCCGTGACGGCCGCCGATGCCGTCCCACGCTGCACGAGGACTGTCACCTCGCCTTCCGTCTCATAAGGCGCCTGAAGATTTACCTGGTCCCAGCCTTCAAGCCCCGCCACCGCGTACAGTGGCGCCGGCATGCCGTTCACCATCACCGTCGTGCCAGCCAGCGTGTACGGCGGGAGCTCTGCCGCCGCCACGACCCCGCGAGCTTCAGTCAGACGACGCCCGAAAAGCGAAGCGACGCCGCCCGGCGTCACTCCGGACGCGAAGCTGGCCGCGTTCACCACCCCTTCCCGACGAAGCTCGGGCGGCTCGCTGCCGTCGTCGGCGATCTTGGCGATGAAGATCCGGTCCCAGGAGTTTCCCGAGTGAGGCGTTCGGGTCTGAGGCGCGTGCGGGTCCGCGTTTGCGGCTATGTACGCGTTGCTCCGGGCATCAGCCGCGATCGCCCGGCCACGGTCCAGGTTAACGCCCCCGAGGAACGTCGAGTAGACCGCGCCCGAGCCGTCCGGCGCCAGCTTGGTCACAAAGGCATCGGTGCAACTGACATAAAAGAAGCTGCGCGGGCATTGCAGGCACCGCTCCCCAACCAGCTCAGACTGTATCGGCCGCACGAGTGGGAAATCCCGCGAAGCCGTCGTGCCAACCACGTAAGCATGGCCACTGGCATCTACCGCCACCCCGGCGGCCGCTTCCGCCAGGCGAAACGACGTCGCTGCGTCCGATTCGCCGCCGCCGATCAGTGTCGAGTACGCCGCCTTCGTCCCGCCCGCATCAAGCTTCATAACGAAGACATCCTCCGAACCGCGCAATTCGCGCTGCCAGGCTCCGCCGGTTGTCGGAAAGTCGGTCGAGCCGGTCGACCCGGCCACAAAGAGATCCTCGTCTTCATCAAGCGCGATGGCGCTGCCCCGGTCGGCGCCCGCCCCACCGAGCAATGTCGCAAACAGACGCCGCGCCCCCTCCGCGTCGACCCCGGCAAGGAACGCATCCCCGCCCCCTGCGTAACTGCGCTGGAACGCGCCCGGGGTCGTGGGAAACGCCTCCGACGGCGTTGCGCCGGTTAGAAACGCGCGTCCGTCCGCCGTCACCGCCATGTCGGTGACCTCGGCGTCGAAGTACGTCGAGTAGACCAGGCGCATGCCGCCGGAGCCGATCCGTGCCACGAAGCCGTCCGCCGGAGCTGTGCGGATCACGCCGGCCGTCACCGGAAAATCGCTCGAGTTGGTCCATCCGGCAACATAAATATCGCCGCCCGCGTCCACACCCAACCCCTGGCCGCGCTCTTCACCCTGGCCGCCGAGGAACGTCGAGAACAGGATGCGCCCGCCGTCGGCCGACAGCTTTAACACAAACGCGTCCGTGCGTCCGCGGCACTCCTGAAGCGGACCGACGGCGGGGAAGTCGCAACCCGTGGAGCCGGTTATGACGATGTCGCCGTGCGGGTCGAGCGCGAGGTCGCGGGCCAGGTTGTCCGTCGCGCCCCCGAGGTATGTCGAGTACAGGAGCCGGCCGCCGGGGTCGAACTTGGCGACAAAGACGTCCCAAAAGCTCGTCAGCTCCTCATCCAGCCCGTCCGCAATCGGAAAATCCGCCGACGGCGTGTATCCGGCAACGTACACGTTCCCCTCCGCGTCCACGGCAATGGCAGTCGGCGTATCCCAGTAACACCGCGGATTGCTCACGCTCTCTTGGCGCCCGCTGCCGCCCAGGCTGGTCGCGTACACCAGCAACGGATCGATCACCAGTTCGGCCGCCCGGTCGTAGCGCCCCACGGCGAGCCGGAACTCCCGCCGGCCGGCGCGCCGGTACGACACCTCCACCGGGCGCCCGTCCTGTTGCCGCGCCCGGGGCTTGTCCAGCCGCAGCGAGCCGATCACCACGCACCCGGCGCGATCCAGCCGGGGCGCTTCGCGACTCTCAACGCGCACCCGAATCGCACCCGGATCAGCCCCCGGCCGTACCACGAAGTCGTGCTCGAGCCGGCCCTCGCTGCCGTACCACACAAGGTCGATACCCGGATAAAGGTCACGGTAACGGACCCGCTCGAAGCTCGGAATGCCGCGCCGCCAGCGGGCGGATTCGGCGCCGAGGAAATAGTTCGCGCGTGCCCCGCTTGCCCCGATGCCCTCCGTGACAGGCGTCCGCCGGCTGCCGGCAAACGTTAACCGAATGCTCGCCCCCCCGCCGCAGTCCGTCGTCCGGATCGCCGCCCCGTCGTGGAGCAGAGCAATCGAGTATTCCCCGCCCCGCGCCGCGTACAGGACTTCCGCGTCGAACTGGCCGTGGTTGGGCTCGAACCGGAGCGACTCGCTCGCCGCCGCGGCCGGCCACATCGCCGCCAGCGCCAGCAGGCGGGTCCGGCGGAGCATAGCGCTCACCTCCTTTGTGGGCCGGTGACCTCCCACCATTGTCCGCCATTCGTGGTCTTCAATACCCCGCCCACGCCGCCGTAGTACAGCGTGGGCGGCTTGGTCTTCACATCGAAGACCAGCGTCCAGGCGGCATTGGACCACGCCAGGCCCGCCCGCCGGAACCTTGCCCCGCCATCCGTGCTGCGAAAAACGCCCGCCCGCGTCCCTACGTAGACGTGCCGCACGTCCGCTGGATCCACCGCCAGCGAGAGGATCTGCTCGCCAAGCACGCAGGCGTGCTCCCACGTCACCCCGCCGTCCTCACTCCGGTAAATGCCGCGCGGGTTCGTCCCGGCATACACCACCCGCCGGTCCGACGGCGCCATCGCCAGCGCAGCCACGTCCACATCCCACACCCCCTCCGGGTTCGCCGTCCAGGTTTCTCCCCCGTCGGCGCTCGTGTACACGCCGTGCCATGTCCCGGCGAAGATCACCGAACGTTCCGAGTCGATGACCAGCGCCCGGACCACCTTGTCAAGCAGCCCCCGGTTGACCTCGACCCACGTCTCCCCTCCGTCCCTCGTCCGGAACACGCCGCCCCCGTCCGTCCCCGCGTATACCGCGCCGCCCGCCTCAGTCGCCAGCGAGAGTATATGAAGATCCGTCAGGCCCCGGTTCACCGCCTGCCAGCTCGCACCCCCGTCGGCGCTCTTGTACACACCCATCTCGTACGTCCCCGCATAAATCACCTCCGGATTCCGCGGATCCAGCACGATCGCCCGCGGCGAGTATGTCTCCAATCCCACCGCCGGCCAGTTGTCCTTGCCCCCGCGCGTCGTCTTGCACAGACCCTTGGCCGCCCCGGCGTAAATGACATTCGGATCGGTCGGATGAAGCGCGATGGCTTGCGTCTCGCCGCCGCCCGGCGAGCCCATCTGCGCCCCAAGCGTCCCCGCTAGCAGTAATGTCAAACCCGCAGCCCTCACGGTGCCCCCTGCCCGCCGCGGTCCCAAGGAAACGCGTACCGCGGCCGGCCCGCGTATCGCCTCATCCGGATCTCGAGCGTCGTCCCCGCCCCCGGCGCCAGATCCGCCTCGAAGAGCGGACCATCGACTCTCAACGCCCCGGCGCTCACAATCACATGCTCGCCGTAGGCGCCCCCCTGCACAATCACCCGCCGCCGCGCCGTCAGGTCCGTGTTCACAAGCTCCACTTCCACCCCGTCAGGCAAAAGCCGCTTGACGAGCGCCGCCACGCCCTCCGGCAGCCCCGGCCGCCGCTGCTCCGCGCAAAAGTAGCGAAGCTGCGCGTGCAGCATCTCCCCCCGCCGATCCACCGGAACGGCCCCCATCGTCAGCCGCTGCAGCGCGCCGGTTGCCATCGGATTCCGCATCGCCCAGTGCGCGTCCAACCACGTCTCCGGGTTGCCGTGCTCGTCCAGGATCTTTCGCAGGCGCTCGCGGACGAACTTCAGGTCTCTCTCCAAGGCCTCCGCCGGGTATCCCGGATTCCGGCCCCGCACGAACATCGCCCATTCGAAATCGCCCGCCGCCGCACCCGGCGGATTCTGCGACAGCCGCTCGATGTGACGCCAGTCCTGCTCGTCCTGCGAAACCGCCCACAGCCACACGTAGGGATACACCGGCTCCGGAGCGTAGTGGTGCCAGCCTTGTCGCCCGTAGCGCTCCGGAATGACGTACACCCCCTTCTGGATCCGCCCGTGCCGCCGCAGGACGTCGAGCTGGCTGCGCGGCAGTTCCAGCCACTCCCGCTGCCCCGTCAGCAGCAGCGCCACCTTGGCCGCCGTCACCTCCGCCCGCACAATGTCCATCGCCCCCCGCGGCCAGTACCAGCCATAGTAGCCGCCCCACCAGTTGCCGTTCAGGTGCTCGCCCACCCGGCCGCTCAAGCCCACGTTGTCCGGCGTCACGCCACCGTTCTGCCGCGTCCGCTCCACCCAGCCGCGCACGTACCGCACCACCCACTCCCGGTATTTCTCCTCCCCTGTGTACAAGTACGCGTCGGCAACCAGCGGCGTCACCGTCAGATTGATCGGCACGTCGCCGCGCGCCATGCGCTCGCTCATCGTCCGGACAATCACCGCCAACGGCTCGTCGTTGATCCAGCCCGTCGGCGTATCGACGCCCGGAAGGTCGTCAAACGGCAGGTGATAGTAGGCCAGGTTGGCATTCGTCGGAATCCAATCCCGCACCGTCCATTTCATCTTCGGCCCCCGGCTGCCGTTCATCACCGCGCGGATGATGTTGTGCTCGGGGTCGTAGTTCGCCGCCTCGGGATCTTCGCCGATGTACATGGCGGCGAACCTGCGCGACCGCTCGAGGAACTTCGCGTCGCCCGGGTCGGCCAGGCCGAACGTGTAGAACGACGTGTACCCCTCCCCGTGATGCATCCAGTCCCAGTTGCCGTCGAACTCGCGGTAGATGTTTCCGTAGCGCGTGAACTGCCGCGTGATTCCCTCCCATACGTGCCGGTGCAGCGCGTCAAGCTTCTTCGACCCGCCCATCGCGTAGTGCAGCGACAGGCCCCGAAACGCCTCGTACAAGTCATCGGAGGAATTCATCCCCCCTTCGTAGCGCTCCTTCCACCGGAGCGTGCCGTCCGCGTTTGCGTACGTGCGGACGAACGTTTCCCCCGCCTCGTCCAGCACCCGGATCAGGTGGCGCTCCAGCACCGCCCAGCCCGGCGCCGGCCGCGGATCCTCAACCCGGACAACCGGCCAGCCGCCCCCCCAACCGGCCGGCGCCAGCAGCGCCGCCAGCCACACACGCGCTCCCATACGCTCGCCCCACATCATATCGGAGCGCCTACCGGCTGTGTATCCCATCGCATCGGCTGCTACACCGGGCGCAAACATCCGACTGGGATCGGAAGGAAAAAAGGATCAACCGCCGAGGAAGCCGAACACTGGCCGCTTCGGGTTGTTCGAAGCTGATTTATCGGCCGGTGAAGTGCGCAACAGGGAGTGGAGAGAAAAGTGGCCGAGCTCTCAATTCCCCCCGGAACAAATTGGTTCCATCTTTCCCTGGACGCCCGAGGGCAAATCGATTGTCGTCATTCACAAAGACCCTCCGGATGAGCCACACGCCTTGTTCCTGTCGTCGCTTCAGACCCGCAAGCTGGGCAGGTTGTCAAACCCGGCTCAGGGGAGTTGGGGCGACGCCTCTCCCGCCGCGTCGCCGGACGGAGCTACGTTGTTCTTCAGCCGGCTCGGGCGTGGCACATTAGCTGTTCTTTATCTGCTGCGCCTCTTCGAGAACCTGTTCCCGGCCGGCCGACACACGTCACCTTCCAAAACCGCTGGGCCGCGGCGCCTTTCTGGACCCACGATAGCCGCGCCGTCGTCTTTTTGTTCGGCTTTTGGCGCCGGCCCAGCCTTTACACGGTCACGGCGTCCGGCTCTCATCCCCCGCGATTGTCGGCGTCCCTGGGCCAGGGCCCCACTCCCCGGCGATTTCGCCTGACGCCAATCGTCTGGTGTACTCATTGGGTTGCGGCGACATCAACGTCCGGCATCTGCAGCTCCCCTCGCAACACGGCCGGGCCGCTCATGAGGCTGCTCTGCTCCACCCCCTCGATGACCTACCCCAGTTCTCGCCCGGCAGGCGGCGGATCGCGTTCGTTTCAACTCACTTGGGAACCCCAGAGATCCCGACCGCCGATGGCATCTACTTCATCTCGATGGCGCCCTCCGACCCCCACCCGGCCATTCGCGTGCTCAGTTTCTCCACCGGCAAGATAATGAGAATCGCTCCGATCGACAAGCTGATGGTTTACGGCTTCTCGGGCTCGCCCGACTCCCGGTCGACCCTCTCCACTCAGCTCGACGAGTTCCGCGGTGACCTGATCCTGGTCGGAGACTTTCGCTTGCAGCCCGAAGTCGGCGCCAGCCGCTCAGCGCAGCTTGAACTTCTTCATCTTGTAACGGAGTGTGTCCCGCGTCACCTTGAGCAGCCTGGCGGCCTGCGTCTGGTTGCCGCCGGTTCTCTCCAGCGCTTCCAGGATCAGTCGCTTCTCGTTGTCCTCCAGCGACAGGCCGATGTCCGGAAATGCGCGCGCAGCCGCCGCCGGCGCCGCTTGCGCCACCGCCGCCGAGCGGCCGATTGCCATCGGCAGGCTCGACGGCTTGATCAGCGTGGACTCCTCCAAAATCATCGCCCGCTCGATGGCGTTGCGAAGCTCCCGCACATTGCCCGGCCAGTCGTGCGCCAGCAGCATCCGCTGCGCTTCCGGGCTCAAGCCCGCAATCTGCCGCTTGAACTTCCGGTTGTAATGCTCGATGAAAAAGCTAGCCAGCGGCAGAATGTCGTCCGGCCGCTCCCGCAACGGCGGGATTGTGATGTGGATCACGTTCAGCCGGAAGTACAGGTCCTGCCGGAACGCCCCCTCCTGCACCGCCTGGCGCAGGTTCTTGTTCGTCGCCGCCACCACCCGCAGGTCCACGTGAATGTCCTTCAGGCCTCCCAGCCGGCGGAAACATTGCTCCTCCAGCACACGCAACAGCTTGGCCTGAAGCATCAGCGGGATCTCGCCGATCTCGTCCAGAAACAGCGTCCCCTTGTCGGCCAGCTCGAACAATCCGCGCTTCTGCTGCCGCGCGTCCGTGAATGCCCCTTTCTCGTATCCGAACAGCTCGCTCTCCAGCAGCGTCTCCGGAATCGCCGCGCAGTTGATGGCGATGAACGGTTCGGCCTGGCGCAGGCTCTGGTAGTGCAACGTCTTCGCCACCAGGTCCTTGCCCGTGCCGTTCTCGCCTTCCAGCAGGATCGTCGTCGCCTCGCTGGCAGCGACGCGGCGCACGAAGTGCATCACGTCTCGCATGGACTGCGACTCGGCGATGATTTCGCGCTTGCGCGGCTCGGCTTCCTCGGACACGTCTTTGACGGTGACCACTACCCCGCCCAGCGTGCCGTCGGGACGGTGGATCGGCGCCGTGCTGATCACCGCCAGCCGCTCGCGGTTGTTGTCCGTGTGAAGCCGGATCGTCCCGTTCGCCGGACCGTCGATCTGGTTCAATCCGATCTGCATGCCGCAGGCCGACTCGCACACCGCGCACCGGAACACCTCCCCACACTCCCGGCCCACCATCTCCTCGGCCGGAATGCCAAACATCTTCTCGGCCGCCTGGTTGACGCCGGTGATGACCCGGTCCGTGTTGTAAATGATCAGGGCGTCCGAAAGCTGGTCAAAGACGGCTTCGAGCAGATTGGTTTCGCGCCACTCCTGAGTCAGCTTCGGCATGCGTCAATTCACCACGAGAGTGAGTGAAGAGTCCAGGTCTGCCCTTAGTATAGCAGCCTCTCTGCGCGATTTCGCCCACGTCCGCCAAACTTTTTACCCCTCAGCCAGGACCTCCGACCGCACCAGCCACTCTAATCCTAGGCTGTAGAATGCGGAAGCACGTCTCCCCGCCACGGGCGCACGTCTGGCACCGAAATTGCCTTCTGTGGGGCGCGCGCCGGTGTCGCCGGGCGTCGGCGCTCCGGCGGGGCCGGGGGCATTTCCCTGCGGCCTCATTCGTGATATGTTGTTGGTCCGGAAGACGGATCGCGCCAGCTGCGGCCAGCGCTTCCGGAGGCCGGCAAAACTGTTTCAGAAGGAGTAACTGTGATGAGCTTCACGCCCTTCATCGTAATCCTCGGGGTTCTCGTGCTCGTTATTCTTGGACTCCTGATCTACCGCCGTTCCCTCACGGCTTGGGAAGATGACACCATCCATGTCCTCAACGGCGAAGAGAAAACCGTGGCCGAGCAGGAGGCGCTAGCCAGGAAAGTCGAGGTGGTCGACAGGTGGGGGAAGATCTTGACGGTGATCGTCGTCCTGGGCGGTCTGGCGTTGGCCTTCGCTTACGTTTGGGTGAACTTTTTTGCAACCACCAAACCCCGTATGGGTTGACGGCTTCCCGGACCACCTCAAGGCCTGGCCGGCGCCCGCGTTTCTCCGCGCGGCGGTGGCCAAGCGGGGCAGCCTCTGCCCCCGTCGGTTCGCAGGCGAATGATGCAGAAAGGCAGGCGCCATGTTCTCAATGGATAGAATCCTCGCCCCGGTCGATTTCTCCGACCGCTCCGTCGGGGCCGCCCGCTACGTCGAAGCCCTCGCCGAGCACTTCCACTCTCAGGTCGTCCTCCTGCACGTGCTGCCCCCTCCCCATTACGAGTTCAGCTCCATGGAAGTCGGCGGCACGGTCGTCCACGAGCTCTTTGAAGCCCGCACAGCCCAAGTCCGCAAAGAGCTCGATGCGTTTCTCTCCGAAGAATTGCCCCAGCTCCAGGCGGAACGCGTCCTGCTGGAGGGCGATCCGGCCCGCAAGATCGTCGAGTACGCCCATGAGAACCGCGCCAGCCTGGTCGTCGTGCCCACCCATGGCTACGGGCCCTTTCGCCGCTTCATCCTTGGCTCGGTGACGGCCAAGATCTTGCACGACGCTGATTGTCCCGTCTGGACCGGCGTCCACCTCGAGAAGGCCCCGGAGGTCCCGCAAATCCGCTTCCAGACCGTCATGGCCGCCGTGGACCTCGGCGCACAGAGCGAAAAGGCCCTTGCCTGGGCGAAGGCCTTTGCCGATTCCTATCAGGCCCGCCTCATCATCATTCACGCTACCCCGTCCATCGAGGGCCGCACTGGAGAGTACTTCGACCCCGACTGGAAAAAGCACCTCGCCGACGAAGCTCGTGTCGAGATCGACGGGCTCCAGGACAGAGTCTCCTCCAACGCCGAGGTGATGATCGAAAGCGGCGACGCGCCCGAGGTTGTCTGCTCCGCAGCCAAGCAGGTACAAGCTGACCTGCTGGTGATCGGCCGCGGATCGGCTGCCGGCATCTTCGGCCGCCTGCGCGCCAACGCCTATTCCATCATCCGCCAGTCGCCCTGCCCCGTCGTTAGCGTCTAGCCCCTCCAGCCAAGCTTGAGTGACGGGATGTCCGTTCAAAGAAAAATGCCCCGCCCCCGGCGCGATCTGAGCACCCGCCATGCCGGCGTCCCCCGCTCACAGCGGGCCGGCGCCTCACGCCCTTCAGGCCACCGCCCCCGTCTGGCGTGGCGACGGACCCGCCGGACCAACAATTCTCGCTGCCGCCGCATGTTCAGGCCCCGCCCCCAACTGCCGTAGCAGGTCCAGCGAGTCGTATACTTCCCACTGCTCGGCCACCTTGTCGCCCTCCACCCGCGTAATCGTAACGACCCCAATCTCGACACGCCGGGCCGTCGGCGGGATCCCCAGCAGCTCCCCCTGGTGCGTTCCCCGCAGCTTCAGGCGCACCACCACCTTGTCATCGTCCGCGATCAGATCTTCGATCGCGATCGTCAGGTCGGGAAACGCTTCGCAGAAGCGCGCCAGGTGTTGCCGCGCATTTTCGAGGCCTTCAACGTCCCGGCCGGGATGGTGTAACACATAATCCGGCGCAAACAGCTCCTCCATGGCGCCGAAATTCCTCCGATTGCATTCGGCGATCCACCGCCGTACCAGCACCTTGTTTTGCTCTCTCAGGTCGGACATCGGCGTCTCCTCCCTCGTCGTTGGGCGAACGCCACTGTTTCTCAATTCTGGCTCCCCGTGCCGCCCCAGTCAAGCCCCTCCCACTCGCCGCCGTCCGGTCCGATAGAATTGAGGAGATTCAACAACCAGGAAGTGCCCGTGCGATTCGATGAAATGATCCGGCCCGACATGATGGTCCGCGATGTCAAGCTCAGACATCCGGAGTCCCTGCCCGTGTTTGAAAAACACGGATTTCGAGGGCCGTGCGACGACTGCTCCATCGAGCAAGTCTCGCGCAAGTACGGGCTCAACTCGCTAGACATCATCGCCGAACTGAACGAGCGCATCTTCGGTCGCCTCGACTAGCGCGCCTGCCCAACACCGCCGCCCTCCTCCCCCACTTGATGCAGCCAATCCGACGCCGGCGGCGCAGCCGCCACCCCCGTCACCGCCGCTGAGCCATCCGCTCCCGGACGCAAGCGTTAGCTTGCGTCGCCCCCACTCACCGCTCGCTCTCGCTGCGCCGGAATGCCCCGAGCATGCCCCGCTCCTTGCGGAGAATGGCCGGCACTTCCAGATCCTCCAACTCCTCGCCCTCCTCCGAGGACACCCGGGCGGGCTCCGCTTCCGGATAGCCCAGCTTCATCGGCTCCGGAACTGCCGCCGTCGGACCCCGGTCGTAGACGGGCGCCTCAAGCGAGAACGGCGAGTGCTCATCCAGAAAGCTGGCGGCCGGCCGCCGGTCGATCTCCGGCAGGCTCTCCCGCTGGAAGCCGGTCGCGATCACGGTGACTTTCACCTCCTCGCCCAGGCTCTCGTTCAGCACGACACCGAAGCTCAGATGCACCTCCTCGTTCTCGGTGGCCTCGCGGATCAGCGTGCAGGCCTCGTGGACGTCGTGGATGCCGAGCGTGCTTGCCGCCGTGATATTGATCAGGACCCCCCGAGCGCCCTTTATGCCGCCATCCTCCAGCAGCGGACAACTGATGGCCAGCCGGGCGGCCTCGACCGCCGCCTTCTCCCCCTTGGCCGAGGCCGTGCCCATCATCGCGTAGCCCATGCCCAGCATGATGGCGCGCACGTCGGAGAAATCTCGGTTGATGACGCCCGGCGTAGTGATAATGTCGCTGATGCCCTGAACGGCCTGGCGGAGGACATCGTCGGCCGTGCGAAACGCTTCCACGAAGCTCGTGCCGCGAGGCAGGATCTCCAGCAGCTTGTCATTCGGGATGGAGATCACCGTATCCACCGTCGCCGCCAGTTCGGCCAGCCCCCGCTCGGCCATCTTCGTCCGTAGCGGACCTTCAAAGGAGAACGGCTTGGTCACCACCGCCACCGTGAGCGCACCGAGCTCCTTGGCCAGCGCGGCGATCACGGGCGCCGCGCCGGTGCCGGTGCCCCCGCCCAGGCCGGCCGTGACAAAGACCATCTCCCCCCCTTCCAAAATCTCGATGATCCGCTCGGTCTCTTCCAGTGCCGCCTTGCGCCCGATCGCCGGATCCGAGCCCGCGCCCAACCCGTTCGTGATCTTCCGCCCGAGCGGCACCTTGTTCGCCACCGGCGAGGCCCGCAGTGCTTGCTGGTCGGTGTTCAGAATATAGAACTCCACCCCGCTCAGTCCTTCGTTCATCATCCGCGCAGCGGCATTCGAGCCACCGCCGCCCACGCCGACCACCTTGATCTGGGTCTCCTGACAGCCCTCGTCGGCGATTTCGAACTTCAGACTCTCCGCATCCTTGTTGTCCCACATCATCCTGCTACCTCCCCGCGCCTCATCGCGCGCGGCGCCTCACCGGGCCACCAGGCCCAGCAACCCCGGCGCTTTGCGCCGGTTGTCCTTCCTCAACTTCAGGCGTGCCGAATACATGGCCAGACCCGCCACGGTCGCCCACGCCGGATTGTCACATTCCCTGGGATACCCCTTGATGCCGATCGCCAGCCCCTTCCGCGCCGGGCAGTTCAGCGCCCGCTCAGCCATGTCGCACATGCCCGCCAGTTGCGCCCCGCCGCCCGTCAGCACAATTCCCTCCACCAGCGCCTGCTCCATCCCCGCCTGGCGCAATTCGTCTGCCACGTACAGAAACAGCTCATCGGCACGCGCTTCCAGAATTTCGTTCAGCTCCCGCCGGCCTGCCTCGCGCGGCTCGCGCCCGTCCACCGGCGGCAACTCAATCAGACTGTTGTCGCCCGTCAGCCCGGAAATGGCGCACCCGTACTGGTGCTTCAGCGCCTCGGCATCGTCGTAACTGACTTTGAACTTCCACGCGACGTCTTTGGTGAACAGGTCGCCGCACACCGGAACGCTGCAGGAATGCACGAGCGCGTCACCCTCGTAAACCACCATGTCGGCCGAATGCAGTCCGATATCAACCACCGCCACGCCCCGGCTGCGGTCCTCCTGAGCAACGGTCGCGTAGGCCGCCGCTAAGGCCTCGAACACTGCTTCCTGCACCTTCAGATGCGCCTGATGAGCCGCCGAGACGATGATGTTCGTCTCCCGCGTCGACGCTGTCACCAGGTGGACGTTCGCCTCCAGCCGCGTGCAGGTCGCCCCTTTCGGATTCTGATAGCGGGCCCGCCCATCCACGATGAAGTCCTGCGGGCAGACGTGCAGCAGCATGCGGTCGTGCGGCAGATTGATGTCGGCCGCCCGCTCAACCGCAAACCGCATGTCGTCCATCCGCACCGCGCGCGGATGCCCGAAGTTCAGCGTCCAGTAGTGGTTGTGGCCGTATACCGTAGAGCCGCCGATCCCGATGACCACCGATTCCGGGCGCACCTTCGCCTCCGCTGACGCCTCGCTCACCGCCGTCACCATCGCATCACTCAGCCGCTGCCGATGCGCCACCAGTCCTCGCGACCAGCCGCTCGAGGCGGCTTCCCCGTGCCCGAGGTACCGCACTGTCGCGCCCTCCAGCGCCAGAATCATGCAGCGCGTGTACGCGCTGCCCGCGTCCAGCCCCGCGGCGATCTCCATCTCAGTTCCCACCACTCACTCCGCCCACCGCCGTGATTCGATCGTCCAGCCGCAGATCAAATGTGTCCGCCGTCGGCAACCGCCGCCAGATGTCGGCGCAGTGGGCCAGGAAATTCTCCACCCGCGGCCGGAAGTTCTCACGGCCCAGATACAGCAGAACCGCCCGCCCCTCAACCGCCATCACGACCTTGAGGTTTTTCGGCTGGGCGACATCTACCTCGGAGACCTGGCCGGCCAGTTCGCCGAGCTCGCCGACCAGCCGCAGCATGCTCCGCACCCGCTGGGACCGCGCTTGTTCGCCCTGCTCTTCCGAAATCCCGGTCACCACCGGCAGGTCGTAGCGAGTGCGCGCGGGTGGCTCGAGCAGGACCCCCTGTTCATCGATCAGTGCGATCCGCCCCGGCCCGCTGCCGCGCCGCGGCGCCAGACGCACAAACGCCACCGGCGTCCGCTCCTGGATCCGCACGTGGACTTGGTTTGGCCACACCCGCGACACCGTGGCGTCCTTCACCCAATCCACACCGAGCAGCTTCCGCCGGCGTTCCTCCACGGGCAATAAGTACAGGCTGCGCCCCGCGTCTTCGGCGAAGACGTCCAGGACCTCGGAGCGCCGAGCGTGCACGACGCCCTCCACGTGGATGTCCGGGCTCACCTCACCCCACTCCTCCGCGGGCCGCAACGCAAAGCGGCGGTCTTCTATCAGAAACCCTTCTACGGCCTGAAGGGCGGCGATCCCGCCCACCAGCAGGCCGGCCGCCGGCAGCAGGAAGAGCAAATACCGCGCCGCCGGCCGCCATGGCAGCCGCGACCTTCTCGTCTCGGGCTTCTTCCGGGCCATCTATTCGCGCTCCTTTAATCGCTCCAGCAACCGATCGACGGCCTGCGAGACGTTTCCGGCGCCCAGCGTCAGGATCACATCCCCCGCCCGCGCCTCACCCAGCACCGCTTCGATCCCCTCTTCCAACGACCCGGCGTAGTGGACCGCCCGGTGGCCGTACTCCCGCACCCGCCGGGCCAGCCCCTCCGATGACACGCCCTCGATCGGCCGCTCCGACGCCGCGTAAATGTCCGTGACAAAGACGGCATCGGCTTGGTGGAAAGCGCGACCGAACTCGTCCATCAGAAGCTGCGTCCGCGTGTAGCGGTGCGGCTGGAATAGCACCAGCACCCGCTGGTATCCGCACTGGCGGGCCGTCGCCAGCGTGGCGCGGATCTCGGTCGGATGGTGCCCGTAGTCGTCAACCACCGTTACCCCCGCGGCTTCCCCCCGCCACTGGAAACGCCGCTCCACACCCGAAAACTGCGCCAGTGCCTCGCGGACCTGCTCGATGCCCACCTCCAGCTCCAGCCCCGCCGCCACTGCCGCCGCCGCGTTCAGCACATTGTGCGCCCCCGGGATCGCCAGCCGGAACCGGCCGAGGTCCTTGTCCCGGTATCGCAGCCGGAAGGCTGACGAATGCGGACCGCAGTGAATGTCGCCGATCACCAGGTCCGATTGCGCGCTCGTGCCGTAGGTGATCGTCCTCCGCCGCACCTGAGGCAGCATGCGCTGGACCGCTTCGTCGTCCAGACACAGAATCGCCGCCCCATAAAACGGGACCTTGTTGGCAAACTCGGTGAAGGCGGCGACGACGTTGTCGAAGCTCTGGTAGTGGTCCAGGTGCTCGCGGTCGATGTTGGTGACAAGGGCCAGAATCGGCGCCAGCTTCAGAAAGGACCCGTCGCTTTCGTCCGTCTCCACCACCAGAAAGTCGCTGCGACCCACCCGGGCGTTGGAGCCGCCCATCGTCCCCACGCGCCCGCCGACGACCACCGTCGGGTCCAGGCCGGCCTGGCTCAGCACGGTCGCCAGAATCGAGGTCGTCGTCGTCTTGCCGTGGCTGCCGGCGACCGCAATCCCGTACTTCAGCCGCATCAGCTCGGCCAGCAGTTCGCCCCGCGGAATCACCGGGATCTGAAGTCGGCGCGCCTCCTGGACCTCGGCGTTGTCCTCGCCCACGGCCGAGGAGATCACCACCGCCTTGGCCCCGGCCACGTTGGCGGCGTCGTGCCCCTCGGTGATTTTCGCCCCCAACTGGCTCAGGCGCTCGGTGATGGGACTGAGCCGCAGGTCCGAGCCCGTGACCTCGTAGCCCAGATTCAGCAGCACCTCGGCGATGCCGCTCATGCCGATGCCGCCGATGCCGACGAAATGAAGTCGCTGGGGCTTAAAAAACATTTTCACATCGTATTGTTTCGGCTTTTTCGTTCCCTGTCAACGGTTCCATCCGGGCCGGCGTGGCCCACCCCGGCCAGCTCCTCGAGCAAGTCCGCCGCCCGCCGGTCCGCCCCCGGCCGCGCCAGGGAGCGGGCGGCCCGGCCCATCCGATCCAGGGCGTCAGCGTCGCCGGCCAGCGCCGCCACCTCCTCGTACAGGCGGCGTCCGGTCATCTCTTCGTCCCGTACCAGCCGGGCCGCTCCCGCCTGGGCATAGGCTTCCGCGTTGCGCAACTGGTGGTCGTCGGCCGCAAACGGAAAAGGAACCAGGATCGACGGCTTGCCCGCCGCCGCCAGTTCGGCCACCGCGCCCGCCCCGGAGCGGCAGACCACCACGTCCGCCCTCGCAAACGCCCCCGGCATGTCGTCGATGAACGGAACCACTTCGCCGGCCAGCCCGGCGGCTCGGAACGCAGCATCGAACTCGGCCCAGGCCTCCACGCCCGTTTGATGAATTAGTTGCACTCGAAATGGAGCCGCCCGAAACAGCGGCCAGCTCTGGCGGGCGGCGACATTCAGCGTCCGCGAGCCCTGGCTGCCGCCGGTGATCAACACCGTGAACGTCTCCTCCCGCCGTTTCGGAGGAATGTCGAAAAACTCCCGCCGCACAGGCAGCCCCGTCACTTCGCTTTTCCCCGGGGGAAAGAACCGTGCGGCTTCAGGGAAGCCGAGCAGCGCCCGGGTTACGAAGCGCCCCATCTTCCGATTCGTCAGTCCCGGTACGGCGTTGGGCTCCATCACGATCACGGGAAGCCGGCGCAGCCAGGCGGCAAGCACAACCGGCCCGGCGACGTAGCCTCCCATACTGAACACCCCCACCGGTTGCCTTGACCGGATCAGACGCAAGACCTGAAGCACACTGGCCGGCAACTGGCCCAGGGTCCGGAACACCTGAGCCGTCCCCACTCGCTTCAGCCCGCCGATCTCGATCCATTCAATGGCGAATCCCTTGGCAGGCGCCAGCCGGGCTTCAATCCCCGTCCTCGTGCCCACGAAAAGAACCTCGTGGCCGCGGCGCCGCAACTCTTCGGCCACCGCAATCGCCGGCACCACGTGGCCTCCCGTGCCGCCGCCCGCCATGAGGAATAGAGCCTTCATGTCGCCCGCTGGCTCACGCTCAGCAGCAGCCCGAGCGAAATACCGCTGCTCACCATCGAACTCCCGCCATAGCTGATCCGCGGCAGCGGGATTCCCTTGGTCGGGCCCAGACCGAGCACCACGCTCATGTTCACAAACGCCTGCAATACCACCGCCGCCGTTACGCCGATCGCCACATATCGCCCGAACTCGTCCAGCGCCATCAAGTGCGAGCGAAGACCCCGCCAGAGGATGATCAGATACCCGGCCAGGACAAGCCCGCAGCCGAACAGGCCCATCTCCTCGCCGATGATCGCGTAGATGAAGTCGGTGTGCGCCTCCGGCAGGTAAAACAGCTTCTGCGTCCCCTGCATGGGACCCTTTCCAAACAGTCCCCCCGAACCCACAGCGACTCTGGATTGGCGCTGCTGGTACGTCGTGTCCGTGACCATCGCTTTGTGCGCATAAGCCTTGATATACCCGCTCGGATCGATGACGTCCAGAATCTTGTGCTCGGAATCGACCATGTGGAGGCAACGCTGAAGGCGGAACGGCACGGCGATGATTGCCGCCGCAATGATCAGGCCCCAGGCAACGACCGCCACCTGACAGTAGCGATTTTTCAGCCCGCGGATGTAGAACACGACCGCCGCCACACCCGCCAGCACCACCGCCGTTCCGAGGTCGGCCACCGCCACCAATCCGGTCAGGATCAACAACGCCGCCGTGGCCAGAAACAGCGTGCGGCGGTTATTGATGTCCTGCGCTTGATGGGTTACAAACCAAGCGAGAAAGACAATCAGAACCGGCTTGGCGAGCTCCGACGGCTGCACCTTGAACGGACCCAAATCCAGCCACCGGTGGTGGCCCTTATCGACGAAGTAGACCAGTATCAGCAAGGCGACCACGAAGCCGAGGAGGACAAAGACCCAGACAGCTGACTTCAGCCTGCGGTAATCAAACATTCCAAGCAGCACCAAAAAAACCAGCGCCAAAACGGCCGCCCCAGCCTGCCGCACCAGGAAGTAGTAGCTCGCCTGGCCGTGGCTCTCCTCGGCCACCACCGACGAGGTGCTGTATACAAACAGCAGGCCAAAGCACACCATCAGCACCACGGTCAGGAACAACGGCCAGTCAGTTCTTAACCGCAACCTCTTCCTCCAATTGCGCCACTAAGTCCTTAAATACCCGCCCGCGGTGTTCGAAGTCGGTGAACTGGTCGAAGCTGGCGCAAGCCGGCGCCAGCAGCACCGTGTCGCCGGCCCTCGCCCGCCGAAAGGCTTCGCGCACGGCGCTCTCCAGAGTTCCGCAACTGAGCTGCGGCACCGCGTCGCCGAGCTGCTCGGCGATCCGGCCCGCAGCCTCGCCGACCAGCAGGGCCGCGTGCGCCTTGGCGGCGAGCGGCGCTCGCAGCGCGCGGAAGTCACCGCCTTTATCCCGCCCGCCCAGAATGACCCACAGCCGCCCCGGGAAAGCATCGATCGCTTTCCGCGTTGCGTCGACGTTGGTCGCCTTCGAGTCGTTGTAGAAATCGATCCCGCTGACAGTGCCGGCAAACTCCAGCCGGTGTTCGACACCGGGGAACGTGCGAATGGCGGCGGCAATGGATCCAGGCGCCGCCCCGGCCAGCCGCGCCGCCGCCGCCGCCGCCATCACGTTCTCCACGTTGTGGCGGCCGCGCAGCGGAATCTCCCTCGTCTCCATCAGCAGGTCCCCGTCAAACAGCACGCGGTCGCCGTCCAGCCACAGGCCGGGCGAAACCGGCCGGGATAAAGAGAACCAGACCGGTTTGGCCGGGCGTATGCCGGCAAACTCCACGCACCAGGCGTCGTCGGCGTTCAGCACCGCTTGGTCCGGCGGCTTCTGCGTCTCCAGGAGCCGCCGCTTCGCGGCGGCATAGGCGGCCATGCTCCCGTGCCGGTCCAGATGGTCCGGCGTGATGTTGAGCACCACCGCTACATCCGCCCGGAAACGCTCGATCGTCTCGAGCTGAAAACTCGACAGCTCGAGCACATTCCACTGTCCCGGCCGGCTCGAGGCGACCATGGCGGTGGGCGCCAAGCCGATGTTGCCGCCCACCTGAACCGGGATCCCGCACTCACGCAAGATGTGGCCGGCCAGCGCGGTGGTCGTCGTCTTGCCGTTGGACCCCGTGATCCCGATCACCGGGCCCTGAAGGAACCAGCCGGCCAGTTCCACTTCCCCGATCACCCGAATGCCGGCCCGGCGGGCCGCCTCCAATTCCGGAAGGTCGGCCCGCACCCCCGGTGAGACTACAATCAGATCCTTTCCCTCGAAGACGGCGGGGGCCTGCAAGCGGAACGGAACGTTTCGCTCTTTGAGCCTTGAAGCCGCTTCCGCGAGCGCGTCCAGCGGCTTCAAGTCCGTCGCTTCCACCGTGGCGCCGCGCTCGCAGAGGAGCTCTACCGCCGCCAGGCCCGACCGCCAGCACTTTCCTCCCCGCCAGTTCCATCCGCTCACCTCAGCTTCAGCGTCGTCAGCGCAAACAGCGCCATCACCAGCCCGGCAATCCAGAACCGCACAATGATTTTGGATTCCTCCCAGCCGATCGCCTCGAAGTGATGATGCAGCGGCGCCATCTTGAAAATGCGCCGGCCCCGCAGCTTGTAGCTGCCCACCTGCAGAATCACCGACAGCGCCTCGATCACGTACACCCCGCCGATGAAAATCAGCAGGATCTCCTGCTTGATTAGCACCGCCACCGTCCCCAGCGCTCCGCCGAGCGACAGCGACCCCACGTCGCCCATGAAGATCTCTGCCGGATGCGCGTTGTACCACAGAAACCCCAGCGACGCCCCCGTCAGCGCGCCGCAGAAGATCGTCAGCTCGGCCGCGCCCGGCACCCGCGACAGGTCCAGGTACTCGGCGAAGGTCGCGTGCCCGCTCACGTACGTGAGCACCGTCATCGCCCCGGCCGCGATGATCATCAGCCCGATCGCCAGCCCGTCCAAGCCGTCGGTCAGGTTTACCGCGTTGGCCGATCCCACAATGACCAGGATCAGAAAGATGTAAAAAAACGTGAACGCTGCCGGATAGGTCACCGGGCTGTCCAGCAACGACCGGATCAGCAATTCCGGCTTGAACTGCTTGAAAAAGGGGAAGTTCATCGCCGTTGTGTACAACCCCTTGTAATGCATCAGCGCCAGCAGCGACCCGATGCAGAATGCCGCTAGGACTTGCAGCCCAAACTTCGTGCGCACCCGCAAACCAAGGTTGGCTTTGTTTTTGACCTTGCGGTAATCGTCGTAAAAGCCGATCGCGCCGAAACTCAGCAACCCGAACAGCGCCACCCACACCTGCGGGTTTCGCAGGTTCGTGAACAGCAACGTCGGCACGACCACCGAAACGATGATCAGCACGCCGCCCATCGTGGGTGTCCCCGCTTTCTTCTGGTGGGACTTGGGACCGTCTTCCCGGATGTGCTGGCCAATCTGAAACTCGCGAAGCGTCCGGATCAGCCACGGCCCGAGGACCACACACAGAAACAGCGCCGTCAAGCTGGCCACGGCTGTACGAAACGTAATGTAGCTGAACAGACGAAACGGGCTGAACAGGGGGAACAGCGTCTCATAGAATAGCCAGTAGAACATTCAGCCTCGCTCCAGAAACCTCTCCAGCGCGCGCTCCACCCGCACGCCCCGGGACCCTTTGAACAGGATCACGTCGCCTTCCCCGGCCACCTGCTTCAAATGCTCGCCCGCCTCGAGGGCATCGGAGAAGAAACACGCGGCGCCCGCCCGCATACCGGCATCTGAGGCGGCCTCCACCAGCCACTGTGCGGCGCCGCGTATTCCCACGAGCACATCCACCCCGCATTCGGCTACATAACGCCCGATCTCCCGGTGCAGGGCCTCAGTCCACCGGCCGAGCTCCAGCATCTCCCCCAGCACCGCGATCCGCCGCCGCGCCGGAGTCGCGCCAAGCATCTCCAGCATCGCGCGCACCGCGTCCGGGTTCGAGTTATAGCAGTCGTCGATGATCGTGATCCCCCGGTGCACGAAGCGCCGCCCCCGCATCGGCGGGGGTTCCAGCGACGCCACCGCTTCCACAAATGCCCCGGGCTCAAAACCCATCGCGCGCCCAACGGCCAGCGCCGCCAGGATGTTCCGCACACCGTGCCGCCCCTCAAGTGGAGTGGTCATCCAGACTCCGTTGACTTGAAACCGCGTGCCCGCCGAGCTGCGCTCGATCGCCGTCGCGCGAACGGCCGCCCCGTCACAGAACCCGAAGGTCACCACCGGCCCCGGATGGATCTCGCGGAAGCGGACCACGCGCGGATCATCCGCGTTCAACACCGCCGTGCCCGTTCCGGGCAGGGCTTCGATCAGCTCCCGCTTGGCCCGCGCCACCCCAGCCACCGAGTCGAAGTTCTCAATGTGCGCGTAGCCAACATTAGTCACCACGCCGATTTCCGGCTGCGCGATCCCCGCTAAGTGGCGGATTTCGCCGGCGTGGTTCATCCCGATCTCCAGCACCGCCGCCTGGCAGTCTTCCTCCAGACGCAATATCGACAGCGGAAGCCCCACGTGGTTGTTGAAATTCCCCACGGTTTTGCCGATCTTCATCCGTGTCCCCAGCAGATGGGCGATCACGTCTTTGGTCGTGGTCTTGCCGGCGCTGCCGGTGACGGCGATCACCGTCCCCGGCCAGCGCCGGCGTCCCCAAGCTGCCAGGGTTTGGAGAGCCCGGCAGGTATCCTCAACCGGCAGCAGCGTCCCGGCCGCCGCCACCGGCCGCTCGATGACCGCGGCCAGCGCCCCTTTGTTCAGCGCCTCCGCGACATAGTCGTGCCCGTCATGGTTCGGCCCCCGCAAGGCAAAGAACACCTCCCCTGCCTGCAACGTCCGCGAATCCACGCTCCAGCCGTTCGCCGCCGCCGGCGGCGGCGTCACGCGGCTGCCGATTACGGCGGCGACCTCTGCCAGTCCGATCATCATGCTCGCTTTCGCCGGTAGCCAAACTCTTTCAGAATGCCCCGCGCAACTTCGCGGTCGTCGAATGGAATCTTTTCGCTGCCGATCTCCTGGAACCGCTCGTGCCCCTTGCCCGCAATCAAGACGACGTCGCCGGCGGCCGCCTGCTCGAGGGCCATCCGGATCGCCGTCCGCCGGTCCGGCTCGACCGTATGCCGGACGTCGTAGCGGCGCAAGCCGACCAGGACGTCGTTTATGATGGCCAGCGGGTCCTCCGAGCGCGGGTTGTCCGACGTCAGGAACACTACGTCACTGCCTTCGGCGGCCGCTTCCCCCATCAGCGGGCGCTTGGTCCGGTCCCGGTCTCCGCCGCAACCAAACACGGTGAGCACGCGCTTCGGCGCCAGCGCGCGCACCGTCGCCAGCACGCTTCGCAGCGCATCGTCCGTATGGGCGTAGTCCACGATCACCAGGAACGGCTGCCCTTCCTCGATCCGCTCAAAGCGCCCCGGCACCTGTCCGCAAGCCGCGACGCCGTCAACGATGACCTCGGAAGCAATCCCGTAGCTCAGCGCCGCGCCCGCCGCCGCCAAAATGTTGTAGACGTTCATCCGCCCGAGCAGTGACGATCGCACTTCCTTCTCCCCGCCCTTCCAGGACATCCGGAACCGGAGCCCGGCGAAATCGGCGCGGATCGCCGCCGCTCGCAGCTGCGCACTCTCCTTGAGCCCGTACCACAGCACCTGGGTGCCGGCCGCCACCTCGATCCTCGACGCCCACGCGTCGTCGCGGTTCACGACCGCATAGTTCGGCGCCGGCAGTTCAGTCCCCGAGAACAGCAGTTGCTTCGCTGCAAAGTAGCGCTCCATCGTCCCGTGATAGTCCAGGTGATCGCGGGTGAGATTGGTGAAAACCGCAGTGTGGAACGGAACTCCGTGGACCCTCCCTTGCGCCAGGGCATGGGAGGACACGCCCATTGTGACATGAGTGCCGCCGCGCCGGACCAGTTCCTCCGCAATCCGGTAGAGGTCCAACGATTCCGGCGTCGTGTTGATCGCCTGCCGGGGCTGACCGGCAAGCTGATATTCGATCGTGCCCACCAGCGCCGTCGTCAGCCCCGCCGCCCGCAAAATCGAATCCAGCAGATAGGTCGTCGTCGTCTTGCCGTTAGTGCCCGTGACGCCGGTCAGCCGCACCCGCTCCAGCGCCCGTCCATAGAAGTTTCTGGCGGCTACCGCGAGCGCCTTGCGCCCGTGCTCTACGCGGATCCAAGCTCCGCCAAGACCTTCGGGCCGCGGCGCGTCTGAAACCACCGCCACCGCGCCGCGCTCCATCGCCTCCGGAGCAAACTGGCGCCCGTCCAGCCGCTGGCCTCGGAAAGCGAAGAATAGCCAGCCCGGCTGGATTCGCCGCGAATCATAGTCCAATCCGGCTATCTCCTTTCCCGCCAGCGCGCCGGGAATAGGCTCGGCCAGCGCCACGCCCGCCAGCAACTCCGCGATGGTCATCAGAAACGCCTACCGCTCAAACTGAATACGAACCCGCTCGCCCACCGGCAGCACTGCGCCCGGCGGCGGGTACTGGGCGCGGGCAACGCCGGCCCCCGAAAGTTCGACTTCCAGGCCAAGGCGCGAGGTTTCAACCACCACCGCCCGCATCGTCTTGCCGTAAAAGTCCGGCACCGTCGGCCCGAGCACATATGGCGAAGCCGGCCGCTGGGCGGCGGGCGCCGGAGCGTCCGGCGGCGCGCCGAGATCCGCAATCGCCACATCCACCAATTCCTCGGGCGGCAAGGGCGGCAGAGGCTCGTCGTCCGGCACATCCGGCGCCACACCCAGGATCCTCAGCGCCGCCTGCGCCACCTCCCGGAACACCGGCGCCGCCACGACCCCTCCGTA
>FWWM01006300.1_pt1 | contig 25070 bp, 28 predicted proteins | sample 2228351 | NCBI WGS metagenome assembly FWWM01 (sample SAMEA103939774, study PRJEB20133) | metagenome
TAGCTTAGGTGGTGGAGAAAAATTCAGCTTTTTCAATATATTAGCCTGTTCATGGGTCAGTTCAGTCCTTTGTAGAATACGTCCATCTTTTGATTTAAATTCTCCAACATGCATTCGCTCCATAATGGATCTAATCTTATCCCATGTGAGTCCTGTCTGACGTTCTGCAATACGTGCAAGCAGTAGTGCAAGAAAGCATAGAAGGACATGAGCACGTTTGGAATTAGGAGAAAGTGCCCTATTGGCTACCATTGCAAATATGGCCCATTCTACAGGAGATCGAAACTCACGGCTCTTAAGGGACTGAATTATTATTTTATGAAGTCCAAGCATCTTCCAGATTTTACGAAGACAGTAGAACCATCTTTGTTTCTACGGGAGATTGTCCTTACATACATGCCTATATTATGGGCATGTATATCTTATTTTTGGAGAAAAGTTATTAAATCGTGTGCCTATGAATTTTGAAGATTGAAAATCTGATGTGACCCAATCTGACTTGAGCCGTTTTTAAGTTCGTCCTTGAGAAGTTTATATATATATTGTAGGTTTGCATAATTTTAGAGTTTTAATTTCTTTAAAATTGCATCCCATATATCCAAAAGATTTAATCTTTTCGCCCATAATGCAATATAACCTCTATCAATTTCATCACCTGATATTTTCAACATACTGGCTATATCACGAAGATGTTTTTCTGATTCGCCTTCTTTGTAATATCTCATTTTCATAATGATTACATCCTCTGGAGAAGCAAAATTTGCCCATGTCTCCTCAACAGGTGTAACCCTTTTAAACCGTTTAAATCTGCTTTTATCAAAGTCATCTCCTTTTGCAATCACAACATCAACCTTTAAACCCGAAGCAGGATGTATTATGTTAAATTGATATTGATTTATAATCGCATCCAATACGGCTTCTTCACTTATATAAAACTCATCTTTTGGAAACAGCTTTAATAGTCCTGCTATATGTTCTTTCTTAATATCTGCTACTACATCAATATCGTTGGTAAACCTCGGTTCCCCATAAAACATTGATGCCATAGAGCCTGTGATGAAGTATCGAACCCCGATTGACTCAAACGCATTAATCACATACTTGAGCAGTTCATACAACTCCATGAGATAACCTCTTAGCTACTTCTTTCTGAACTATTGTATCGTCCCATTCTGGATGTTGAGATCGTAAATAGTTTGTAAGCTGTTTTTTTGCTGATGACCACATGCCAAAGGCTATCGCAAGTCTTTGCTGTGGCGTTTTCTCCTTAAACACCTTTGCCATCGTATCATCAATCGCTTCAATATTTCTTTCACTAATGCTCATTTTTCTTTTTTTTCTTCTTCCATATCCAGATGCAATTTATGTAAAAACCGATGATAGATCGGTGCAAAGATTACTGCAACAAATGTAAGGAATGATATGCCACTGAACAATGCATAAAAGGCGGAGAACCGAATCCCCGCTTTCCGTATTCAAACGGTCAACTGGCCCCATCCTGATTAAAATCATTGCATCATTCAGAAAAGCATCAACCCAAAAAGTCCTCCACAAAAATGATAACCCAGTGTTCCAATTCCAATTGAAGAAAATAAAACTATTAAAGAAAAGCCCGTATACCGTAACTGTCTGTGGATAAATTTTCGTCTGCTGATTAATGGCTTCTTATGATGTTCAAACATAAATTCGGGTCATTCCTCCAGAAGCTGCCATTCTGCATAGCCCTCTTTCCTTTCTTCAAGCCTTTTGCCTTTAAAGACAACCTTTTTTATCGTAGGATGCGTCTTCACGGTAATATATGCCCTTACAAGATTCGCAATCGTCGCCTCCTGAAACACAAACTCTGTGCTGTCCTGAAGGAGTATCCTTGTCCTCAGATGCTTATGCCCTTCAGGAATCTCAACAATTAATTCCTTTATGTCTTCGTTATGGAGGAGCATGATAAATTAATGCTTATGAAAGCATCAGACTTTCGTTATTCTAAATGTTCTGTCTATCATGCACTGCCATTCATAGCATCGGCCCCTAAAGAAGTCTATTTACAAGTTGCCCAAAATTTTTAATCTCTTCCCAGCCATCATATTTAACGCCAACTTCGCCATTCCAGTAATAATAGTTGTTCCCTTCTATCTCTGAAGTATTTCCTTTCCCATAATAGTTTTTAAGATACGAATGAATTTGCTTTTTCAGGTCTTTTTGGTTTTTTTGCATAAAATGCCTTCTCAAATATTTGTTCATATTCACCACATACAAATTCAAAAAATGCAAGATATAGCTTTTTGCCATTGGAGTTTAAAATTTTTTTCACACATATATTGCTCTCCAAATTTACATCTTCATTCAACTCTTAGGTAATGAAACAATTCCTTCTTTTTTCGTCTGCAAGTATGTTTATTAAGCTAAATCCCAAGATTCTGATATTAGAGTATAAATCCCGTAAATCTATTTCTTTAATCCTAAAGGCTGTTCCTCGGTTTCTTACAGAGTCATTGTCTTTCAAGTGCATTCTTAAATCAATGCCTACCTTACCATTCTTAAAGGCATTTACTCGTCTATCTACTATAACAAAAAGAACTCTATTAAGCTTGGACATCAATTTTGAGACCATAATGTAAACATTCCATGTGGCTAATACATTATCTTTTTCATCCATTAGATTTATCTCGTTTTTCTCTTCGTTAATTTTCAAGCGTAAACCTTGAGATATCTGCCTTCCAGCATAAAATAGTATTCTTTAATGCCTTCTTACTCAAATCGTCAATATAACCGTATCTTTTGATTAAATCCTTTTGAGATACATGCCAGACTCCTCTATTAAAACAAAATAAGGTTACAAGAGAAGTAGAGCCGAGATCTGGAACAGGAATATTAGTCTCTGATAAGTCCATCTCTTGCTCAAAAGTATACCCTACTCCTGTTGAACCCTTTCGTAACGATAATACATAGCCTTTTCTTTTTAAAGCACAAAGTCTGCGTTCTATTTCCTTAAGCGTCATTTCACTTTCTCCATTATTACAATATATTCTTCAGTTGAACCTAATACACCTGCCTTATTAGCAGGACAATTCTTTGATGGCATTCTTTTATTAGGAATCTTCCGAATAATAGTCTCAACATGCCTAAAACCTACGGACTCTCCAAAATCTGCTACTATCTCGTCAGTTGGCAACTGCACGCCTTTGACAGTCCTATTGCCAACTACCATACATAAAAACCCTCCCCTTTTGACAATCCTACTTAGCTCTCGAAAACATTTGTTTAAGTCAATATAAAAAAGCCATTACATCCCTTGCCCTCTTTTTATCAATCAGTGATATTAGGTCTAAAGCATATCTCAAATTTGGAGAGCTATATCTTAAGGGCAGATTATTAATATCTAATCGGCCCCCTAATGATCTATTATCTGTATCCAAATCCTTGCCATTAAACCCTAACCATTGTAAAGAGAGTCTCGAAAACTGGCCATAAGCAACAGTAGTTCTTGAATCTCCATAAGGTGGAGAAGTTACAACTATATCAACTGTATTATCATTGATACTCGTTCTATAACGAGTATCTTCATTAAGAAGATTCACATGGGTTTTATTGTCTTTAAATTGTCTCCATAAATTCGTCATTGCAGCAATATTGAGCTCGGCTTTCTCTTTGAATATTCCAATAACATCAGGATTGAAATTATTTAACTTTTCATCTTCAATACGATATAGTTTGAACTCGCCATTCCTTGTATTAGAAGATGCCCTTACAGTACAACTGAAAACTACTCTAAAAAATCTCTTATTCTTACATTCGTTATTGAATCTATGGCCCTTCTTAAATCAGCAACTTTAGATATAACAGCAGGTTTAAACCAGTAATCGATATTAAAAAAATTGGGACTATCTATTTCTTTAATGAGAGAGGCCTTAGTTAAGATTTTTTCTAATTCATTTTGTAAAAGCTTATAGTTGAGTGGGGTCATTTTAACCTTACTTATCAAAAGAGAAAGAGGATTTATATCTATGCCATACGAATTGTAACCTCTTATGAATGTCTCTAATAAACCAGAGCCAGAACCACAAAAAGGGTCTAAGACAACTGCTTTTGGTTTTGCAAACATATCAATAAGCCTTCCTGCGACTTGGGGTATCATCATTGCAGGATAAGGATGGATAGAGTGTGTATAAGCCCGTGTACTATCTTCGGCATAATTCCAACTTGGGTCATATTTTTTAGCCCGAGTCGAATCTTGCCATAAACATCGTATGTTGGTTAAGGTGCTGGTACCTGAATCATCATTAATTTGGGAAATCCCCAAACGGTTATAGAAAGCTAACTGCTCCCGCAACATTAGACAATTATGTTTTTCTTTACAAATTTTACAATCATTCAAAGTTGTGGTGCAACAAGTCTGCTCTGCTTTGCATATGCGTTAGCGCTCATTTTTTGCTATCTTATCCTTTATCTCTTCCATCCTTCGGCTATCGCCGATGATTATAGTGGTTGAGATTTTATCACTCATTCTCTAACACCTCCCTTATTCAGACAACATTTCTTATACTTCTTCCCGCTGCCACATGGGCATAGCTCATTCCTGTCAATCTTTTTAGCCTTCACTGCCTGTCTCGGTATGGGTGGAGCAGTTAGGGTTTTATACTCTGCCTCGAATAACTCTGCCTTTTCCGGTATTTCGAGCCATCTATAAAAATTAGTCAACCTTTCAAGAGCACCCAATTTATCATATTCTCTCTCAGCCATTTTGTACGCCTTAGTAAAAAATTCCTCTGCCCTTTTATCCCCAAGTGCATATAACGCATCACCTGCATTTATCACTATCCATACATCATCAGGGAATCTCTTCAGATTTTCCTCTATCTGTTTGACCGCATCTTCTTTTCTTCCAGCCTCAGCAAGGATACAACCTAAATCTCTCAGAAAATTTTGTGGCTGCTGTGAAAGATCAGCAAACCATTTGCCAATATTTATCGCTTCATCCACAAGCCCATAGCGGGCAAACTTAAAAGACATGTCAAGTAGAAAGTCTTCTATATCGTAAAATGCATCTTCGATTACTGCATTATAAAATTCAATATCCTGACTTCCATCCTCTTTAAGACAATACTGGTAGAATTTTTCTATTCCTTTATAAACCTTGAGAAGCGAGTCCCTGTTATGAATCCTAATGCTTTCATGATATGCGACGATGTTATTAATGACCCCGCTAACAATCTCGGGGCATTTCACATTGCTGAGATATCTTTTCCAGAGTTCAAAAATGGCTTCGTAAAGGAAATCCTCAGCAGGCCCGCGCACCTTATAGATATCAGCCCAACCATCAGATAATGCTGAAGGTGTCCCTGCCTTTAAGGCAGCCTCTTTAAACCCATCAATGCTCGTTTCAATACCGATATTTTTAAGTTCAGCAAGTAACTCAGCGTCTGTCATATCTTTTAAGATTTCTTCAGGCATCCATTGCCTCCAGTAGAAATATATATGAGCCTTTTTGCTTCGGCCATAATTGACTGCTTATAGTCCTTTCCTAAGCAAACAAACCAAACTGGTTGGCATTTGTCTTAACCGTTTCATTTCCGTTTACCCACGGAGAACAGAATTCCCATGGCATGTCAGGATTTTTACAGCCGCAGATTGCTGTGTTTATTCCATAGAGTCCTGCGATTTTCTTTATCCTCTCGTAAAGGGCCATCCTCAAACCTGCTGGTAGAAGTCTTGTCTTTGCTGATGTGATAACCCTCTGCCAGGGCTGGCCATAATAGAGTCTGAGAATGTCTCGAGCAATTTTATAGGGCACCTCTTGGAAAAAATTCATGATCGAAGACCTTATGACAAGGGCGCTTACTGATATGTCTTTCACACCGAGGGCTTTAAGCCTTTTGATCAGATGTTCCAATGAGTTTTCTGAATCAGTAATCTTAGGGATTATGGGATCAATTCTTACAGAAACATCAATCCCGATATTTATGAGGTTTTTTATATTTATAAGCCTTTGTAAAGGACTGGCAGAAAAGGGCTCGAACCATTTTCTGTAATCTTCATTAGGTGATACTATTCCGACTCTTGCCTTTACAGCGTGGGTATATTTCTTAAATAGTTCAATAAACTCAGATGGTATGAAGCCCTTTGTGAGAAAGGATATCCCAATGCCCCTTTCAAGGAGAATCTTCATTGAAGCATAAGTCGTCTTAAGGATTTCTTCTATATCCTGAAATGCATCAGATGCTGTGCTGAATGATACCCATTGAGGCAATCTCCTTTTTCTATCAAGTTCTTTTTTTAACATCTCAGGAAGATTTTCATATAGATGAACCTCCCCCTTTGGTGGCGCATCTGTAAATCCCCTTGCATAGCAGTAGACACATGAGTGAAGACAGCCCCTTGTGATGTTTATAGCCGGGATGCCTTTTAAACAGCCAAAAGCAGGAGGCCTAAGGATAGGGGTTTTACGTTTTATAATTAATAACCTGCATTCCATCGCTTCTCCATATGCTGTCCAAGAAAAATTATTTTGGATAAGTATGACTAAGGCACAGTGTTTATCATCAATCATTACCTGTGTCCTGTATTACATCACCTCCGGCTACGTCATAAAATACTACAACATAAAAAGCAAACCCTCTAATCAGTTAAACTGAATATCTCCTTTAACTGCCTGTCAGAAAGTTCTGTTATCCATTGTTCTCCAACAGAAATTGTTAGGTCGGCAAGCTCCTTTTTTGACTTTATCATTTCGTCTATCTTCTCTTCAAAGGTGCCCATGGTTATAAGCCTGTGAACTATCACTTTCATCTCCTGCCCTATCCTGTATGTTCTATCTGTAGCCTGCGTCTCTACAGCTGGATTCCACCAGAGATCGTAGTGTATTACATTTGATGCAGCAGTCAGGTTTAAGCCCGTGCCCCCCGCCTTTAGTGATAATATCATTGTCTTTATGCGAGGGTTTGTCTGAAAGTCCTCGACCAGTTTATCCCTTTTTGACCGTTGAACACCACCGTGAAAGAATAAAGGCTTTTCGCCAAATTCCTTTTCAATCGTCCGCACAAGCAATTCACCCATCTCTTTATACTGTGTGAATATCAGGACCTTCTCTCCCATATCCATTATCTTTCCGATAATATCAATAGTCTTTTCTGTCTTGCCTGAAAGTTCTTTAAGGGGCATTACCTTTTTTGAGTAGTGAACAGGGTGATTACATATCTGTTTTAAGGCTGTGATTAATTTAAATATCAGTCCCTTCCGCTCTATGCCTTCACTGCTCTGGATCTCTCGCATTGCCGAATCTACAACCTGTTTATACAGGGCAGTCTGCTCTTTTGTAAGGTAGCAGTACTCATCAAAGACTATCTTTTCTGGAAGGTCACAGATAATGGCTTTATCAGTCTTTAGCCTTCTTAAAAGAAATGGTGATGTAACAAGCCTTAATCTCTCAATCCTCTCCCTGTCTCTGTATCTCTCTATGGGTATTGCAAAGTCTCTTTTAAACCTTGCGAGATGACCTAAATAACCATTGTTTATGAAATCAAAGATGCTCCACAGCTCAGAGAGCCTGTTTTCAACCGGCGTGCCACTCATGGCTATATATGAGATTGCCTTTATTGACTTGACTGCCTTTGTTTGATCTGCCTCTGGATTTTTGATATTCTGTGCCTCATCAATTACTACCAGTGACCATTGCCTGTCTGCAAATCTTTTGATGTTACGCTTGAGAAGCCCATAGGTAGTGATAAGAATATCATAGCCATCAAAGTGAAATTTTCTGTTTGTGCCATGATAGAGCCATGTCTTAAGTGAGGGGGCAAATCTTTCACACTCCTTCTGCCAGTTTCCCACGAGGGTGGTTGGACATATAACAAGTGCAGGTACAGATAGTCTATTTTCCTCTTTGAGCTTCAGGATAAGGGTTATTACCTGAATGGTCTTACCAAGTCCCATGTCATCGGCTATGCATGAGCCAAAGCCTTTAATAGTATTACTGTAAAGCCATCGGAATCCTCGCTCCTGATATGGCCTTAATGTGGCATTCAATGTTGAAGGTAGGGCAATGTCTTCGACCCTTCTAATGTTATCAAGCACCCTCCTTAGTGCCTCATCAGGATTAAATAACACCCCTTCATACTCACCAGTAATGGCTGAGGCAATTACCTCAATTGATGAGAGTCTTGGAACAGGTTTTTTGAGTCTGTCAATTATCTTCTGAACCTCCTCAGGCTCAAGCATTAGATAGGTATCCTTAAATTTCACAATACCAGTTGAGGAGTTCACGAGCTTAAGAAACTCTTCTTTAGAGATGCTCTTATCTCCGATGGCTATCTCCCAGGAAAAATCAAGAAGGCCCTCAAGAGAGAGATATGAGACAACCTCTCCCATTACCTTAGTTTTTATAGAAAGACGTGGATGTGCGATCTTTTTTAGTTCCTTTGGTATAACTGTCCTTATACCGAGTATATTCAAGACATCCAGTGTGTTATTCAGGAAGTTCATTAAGTCAGATGAAGTAATAGTTGCACTTACTGTTCCCTTACTATTCAGTATCTCTCTGAGTGCTGGCATGTAGTCAGCTACTATTGCTATCTGGCTTGACACATCTGCTCTTACCTTGAAAGCTGGCTGTGAAAATATTGTATCTTCTGCACTAAAGACCTCTGAAAGTGGGATAGGTAGCATAAGGGGGTCTTTCTTATTTTCCACATCAATGCTCAAGATAAAGCTATCCTCTACTCCAGCGTCAATCCTTATTACAGGAGATATATCCTTCTTTCTTATAGAAAGCCTTTCGAGCCAGGTTGATACTGCATTTGCAGTGTGCTGTTCTTCAAAACTATAAGGTTTATAAACCTTGCCTTTCAAAAATGTCAGGTAAATCTTATCTCTATCCCTCCACAAGGGTAAACTGCTATATTTATGAAAGAGTGATGTAATAATCAGCGATAATATATTTATAACGCCTTCTTTTGACATGATGAAACGGTCATCATACCTGAAACACATAGTATATGGCATGATGGATTTGAGGTAATTGATTGCCTCACTGCACTTTTCATCATGCATAAGAGGGACATATCTTATTGTGAATTCCCCTTTTTTATAAACAACAGCCTCAGGTACAAATGAGTTTGCCTTAATAAAGGCGAGGGCAGTAGAGGTGGCGATACTGAGAAATCTAAAGGAAGGGGAGGACTGAGCAGAGTATATTAAAGGGAGTTGTGAGAAATAATCAAAGACATCATGAACTGATAACTCTTTACACCTTGTCCTTTTATAGACCATTTTATCTACAGATATAAAAGGCACATTAACAGTGACACTTTTGCCTTTTAGTTCATGAGGAAGTTTGTCAATAGGTGATGCAAAAAATACAGGCGAATGTCCTTTATAGCATAAAAAGAATTCTATGTCGCAGGGAATAAGTTTGTCCTCTTTGATCTCAATTCTCTCTATCACTCTACAGACACCCTTTATCGCATTAAGAAGCATGTCCCTGAAACTGCCTGAGTCCGTATAGAAGAGAGGCTTTTCTACGAGAAGGGAGAAGACCCTCTCAAGATGAAAAGCAGGAAAGGACAGATCAGGAGACTCAGATGTATGGTATGCATCGTCAGTTTTATACACTGTCTCTTTATAAGGGATAAAGGGTTCCTTTACTTCAGGAGTTGATTGATGAAGGGAGAGTCCTGACACACCAGTAAGTGATTCTGTAGAGACTCCATGAAGGTTAAATAATAAAAAGGGGTTTTTATCTATCTCATTAGCAATGATATAATAGACTGCTGCAAGGTGTTTACATGGATTTGCCCAGTCAGGACAGGAGCATGTGGCATCTATGTCATCCCATCTTTGTGGAAGGATGTGTATCCGCTGCCCATTAAGGATATCAAGGAGATGCTCCGGCAGTCTGCCGAGACTCAATTCAGCGCCAATAGCTGGATTGGAGGAGATCAGATTCTTGATTTTGTCTGTTTGGGTCTTATTGAACTTCTTCAGATTTATCCTTATGTTATATGGCGTTGGTCTTGAGCCCTTAACCTTTGCAAAGACATCACCATCTTTAATTTCAATTGACCAAACATTCCCATTGTTTGCATATCTCCTGCCCCTCGGAAGGCGATTCGTAAAATAATCAATCCTCTCCATCGCCTCTACCCAGGCATTACCCCACCATGTTTTGCCAAATGTCCTTCTCATGACTCTAAAAAAAGGTTCTATTTTCCTTAACAACGTTTATTTTCATCAGAGTTGTCTAAAAGGAGAGTCTTATTTCTCGGTAGCTGAACGACCTGTTCAACAATTGGTATATCTTCAGCACCAGTAATGCCAAGTTCTTTAAATCTGCGGATGGACGGCACCCTTGATTCTAAAGACCCTACAGCCTTGTTGTATGCCACGATTGCTTTGTCAAGTGCAAAACCAATATTGTTAAAATGCTCTGCAAGGGTGTTCATCCTCTCGTATAATTGTCGGCCGAGTTCACTTATCACCTTGGCATTCTTCGTGATTTGTTCCTGCCTCCAGCCATAGGCTACGGCCCTAAGAAGGGCTATGAAAGTGGTTGGGGTAGCAAGGACAACTCCTTTCTGGATACCATCCTCTATGAGGGAACTGTCTGTCTCCACGGCTGTGCTGAAAAAGGACTCGCCTGGAAGGAATAGAACAACAAACTCAGGGGACTTAGAAAATTGGCTCCAGTAATCCTTTGAGGATAACCTGTTCATATGGGCCCTTACCTGCTCTGAATGTTTTTTCATCTTGAGCCTTTTTTCTTCTTCTGTCTGGGCACTCACAGCATCAAGGTAGGCCTCCAGAGAGACCTTTGCATCAACAACAAATCTCACGACCCATTGGCAGGTGAACAACCATGTCAGGCCTCAACCTCCCGGATTCTGTCACGACAGAGACCTGCTCAATGAAATCGCAGTGCTCGGACATGCCCGAAAGTTCCTGCTACACGCTTCAATGTTATCTCACCCCATCTACCTCGAACCCTGAGGCCTTCTGAGGGCAGAAACGAGGTTACTCGTTTCCCTCTGGAGTTGTTCATGAGTCGTGGCAATGCTCTTAAGCTGTTCTTCAAGACTTCCATATGCCCTGTGCCTTTTTTCCTCCATCTGCCTTATCTGTTCTTCATATCTTTTTAGTGCTTCATGTAAAGGTTTTATAAGCCCATCCATGGATACCTGATGCTCTCCGAGTTTCCCCTTAGCATCAGTAACCACCTTTCCGAGATGTTCTGAGGTAAGCCTCAAGAAGTCTTCACTACTACTTTTTAGCGCTGCTGATGAAAGGACATTGAATGTGTCTTTCATCTCTGCCTTCATGGTTTCGATAAGTGCTTTCTGTTCTTCAAAGCCCTTCTGAGCTTCTTGAAGTCTTGTTATGGCTTCTACCTTTGATTGTCTTTCTGCATCAAGTTCATTTCTGAGCCTGCTTATCTCAGATTCACGTCCCTTAAGTTGCCGATCCCTCTCCTCGGCAAGAGTCTGCACAGAAGCAAATCTCTTTTCGAGTTCAGCAATCTTATTCTGCTGGCGCGATTTTGCTATGAGCCATGCAACGACCCCACCGTTACTAAACCAATTAAACCAATGATTAGAGAACCAGTAGCTATCATCTCACCACTTCTGGGATTATCATCCACTCTACTGCCCACTGACCATCATCAAATCTTTTAAGGCACACAATACCTGCTCTTTTAAAGTCTACTACGTTTTTCTCTTTCTCACCACAGAGAAGTAACGAGGCAAGTTTGCTTAAATGCGGTAGATGCCCTACAAGCAATATATCATCTTTCATTTCAGCAAGACGCTTAAACCAGATTTGAGGCTCATCCATAGGGGATAGCCCATCTGTCTCAGATACTCCTTTTTCTGTTTTTATAAAATCAGATAATATCTGAGCAGTCTGCATTGCCCTTAACTTTTCACTGTGGAATATCTGAGTTACCTTGATGTTTAACCCTGCTACATAATTAGCAACTTTCTTGATATTTTCTATTCCTTTTTCAGAGAGGCTCTGAGTAGGGTCTTCTTCCTTACTCAATGACTCTGCATGCTGAACAAGATAAAGAAGCATGGTTAAACTCCTTTTGGATTTTTAAATTCCTGATAAAATTCATTCTTCTTACACACCTCTACCCAATCGCAGTCATAACAGTAATTTGCATACCACTGAGGAAATATTTCTGGTATTTTCTCTCTAACATCGTGCCACTTGATTCTTGCATCCTGTTTAATTTTAAGAAGGCTCAATGCCATCTCATCCATCTCTCTTATTTCCTCATCAGCACTTTCATCATATTGACATTTATTATCCTTGAGATAAGGGCATTTCCCACAAATGTCATCTGCTCCATCACAAACCTCTATATCTTCATTTTCCACCTTTTGTAAAACATCTTTGAGATTCTTCACAAAAACCTCATCATATCCTTCTCCAGAAAAGAAATTGAGACATACAATGTGATGTCCTCTGAATTTTATCATCAAAACTTCAATTATTCAGATAAAGGCTGACCAATGATTTCATTCCATTTCACCCGCGTTCGACAGTCATAGAATAACAAAAACGAATTTATTAAGTAAAATCAATCAGTTATCCATTAGACAAGATTTTGGCATGTTACTATGTCATGGGGTCACATGTCATGGGGTCTCATGGGGTCATGTCATGGGGTCTCATGGGGTCAGGTCTTGTTTCTTGCATTTTAGAAATTTGAAAGCAAATAGGGACAGCGACTGTTTTATTAATCAAGTGGATAAAGGAAAGAAAGGAGTCAGGCTTGCGGATATGCATTTAGGACATCATTAACCTTGCCTAAATGGAGTAACAACGAATTATACTTATGCTTATGACAATGCAAGCAGGCTTTTAGAGATGAAGCATTTAGACGCTCTGAACTCTGCACTCGAAACACTGAACTATTCGTATGATGCAAATGGAAACAGAACAAGTATGAACAGGCCGTCTGTAAATCTACCGATGCCAAATGCAGTCTCAAATACTTCATATAACTCCGCGAATCAAATGCTGTCTTTTAATGATAAGAATATTACTTATGACAATAATGGAAACATGACATCTGTAACCAACTCCTGTGGAACTACGAATTACACATGGGATGTGAGGAATCGGCTTGTTGGAATCAATAGCTTTAATTCTGACTGTTCTCCACTAACTGTTTCTTTCAAATACGATGCATTAGGCAGACGGATTGAGAAGACGATAAACGGAGAGACTACACAGTATCTCTATGACGGGCTTGATATTGTGCAGGAGATTAAGAATGGACTGGTCTATGCGAATTATATAAGAACTCTTAACATAGACGAGCCTTTAGCACGCATTACGCAGAACGCAGTACGATATTATCAAACAGATGCTCTTGGAAGTGTGATTGCTCTTACGGATGAAAATGGTGTTGTAAAGACAACATATTCATATGACCCCTTCGGAAACACAACAATAGCTGGAGAAGCAAGCGATAATCCTTTCCAGTATACAGGAAGAGAGAATGATGGGACAGGGTTTTATTACTACAGGGCGAGGTATTATTCTCCTGAACTGCAGAGATTCATAAGCGAGGATACTTTAGAATGTGAACGCAGAAAAGGCAAAAATCTTTACGGCTATGTGGGAAATAATCCCAAATTTTCTTTTGTTGCATGCGTTTTCCCGAAGCCCCACACACTATCTATGAGCCTTTACAACATCACCAAAGTTTTTCAAAAGGCGCAAGCCCGCTGTCTGACTTTTTTCAGGATGCCACTGCACGGCATATATGTTATCCTTCCATATCATGGAGGTAAACTCTATACCGTAGTCTGTGGTTGTTGAGATAATAGATTCGTCATCAGGTAAGACATAATAGGAATGAACAAAATAGAAATATGTTCCATCCTGAATTTCAGCAAGCAAAGGATTATTCTTCCGAATCTTTATCTGATTCCATCCCATGTGTGGGACCTTAAGGGTTACAGAGTCGCTTTCCTGTGACTCGAAACTTGAAACTTGAAACTTTTTAACCCTGCCTCTCAGTATATCAAGACCCCTACACCTGCCAAATTCCTCTGACTCACTGAACAGCACTTGAAGGCCAAGACATATGCCAAGATAGGGTGTGCCTTTTTTAATGGAATCAACAACTACATCAACAAGCGAGAGGTTGGTTAATTCCTTCATGCAGTCCCTGAAGGCACCAACTCCTGGAAGGACAACTCCGTCAGCCTTTTCAATATCCTTAGGACTGTTGGTTACCTTTGCCTCAACACCAACTTTCAGGAATCCCTTCTCAACACTCCTGAGGTTTCCCATCCCATAATCAACAATTGCAATCATATGGTTACCCTATTTAGATTATAACAGATTAAGGATTTTTAACTTTCTGATCTTGAAAATTTTTTGTGAATAAATGCTTGACAAAAGGGGTATGAATAGGGTATTTACTTTAAAATGCTCAGAGATACTAAATTTATAGCCATTGTCATACTATTTGGCCTGATTGCAATAGTTTATCCTTCGATGGGGAAGGCCTTTGCCCCTTTGAATTTAAGGGTTGTATCCTCTAAACCGGTGACACATCTTCATAACCCACAAAGGTTTGAGATTACTCATAATAAGGGTATCTACAGATTGGGGGATATCCCTTTGATATCCGGTGATAGCGTCTCTGATCACATCATATTGATGGCTTCTGGGGGATTCAAAATCTCCGAGAAAAAGACTCCTTATTCCTTTCAGTTATTCAAGCCTGTTGAGGTGAAGATGCCTACTGTTGAGGATCTCTATGAGACATATGGATACAACAAGGTTGTAGGACAAATCATGGACTTTTACAAAAGAGAGTGGAAGGTCTTTGCAGAGAGGCTCAGGAGGGCTGGAAGGTATATCGATAAGATGACTGAGATAATTGTTAGGATGGGTCTTCCGCCCGAGCTTTCATTCCTTCCACTGATTGAGAGTGGTTTTAAATTACATGCCTATTCACCAAAGAGGGCAGCAGGTCCATGGCAGTTTATACCTGCAACCGCAAAAAAATATGGTCTAAAGATAGACTGGTGGGTTGATGAAAGACTTGATCCTGTAAAATCGACCATTGCTGCTGCTAAATACTTAAATGATCTTTTCAAGATGTTTGGAGACTGGAATCTTGCACTAGCTGCTTATAATGCTGGTGAGGGCAGGATAGACCGTGCCGTCAGAAAGATAAAGAAGAAGGATTTCTGGAGGATAAGAAAAACAAAGTATATAAACAACGAGACAAAGAATTATGTACCTTCCTTCATTGCAGCTACTGCGATAGCACTGGAGCCTGAGAGGTTCGGTTTTTACAATATCGAGACCCATGAGCCTCTGAGATATGACCTTGTTGAGATAGATACACCAATCGATCTGGCTGTTGTGGCTAGATTTACTGGTACCACGATATCCGAGATAAAGGAACTCAATCCAGAGTTAAAACGATGGTGCACACCTCCAAATGTCTCAACCTACACTCTGAGGATTCCTTTAGGAACAGAGGAGATATTCTTTGCCAATCTCTCAAATGCCCGTGAGGAAGAGTTGTTCTATGTTAAGTTACATAAAGTCAAGCCTGGAGATACAGTTGCTAAGATTGCTAGGCAACTCGGTACCTCAATAGAGGCTATTATTGACTTAAATTCCCTTGGCAAGGATGCATTGATAGTTGCTGGAAAGACGATACTTATCCCGGTAGACAGGATGATAGATGAATTTAAAGAGGGAACGGATATCCTGAAGCCGATACTTAAAAGCAGGAATCTATAATCACTCCTTTTTTGCATCTTCAGGTTCTTCCTTCTTCTGCTCTATCTTTGAGCTTGCCTCAGCAAACCATGGTGAGGATGGGAATCCCTCAGCAAGCTCCCTATATCTTTCCTTTGCCTTCTCAGTCTCTCCTGACCGCTCATAATACCTTGCCTCAAGTATCAATGCAGTATCTTTAAAGAGGCCATTATCTAATTCTGCGAGTTTATTGAGGGTTGCAAATGCCCTTTCTTTATCTCCCTTGTTAAAGTATGCAGAGGCAAGCTTCTGATATACAATTGGCAGTAATCCTTTCTCATCCCTGAACTTTTTGGTAAATTTCTCAAATTCCTCAATCGCCTTTGTATAGTCTGAAAGATTGTAATAACAGTTGCCGAGATAAAAGAGTGCAGTTGATGATGGCTTTGTCTCTACAGACTTTTTATACAGTTCAAGGGCCTTTCTCCACCTATCCTCATCTGACATTGATTCTTTAAGATTTATACCATAATAATATTTATACGCCTCTATCTCAAGGGCATAGGCCTTCTTTTTGAGGGAAGAGTTATAAGATATGATGATAAGAGAGATAATTATTACTGCTATCATCGCCGTCAGGATAATGAGAAAGCTCTTCTTTTTCTTCCTGATAAATTCTATCGCTTGTGTAAAAGTGCCCTTGATCTCCTCTTCCTTGAGAACTGGTTTTTTTGAGACCCGCTTCTTGATTGGCTTTGGCATTTGTCTCCTCCAGTTAAAATATTAAGTGGATTTTATCCTTTCTACAATCTTTCTTGAGTTTTCAAATATCCCATCAACCATCTCTTCAGGGACGCCAGAGGCGCGCAGGATTGCCTTTGCCCTGAAGGTTGATATGAGGTCTTCGGGTGCATGGGTATCTGTGTTTATTACGAGTTTTGCACCTTTCTCAATTGCCATCCTTGCGACGTGACCATTTGAAAGGCTGTGCCCCTTTCTTGAGGTGATCTCAAGAGCAACTCCGTTTTCCTTTGCCTTTGATACATCCTCAGGGGTTATCAGACCTGGATGCGCGAGGATGTCAACCCCTGCATCTATTGCAGCACTATTCGTGCCAGGCACTACAGGTTCAACAATGGTCTCACCATGTGCAAGGACTATCTCAGCACCAAGTTCCCTCGCCTTCTTAACGAGCCTCTCTATCAAGCGTGGCGGAGTATGCGTGATCTCTACCCCTGCTATTACCGTTAGCTGTAAATCCTCGGAGGTTGTCTTTGATGATACTTCAAGGATTCTCGGTATGACAAAGTCGATATTGGATATATCCACATGGTCTGTAATGGCTATGGCTTGATACCCTGCGATGTATGCCCTCCTGATGAGTTCCATGGGCAGAAGTACACCATCACTGAATAATGTATGTGTATGGAGGTCAATCATGATTCTAAAAGATACAGAATTCTTACCAAAATGTCAAAGTTTGTGTATAAGAGCGTAAGGAAAAGGGGACAGGCTACTTTTTAATATTTTTTCTCGGTCTTCCCCTGTGACGGATATATGTCCACTTCCCTGATAGTGTCTGTGATAACGGCGAACATGGCTCGCCATCAACCACTCTATCCACCTGTTTGTTGTACAACCATATGAAAATGCCTCATAGTCCTGACAAAAAAGTAGCCTGTCCCCTTTTCCTTCTTTTTTCTGGTATAATAAAACTCTTGATCCTCGGTGCGATAATGGTCGCTGCAGGATGTATCATGTATAAGCGAAAGGTATTGAGATGAGAAAGGTAAGACTCACAGAGAAGGTAAAGGCAGCCGGGTGAGCGGCAAAGCTGGGTCCGGCGGACCTTAACGAGATACTCTCAGAGCTGTATAAATGTAAATTCCCTGGCCTAATTGTAGGGCCTGGCGATGATGCAGGAGTCTTTTGTCATAAAAACACCTTTATGGTTGAAACCATAGATGTAATCACACCCATTGTTGATGACCCTTATACATTCGGTGCCATCTGTGCTGCGAATTCAGTGAGTGATATATATGCCATGGGCGGCACACCACTAACAGCCCTTGCGATACTTGGGTATTCATCCTGTGATTATGGACCATCAGTAATAAGGGATCTCCTCAATGGTGCCATTGAGAAGCTCAAGGAAGCCGGTGCATGCCTCATAGGCGGTCATAGCATAGAGGATAATGAGTTTAAGTTTGGCTTTGCGGTATCAGGTGTTGTAAAGAAGAAAGACATCTTAAGGATAAGCGGTGCAAGACCAGGGGATGTGCTTATACTTACAAAGAGACTCGGTACAGGGGTGCTTACATCTGCTGTAAAACTGAGGAAGATGAGGCAATCTCAGTTAAAACCTGTCATCGACTCTATGCTCCAGTTGAACAGGACTGCCTCAAGGGTTGCCTTACAGTCAGGTGCAAGGGCTGCCACTGATGTAACAGGTTTTGGGCTCATCGGTCATGCACTTGCTATCGCAAAGGCATCAGGGGTTGACCTTGTTATATTCTATAAAGATGTCCCTTTTATGGATAAGGTGAAGGATTATATAAAGAAGGGGATCGTCCCTAAGGGTGCCAGAAGGACACTCGAGTACTGTGAGAGTGATGCTGATTTCTCAGGAGATATTACACCTTCAGATAAACTGGCAGTTTCTGACCCTCAGACATCAGGCGGGATGTTGATTGTCCTGCCACGAAGAAACCTTAAGAGATTTCAGCAAATTGCAAGGAAGGAGAGGATGCCTTTCTGGCTCATAGGCGAGGTTATAGATGGGAGAGGGAGGATTATTGTAAGATGATGAGGATGATTGCTGATTATATGGAACAGGGTTTTCTTGAGAATATCATTGATATGTTCAAACATGACAGGACTCTTTATCCCATTATTGGAGACCTCCTTGCTGATGAAAGGGGAAGGGTGAGGCTTGGCGCGGTTGCCCTTGTTGAAGAATTGAAGAAAGAGCACGAAGAGGAGATCATTGAGGTTATCCCTTATATTGCAAGGAATCTGAAGAATCCGAACCCAACAATAAGAGGTGATACTGCCTATCTGCTTGGTATCATAGGGGATAGAAAAGCTCTCCCCCATCTCAAGGATGCATTGAATGAAAAGAATCCAATGGTAAAGCAGGTAATTGAGGAATCAATAGATTTTATAGAGGATGAGAGTCTTAACCCTTTTGAATGACCTCATGGATGACCTCTGCAGATGTGGTCGTTAGCCTCTGTGGGTTTATGATCCAGATAGGACCGAATTTCCTCTCCTGATATGCCTTTGCAAGGCCAAGCCTTATAAGTTCAAGCAAGGCAATGAATGTGACGATGAGTGATACCCTGTCATGGTCCCCCTCAAAGAGTTCATTAAATCTTATACCATCCTCTCCCTCAAGTTTCTCCATTATAAGGTTGATCTTATCCGCTACTGTAAGTGTCTGTCTTGTTATCTCGACAACCTCATGGGGGGTCTTCTCCATCATTGACTTGAAGGCCGCTAGCAGGTCGAATACGTTCATTTCTGTAAGCGTAGTCGCCCCGAAGTCCATATCTTCCTTTTCAGGTGGGGGTCTGTGAAAGATATCCTTCCACACCTCTTCCCTCCATCTCATGGTCTTCGAGGCATCTTTGAATCTTTGATATTCAATCAATCTTTCCACCAGTTCGGTTCTCGGATCCTCAAGGACTTCTTCTTTCTGTTCCTCATCCTTTGGCAGAAGCATCTTAGATTTTATATGTATCAGGGTTGCTGCCATAACAAGGAATTCACCTGCGATCTCGAGGTTCAATTCCTTCATGAGTTCAAGATATTCAAGGTATTGTTTTGTTATCAAGGCAATGGGAATGTCATATATATCTATCTTATTTTCTTTTATAAGATGTAGGAGCAGGTCAAGGGGGCCCTCAAAAACAGCCAGTTTAAAGTGGATGCCCTTTTTGGAATATCCATTATCCTCTGATTCAGAAGGAGATAACAGGGCTCTTGTATCAGTTGCATCAGACATCAAGGCGTATTATAACACAATGGGTTTATCGAAGGGATTTCGACAACGCGGTGCGCCTCTCCTGTTTGAATTTTCGTTCCCATCGCATTTACCGACTTTAAAAAAATACTTGCTTATGGTGACGGAGATGAGATATAATAGCATACCCTCTCAGCAGGAGTTACCAACAGTTTATAAACATATGTTAATAACTGTATTCACCATCTCAGATTGAATCCTATTAAACAGGGAAATCATGGATATGGAAGAGGCATGGAAGAAGACTGTGGAGTCAATCGAAGCAGAGGTTGGTAGTCAAACCTTTGATCTCTGGTTCAGGCCTATAAAGTTCTTGAAACTGCAGAATCAACAGATTATCCTCGAGGTTCCAAACAGGTTCTTCAAGGAATGGCTTGATGACCATTACCCTGACCTGATAAAAGAGACCCTAAAGAGATTCATTAAGACAGATATAGAGGTCAGGTTCAAGGTTCTTGAAAAGGAGGATGACCCAGCCTTTAGGAAGATCGAAAGCAAGATGGAGAGCAGGAAGGCAAGGCTTGCCAGCAGGGGCATATTCCTTAACCCGAAATTTATATTTGATACCTTTGTTGTCGGACCGAGTAATCAATTCGCACGTGCAGCAGCACGTGCTGTGGCTGACACCCCTGGCAAGACATATAACCCCCTTTTTATATATGGTGGAGTTGGTCTCGGGAAGACCCATCTCATGAATGCCATAGGCAACTCTGTGATAGATAAGAAGCCCCAGCTGAATCTCCTATATGTACCTGCTGAGCAGTTTACAAATGAGTTTATTTATTCAATGAGAAACGACAGGATGGATGAATTCAAGAATAAATACAGAAATCTTGATATGCTTCTGATAGACGATATCCAATTTATCGCTGGAAAGAGTGGCACACAGGAGGAACTCTTCCACACCTTCAATGCCCTTTATGATATGCACAAACAGATAGTCTTCTCCAGTGACAGGCCACCTAAGGATATATCACCAATCACAGAGAGGCTAAGGTCGAGGTTTGGGATGGGCCTGATCGCTGATATACAGCCACCTGATATCGAGACAAAGATGGCCATTCTTGGGAAAAAGGCTGAGCTGGAAGGGATAAAGCTCCCAGAGGATGTTATCTTCTTTTTATCGAGTAAGATAAAGTCAAATATAAGGGACCTTGAGGCATGCATGATAAGGCTCGGGGCATACTCTTCCCTTTCAGGCAGGGAAATAACTGTTGAAATGTCCAAGGAAGTATTAAAGGATATGATCTCTGATGAAGAGAGGGCATTGTCAATCCCCATGATTCAGAAGACAGTTTGTGAATACTACGGCTTGAAGGTTCAAGATATAAAGGCAAAGAAGAGGACAAAGGAGATTGCCTTTCCAAGACAAGTGGCCATGTATCTATGTAAGTTGCTGACTGATTCATCACTTAGCGATATAGGAAAAAATTTCGGAGGCAAGGACCATTCAACTGTTATCCATGCCTGTAAACTGATTGAGGAGAGAAGAAAGAAGGAGGGAGACTTCAACAAAGTAATCGAGTATCTTGTGAGAAGGATTAAAAATTAATTTCCAATCAGTCTCCAAACACAATTGGGGACAAGATTGGAGGAGAGATTTGGAGGGTGAGATGAAGCTCAAGATAGAAAGGGAAGAGATGCAGAAGGTCTTACAGAGTATCCAAGGAATTGTTGATAAAAAGACAACAATGCCAATTCTCAGCCATTTTCTGATAAAGGCTGACAAGACTGCGTACCTCCTTGCCACTGACCTCGATATAGCACTTAAACGACCTGTCGGTGTCGAGATACAGAGAAAAGGAAGTCTCTGCATCCCAGCGAGGAAGCTTATGGAGATAGCAAGGGAGGTTGAGGATGCCCTTCTGCTTGAGTCTCAAGAGAATAACTGGCTGAAGATTACATCTGGAAAGAGCACATTCAAGCTAATGGGTCTTCCTGAAGAGGAGTATCCTTCACTACCTGAGGTGAGTAGGACACAGGAGTTTTCAATAAATGCCTCTACATTAATGGATATGATAGAGAAGACCATTTACGCAACAGGAGAGAGTGATACCAGATATACATTGAATGGTCTGCTGATGCATTTCATACCAAGAAAAAAAATCACTGAGTTAAATATTGTTGGCACTGATGGCCACAGGCTTTCGGTTATCTCAAGGGAGGTGAAGGGCAAACCATCTGAGGAGAGGAGGCTTATATTACCAAAGAAAGCAGCCTCAGAACTGAGACGCATCTTAGAGGCAACCTCAGAAGACATAAGCATCTGTATCAATAAAAACCACGTCTTCTTTGTCTTTGATGAGATTGTCTTTACATCAAGACTGATTGAGGGCACCTATCCAAGTTATGAACAGGTAATTCCCCAGGATAATGAAAAGAAGGTCATCCTTGATAAGGTTGAATTCCTGAAGGCATTAAAGAGAACTTCGATAATGAGCCGGGAGCGTACAAATGCTATAAGACTTGACATTGAGGATGGCAGGATAACCCTTAGTTCTATAAATCCTGATCTTGGTGAGGCAAGGGAGGAGATGGTAGGCCAGTACAAAGGGGAGCAGATATCTATTGGTTGTAATGCCCGTTACCTTATTGAAGCACTTCAGGCCATGGAGGGTGAATCGATAAGGATGGAACTTCAAGAACCCCTTAGCCCAATACTCCTTGTCGAGACAGAGGGTACAGGATACAGGTGTGTTATTATGCCGATGAGGCTATGATATAGTGGTGAACACAGATAAAAAGGCACAGATGATCGCTGATATATCTATGACAATCTGCTTAAAATCCGTGATCATGGTGTTCTTTATTAAAGGAGATAAATGGAGAAGAAGGTTGAGGACATAATAAATAAAGACAGATACGGTGCTGAAGATATAAAGGTATTGAAAGGTCTTGAAGCGGTCAGAAAAAGGCCTGCGATGTATATAGGTTCCACAGGTCCTGAAGGCCTGCACCATCTTGTATATGAGGTGGTTGACAATAGTGTTGATGAGGTGCTGGCTGGCTACTGCGACAGGATAGAGGTGACCATCCACCTTGAGGGGAGTATAACCGTTATTGACAATGGCAGGGGCATCCCAACAGGCGTACATCCAGGTGATACCATGGGTAGAACCGCTGCTGAGATAGCCCTGACAGAGCTTCATGCTGGTGGTAAGTTTGAGAGCAAGGCGTACAAGATATCAGGGGGGTTGCACGGAGTTGGAGTCTCTGTGGTTAATGCCCTTGCAGAGTGGCTTGACCTCGAGATAAAGCAGAATGGAGAGGTCTGGGAACAGCATTTCAGGAGGGGTATCCCCGCAGGACCCCTTACCCTTGTTGGTAAGACCCGAAGCAGGGGTACGAAGATAACCTTTAAACCTGATGCGGAGATATTCGAGACCATCGAGTTCAATTATGATACCCTCTCTCACAGGTTAAGAGAGCTTGCCTTTCTGAATGCAGGTCTAATGATAAAGATAACCGATGAGAGGACAGAACAGGAAGAGACCTTCATGTATAAAGGCGGCATCGTCTCATTCGTAGAGCACCTGAACAAGAACAAGAACTCATTGCATCCTAAACCCATTTACGTAGTAAAGGAGAAGGATGGTATCAGTGTGGAGGTTGCCATTCAGTATAACGATGGTTATTCAGAGACTCTTTACTCATTTGCAAATAATATAAATACCAAGGAGGGCGGAACACATTTAATAGGTTTTAAATCTGCCCTCACAAGAACAGTTAACAGTTATGCCACCTCTTATGGTTTGATCAAATCTCCAAAAGAGACACTCACGGGTGATGATATAAGGGAGGGGCTTACCGCTGTTATAAGTGTAAAACTTCCAAATCCACAATTTGAGGGTCAGACAAAGACAAAACTCGGTAATAGTGAGATAAAGGGCATTGTTGAATCCCTTGTCAACGATACCCTTGGCTATTACTTTGAACAGAATCCTGCTGTTGCAAGAAAGATAATAGAGAAGGCGGTACAGGCATCAAGGGCACGTGAGGCGGCAAGAAAGGCAAGGGAACTTACAAGGAGAAAGGGTGCGCTTGAGGATACAGGATTGCCTGGAAAACTTGCTGATTGTGCTGAAAAGGACCCTGCAAAAAGCGAGCTTTTTATCGTTGAAGGCGATTCTGCCGGTGGTTCTGCAAAACAAGGAAGGGACAGACACTATCAGGCCATCTTGCCCCTTAAGGGCAAGATACTAAATGTTGAGAAGGCGCGTTTTGATAAGATGCTAAGTTCTGATGAGATAAAGGTTATGATATCAGCACTGGGAACAGGCATAGGCTCGGAGGATTTTGATATTAAAAAGGCAAGGTACCATAGGATTATTATTATGACTGATGCTGATGTGGATGGTGCACATATAAGGACACTTCTTCTCACCTTCTTCTTCAGGCAGATGCCAGACCTCATTGAGAATGGCTATCTCTATATAGCACAACCTCCCCTCTTCAAGGTGAAGAAGGGTAAATCAGAAAGATATATACAGAATGAGGGTCAGCTCGAGAACCTGCTCTTTGAACTCGCTGCTGATGAGATAGAATTGCAGGTTGATAATGCTACCCTGACAGGTAAGGCCATTACCCCTTATATCAGGAAACTCTCCAGGTTTGCAAAGCTCGTAGAGTGGTATGCAAGGAGAAAGAACGATACCCAGCTCCTCAAGGCAATCCTTGAGATGGAGGTAAAGAGGGATGAGTTGAGGGATGACAAGGGCATTCACGATCTAATAAAAAGGCTCAAGACTCAATTTCCAGAGTTATCTGAAAGGATAGAGTTTGATGAGGAACATGAGGCGTACAGGGTTGAATTTCAGAGGGATGGTTTGAGCTTGAAGATTGATGATGGGTTTCTTGCATCTCCTGATTTCAAGGAACTGCAGAGCCTTTATCTGGATTTGAGGAGCCTCGGGAAGGCACCTTACAGGGTCAAATATGACAATGGTATAAAGGAGTTCAATAGTATAAGGGAGTTATTTAATTACATATTATCCATAGCAAAAAAGGGTATCAGTATTCAGAGATATAAGGGGCTTGGAGAGATGAACCCCCAGCAACTCTGGGAGACGACCATGAACCCCGAAAGGAGGACACTTCTTCAGGTAAGCATAGAGGACTCTGTAAAGGCTGACGAGATATTCACAATCCTCATGGGTGATCAGGTTGAACCAAGGAAGGAGTTTATTGCACAGCATGCCCTTGAGGTGAGGAATCTGGATATATAAATGAAGGCACTGCTGTCCAAAATAATCTAAACTCATAAAATATACCAGCATAAAATAAGGCTTTTGGACAAGAAAATTCGCTTTTTCAAAAT
>FWWM01006293.1_pt1 | contig 25067 bp, 30 predicted proteins | sample 2228351 | NCBI WGS metagenome assembly FWWM01 (sample SAMEA103939774, study PRJEB20133) | metagenome
GGACGCCATAGAGAGGGCGAAGATAGTTAAGGAGTTAAGGGAGGGAAGCATTGACGTCATCGTGGGTGTTAACCTCCTCAGAGAGGGTCTTGACATGCCGGAGGTCTCTTTGGTAGCCATACTGGAGGCGGACAAGGAGGGCTTTTTAAGAAGCACCACATCCCTCATACAGACCATAGGCAGGTGTGCCAGAAACGTAAACGGCAGAGCCATACTTTATGCGGACAGGATGACCCAGTCTATGAAAAAAGCCATAGAAGAGACTAACAGGAGAAGAAGAATTCAAGAAGAGCACAACGCAAGGCACGGAATAACACCAAAAAGTATAGTAAAACCGGTAAAGGAGCTCCTTGCCATAGAGGAGCTGGACTATGTAAAACTTCCCACGAGGATACCCAAGGGGATAAAGAGTGAGGATGACATAGTGGAGAGGATAAACCGGTTGGAGAAGGAGATGTGGGAGTGCGCCAAGCGTTGGGAGTTTGAAAAAGCTGCAAAGCTCAGAGACGAGATTAAAAAACTCAGGGAGCTTTTAAACTTGGTGTAAGATTTTATGGCTATGGAGGCTCTTTTGAAGCTCTTGGCGCTTTTTCTGGTGCTGTTCTTTAGCTTTTTGTTCGCTCTGCGTTTTTACGCCCAGTATAGGATGTCTAAGATGAGAGGCAGGAAAGTAGACTGCATCAAGGATGGCATCGTCTACTTTTATTCTCAAAGGTGCGGAGCCTGTAAGCTCATGACACCGCAGGTGGAGAGCATAAAGGAAAAGGTGCAGGTCCTCATGGTGGATGTGTTTTCAGAAGAAGGCTCACGGATGGCTAAGGAGTTGGGCATAATGGCAACGCCCACCACCCTGATAGTCAAGGATGGTATAATACTTAAGAGCTTTGTGGGTGTGGTAAGTCGGGAGAAGCTCTTGAAGGAGGTATGACATGCAGATATTCTTGGATACTGGACATGTGGACGAGATAAAGTATGCGTTGGACATAGGCATATTGGACGGTGTTACCACCAACCCTACGCTCATTGCCAAGACGGGCAGACCTTTCATGGAGGTTGCCAAGGAGATAGTCAAGTTGGTAGATGGCCCAGTGAGCCTTGAGACCGTGTCTCTGGATGCTGAAGGTATGGTAAGGGAAGCCAAGATGCTTGCGGAGCTCGGGGATAACGTGGTAGCCAAGATACCCATGACGCCCGAGGGCATGAAGGCAGTAAGAACTTTGGAGGATGAGGGCATACCCACCAACGTGACTCTGGTCTTCTCACCCTCACAGGCTTTGCTTGCAGCCAAAGCGGGAGCTACCTTCGTCTCGCCCTTTATAGGAAGGCTGGACGATGCCTCCAACGACGGGATGAAGATAATAAGGGAGATAAAACAGATATTTGACAACTACTCCATAGATACGCAGATAATAGTCGCCAGCGTGAGACATCCCATGCATGTGGTGGAAGCTGCCCTTATAGGGGCTGACATATGCACCATGCCCTTTGAGGTTTACAAAAAACTCTTCCAACACCCCCTGACAGACAAGGGCTTGGATACATTCCTCAAGGATTGGGAGAAGGTGCCGGGAAGACCCTTTTAAAGGCTCCTCCCGCTTATTATCCTGAAAATATCGTTCATTATCACAAACACAGACAGGGCTATTATGATGGCAAAACCCACCCTCTGCCAGTTCTCTTTGAACTTGGGGGAAAGGGGACTGCCCTTGAGGGATTCTATCAGGAACAGAAGTATGAGACCGCCGTCCAGCACAGGAAGGGGTATGAGGTTAAAAACCGCCAGCTGTATGGATATGAAAGCCATCATGCCCAAGAAAGCCATAATGCCCTGCTGTGCGGATTCGCCAGCAAGTTGGGCTATGGCTATGGGACCGCCAAGGGTGTTGAAAGAAACGGAGCCCGTTATCAGAGCCCATACAGCCTTTAAGGAAAGTAGGGATATATACAGCGTCCTTTCTATACCCTCTTTAAAGGCTTCGGAGATGCCGAGTTTTACCGTCTTGGTCTCCACGTAGGGGGTTATTCCGAGGATGGGCATACCCGTCCTTTTGTCAAGCATGGGCACCACGGTTATGTCCAAGGTTTTGCCCCCCCTGCTTATCTGAAGGCTTATGGGCCTTTCACCCGAAGCCCTTATTTGACTCACCGCCTCATACCAGCTCTTAACAGGCTTTGAGTTGACGGAGAGCATGATATCACCTTCCTTAAGACCTACCTGATGAGCCGGCGTGTTAGGCAGGACCTTACCTATGACGGGCTTTATATCAGGTTCTGCGCCAAAGCCCACCGACCTGCTTAACCTCACCTCCCCCCTCAGCCTCTCCACCTTGCCCTCCCTTTCCACACCGACGCTCCACTCCTTCTTTAAAACCGCCTGTGTTATGGCTCTTTCTAAGTCCTTCCACGTGTTTACCTTTACGCCGTTTATCTCCAGTATCCTGTCGCCGGTCTTTATCCCCAGGGTTTCTGCGGGAGAACCCTTTACCACATGACCCACTACGGGCGCCTGCTCCAGGTAGGTGGGCACCTTCTTGGGTAGGGTAAAGAGGAAACTGAAGACCAAGACGGCGAACACCAGATTGAAGAGAGGTCCTGCAAAGGCTATCAGTATTTTCTGCCAGTTGGGCTTTGCGGAAAAGGAGCGAGGGTCCTTAGAGCTTTCCTCCTCTCCGTGCATTTTCACATAACCACCCAGAGGGATAACCGACAGCCTGTATTCGGTCTCCCCCAAGGTCTTCTTAAAGAGGGCAGGACCAAACCCGATGGAAAAGACCTCCACCTTAACACCGAAGAGCTTGGCAAGGAGGAAGTGTCCGAGTTCATGAACCCATACGAGAACACCTATGAGGACTACAAAGGAAAGAAGGTATTCCATAACTACTTAAATATAAACCCACCTATCCTCTTTTCAACCAAAAGCGGGCTTGTTTAAAAATCTTGAAAGGTTGACCGATTCGGATTAGAAATTCAACAAACCAGCCAAGAGAGGCAGACCCAAACGCTACCCAGACTACATCTTCATATTCGCTCTAATGGTCAAACTCACATACAACCTCTCCCTCAGAGACTTGGAAACATTCCTCAAAGACTACCTTGACGATGTGCCTGACTTTACCACCATCCTATACCGCTTCAAACAGGTCGACCCACAAATCTTACATAAAGCCCAACAGCTACTTGCTAAGCTCGTACTTGATAGCTTGTCTGCAAAGGAGTTCTACGCCATCATGGCTGACGCAACTTTTTAAACAAGTTCAGGGGTAATCTGGGCTGTGATTTGGCATATACAATACTCAAACCCAACATATTTTATAATTTAATCATGAAAAGCATAAGAGTATTACAAGAAAAGGCACAAAGGGTAAGGTTTTTTCTGATGGACGTGGATGGTGTGCTGACCGATGGACGGCTCTATTACACCGAGCGTGGGGAGGAGATAAAGGTCTTCAACGTAAAGGACGGGTTGGGTATAAGGCTCCTGAAGATGGCGGGGATACCTTCTGGTGTGATATCCGGGCGAAGTTCTCTCGCTTTGGAGAGGCGTTTGAAGGAATTGGAAGTTGATGAGATTTATATGGGCTATAACGAGAAGTTGAGCGTGTTGGATGAGTTAATAAGGAAGAGGGGAATAGGATACGAAAACGTGGCATACATAGGGGATGACTTTGTAGACCTGCCCATAATCAAGCGTGTAGGTTTTCCCATCGCAGTTGCGGATGCACATCCTATAGTCAAGAAACATGCCCTTTACGTTACTGCTTCTAAAGGTGGTGAAGGTGCGGTAAGGGAAGCGGTGGAGTTCCTACTGAGCTTGACGGGATTTCTGGAAGGGCTTTTCAGTGAGGTTTGATGTTAAAGATATTAACCATTACGTTATTCATAATCTCCGTTGCTTTTGTCCTGAAGTTCAGCGTAGATTATAGGTATGCGAGCTTAAAACACTCCAACCGAGAATGGTCCAACACGAACTTTGTAAGGAACATACGGATTAAGGTCTACGGGAAAGAGGGTGTGGAGTGGGATGTGGAGGGTAAAGTGCTGAGTCTTATGGACCGCAAGGTTTCCTTAGAATCTCCCGTCTTTAACTCCAACAGGGGGGACAGGATAAGCGCACGGAGGGCAAACGTTGATAGGGAGACGGGTAGGGGTAGTTTGGAAGGGGAGGTGGAGCTCAGGAATGCGGAGATTTATGTCAGGACCGACAGGGCGGATTTTGACCTCAAGAATAGCGTCATAAGCGGTGAGGGACCCATATACGTCAAGGAAGGGGATAGGGTTCTGCGTGGTAATGGTTTTATCATCCATCTCAAACCCCAGAGGATTATAATAAGAAGGGTTGAGGCGGAAATAAGATGAAGAAAATTCTGTTTACATTGATTATGCTGATTTGCGTATCCTTCGGTCAGCAGAGCATACTGGTGGAAGCCAACCAGATGGAGTATGAGAAGAATACCATAATTTACACCGGAAAGGTTAAAGCAACGCGCGGGATGGGTGTCCTGACGGCGGACAAAGTCATCGTCTATTTGGATGAAAACAAGAGGGCAAAATCGTTGGAGGCAATAGGAAACGTCGTATACACCGAAAACAGGAGAAGAGCGAGGGGAGATATGGGAGAGTATGACCTGAACGCTGAAGTCCTAAGGTTGACAGGGAATGCGAGGGTAGAAGAGGGTCCCAACTTTGTGGAGGCGGACGAGATAATCTATTACAAGAAGGAAGATAGGGCTGTTGCGGTAAGTAAAGAGAAAAGGGTAAGAAGTTTTTACGTGGAGGAGAAGAATGAAAAGGTCGGAAATAATAGATAGGTTGATGAAGGAGCATAAAATCAGTAAATCGTGTGCTTTAGAAATAGTAAATCTTCTCTTTGATGAGATAGTAAACTTGAGCGTAGAGGGTGGAAGGTTGGACATAAGAGGGTTTGGCTCTTTTAAGCTCAAGAGGATGAACGGGCGCTTTATAAAAAACCCCAAAAGCGGTGTGGAGATGTTCATAGAGCAAAGATACACTATAACCTTCAAGCCCTCGGAAAATTTGATTAAAGAGCTCAATGAGAAGGGTTGATGTCCTCATAATCGGAGGTGGTCCCGCAGGTTCTACCTGTGCCTACAGGCTGGCAAAGTCTGGTGCGGAGGTCTTGGTAGTGGACATCAAACACCGGATAGGCTCTCCGGTCCAGTGCGCGGAGTTCGTCCCCATACAGCTCTCACAGCAATTTAAAGAGTTCTTCCCCCAAGAGGTAATATCCCAGAGGGTAAAAAACATGCTCCATTTGACGCCGTGGGGTGAGACGGTAAGCATGTGGTCCGAGGGCTTTGTCCTGAATAGGGAGCTCTTTGATGCCAACATAGCCCACCTGGCTCAAAGGCACGGAGCTCAATACATGCTCAGGACACGCCTCTTGGGGTTTGAGGATGGGAAAGTGGTTCTGGAACACATACCCACGAGGGAAAAGCTCAGGGTGTCCGCAAGCCTGGTGGTAGGTGCGGACGGTCCCATGTCTAAGGTAGCGAGGCTGACGGGAAGGCATACCCAAAACTTTCTGACCACCGCACAGGTCACGCTCAGGCTGAAAGTCAGGCTTGACGATTTGGTGGTTTACTTTAGGGATTACATACCCGGAGGTTATGGGTGGATATTTCCCAAAGGTAGCTTGGCAAACGTGGGAGTGGGCATAGACCCATCTTACCCTATCAACGTGATGGAGAGCCTAAGGATGTTCTTGCATGAGGTGGAAAAGGATGGTTGGGTGGAGAAAGAGATATTCAAAAGAACCGGTGGGTGGATACCCGCCGACGGGCTTTTGGATGTGTTGAGGGGAAGGTTTATGCTGGTGGGAGATGCGGGGGGCTTTTGCCACCCCATAACAGGAGGAGGTATAGCCAACGCGGTCCTCTCGGGCGATGCGTGTGCCAAGGCTATAGCGGAGGGAAGATTGGAAGAGTTTGAAGAATACGCGGAGGATACCCTTTCCACCACACTACGGAGGGCTTCCCAGAAAAGGAAAAAATACATGAAAAGCTGGGACAACTTGAGGGAGATAATACCCAAAACCTGGATAGCCTTTAAGGAGTACTGGACGGACGAGACCGTGGTTGGAGACCTTATATAATATTCCTGTGTTCGTCAAGTATACTTACAAGCTCCCATCGGACGAGTTCTACGATTGGTTGGTGGAGAACCGCTCGGGTGTGGAGGTGTTGCAAGAGGGAGATTGGGTGGTCTTCTCCGTCTATGAACCCATTGAGGGCTTAGAACCTCTTAGCGTGCAGGAGGTTAAGATAAGTCCAGTGGAGCAAGCTTTCGAGCCCATGCGGGTTGGTAGGTTTCTTGTCTGCCCCCCTTGGATACAGCCCATCATAATAAACCCTGCCAACGCCTTCGGTACAGGTCAGCACCCCACCACCCAGCTATGTTTAAAGCTCATCCAGGATTATTACAAAGAAGGCTGGAGTGCCATAGATATCGGTTGCGGTAGTGGTATCCTCTCCATAGCCCTTGCCAAGCTTGGCTGTAAGGAGCCCTTAGCCATAGATGTGGACCAAAACGCCGTCCGAGCATGCCTTGAGAACGCAAGGCTAAACGGTGTGTCCGTAAGGTGCATACATGCGGAGCCTAAGGATGTAGAGAAGAGCTTTGACTTTTTGGTGGCAAACTTGGAGATGGATGTGTTTAGGAGCCACATGGACCACATAAAACCCCTTTTCAGGAAGCTTGCCATCTTCTCGGGCATCTACAGAAAGAAAGAGCTTCAAGAGTTTTTGAACATGCTGGAGGACCTTCGCGTGGTTAAGGTGCAAAGACTGAAAAACTGGTATGCGGTGGTGGTGGAAAGATGAGGCGCAGGGATTATAGATACGGATGGGATTACTCAAGGGAGAGAAGAAAAGCCCCCATAAAGCTCGTAAGACGTCTGACCATACTTGCCCTTGTAGGGATAACCATCTACACCCTCGGCATGGTTATCTTCGGAAGACCGCGGGTTGTAAACTTGGAAGACTGGAAGCTCCTGCCGGGAAAGGGTGAGAAGGTTCTGACCTTGGAAGGCAAAGTCAGGGAAGCCCAGATTAAGCTCATACAGGGGGACAAAAGCCACACCTTGGCATCCTTACCGCTTCAGGATAATCAAAGGAGCTTGGTCATACCCGTGGATACCCTGTCTGCAGGGTTCAGGGACGGACCCGCCAAGCTCCGCATAGACCTAAAGTCCGGCTTTCTCGCATCAAGGAGCTACGAGGTAGACGCTCTGGTGGATACTAAGGCGCCGAGGGTAGAGCTTATAGCCTTTACAAACCATGTAAGACAGGGAAGCTCCTTTGCCATAAAGGTAAGGACCGACGAGGTGGCTAGTCTTTATCTCAAAATGGGTGAAGAGGAGTATAAGCTTTACACTTCGGAAGATGGCTACTACTTGGGCATCCTTCCCGTCAAAGTGGACGCTCCACCCACCATGAGTTTAGAGCTCGTGGCAAAGGACAGGGCGGGCAACGTGGGTGTGAGAAGGCTCACCCTGAGCGTAAAGCAGGTAAAGTTCAAAGAGGAAAAGATAAACGTGAGCGACAGACTGATACAAGAGGTCATAATGCCCCTTCTGGGCAACACAACAAGCCTGACTCCGGAGGGAGCCTTTTTGAAGGTCAACGAAGGCTGGAGGAAGGAAAACTTAGCCAAGCTCTTTGAAATGGGTCGCAAGAGCGAGCCGAGAAAGCTTTGGGATGGAGCTTTTATCCAGCTTCCCAACAGCAAGGTCATCTCCACTTACGGAGACATAAGGCATTATTACTACAGCGGAAAGCACATAAGCATCAGCAGGCATCTGGGATACGACTTTGCGTCAATAGAGAGAGCTCCCGTGCCCGCCAGCAACGGCGGTGTGGTGGTCTTTACGGGTGAGCTGGGTATATACGGTAGTACGGTCATAATAGACCACGGCTTGGGTGTGATGAGCCTCTATGGACATCTGTCCCAGATAGATGTTAAGGAGGGGCAGTATGTGAAAAAGGGCGAAACCGTAGGAAGGACGGGCAGGACAGGCTTGGCTCTGGGAGACCACCTGCACTTCGGCATACTGGTTCAAGGTTATGAGGTGAATCCTCTGGAGTGGATGGACCGCATGTGGATTGCCAACAACGTAGAGAGCGTCCTGAAGGCAAGATGACCAAGAGGCTCAAAAGATGGTTTATAAGGCTTTTGCTTCCTCTTAGTGTTCTTTACCTGAGGCTTCTGAGCAGGACCGTAAGGTGGGAGAGAAGGTATGACTTTGAAAAGGACAGGGGTAAGATATACGCCCTGTGGCACGGTAATGCTCTGTGTATGGCTCTCATGGGAATAGACAGAGGCATATACACGCTGGTTAGCAGGTTCAGGGATGGGGACGTGGCGGAATACATACTCAAAGGCTTAGGTTATGGTGTGGTGAGGGGCTCAACGGAGGAGGGAAGGGCTGAAAAGGGTGGCAGGGTTGGTGTTTTAAAGCTCTTACAAGTCCTTAAAGAAGGTCATAACGTGGCAATAACCGTTGACGGACCAAAGGGTCCCGCCTTTGAGGTCAAGAGCGGTGTGGTCTTCTTAGCCCAAAAATCTGGCTGTCCCATCGTCCCCGCTTACGCCCACTTTGAGCGCAGTATAAGACTGAACACCTGGGACCTTTTCACCATACCCTTACCCTTCAGCAGGGCGAGGCTTGTGGTAGGTAGGGAGATAAAGGTAGGTCCTGAGGATTCCCTTGAGGAAAAGGTTAAGGAGCTACAGGAGGAACTCTCAAGGGTTTCTTCCTCGGGTATACCTTATCCACCACCCTGGGAGCTATCACAAAACTCAGACTGCCCAAAAAGGAGGTAATCATAACAAGCAAGAGGGTAAGGTTCTGGGTTGCGGGGTTAAGACCGGAAAAGATTACGGAAAACTCACCGCGGGGAAGGAAGGAAAGGCTCGCTCTCAAGGAGGTTCTGTCGTTAAAGCCGTAGAGCCTGCCCCCGATGAAGGTGGAGATGAGTTTTAAAAACAGGGCAAGTGCGAAGAGTAGGGAGAAAAACAGGTAATCAATGTCCGTGCTGAGGCTCGCCTCGTAGGTAAAGAAGAAGAAAAAGATGCCTACAGAGAGCTCTTTGAGGGAGGAAAACTGGTTCTCTATGGCATGAAAGAGTTTGGAATCTTCGGGAATCAAAACACCCAGCATGAAGGCAATCAAGGCTTCGGACAAACCTACACCGTGAGCCAGACCCGAAAGAAGGAGCAAAACACCCAAGACGAAGAAGGGCATTATGCTGTCCTCCGCTAACCGGTCAAGGAACTTCATACCCCTCCGAACGAGGTGCTTACTGATTAGATAGAAAGAGCCGAATACAAGAAGGACAAAGAAGGCGCTTTTGAGCGGTGTAAGGAGGCTTATCTCAGAGCCATGAGACAAAGGAGTAAACAAGGACAGGAGTATTATGCTGACCAGGTCCTCAAAGATGAGGATACCTATGAGGAGCTCAGCCTCCGGAAGGATGAGACGCCTGTAATCCATCAGTAGCTTGGCAACTATGGACGTGCTACTCGGATAGAGGACGCTTGCCATTATGAGGGAGAAAAAGAGGTCTCCTGTGAAGGTGTAAGAGAGTAAGAAGACGGGTATAAAGTTCAGGGCAAAGTCCACACCGCCCGCCTTCCAGACCTTCGCCATACCCTTTAGCCTTTCAAAGGAGTATTCAAGTCCTATGAAGAAAAAAAGGAGTATGACCGCGGAAATCTCAAAAAACTCAAAGAGCTCTGCCGTTTCCTTATCCAGGAAGAGCTTCCCCATAAGCCCCAAAAGCATAAAGCCCAGGATGTAGGGAACTCCCAAAGACTTTAAAAGCCTGGGAAGTAGGAAGAGCAAGAAAAGGAGGGTTCCGGAGCCTAATATCTTCTGGGATAAGTCCATCAGGTGCTACACCTACCGCAGAGCTCCAAGAGCCTGTTTATCTGTTGCCTCGTGCCTACTACGACGAGCGTATCACCCACGAGAATCTTTTCCCTGTAAGGATCCGGGCTGGGTATTATGTGGTCTTGTCTTATGAGAGCTATCACAGAAGCGCCGGTTATCCTCCTTATCTGTAGCTCCGCTATGGTCTTGCCCACAAAGTGGGACTCGCTCTCCACCTTAACCCATTCCATAACCACCTCTTTGAGTATAAGCTCCATCTTCTCCGACTTTATGGGCTGGTATAGGGCTCCCGCCACCAGAAAACCCAGCTCCTTTGCTTCTTCGTCTGTCAGCTCAAAGACGCATACGGGTTCCTCTTCTTCCATGAGGTAAACTTCCCTCTTGCCGGTGTTGTAGATGACCACTACCAGGTCCCTTCCCTCTTTCAGCCTAACCGCATACTTCTTACCTATCCCCGGAAGGTCTGTTTCTCTGAGCTCCATAATCTGCTATTATATCCCTCAACCTTACCACCTTCTCCGCGTTTGACAGGACCATGGACTTTATCTCCTCCTCATACTCACCTGCCATCCTACTTTTCACAAACTCCAAAAGCTTCTCTAACTGCTCTTGCAACTCCTCCATCTGCTTTTTCATGCGGAGTATTATGTCCACACCCGCCAGGTTAACGCCCAGCTCCCTGGTTAGCATAAGTATAAGCTCCAGGGTTTGCAAGTCTTCGTCTGTGTAGTGTCTGGTCCTCCCCTTCGTCCTTGATGGCTTTAAAAGTCCCTCCTTCTCATAAAGCCTGAGAGTCTGGGGATGTATGTCATACATGCTGGCAACCACGCCTATGGTGTAGTATCTCTTCTTTTCCTTCATGGTCTTCTCTCCACTATCCTCGCGGGTTCAGGAAGTAGCTCGTTCAACTCCTCCAAGAGCTTTTTGACCTTCCTGCCATCGCCAAAGACCTTGTCCATGAAACCTATCTTGGGAACATCCACGTGAACCCTGACGAACAGGTCACCCCTGCCGTAGCCCCTGAGCTTGGGCATGCCGTAGCCTTCTAACCTTATCAAACTACCCTCCTTTGAACCCTCGGGGATTTTAACTTTTACCCTCTCACCCGAAAGGGTAGGTATCTCAAGCTCCGTGCCGAGCACCGCTTCGGTAATTTTGAGGTTAACGTCCACGTAGAGATTGTCCCCCTTTCTCTCAAACACAGGATGGGGTTTTATCTTAACCACTATGTAAAGGTCTCCATAGGGTCCTCCTCCCTTGCCTGCGTGCCCCTTTCCTTCCACCAAGACCTTTGAACCGGTGTCCACACCCGCCGGTATCTTGACCTTGAGCTCTTCCCTCACCGGTAGGCTCCCTCTTCCTCTACACTTAGGACAAGGCTCCCTAAGCACACCCATACCACCGCATGTAGGGCATGTTTGGGAGATGGTTATAAAGAACTGCCTTTGGTATATCTCACCCCTGCCACCGCACGTGGGACAGGTCCTCTCGCCCTTGGTAGCGTCATAACCCAGACCTTTACACGCATCACAGGCTATCTCCCTCATTATGGGGATGCTGACAACGGTCCCGCTGTAGGCTTCCTCAAGGGTAAGCTCTACCGTGTAGTATATGTCTTCACCTTTTACGGGTCTTTCGTAAGCCCTCCTTTTCTCGCGTGTAGCCCTCTCAAATATGTCTTCAAAGCCAAAACCCTTGAATATCTCCTCAAAGATATCACCTATGTTGCCGTGGAAGAACTCCTCCGGTGGTGGTTGTCCTTGGGCGCTGAAGGCGGAGTGCCCGTATTGGTCGTAGAGCTTTCTCTTCTCAGGGTCGGAGAGCACCTGATAGGCTTCGTTGATCTCCTTAAACCTCTCCTGTGCGTCCGGGTCCTTGTTAAAGTCGGGATGGTATTTTCTGGCAAGCCTTCTGTAAGCCTTCTTTATCTCCTCCTGCGTTGCGTTCCTGCTAACACCCAATACCTCGTAGTAATCTCTCTTCGCCGACTGTGCCATGATGGTCTATAATAAACTTTAGTCAAGTTTTGTCAAGTTTTAAAAAGAGAAAATATACACCCGAAGCACAGTAGACAAAACCTTATGACAAATGCTATAATGTTTTGAAACTCCTCTCGGAGGCTATGGCATGAAATTGCATGAGCATCAGGCGAAGGAACTCTTATCCAGATACGGTCTTCCCGTTCCGGAAGGTAGGGTAGCCTTCAGCGTGGATGAAGCCTTGAACGTAGCGCAGGAGCTGGGCGAGTTTCCCTTGGTGGTGAAGGCTCAGGTCCACTGCGGTGGAAGGGGTAAAGCGGGCGGTGTAAAGTTGGTAAAGAACGAGCAGGAGCTTGAAGATGCGGTAAGGGGTATGCTCGGCAGGGTCCTCAAAACTTTTCAATGTCCCGACGGAAAGCCCGTCAACAGGGTTTGGATAGAGAAGGCTACCGCCATAGAGAAGGAGTATTACCTGAGCATAACCTTGGACAGGGCAAAATCCAAGCCCATTATCATGGCATCCGCGGAAGGTGGTATGGAGATAGAGGAGGTGGCAAAGGAAAAGCCCCAAGCCATACTGATGATGCATATAGACCCCGCCTTAGGGGTGATGCCATCGCATGCAAGGAAGCTCGCCTTCAAGCTCGGGCTTCCGGTAAATGAGTTTGTAAAAGTTCTTACAGCCCTCTACAGGGCTTATCTGGAGCTGGATGCATCCTTGGTAGAGATAAACCCTTTGGTGCTGGATAAGGACGGTAGGCTCGTGCTTTTGGATGCCAAGGTGGAGATAGACGATAACGCCCTGATAAGACACAAGGATTTGGAGGAGGTAGAGGACCTCTCCCAGCTTGACCCGTTGGAGGTGGAAGCCAAGAAGTACAACCTCAACTACATAAAGCTGGACGGAAACATAGGGTGTATGGTAAACGGAGCGGGGCTCGCCATGACCACCATGGACATAATAAAGCTCGCCGGTGGAGAGCCCGCCAACTTCCTTGACGTGGGAGGGGGTGCCAACGTGGAGCAGATAGCCAACGCCTTCAGGATTCTCATGGCAGACCCCAACGTGAAGGCGGTCTTCATCAACATCTTTGGAGGCATTCTCAGGTGTGATAGGCTGGCTCAAGGGCTCATAGAGGCAGCCAAGATGGTAAAGATAGATGTGCCAGTGGTGGTAAGGATGGAGGGAACCAACGTGGAGGAGGGCAGGAGGATACTGGCAGAATCCGGTCTTAACTTCGTAAACGCTGTGGACATGTGGGATGGAGCCCAAAAGGCTGTAGAGCTTGCGGGTAGGAGGTAAGGCATGGCAATACTGGTGGATAAGAACACGAAGGTGGTAGTTCAGGGTATAACGGGCAAAGAGGGCTCTTTTCATGCCCTTCAGTGTAAGGCTTACGGCACACAGGTGGTGGCGGGTGTCACACCGGGTAAGGGCGGTCAGGAGGTGGAAGGCATACCCGTCTTTAACACGGTGGAAGAGGCAGTCCAGGCCACCGGTGCCAACTGCTCCCTCATATTCGTGCCTCCGGCATTTGCGGGGGATGCCACAGTGGAAGCCCTGGATGCGGGCATAGAGCTCATCGTCTGCATAACGGAGGGCATACCCGTAAGGGACATGATGATGGTCAAGCATTATATGAGGAACAACTACCCCAACGCCAAGCTCATAGGTCCCAACTGTCCGGGAGTGATAACCCCCGGAGAAGCCAAAGTAGGCATAATGCCCGGTCATATCTTCAAGAGAGGGACCATTGGCATAGTCTCAAGGAGCGGAACCCTAACCTACGAAGCATCCTATCAGCTAACCCAGTATGGTTTGGGTCAGTCAACGGCTGTGGGCATAGGGGGAGACCCGGTTCACGGGCTTTCTCACAAGGATGTTATAAGGATGTTCAACGAAGACCCTGAAACCCAAGCCATACTGATGATAGGTGAGATAGGTGGGGTCGCTGAGGAGGAAGCGGCAGAGTATATAAAGTCTCATGTGAAAAAGCCTGTTTTTGCCTACATAGCGGGTATGACCGCACCACCCGGAAGGCGCATGGGGCACGCCGGCGCCATAATCATGGGCGGAAAGGGAACAGCTCAGGCTAAGATGCAAGCTCTGAGAGAAGCGGGAGCTCATGTGATAGAGAACCCGGCATTCATAGGCAGGACCGTTGCGGAGGTCTTAGGGAAGGTATAGATTGTCTAATCATTGAAATAAGCTGGATACAGAGCTGAGCGTTATACTGAACCTGCTCGGTGTAGCCCTATACCTTGACAGGAAGATATAGAGAGGGTAGAGAGGGAGTTGAGAAAAGACATGAGCAGAATGGAAACGGAGTTAAGGGAGGAGATGGGTAGGATGGACAAGGAGTTGAGAGAAGAGGTAGGTAGGGTGGAGAAGTGGCTAAAACAGGAGATAAGCAGAGTTGAGAAGGACCTGAGGGTGGATATAGGTAAAGTGGAGAGAGAAGTAAAGCAGGAAATAAGCGGAGTAGAAAAGGGGCTAAAACAGGAGATAGAGATGGTGAACATACAGCTCAGGGATGAGATGGGTAAGATGGGAAAAGAGTTCAGAGAGGATATAGGCAAGGCGGAGGCGAGTTTGATGCAAGGCGGCATAGGCTCTTCGGAGAAGAGGTTGGAGGAAGGCTTAAAAACTCTGGACGAGAGGGTCAGGGGTGTGCAGATAGATGTGGCAAAGATAAAGGGCTTTCTCTTCAAGGAGAAGGTCCTCAAGGAGGAAGAAGGGGTATAATTAAAAGATTATGCATCACCTTACACCGGAGCAGATAGAAGAGCTCCGCAAGGACCTTCTGGAGCTCAGGAGGAGAGTGATTGAGAACGCCACACAGCAGATAAAGGACCCATCCAACGTCACCTTTGAGGGTGGGGACGAAATAGACAGGGCTAACATAGAGACCGAAAGGTATTTACAGCTCCAACGCATAAAGACGAGGGAATTAAAACTCCTTCACAAGATAGATTATGCCTTTATGAAGATGGAGAACGGAACTTACGGCATATGCGAGATGTGTGGAGCCCTCATACCCTTTGAGCGCCTAAAGGCAAGACCGGTGACGACTTTGTGTATAGTATGTAAAGAGATGGAAGAGGAAAGGGAAAATGAGTGAGAGCTGGATGTTTCCGAGGATTAGCAGGCTTCCCAAGTATGTCTTTGCCATGGTGAACGAACTCAAGTATAAGTTGAGGAGGGAAGGACAGGACATAGTGGACTTAGGTATGGGAAATCCCGACCTCCCGCCGGACAGGAGGATAATAGACAAGCTGTGCGAGGTTGCCCAGAGGGACAACGTCCACGGATACTCCGCATCCAAGGGCATACCCCGTCTGAGAAAGGCTATCTGCGAGTTTTACAAACAGCGCTATGGTGTAGAGCTTAACCCTGAAACGGAAGTTACCATGACCATAGGAGCCAAGGAGGGCTATTCTCATCTTATGCTCGCCATGTTGGAGCCCGGAGACACGGTCATGGTATCCAACCCCGCATACCCTATACACTACTACGCTCCCATAATAGTGGGCGCGGATGCCCTCTCGGTCCCTCTGCTTACGGAGGATGGAGAAGAGGGCTTTTTAAAGAGAGTTTACGACACCTTAAAGTCCGCCTTCAAAAAGCCCAAGGCTATAGTCCTGAGCTTTCCCCACAACCCTACCACCGTATGTGTCAGCATAGACTTCTTTAAGGAGATGGTAAAGCTGGCGAAGGAAGAGCAGGTCTGGCTCATCCATGACTTGGGCTTTGATGGATACAGACCACCTTCCATATTGGAGGTAGAGGGTGCCAAAGATGTGGCGGTGGAAATCTATTCCATGTCTAAGGGATTTTCCATGGCGGGCTGGAGGGTAGCCTTCGTCTTGGGCAACGAGGTGCTCGTTAAAAACCTGGTGCATCTTAAGAGCTATCTGGACTATGGCGTCTTTACCCCCATACAGGTTGCAAGCATAATAGCCTTAGAGAGCCCTTATGATGAGGTGGTGCAGAAGAACGTAAAGGTATACCAGAGGAGGAGGGATGCGCTCGTTGAAGGACTGAACAGGTTAGGCTGGAGGGTGGAAAAGCCCAAGGGGAGCATGTTCGTATGGGCTAAGATTCCAGAGGGCATAAACATGAGCTCTTTGGAGTTTTCTCTGTTCCTTCTGAGGGAGGCAAAGGTGGCCGTCTCGCCGGGCATAGGCTTCGGAGAATACGGAGAGGGCTATGTGAGGTTCGCCCTCGTGGAGAACGAACACAGGATAAGACAGGCGGTTAGGGGTATAAAAAAGGCTTTTCAGTCCCTGGGTATGACGCAGGTGGCAAGTGATAGATGAGATGCGCATACAGGACAAGGCTATCCCGTAGCATCAGGCCATAAGTTGATGAGCAAAGCACCATGCAAAGGGTCTACATAGGATGTAGCGGGTTTTACTACAGGGATTGGCTGGGTAGCTTCTACCCGCCTCATATAAGCAGGGAGGACATGCTCAGGTATTACGAAAAGTTCTTCACCGTCTTGGAGCTCAACTTCTCCTTTTATCACTTTCCCAAGGCTGAAAACATAAAAAACCTGCTCAAGCGTTCCAAGGAGCTTAAGTTCTCCGTCAAAGCCAACAGGGTCTTTACGCACATCAGAAGCTACACCCGAGAGGACGTGGAAGGTTTTATGAAGGCGTTAGAGCCTATGATGGAGCAAGAGCGCTTTGTAGCCATACTTTTTCAGTTTCCCGAGAGCTTTCACTACTCTGAAAGTAGCCTTGATTACATAGAGAGGCTCTCTCGGGACTTTGCGGACGTGGAGAAGGTGATAGAGGTAAGGAGCAAGAGCTTTAAGAAGGCAGACTTTTACCGCTTTCTTCTTGAGATGGGCTTTTCTCTGGTGAACACGGATGCGCCTAAGGAGGGTAAGTTTCTGGTGGGTCCTTGGGTATCCTACGGAAGTATAAACTATGTGCGCATCCATGGGAGGGGTGAGGAGAACCCTTACGACTACCTTTACTCTTTGGAAGAGCTTAAAAAGCTCAAGGCTAAGATAAAGAGTCTGGGAGACAAGGACACCTACATCTTCTTTAACAACACGCCCAACGCCAAGGCGGTTTACAATGCCCTACAGATGAAACTGCTCTTTGGACTCCCTTCCCACATACCTCCCAGCTTGGAAGGAGCATTAAGAGAGAGTCAGTGGGAATGAGCTAAAACTCCTGCGGGTTTTCCGCCATCTGCACAGCGGTCATGAGAGCCTTTGCCTTGTTGAGGGTCTCAAGCCACTCCTTCTCGGGGTCCGAGTCCGCCACCACGCCGGCGCCGGCTTGCACATAAACTTCTCCATCCCTCACTACGGCAGTCCTTATGGTTATAGCCGTATCCATGTTTCCCTGAAAGGAAAAGTATCCTACACTGCCTGCGTATATGCCCCTTCTTTCAGGCTCGAGCTCTTCTATTATCTGCATGGCTCTGACTTTGGGAGCCCCCGAGACGGTCCCCGCGGGAAAGGTAGCCCTTAGAACATCCACACATGTCAGGTCCTGTCTTAACTCCCCCACCACATGGCTTACTATGTGCATCACATGAGAGTATCTCTCCACCACCATGAACTCGCTAACCCTGACGCTTCCGGGCTTTGCCACCCTGCCTATGTCGTTGCGCGCCAAGTCTACCAGCATCAGGTGTTCCGCCCTTTCCTTCTCATCCGAAAGGAGCTCCTTCTCAAGGGCTTTGTCTTCCTCTTCGCTTCTTCCCCTCCTGCGTGTGCCCGCTATGGGTCTTGTCTCGATCATGCCATCTTCCACCCTGACCAGCACCTCCGGAGAGGAACCCACCACTTGGAAAAAGCCAAAATCAAGGTAATACATGTAGGGCGACGGGTTTACGCACCTTAAAACCCTGTATAGGTTCTCCGCAGAAGACCTAAAACCGCTTTTGAACCTCTGCGATAGGACCACCTGTATCACATCCCCCTGGGCTATGTAATCCTTAGCTTTGAGGACAGCATCTAAGAACTGGGTCCTTTCAAAGTTGGATGTCCACCTTTCCATATCCAGTGCGGTGTCTTTAAAGTGCTTGGGACGGACGCAGGAAGAGAAGAGGGTCCTAAGGGTCTTTTGTATCTCCCGCTCCGCCCTTTCATACTCTTCTTCCACACCCCTGTGGGTCAGGATGGGAACCACCACCTTTACCTTACCGCTTAGGTTGTCGTGTATGACAACGGTGTCTGTAAGGACAAGATACATGTCGTATAGGGAAAGAGGATCTGGCTTTAGGTCTTTTACTGGCTCGTAGAGCTTTACCACATCGTAGGAAACATAGCCCACGAGCCCTCCCCAGAAGCGTGGGAGCTCCGGTTCGTTGTAAGGTCCAAAGCCCATAAGCTCTTGCTTTACCACACTTAGAGGGTCTTGGGTATGCACAAAGTCCACCCTGCCATCTTTGAAGAGCTCGCATACGCCCTGCTTGTATCTTATATGGTAGGAAGAAGACTTGACTATGAAGGAATACCTTCCCCACTTGATACCGCCCTCCGCGCTCTCCAAGAGTATGTTAACCTTGCCCTTTTCTTTGAGCTTTAGGAATATGGAAAGGGGCGTTTCCGTATCCACCAAAACCTCCGCATAGACCGGTATGACGTTATAGTCTTTGGAGAGCTCCTTTACTTCCTTCAGGCTCAGGCTAAGCATGGTTTTAGCCCCCGCACCCGAGACGGCAGGCTTACCGTTGCTCCCTTTCGGGCCTGGCGGGGTTCACCCTGTCCCGTTGCGGGGGTAATAAGATTATACCAAAGAGGAGCTCATAAATCTTTTCAGTGTCAAGGCATGCCCTCTCCTGACAGACATGGGGAAAACAGGGAGAGCAGGAAAGGTTCAGGCTTATGAGCCTTACCTTTTCACCTATGGGTCTGAACACCACCGGGTCGCTGGGTCCGAATATCACGTAGGACCTGACACCGCAGTAGCTCGCAAGGTGGGACACTCCGCTGTCAAGACCGATAAAAAGACGGGCGCTCAAGAACGCCCTTGCCAGCTCCAGAGGGTCGTAGCTTTCCCAGTAGGGCTTTACCAGACCCCTGAGCCACTCGTCAGCCAGTCCTAAAAAGTAGACAACCTCTAAGCCCCTTTTCTTCAGGTGATGTTCAATCCTATGAAAAAGCTCCAAGGAAGGGTTTTTCTTAAAGGAACCGCTGGATGGATGAAGGACTACCCTTCCCTCAAAGGGACTGTAAGGCATGGGCTTTAAGGGTAGTCTTTTGGAAAAGCTCAAGGGAAGACCCAAGGACCTCAGGTAATACTCCACTATCCACTCCCTCCTTTTAGGAAAGGGCTCTATGTCTCCCTCAAAGGATATGATGAGCTTCTCCCCTTCCCATTTGGGTGGGGGCTCGCCCGCTATATGGTCCACCCATCCCACCTCCTTGGCTATTTTGAGATAGTCCGTGTTGCCCACAGCCAGGATTTCCTTGCCCATCCTCTTGAGGTTCTCAAGCACGGGAAAGGTAAGGAGGGTGTCCCCAAGACCACCGCGCCTGTAAAAGAGGAGCATAACTTAAAACTTATGCTCGAGCTGATGGAAAGGCTGCTCCAGAGCATGAAGGTAGAGCTCGCTCAAAGCCAGAAGGAGAGGGTCCTTAAAGAGTTCTACGCCAAGAGAAGACCTTCGGTGGAGGGTAAGGGTCTTATTATGACCGTGGACCGCAGTCTTACCCTCATAAACCCTTCCTATGGAGAACCATACCACAGCATAAGCGCAGGGGCTCTTACGGAGGTCCTGAAAAAGTTCATAGAACCCTCTGGGCTTGAGTCTTTGGCTTTGGAGAAGGATGTTATACGCATCCTGGATGTAGGCTTCGGTCTCGGATACAACAGCGCGGTCGCCATCTATACCGTAAAGAGCGCAAACCCTAAGGCTAAGGTGGAGGTGCTCTCCTTTGAGAAGGAGCTACCCCAGAGTATTCCCCTCCTTCCACCACCCTTTACGGAAGTTCATAAAAGGCTTTTGGAAGGCATTCCCTCCTTTGAGTCCGATGGGATAAGTTTTAGGCTCTTGCTCGGAGATGCGAGGAAGAGCATAAGGGAGGTGGAGGGCTTTTGCGCGGATGTGGTCCTTCACGATGGCTTCTCACCCATGAGGAACCCCGAGCTCTGGACTTACGAGTTTCTGAGGGAGGTCAAAGGCTTGATGAGGCTCGGCGGTGTCTGGATTTCTTACACATCCTCACTTCCGGTGAGAAGGGCTTTGGAGCTTTTGGGCTTTGGGCTTTCTTCCACATCCTCGGTGGGAAGGAAGAGGGGAGGCACAAAGGGTGTTTTGGGGGGAGAGCATGGTCTTTCGTGGGAAGAGATGGAAAAGCTCAAAAGTTCTCCTCACGCCATACCCTTTGAAGACCCAGAGCTGTCCTCCGAGGGCGAGGAGATTCTCATGAGATACCTAATCAAGGTAGAATGTTTAAAATGCAAAGGACCTTGAGGCTCCCTCGGGAAGACTGGGAAAGGATAAGGGAAAGGTTTGTGAAGGCGGGTTATTCATCGGTAAGTGTTCCTCACTCCCTCTGGGCTTTTGAGAAGGAAGGCACGAGGGCTGTCCTCTACCCTTCGGGTGTTCTTATGGTAGAAGGGAAAAGGGCGCAGGAGCTATACGCAAAACTTCTTTCTTCGGTGGGGATGATAGAGAAGGTGCAGGTGGGTTGCGACGAGGCGGGCAAGGGTGATGTGTTCGGTCCCCTGGTTGTCTGCTGCTGTGCTATAAAGCCGGAGAACTTTTTAAAGGTCCTTGAGCTCTCCCCCAAGGACTCCAAAGCGGTAAAGGACCATGTCCTAATCCAAAAGGCTCAAAGGCTCAAAGAGCTGACAGACTGCTTATGCAAGGTCTTGGAACCCAAAGAGCTAAACGAGTTTTACGAAAAGCAAGGCAACCTCAACAGAATACTGGACATCCTTTACGCTGAGTTAATAGGAAAGATGAGGGCAAGATACCCGACCTGTGCTATCTTCGTGGATGCCTACTCCCACAAAAACCCCTTTGGAAGGGATGTGGTTTTTGAGCATAAGGGGGAGCGTCATGTCAGCGTATCGGTGGCGAGCATGGTAGCCAGGGCGGAGTTTTTGAGCTGGCTCAAAGAGAAAAACCTTCCCAAGGGCTCTTCAAGGGAGAGCATGCGTATGGCGAGGGAGCTCTACCAAAGGGACAGGGAAGGGGCGAAGGCTTTGCTCAAGCTCTTTTTCATTGAATGACCTGCTCTTTGGTGAACCTGTAGATGCGCCCGCAGAACTTACAGACTACCTCCGCCGGTCCCTCCTCCAGCATGTCGCTCAACTCCTCTTGGCTCAGAAGAAGTAGGCTGGACTTGGCTATCTCCTCACTGCACGGGCAGTAGTATTCCACCTCTTTAAGACCTATGAGCCTGGGCTCCATGCCCTCCAGCAGGTAAAGGGCTATGTCCTCGGGCTTTTTACCCTCTTCCAGCAGTAATTCCATGGGAGGATGCTTGGTAAACCTCTCGGATATGAGCTCCTTTACCTCTTCGGGAGCTCCGCCCAGGGCTTGGACCACATAGCCCCCCGCGCGCTTTATACTTCCATCCTTATCCAGTAGGACCGCCATATCAAGCCATGTGGGAATCTGCTCCGACTGTTGGAAGTAGTATCTTAGGTTCTCTTCTACGCTGTCGCTAACCAAAGGCACTATGCTTGTGTAAGGAACGCCCAGTCTGAGCTCCTTCATCACCGTGAGGCTTCCATGCCAAGGGCTCTTTACCTCACCATCCACAAATCCCCTTGCCCTTCCTTTGCCGTCCGCCTCCGCCACCACCGAGCCCTCCCCCAGGTCCAGCTTAAAGAGAACCTTCTGGTCCGTGGCATGCTTTATAAGGGAGGTAAGTAGTAATGCGCTGATGAGAGCCTTTCCCAAGAGTTGGGCTTTGTAATCCTTCAGGGCGTGAACCCTTTGGGCGGTCCTTACCGTGTTGGTAGCGTCAACCGCATAAACCCTCACCGGCTCTTCCTTGGCTATGGCTATGACCAGGTAATCCCTGTCCTGAAAGTAGTTCCTTATGTCCTCTTTGACTTTATGGGTAAAATCTACATAGAGCATAAGGATAAACTAAATACCCAGACCCCTGAGCGTCAAGTCCCCACTGAACACGCGGAGCTCTCCCTCTGCGGTCAGCAGTATGAGGCTTCCGTCCTGAGCCAAGTCCTTGAGCACACCCACCACGGGCTTTTCCGCGTAGACTATGACCTCCTGGTCCAAAAAAAGGAGTCTTGATTTTATGAGCTCTCTAAAAGCTACAAAGCCCTCGGACCTGAAGGTCTTGAGCGTATCCTCAAATAGTTGAAGGAGGGAAAGCAAGACCTCCACCCTATCCCTCTTGACCCCATCCGCCATAAACATGGATATGGCTTGCACATCCGGAGGAAAACCCTCTTGGTTGACGTTCACACCCACACCGCACACAAACCCCTTTTTTATCCTCTCCACCAGTATGCCCGCTATCTTCTTGCCCTTTACGAACACATCGTTGGTCCACTTGATGGCGCTTACAAGACCCTGAGCTCGCATGTATTCCGAGAGGGCATAGCCCAAGACCAAGGGAAGGCTCATGGAGTCTCTGTAGTCCGTGTCCAGCAGGAAGGAAAAGTAGAGTCCTCCCTCTTGGGAATGCCAGAACCTTCCATGTCTTCCCCTACCCTTGGTCTGCCTGTTGGATACGACCACGGTGCCAACGGGCAACTCCCTCTCTTTCAAAAAGTCCTGTGTAGATGTTAGCTCCTCAAACCACAGCAGGTAGTCCAGCATTTTGTGTTAAATTATACCCTTATGAAGGTAGAAGACCTCAAAAACAGCGCTTGGAGGTTCAACCATAGGCTCAAGTTTATAGCCTATCGCGGTCAACTTCTGGAAGAAGAATATGAAGAGAAGGTGAAGGAGATAATAAGGAGGGTCAAAGAAGAGGGGGACAAGGCGCTCATAGAGTATACACGGCTCTTTGATGGGCAGGAGATTACCCCGGAGACCATGGAAATCCCCTTTGAGGAGCTTGAGAACGCATACAACGAGATAGAGGAGGATGTTAGGTCCGCCTTGGAAATCGCCCACGAGAGGATAAGAAGGTTTCACGAAAGGCAAAAGGAAAACACCTTTATGGTGGAGGAAGAGGGCATAATCTTGGGCACGCGTGTCCTGCCTCTGGAGAGGGTGGGTGTTTACGTGCCGGGGGGCAAGGCGGCGTATCCGTCCACCGTGCTGATGAACGTGGTCCCTGCGGTGGTAGCGGGTGTGGAAGAGGTCATAATGGTCACACCCAACCCCAACAAGTATACCTTGGCTAGCGCCTTCATAGCTGGTGTAAGCAGGGTCTTCAGGGTAGGAGGAGCTCAGGCGGTCGCCGCGCTCGCCTTCGGGACGGAGAGTGTTCCCAAGGTGGACAAGATAGTGGGTCCGGGCAACATATACGTGGCTCTTGCTAAAAAGCTCCTTTTTGGCACGGTGGACGTTGACATGATAGCAGGTCCTTCGGAGATCTTGGTCATCTCCGACGGCTCATGCAACCCCACCTGGATAGCTTCTGACTTGCTCTCTCAGGCAGAGCATGACGAGTTGGCGGGTGCCTTCATGATAACCGATAGTGAAAGACATGCGGAGGAAGTAAGGAGAGAGGTCTACAGACTGCTGGAGGACTTCCCGCGCAGGGAGATAGCCCAAAAATCAATAGAGCGCTTCGGCACCATATTCATAGTGGAGGACATGTACCAAGCGTGCGAAGTTGCCAACCACATAGCACCCGAACACTTGGAAATCCTGACAAAAGAACCCTTTGCCCTCCTTCCTTACATAAGAAATGCGGGGGCGGTCTTCCTCGGTGAGTATACCACCGAGCCTTTGGGGGACTATGTGTTAGGACCCAACCACACGCTACCTACTGGGGGCACAGCCCGCTTCTTCTCACCCTTGGGAGTGTATGATTTTGTAAAGAGGAGCTCCCTCCTTTATGTGAGCAAAGAGGGGTTTGAACGCCTGGCGGACGCCACAGAGAGCATAGCCAAGGCGGAGGGGCTCTTTGCCCACTACTCTTCGGTCAGGATAAGAAGGCGTTAAACAGTTGACGGGAGCTATATCAAGGTGTATCATATTAACTGTGGATGTTGCGGATGTTATGAGCGGAGAGAGTGAGCAGGCTACCCAAGAGCCCGTCAACCAATGGAAGGAACGGGTGAGGGGCAGGCCTTCGGGCTTGCGAAAAAGCTTGCAAGTTAGCTCCGTAGCCTCTGGTGTCTTGCTTCTTGAGAAGTCCTCTAATGGGCTTTTCTCCCTTGGGGGGTGTGGCGGTCTCAGGGGATTGGAAGCGAGCATCGGTAAGGTTAGTTCCCGTGCCTGGTGCGGGGACGGCTGTATCAGTTTGATACAGTTTGGTTAACCAGGGAGAGAAGATGAAAGGGTGGCTGTTGCCCCTGCTGGGCTTTTTGGCTTTTTCTTGTGCTCCCATGGTATGCCCACAGGAGGATAACCTGAGAAGGCTCTACTCTCAAGATATGGCTCCCAAATCCTACTCCGCGCTCCTGAGCGCCAAATACGGACCTTTAAAGATTCCCGTGTTTATAAGGAAGGAGGGGCAAGACTACCAAATCAGGACGGCGGGTGGTCAGCTTCTGTCCTACAAGGCTCAAGGCTTGTGTGTGGATTCTGTGTGCATGGACCTACCCTTCAGCCTTGACGCCCTCCTATTCGGGACCGTGCTCACCGGCGATGAAAAGCTCCTCAAGTGTGGAACGGACACGGTAGCCTTTGAAAAGGATGACCAGATATACTCAAGAAGATACGTCTTCTCGCAAGGGCAGTTAAAGCGCGTGGAAGTCCTTGACAAAAACAGGGACAAGACAATCCTTATCAACTTCTCCGGCAGGGGAAAGGAGGGCTATTACAGGAGCTTGGATGTAGAGGTAGGGGGTGTTAGCCTGAGGATAAACGTTGAGGAGGTGAGTTTCTGATGTTTCCCGTGCTTTTTGAAATATTCGGAATAAAGGTATACACCTACGGCGTGCTGGTGGCTCTGGGCGTTATCATAGCCTACCTTCTCCTAATCAGGCTGGCAAGAAAAGAGGGTCTGAACGTCAACCACGTTGAAAACACCGTGCTCTTTGCCCTCGTAGGAGGCATCCTTTTTGCGCGCCTTGCTTACGTGATAGAGCATCCGGAGAATATATGG
>FWWM01006304.1_pt1 | contig 25051 bp, 22 predicted proteins | sample 2228351 | NCBI WGS metagenome assembly FWWM01 (sample SAMEA103939774, study PRJEB20133) | metagenome
GCCGCGCGTGGCTCCCTCCTGTTTCCTGTGTCCTGACTCCCGACTCCCCTCCCGACTCCCGCCTCCCACCTCCCGACTACCCCGGCCCCACCCAGTGCACGTCGGCGATGAAGCAGGCTTCTCCGGTCAAATACACCTGGTGGCCCGGCACCCACTCGACCCGCTGCGAGCCGGTGGAGGTCCGGACTTCCACCGGCGATTGGACCCGCTCCTCGCTGAGCGCCGCCACTGCGGCACCACAACATCCGGTCCCTGACGAGAAAGTGGGCCCGACTCCCCGCTCCCAGATGCGAGCCGAGATCGTCGCCGGACCGTCCACCCGCACGAAGCTGACGTTCGTTCCTTCGGGAAAGGCGGGGTGCGTGGCCAAGCCGGCGCCCAGCAACCGGAACTCCTCGTCGCCGGGCAGTTCGTCCACAAATACCACGCACTGGGGATTCCCCATGGACACCAGCGTCACCGGCACCATCCAGCCGGCCACTTTGAGGGTCCAGCCGGAAATCCGGGTTCCCGGCGGCGCGTCCGCAAACGGGATCCTTTCGGCCTCGAACGCCGGCACACCCATTTCCGAGCGATACAGCCAGCGGGGCTCCTGACCCGAGATCAGTTCGCAGCTCCGGGGACCCGCCGGCGCCAGGAAGTCCACCCGGGGGCCCAGCGCCAGTCGCCGGTGGTGCAGCCAGGCCGCCGCACAGCGGAGCCCGTTGCCGGACATCCCGGCCTCGGATCCATCACAGTTGAAGATGCGCACCCGGTAGGGAGGCGATGCACCCACTTCGACCATGACGCAACCATCGGCACCGACGCCGAAGTGCGGGTCACAGATCGCCCGGGCAACGGAGGCGGGGTCCTCAACCTGGTCTGTCCCCAGCACCAGAAAGTCGTTGCCGTAGGCGTGGTACTTCGACGCGAAGATCATGGCCGTCAGTGCAGCTTGCGTCCCCGGCCGACGACCACGTCCAGGACCTCCTGGGAGACTTCCTCAATGGACTTGCCCGTTACATCGATCACCGGCCAGGCCGGATTCTGGTCGAACACCGCACGGGCGTATTCCATCTCATTGCGGATGCGCTCCATGTCGGCGTAACTGCTCCCCTCGACCCCCAACTGCTCCAGTCGCACCCGCCGGGCCTCCGCCAGCCGGTTTGGATCCACCACCAGTCCCACCACCTTGTGCTGGTCCACCTCGAACAGCTTGGACGGCAGCTTGGAGCCTACCGCGATCGGAATGTTGGCCACCCGCCAACCTTCCTGGGCCAGGTAGATGCTCAGTGGAGTCTTGGAGGTCCGGGAAACGCCGACCAGCACGATGTCGGCATCCTCGAGATCCTCCACCGATTCGCCGTCATCGTGGCGGATGGCGAACTCGATGGCCTCGACCCGATCGAAATATTCCTCGTCCACCTGATGCAGCAGGCCGGGCTGTGACACCGGCTTCTTCTGGAAAAACTCCGCCAGCTTCTCGAGGATGGGACCAAAAACGTCGATGCTCTGGATTCCTTCCTCCTCGGCTACACGGGCGATGTGTTCCCTCAGCTCCCGCGCGGCGAAAGTGTGCACCACCAGAGTATGGCTCCGGTGCACGGCCCGCAGGACATCCTCGATCTGCCGCTTGTCCCGGACTTTGGCGTAGCGGGTGATCAACACGTCGGAATCGAACTGCCGGGAAGCTGCCTTCAGCAGGCGGTAAGCGGTTTCTCCGGTGCCGTCACTGACGATGAGAACGTAATAGCTGCTCATGATGGCGGTTCCTCGCAGGTCTCCCTCATCGACTCGTTGAGCCTTGTTTCCACCAGTAACCGGATCTCCTCGAGACGCTCCCTGGACTCGGCCTCGAAACGCAATACCAGCGCCGGTTGAGTGTTGGAGGCCCTCAGCAAGCCCCACCCGTCGGGAAATTCCAGCCTCAAGCCGTCCACATCGGACATGGGGATGCAGCCTTCGAACGACTCCCGGACCCGTCGCACCACCTCGAACTTGCAGTGCTCGGGACAGAATACCCGAATCTCCGGGGTGGAGAACACCACCGGCAAATCCGACAGCAGCTCCGACAAGGACGTTCCGGCAACCGACAGCAGCTCCAACAGGCGGGCGCCCGCGTAAACTGCGTCGTCGAAGGGGAGGAAACGGTCTCCGAAGCAGATGTGGCCGGCCAGCTCCCCTGCCAGCAAAGCCCCTTCTTCCTTCATTCGGGCCTTGATCAGAGAGTGGCCGGTCTTCCCCATCAGTACCCGCGCTCCCCTTCGCCGGAGGTCTTCGAACAGGCGCCGGGAGCACTTCACGTCGGCGATTACGGTCGCGCCGGGATGGCGGTGCAGAAGCTCCCGCCCGAAAAGGATGAGCAGCTCATCCGCCCGGATGATGCGTCCCCCGCGATCCACCACCCCGATGCGGTCGCCGTCACCGTCAAAGGCCAGCCCGAGATCGGCGTCGCGGCGGCGAACCTCTTCCACCAGGGCTGCCAGGTTGGCGTCCACGATGGGATCGGGATGGTGGTTGGGGAACGTCCCGTCAATGTCGCAGAACAGCTCATGCACGGCGTATCCGAGCCGCCGATAAAGCCGCGGCGCGGTCAGGCCCGCCACCCCGTTGCCGGCGTCCACCACGACCTCAAGTCGCCGGCCTGGGAGCGGTTCCCCCACCCGAGCGGCGGTGAAGTCGGCCACAATCTCTTCGAGGTAGGCTTCGAGGAAAGAGGAGCCCGCGGCATCGGCAGCGGACTCGGTGCCCGGCCGGTGGAGTGCTCCGGCGGCAGGAGCGGCCATGTCCGGGGTGGGAATTTCCTCCGGCATCCGCAAGCGGCCGGCTGCCGTGGCGTCGCCCGGTTCCTGCTCGACCAGCTTCCGCAACTCCTGGAAGTCGGCGCCGTACCAGTTCGCGCCCCGGCTCAGAACCTTGAAACCGTTGCAGTCGGGGGGGTTATGGCTGCCGGTCACCATGACCCCCGCGCCGGTCCCCAACCGCTGGGAAGCCCAGTAGAGGACCGGTGTCGGGCACAAACCCAGATCGACGGTCTCCAACCCTGCCGCCTGCAGTCCCGTGGCCACCGCCGAAAGGAGCCGCGGCGAGCTGGGGCGGGCGTCCCGGCCCACCACCACCCGCGTCGCCCCCTGGCTTTGGAGACGGAGGCCTATCGCCAGTCCCAGTTTCCGCACGTCGGCATCCCGCAGATCGATCTCCGCCCGGCCGCGGATGTCGTACTCCCGGAAGATGTCAGGATTCATGACCCTCAGTACTGCTTGAGACGGAGCTTCAGCGCTTCGATGGCTTCCACCGGTGTAGGGTCCTCCCGGTTGAGAACCGCCAGATAGACGCTGGCGAAATCACCCAGCAGGACCAGCGACCAGAGCCGCTCCAGCCAGGTCGATCCCGCCGACCAGCACTCCAGCACCGGATCCACGCGTGCGCCCAAGATTTCGCGGGTGATTTCCAGGCGGATCTGGATCCGTGGGTGGTCCTCGTGATCCCGCAGCAGAATCGGCACCAGCCGTTTCAGCGCCTCCTGCGGGTGCTCCCATCCGGCCACTTCGTTGTGGTTCATTTCAGGCAGCTCGGAACTGTAGGCCACCACCTTTGCGTTCTCGCAAAATTGGGCCGCCCAGCGGCGGGCGATTAGACCCAAACGTTCGTGGCTCCCGTAAACCACCGGGATCCGTCCGCCAAGCTTCCGGGCCAGCAGCTTGGCCGGATTCTCCACCGTAGGGTTGTCGGGACCGAACAGCCGCAAGCGGCCCCGCACCCAGTCACGGCTGGAGCGGACGGCCGGCAACGGATCGGGGATCAGGCCGGCACCACACAGGGCCCACAGCACGGCGACGAAGGAATATGGCAGTGCCGTCCGGGGCGGCTGGCCTTCCGGAAACGGGAAGATGGGCAGCCCGTCACGCCGGGCGATCCGTTCCAGCTCCCCGCCCGACGTCAGCACCACACACGGCGCTCCACGCTCCCGCGCCGCTTCGAGAGCAGCCAGAGTCTCCTCGGTGTTCCCGGAGTAGCTGCTGGCCACGCACAAAGTCGAGGCCCCCACCCAACCGGGAAGCGTATAACCCCGCACCACCGCGAACGGGAATCCAAGGTCGCTGCCCAGCCACGCCCTCACCAGGTCGCCACCGATGGCGGATCCGCCCAGGCCCAACAGCACGGCCCCGCTGACCCCCCGGATTTCCGGAAAAGCGAGGCCGGAGGCGGTCTCCAATGACTGGTGAAGCTGATGGTCGAAGCGCTGCACAATGGCCAGCATCCCGCTGCGGTCGACGCGCTCGATTTCCTCCAGCGAATCCAGCCGATCCGTCCTGTCCGTGTCGGAGCCGACCTCCACCTTTCCCCCATTCACAGGAACTCGTTCAGCCCCAGCTCCCGCAGCCGTTCCACCAGCAGTTTGACATCTTCTGCGCGCCGGCGGGATGCCACCAGCAACGCCTGCGGCGTGTCCACCACCACGAGATCCTTCACCCCCACCAGTGCCACCAGCCGGTCCCCGGCCAGAGCGATGCTGTCGCGGCTTCCCACCTGCACCACGCGCCCTTCCAGGATCAGCCCCGAGCCGTCGGCGCTGCGAATGTCCTCCAGCGCTTTCCAGGAACCAACATCACTCCAGCGAAAACGCGCCGGAATCACCGCGGCTCGATCGGTATGCTCCATGACAGCGTAATCGATGGAAACGGCAGGCAGTTTGCTGAAAGCGCTGACCGCCTCGCCGAACCCCGGCGGTATACCCGTCAAGCCGCTGAAAAGCTCTGGCGCGTGACGGGCCAGTTCTGCCAGGATGCTGTCCAGTCGCCAGACAAACACTCCGCTGTTCCACCAGTAGTTGCCGGCGGCCAGCAGCCGTCGGGCCCGCCGCAGGGCCGGCTTCTCCACGAAGCGGCGGACCCTGAACGCTCCCGACTCCCCAATGGGGTCGCCCTGCTCGATGTAGCCGAAGCCGGTTGCCGGATAGGTCGGCTGGACCCCGAACACCACCAGCCAGCCCTGGGCGGCGGTGATGCAGGCGTGCTGGAGCGCCTCCTGAAAGATCGCCGTGTCCGGAATGACGTGATCGGCGGGCAACACCGCCACCACTTCCTCCGGCGGAAATCGCCGCCGGAGCTCCAGGCTCGCCCAGCCAATACAGGGTGCCGTGTTGCGTGCCGCCGGTTCCACGATCAGGTTCTCCGGCGGCAACTCCGGGAGCTGACGGCGGGTTTCGTCCACATAAGGAGGGCTCACCACGGCGAAGACGTCCTGCGGCGACAGCAACGGACGCAGCCGGTCCACCGTCCCCTGCAACAGCGTCCGGTCGCCCGTCAAATGCAGGAACTGTTTGGGTCGGGTCTCCAGGCTGAGAGGCCAGAAACGGGTTCCCCGGCCGCCGGCCATGAGCAGAGCTTTCATCGACCTTCCCCAAAACTCCTCCGCACCGCCGTCTCGATCTCTCCCATACGCATCTGTCGAATATTCAGCACGTAACGCCGGGCGTAGTCGATCGGCTCCTCGGCCAGTATAGCGGTCATGGTCTCCCGCAGATAGTTGTCGCGGACATGCTGCAGGTGTGTGAACCGGGTGATGGTGCGAACCAGGGCAGACAGGAACTCGGGTTGGGGAACATTGGCTTCCGCCAGTCCCCGGATCGCCTCCAGAGCCAGCCGGCGAGCCGCTTCCTGGCGCCCCGGAGTGGACGCCACGACCAGATGCAGCAGCCCGGCTCCCACGAAGGATTCCCGCGCCAGCCAGGCGCCGCCCCCCAAACCGCTTTCAGCCAGGTGGCGGTTCAGCCGGCCCGCCGGTCCGTTGAGCAGTGCCCGGGCGACGTCGAGAATCTCCACCTCGTCGGCGCTCACCCGCGGCCCCGCCCAGGTGTTGACTCCCAGTCCTTCCGGAGATTCCGCGGCACCGGGCTGGCCGGCGGTCTGGGGGCGGCCGGCCACCGCCTTGCCGGTACGGAAGCTGCGGTCACTCAGCAAAGGAATCTGATCCTGCAGAAACGAAGTCCCGCTGACGTCGCCCACCACCAGCACGTGCGGGTAAACCTCCTGGACGAAGCTCTCTCGCCAGTTTTCGAGGGCTTCCAGCGAGAAGGACGGCTGTCTTCCGCAACCCGAGGCATCGACGCCGTAGGGATGATTCCCAAAAACGGCCCCGGCTGTGCGACGGAGCAGGTTTGCAGGCGGTGAACACCGATTGTCGTCCAGCACGACGTCGGCCTCCAGCTCGAGCAGCGCCTCTTTCAGCTCCGCTTCACCGGGCCTTGGCCCTGCCTTCAGCCACTCCATCACCTGCCGGAAGACCGTTGCCATTTCCGTGGAAGGCAGCAGCAGGTGGAAACCAAAATAGTCCGCTCCCACCTCGGGCCGGATTTGCGCGCCGGCAGCCTCCAGATCGAGCCATCTCCGTCCGCCCTCGACCCGGGCGAGGTGGCGGACCAGCGCCCGGATCAGAAGCTCGGTCAAGCCCGCACGGTCTGCAGATTCTGCGGGACGGCCACCCGGATAAAAGAGGGCGAGGTCCGCCAGCGGCACCGTGTGCAGCTCTCTCACGAAAACCTCCGGACCTCTGAGCACCGAGCTTCGCCGCAGCTCGATATCGGCGAAGCTGGTCTCCCAACGTGGCGGCCGGTAGGCCTGGACTTCCCCTCGCAAGGACTCCAGCAGCTCCATTTCAGCCGCGGCTTCAGCGGGCGACAGGATGTTCACCGTCTCCAGAAAAGACTCGGGGGTAAACTCCCGCGGCCCGGCAGAGTCGGGGAGCAGCTCGATCACGGTCAACCGGTCCAGTCGCAGATACCGGGAGATCACCTGGCGCAGATCGGCCTCGCTGAGGGCCGCCACCTCCGAGGGAAAGCGGTCCCGCCTGCCGTAACCACCCAGCAGTTCCCAGCGGACCAGCTCCGCCGCCCGTCCCACCTGGGTTTCGAGGCGGCGCAGGTGGCCGGTCACCAGCCAGGCCTGGGCCCGTTTCATCAGCAGTCCCGGGATCGGCCCGGTGCGCAACGCTTCCAGCGCTCCCAGAATCCGCATCTCGGCCCGCTCCAGCAATTGCGGGTCGGGGCGCAGCACAAACAGCAGAAGGTCCTGTCCTGCTATGGAAGCATAGCCGCTGCGGATCGCAAATGGGCTGCCCGTTTCCCCATCCCGGGGCAGCTTCAGATAGGCGGACTCTCCTTCCGCCAGCAGGCAGCGCACCAGCTCCAGCGCCAGGCGGTCCGGGTGCCCGGAAGGAGGAATGAGGAATCCCAGGATCACCAGGGGCGCGGCGGGCTCACCCCGGAACAGCACATAGTGAAAGCCGGAGGACGGCCGGGATTCAGCGGTGGATTGGAGGGGAGTCTCCGGGCCCTTCCGGGTCTCGGCGGCGGCCGCCGGGGCTCGAGCCGCCGGGGCACCTGGGGGGATGCCCTCCCGGGTACGGCCGAGCGACGACGCGTTCCCTCCGGAAGCCGCCTCAGCCAGCTTCCGGAGCACCACCTCGTGACGGATGCTGCCGCAGATCCCCAAGACGCCCGACTCGGGGCGAAACCAGCGCTGGTACGCCGCCGCGGCCGCCTCCTCCAGCGCTCCGGGCGGCACCGCCGGGGGAGCATCCGGTGAGGCCCCGCTGACCCTGAGGAGCATTTCAGCCCAGGGGGCGGGAAACCGTCGTTGAAACCTGCTCAGCACGAACTCCGCGGCAGGCTGCAGCAGTCCGACGTCGGCGGTGTCGGGAGCGGTCCAGATTTCCAGATGCGCCTCCACCGCGTGCAGGATCTCTTCAGCCGGCAGGATGGTCCGGATCTCCAGCCTCCCCGGGGCCGGTTCCCATTCGGACCACCCGCCCCGGACCCGCAGCCTCCGGTCGAGACGCCGGGTCAGCGACTCGGCAGCCAGGGCCAGATCGAGTCCGACTCCGGACGGCTCCAGCCGGACCGCCGTAACCAGTGCCGCCAGCGGTATCGTCGGGTGTTCCTCGATGATCACCGGCAGCCGGGTCGGCAGGACGGCCCGGGTCAGAAAGCCTTCCGTCTGGTGCTCGAGGAAGACCCGATAGTAGTCCGGGTACTGGGCCGGCAGGCGCGCTGCACGCTGGGACAGGGCTGCGGCGGGCAGCGGCAGCAGAAGCAGCACCCAACTGATCCATCCCGGCCGATGTCTTCGCATGGGGCCGTCTGGATTGTCCCATATTCCGGCTGGTCGGGGCCTGGACCGGCGGCGGCTCCCCGTTCCATCGGGAGCGGCGCTGCGCGGTCACCGCCTGGAACGCGGATGGGTTACCAGCCCCGGACGGGAAACCACCGGTCCACCACTCTCTCCCCCCGGATCACGTGGTAGGAGGGAAACAGGGCCGCCGCCAGACAGGAGTGGTTGGGGACAATCTGCAGGCGGGTCCCCACGCGCACCCGGCTGAAATCGATAGCGCCGGTGCTGCCGATCAAACCGTGCTCCTGGGACATGGCTGCCACAAACCAGTCGGGATGGCCGACGATCCGGCCGAACCGCGGCGGAGTCCCGCCGCAGCCCGGATCCTTGGACAATGCCAGCGCCCCGGCGTCCACCACCAGCCGGTTCTGCGACGGATACACCCCGATCACCGAGGTCAGCACGGTTGCCGCCACCTGATCGGGCCGGCAGTTACCCAGATCGACCTGCATCTGGTCGAAGAAGACGTAGTTGCCGGGCCGCATCTCCGTCGCCCCCGGAAGGGTTTCCGGAGCATGGATAAGGGTAGGCGTCGAGCCGACGCTCACCTCGTCGCAAGGGACGAATTCCCGGATGCGGCCGGCGAAATCCGCCAGACACTGAGCTTCCCATAAGGCGATCCGGCGCTTCTCCTGGGGATCCTTGAGCTGATAGCTCTGTCCGGCATGAGTCAGGACTCCCCGCAGACGGACTGCGGGGGAGCGGGCAACCCCGAGTGCGGCCTCCAGCGCCCCCGGCTCCTGCGGATCGATCCCCACCCGACGGTTTCCGCAGTCGATCTTCAGGAAAACGTCGAATGGACGGCCGTAACGGGTGGCGCAGCGCTCAAGTTCAGTCACCAGACCGGAGTGGTCCACCACCAGATTGAGCTGTTCGATTCTGGAAGCGAGCTGGAAGAGATCAGGGAGCTTGGCCGGATCCGGCGGAACAGCGTAGGTGATGTCTTCAAATCCGGCCTCCGCGTAGAATTCCGCCTCGGCCAGGGTGGAAACGGTGATCGGCCCTGGCGTTCCGCCGGTCTGCAACCGCGCTCCCTCCAGCGTCTTGTGGGTCTTGACATGGGGCCGCAGACGAATTCCCAGCCGCCGGGCGGTTTCCAGGGCCAGGCGGCAGTTGGCAGCAAAGCGGTCATAGTCAACGAGGAAGGCAGGGGTTCGCAGGTCGTGAATCGTCATGAAGATGGTTCCTCCTTGACCTGCAGGCGGCAGGCCGCCGACAGGTTGAGAGCGGCCGACTCCCGGAGCCGAGCCCGACAGACCGGTCAGGGGTTCATGGGCGCGGACTTCAGAGGAACGTCCCAGTGAGCTTCCAGCAGTTCGAACCGGCGCTGCTCTTCCCGGCGGAAGCGTTCCTGGTCGGGGTACAGCCGCTGCTTGATCTCCTCTTCTCCGGAGGGGTCAGCCAGTGCAGCCCAGTTCCGGAAGGTCAGCAACACCAAGAAAGTCCAGTCGGCTCTGCCGTCGCCGTGGAAGGTCGGCTCGAACGTCCTGATTTCCAGGATCCGCCCGGACTTCACCTGTTCCGCCAACACCGGGTAGTGATTCCGGCGGAACAGGTCCAGGAACTCCTGCTGGAATCCCCACCGGACGGTGTAGAAGTAGGCGACGGTTACGGGTTCGGCGGCCGGCTCGAGCGGCGGAGCCGCGGATGTACCGGCCATGGCGGCAAGGATGAAGGCTGCTTCAAGCATGTCTGGTCCCTCCCGGGTTGGCGACTAGGGACGGCCCTTGCGCCCGCTGGGCACCGAGCGGCGGGGCGGATTGGGCTGGCGTCGCAGGGAGTCCGCCGGCCCGCGTTTCGGGGGCTGGCTTGCGGGGGGCCGGGTCCTGGGGCCGGAGGGGGGATGCTTTCGGCTGCTGTCTCGGGTTCGAGCCATGGAGGGTCTCCTCGTGGGGAATTGAGCCACACGCTGTTCGCCAGTGCAACTGGCGGTTTGCTGAGTTGCAGGCTGGCGGGCGACAAGCTTGCGACCCGTTTGACCCGAACTCCGGGGAACCCCGGAACACCCTCCGGCATGCTACGATCGGCCCGTGGAAGGGTACGTCCTGGCGGGGGGTCGGAGCCGGCGGATGGGTACCTGCAAGGCCCAGCTTCCGTTCCGGGGGCGTTCCTTGGTCCTGCACGCCGTCGGAATCCTGGAGAGGGCGGGCTTGGTCCCGTTTGTCGTAACCGCCCCCGGCCAATGCCTGGACGTGGGGTCCGCCGGAAAACTCCACGACTTGCGGCCCGACGGAGGTCCCCTCGCCGGACTTCATGCCGCTCTGGCCGCCACCCGGGAAACGGCGATCTGCATCCTGGCCTGCGACCTTCCGCTGGTGGACCCGGCAGTCGTCCGTCACCTGGTTCTGCTGGCAGGGACTTACGATGTGGCCGTTCCCGAAGATGGCGGTGGGAACCTTCATCCCCTTTGTGGACTGTATTCCCGCCGATGTCTGCCCTGGGTTGAACGACTGCTGGAAACGGGCGGCGGCCCACGCCACCTGCTTCAGCTTCCGCAACTGCGGGTCCGGCGGCTGGCGGCCGCAGAACTGGGGTGGCCCGATCACTGGTTTTTCAACCTCAACACTCCCGAGGACTTCGAGCGCCTGCGGCGGATGGAGTCCGACTCCTGCGGTTGACAACACCTTTCACTTCCCCCGGCCGGGGGGTCCACTTCGCTGGTTAGTTGCGCTAATATGAGAATTAATCATGGGACGGATCCTCTTCCCCCTGTTCGTCCTGACGGTCACCCTCCCCCAAGGGCTCGTCCAGGCTCAGCAGGCGGAACCCCCGCGATTCAAGGTGGAGGTCCCGACGGTTCTGGTCCGGGTGACGGTGACCGACCCCCTCAACCGGTACGTGGTTGGACTGGAGAGCACTCATTTTCGAGTGTTCGAGGACAAGGTTGAGCAGACGATTTCCCACTTCAGCAATGACAAGTCGCCGCTCAGTGTGGGGATCATCCTGGATACCAGCGGCTCCATGGGCGACAACATTCTGAGCGCCCGCACCTCGGTGGCCCGCTTCCTGGAGCAGGGCGATCCCGCCGACGAGTACTTCCTGGTGGGCTTCAACGAGCGTCCCCGGCTCATCCAGGACTTCACTTCCAGCAGCGAAACGATCCGCACTGAATCGTCCTTCGCCAATCCCCAGGGGCGGACCGCACTATACGATGCCATCTACCTGGGCCTCGAGAAGATGAAGGAGGCCCGCAATGACAAAAAGGCCCTGATCGTCATCACCGACGGGGAGGACAATACGAGCCGGTACACTTTCAAGGAGTTGAAAGAGTTCGTCAAGGAGTCTGACACCCAGATCTATGTCATCGGCGAGAAGGGTGACCTGGGATACGGCCGGGGGATCATCAACGAGATCGTCCGCCTGACCGGCGGCCGGGCCTTTTTCCCGCACAATTTCAAGCAGCTCGACTATTTCGTGGATCTGATCCATACCGAACTGCGCAACCAGTACGTGCTCGGGTACATCCCTTCGGACCGCAACTTCAACGGAGAATGGCGCAAACTCAGTGTCCGGCTGGAACCCCCAGAGGGGTTGCCGAAACTCAACATTCGAGCCCGGGAAGGCTACTTCGCTCCGAGAAGGTAGACGTGCCGGCTGGAGCTGACCGGACACAAGCCCCTCCTGGCCGATTTCGGCTGATGGCTGCAGCCCTCCTGCTGGCTGCCGGTTTCCTTGCCGCCCAGGATCCGGCCTCCCAGGAGGAGGGTACTCCGCGGTACAAGGCCGAAGTGGACCAGGTGGTGGTCTACGTGGCAGTCTATGACGACAAGGGCCGTCTGGTGGCGGGGCTGACGTCGGAAGACTTTACGGTGCTGGAGGACAAGGTTCCCCAGAATCTGACCGGATTCGCCCGTACCGAGATTCCCTCCACCATCGGACTGGTCATCGACTCATCGGGTTCGATGCGGGACAAGATGACTCGCGTCGAGCAGGCCGTGGACCTCTTCCTGCAGCAAAACAACCCCCAGAACGAACTGTTCTTCGTCCGCTTCGACGACGAGGTCGAGCTCGAGGAGGACTTTACCCGGGACCCGGAAGACATCCGGGACGCCCTTTCCAACGTGGTGGCACGGGGCGGCACCGCTCTCTGGGACGCCATCTACCTCGCCGTCGACAAGGCCCAGGAGGGCTCCGAACCGCGCAAGGTGCTGGTGGTCTTTACCGACGGCGAGGACAAGGACTCGTACTACAAGCACGAGGAACTGCTGGAGAAGGTGCGGGAGGCCGACGCGCAGGTGTTCATCGTCGCCTTCCTGGACGAGGAGCTGAGCGACCGGAAGGGCTTTTTCGGGATATTCAAGTCACAGCGGCAGAAGGTTCAGGAACAGATCGTTGCCGCCGCCGAGGTCACCGGAGGTCAGGCGTTCTTCCCCGAAAAGGTGGAGGATCTTGCCGAGGCCTTCGCGGCTATTGCCAAAGACCTGAAAAACCAGTATCGACTGGCCTACATTTCCTCCAATCCGGCCCGGGACGGCAAGTGGCGCGATATCGATGTTCGGGTGGCCAAGGCCCGGGAACTGGGGCTGAAGGTACGGGCCAAAAAGGGCTATTACGGGCCTCACTGAACCGCCCCGCCGCCCCCTCTCTCCCCCGGCAGGCGGTTGACTTGACGAAGCTGCGAGCCCTATTCTGGGCGCCATGAACCGCGCAAGCAAAGCCTGGTATAACGGTGCGCTCATCGAGTGGGACGATGCCAAGGTCCACGTCATGGCCCACGTGTTTCACTACGGGACCTCGGTGTTCGAGGGGATCCGCTGCTACCAGACCACCCGTGGCTCTGAGGTGTTCCGGCTCCATGAGCACATCCTCAGGCTCTATCACTCCGCCCGTATCTACCGGATGGAGATCCCCTTCCCCATCGAACAGTTTGAGGCGGCCGTCCTGGAGACCATCCGGGCCAACAATCTCCAGCACTGCTATATCCGTCCGCTGGTTTTCCGGGGGGTGGGTCCCATCGGGGTCAATCCGCTCAAGAACCCGGTGGAGAGCTACATTCTCACCTGGGAGTGGGGCAAGTACCTGGGCGACGAAGCCATCGAGAAGGGGGTTGACGTATGCATTTCGAGCTGGCATCGGGCCGCCCCCAATACCTTCCCCACCATGGCCAAAGCGGGTGGCAACTATCTGAACAGTGCCCTGGTGAAGATGGAGGCCGTGGTCAACGGGTTTGCCGAAGGCATCGCCCTCGACTCCAACGGCTTTGTCAGCGAGGGCAGCGGAGAAAACATTTTCCTCCTGAGCCGGGGCAAGCTGTGGACGCCCCAGATCAGCAACGCCATCCTGCCGGGAATCACGCGGGACAGCGTCATCCGGCTGGCCACAGAACTGGGCTATGAGGTGGTCGAACAGCCCATCCCGCGGGAGATGCTGTACCTGGCGGACGAGCTGTTCATGACCGGTACGGCGGCGGAGATCACGCCGGTGCGTTCGGTGGACCGGATTCCCATCGGCACGGGTGTCCGCGGTCCGGTAACCGCCCGCCTGCAGCAGGCCTTCTTTGATTACGTCCAGGGCCGGTCCGAGGACCGCTTCGGATGGATGGTCCCGGTGTACGCGGAAAACACTGTCGGCCGGGGGGTTTGAGGAAGGGCCGGCGGGGCTGGGCCCTGCGGGAAAGAGGATCATGCTCGATCTGGGCAAGCTGCTGAAACAGGCGGTGGCGGCCGGTGCCTCCGACATCCATCTGAAAGTGGGCAACTACCCCCACCTGCGGGTGGAGGGCCAATTGACCCCCCTGACCGAGTACGAGCGCGTCAAACGGGAGGACACGCTGCAGCTCGTCAAGGAGCTGCTCAACGCCCGGCAGCGTGAAGTGCTGTCGCAGCGCTCCGAGGCGGATCTTTCCTTCGGGGTGGAAGGGCTGGGACGTTTTCGGCTGGCGGTTTTCCAGCAGCGGGGGACGCTGGCCATGGCCCTGCGACTGATCCCCAGTGTCATCCCGTCCATCACCGAGCTGAACCTGCCGCAGGTGCTTTACACCATTGCCGACTCGCCGCGGGGACTGGTCCTGGTCACCGGAGTGACGGGAAGCGGCAAATCCACCACCCTGGCGGCCATGATCCGGCACATCAACGAGACACGGGCCTGCAACATCATCACCATCGAGGACCCGGTGGAGTACGTGATCGAGGACGGTAAGTCCATCATCAGCCAGCGGGAAACCGCCACCGACACCCGGGACTTCGCCTCCGCCCTGCGCGCGGCCATGCGGCAGGACCCGGACGTCATCATGGTCGGGGAAATGCGCGACCAGGAGACGGTGCTGATTGCCCTGCAGGCGGCGCAAACCGGCCACCTGGTCCTGAGCACCCTCCACACTACCGACGCCGTCACCAGCGTGGACCGTATGGTTAACCTGTTTCCACTGGCCCAGCAGCAGGATGTGCGTCTCCAGTTGGCGGCCGCCCTCAACTCCATCATCTCCATGCGACTGATCAGGAGTTCGATATCCGGCAAACGGCTGCCGGCGGTTGAAATACTTCGCAACACCGAGACGGTGGCGGCGCTCATCGCCCAGCAGGAGCGGACCAAGGAAGTGCGGCAAGTGATGGAGATCAGCCGCAGCCAGTACGGGATGCAAACTTTCGATCAGTCCATTCTGGACCTTTACTCGAAGGGTTTGCTGTCCAAGGAAGATGCGCTGCAAAACGCCACCTCGCCGGAGGACATGCGCCTGCGCATGCAAGGTATCGTCGCTTCCTCGGAACTGGTGTGAGTCCCGACCTGTATGACTATGCCGTGCGGTTGCTGGGCCGTCGTGCCCACAGCCGCCAGGAACTGCGTCGCAAGCTTGCCCGCCGAGGTTCCTCCGTCGAGGTGGCGCGGGTCATCCGGCGTCTGGAAAGGCAGGGCTATCTGGACGACCGCCAATTCGCCGCCCTCAGGGCTGCTTCGCTGAGACGCCTGCGCTGGTGGGGGAACCGTCGCATCGCCCTCGACTTAAGGCGGCTGGGGGTGGATGCTAGAATAATCCGGTTTGCGCTGCAGCGCCTGGAAGAGGAGCACCCGGAAGCGGACGCCCTGGACCGGGTGGTGGAGAATCGCCTGGCGGGTAAAACTCCTTCCACCACCCAGGAGCTGAAGAGCCTGTATGACCACTGCCTCCGCCTCGGGTTCCGGCCGGAGGCGGTACGCTCGAAGCTGTCAGGGCTGTTCCGGGAGATCTGCCGGGAGTGACAACCCCGCCGCGAACGGAAGATTGACTTATGCCGACTGCCGATGAGATCCGGGAAACTTTCCTGCGCTTTTTCGAGGAACGCGGCCATAAGCGCGTCAAGAGCAGTTCGCTGATCCCCAAGAACGACGCCACCCTGCTGTTTACCAATGCCGGCATGAACCAGTTCAAGGACGTGTTCCTGGGGCGCGACCAGCGCGAATACCGCCGCGCGGCCAGCAGCCAGAAATGCATGCGGGTCAGCGGAAAACACAACGACCTGGAAACCGTGGGCCGGACCCCCCGCCATCACACCTTCTTCGAGATGCTGGGGAACTTCTCCTTCGGCGATTACTTCAAGTCCGAGGCCATTGCCTGGGCCTGGGAACTGTGTACCAAGGTTTACGGGATCGATCCCCGCTATCTGGTGGTCACCGTGTTCGAGGAGGATGACGAAGCTTACGCCATCTGGCGGGACCAGGTGGGCGTACCCGGCGACCGGATCTTCCGCTGCGGGGAAAAGGACAATTTCTGGGCGATGGGTGATACCGGCCCCTGCGGCCCCTGCTCGGAGATCCACTACGACATGGGAGAACGGGTCGGCGACACCACCAGCCCGTTCGGTTCCGAAGGCAACCGCTGGGTGGAGATCTGGAATCTCGTGTTCATGCAGTACAACCGGGATGCCTCGGGGCGCCTGACTCCCCTGCCCTCGCCTTCCATCGACACCGGGATGGGGTTGGAGCGGATTGCCTGTGTCCTGCAAGGAGTGGCCGGCAATTACGAAACCGATCTCTTCCGCCCCATTATCGAAGAGGCTTCGCGGCTGACCGGCGTGGAATACGGCCGGCAGGAATCGACCGACATCAGCCTCAGGATCCTGGCGGACCATTCCCGCGCGGCCATGTTTCTGGTGGACGACGGGGTGGTGCCCGGCAACGAGGGCCGCGGTTATGTGCTCCGCAAGATCCTGCGCCGGGCCATCCGTCACGGTCGGATGCTGGGACGGGAAGAGCCGTTCCTGTTCACGTTGACCGCGCTGGTGGCGGAACTGATGGGCGGTGCCTATCCGGAGTTGTTGAAGAGCCGCGAGTACGCCGCCCAGATCGTGCGCAATGAGGAAGAGAAGTTCAGCGCGACTCTCAGCGTCGGGCTTTCCCTGCTGGAAGACCTCTTCAGGCAGGCGGGAACCACGGCCGATCGGGTCGTCCCGGGATCGGAGCTGTTCCGCCTTTACGACACTTACGGCTTTCCCTTCGATCTGGCCCGGGAAATCGCGGAGGAACAGGGATTCTCGGTGGACGAGCGGGGCTTTCAGGTGGAGCTGGAGAAGCAGCGCGTCCGGGCCCGGGCAAGCTGGAAGGGCAGCGAAGCCCAGGTCCGTGACATTTACCGGCGGCTGGCGGAGCGGGGCTTCCGCACCGAGTTTACCGGCTACACCCAGATCACGGAGGTGGAAGGCCGGATCCTGGCCCTGGTCCGGGGGGAGGAAGAGGCGGAACAGCTACTGGAGGGCGAAGAAGGCGAGGTGGTGCTGGACCGGACGCCGTTCTACGCCGAAGCGGGCGGTCAGATCGGAGATCGAGGCGTCATGGAGAGCGACCTGGGGCGGGCGGAGGTTCTGGACACCTTTGCTCCGGTGGGCGGGCTCCGGCTGCACCGCGTTCGTCTGCTGCACGGCGAGCTGCGGGTGGGCGACAAGGTGGTGTCGTCGGTGGCGACCGACCGGCGTCTCAACACGGTCCGCAATCACACCGCCACCCATCTGTTGCACGCCGCCCTGCGGGAAGTTCTGGGAGAACATGTCAAGCAGGCGGGATCGCTGGTGGCCCCGGAGCGCCTGCGCTTCGATTTCACCCACTACCGCGCCCTGACGGACTGGGAAATCCGCCAGATCGAGGACCGGGTCAATCAGAAAATCCGGGAGAACCTCCCCGTCTGCACCGAGATCAAGGACCTGGATGAGGCGGTCAGTGCGGGAGCCATGGCCCTGTTCGGGGAAAAGTACGACCAGCAGGTTCGCGTAGTGTCCGTTCCCGGCTTCAGCATGGAGCTGTGCGGTGGGACCCACGCCGAGCGTACCGGCGATCTTTCGCTGTTCAAGATCGTCTCCGAAAGCAGCATCTCCGCCGGCGTACGTCGCATCGAGGCGATCACGGGAGAGGCCGCCTGGCGGAGGTTTCTGGAGGACGAGGCGGCACTGCGCGCCCTGGAAGAAACCTTGCATTCCCGCCGCGACCAGCTCGGGGAATCCGTGCAACGGGTGCTGGCGGAGCTGCGGGAGGCCCAAAAGCAGATCGAAAGGCTGCAGTTGCAGCTTGCACAAAGGGACAGTGCGGATGCCGCCCAGAACGCCCGCGAAATCGCGGGGGTTCGGGTGGTGGCACGCCGCATTGACAACGTGGATCGAGGCACCCTGCGTCGGCTCGCCGACCAGATCCGCGGCAAATTGCGATCGGGGGTGGTGGTCTTGGGCACGCCTGAGAACGGCAAGGTCAGCCTGGTGGTGATGGTGACCCCCGACCTCTCAGACCGCTTGCGGGCCGATGAACTCATCCGTCCGATCGCCCGGATCGTGGGCGGGGGAGGAGGCGGCCGGGCGGACATGGCGGAAGCCGGCGGCAAGGAACCCGCCAAGCTGCCGGAAGCGTTGGAGCAGGTCTACGCCGAGGTGGAGCGGGGATTGGCGGCGCGTCCCGCCGACGGCGGGAATGTGGGGAGATAAGCCTGTCTTCCTGAGGGGTTGTGCTTGCAGTCACTCGACTTTTCGGACCAGCGCGGCATCATCAGCGTCAAGTTGCGTCTGACAGGGGTTGTGCTGCTGGTGCTGGCCTTCGCAGTGCCCGGAAGGGCGCTGGCAGGCAACGGTTTCTACAGCTATGTCGACGAAAACGGCGTCAAGGTGCTGACCAACGTCGGGTCGGAACGGGGGAGTCTGGAACCGGACCCCGCCCCCGATCCATCTGCAGGCGCCAACTTCATCCCTCTGATCCAGGCCTATTCCCGGCAATATGGGATCGACGAGGACTTGGTCACCGCCATTATCCAGGTGGAGAGCGCCTTCAACCCGAGGGCGGTGTCCTCGAAGAACTGCAAGGGGCTGATGCAGCTTCATCCCGACACGGCCCGCCGTTTCGGGGTTTCCGACATCTTCGATCCCGCCCAGAACATCGAAGGGGGTGTGAAGTACCTCAGCCACCTCATCGAAACCTTCGGCCGTGATCTGGATCATGTGCTGGCCGCCTACAACGCCGGCGAGAACACGGTTCGGCGCTACTCCGGCATCCCTCCCTACCCGGAAACTTTGGACTACGTCGCAAAGGTACGATCCCTGTATGGGCGGGATCTGGAAAGGCCTGACCCACCCCGGCGTCCGCAGCGCATACTTCGGCTGGTGGAGGAAGACGGGACGGTTCTGCTGACCAACGTCGCAACCGAAACCCGCTGACCCGCATCCACTGCAAAGCAGCCTGCTTTGACAGAGCAATCCTCTATACTCCGTGGGGATGGACAGGCCCCCTTGCCTGCACAGCCGGCTGCCATGACCATGAGGATGCGCTGGGCGGTATTGCTGGGAACGTTTGTTTTGGCTGGATCAGTCGGGGTGCTGGGGGCCCGGGACCGGGCTGCGGCCCGGGAGGCGTTCCGTCAGGCCACGAGTTACTACTCCTGGCTCCAGCAACAACCCGAGAGCCAACGGACCAAGGCGCGCTATCTCCAGGGTATCACCCTGTTCCGCAAAGTGATCGACGCCGATCCCACCTACGGAGCCGCCGACGACGCGATTTACCATATCGCCCTGCTTTACGATCAGTTGGCGGCACGCTTCGGCACCGAGCTGCACCGCAAGCGTGCGGTCTATTACTACGAGTTCGTGGCCCGGGAGTATCCTGCCACCCGCCACCGGGTTCCGGCTCTCCGGCGCGCGGCGGAGCTAAAGACGCCCACGGCCCCTGCCCGGGTGCAGCCTTCCGGGCCGCCTTCCAGCGAGCGGGTGGCGGACCGGTCGCCGCCGCCTGCTGCGGCAGTGCCGGCCGACGGGCTGGCAACTCTGTCCGAGGTCCGTTACTGGTCCAACGAGGACTACACCCGGGTGGTCCTCCAGCTTGACCGCGAAGTGCGCTTTCACAAAGAAGTCCTCAGCAACCCCGACCGGATTTACTTTGACCTTGAGGGGACGCGGGTCGACCCCGCAATGGCGGATCACGTTTACGAGGTCAATGGTCTGTTCATCAAGCAGATCCGCCTCGCCGAGAATCGGCCCAACGTGACCCGGGTGGTGCTGGACTTCGACACCATCAGTCAGCACACGGTTTTCGCTCTTTACGACCCGTTCCGGATCGTCATCGATACTCGGGGAGCGCTCCGCCGTGAGGTGGCGGCCGCGCCCCCCACCGAGTCCGCACCGGCTGCGGCGGCGGATCCTGTCGACCCCGAGCCGCCGGTTGGGCCCGAGCCCGGTGATGTGGTGGCCGCTTCTCCCACCATCCAGGGAAGCTGGACGCTCACCAGGACCCTCGGTCTGAAAGTGGGCAGAGTGGTGATCGACCCCGGGCACGGAGGGAGGGACACCGGCACCATCGGTCGCGGCGGACTCAAGGAAAAGGATCTGGTGCTGGCGGTCTCCCTGAGACTGCGCGAGATGCTGCAGGAACGGCTCGGGGTGGAGGTGATCCTGACCCGCGAAGACGACCGCTTCATCCCGCTCGAGGAACGGACGGCTATTGCCAACCAGAAGGGCGCCGACCTGTTCATCTCCGTCCACGCCAATGCCAGCCGGAATCGCAAGGCTTTCGGCATCGAGACCTACGTCCTTGACTTCGCAACCTCCGAAGCGGAGATCGAGGTGGCCAGCCGGGAAAACGCAGGATCTCAGAAAAACATCCGGGAGCTCGAGGATCTGCTCCGCAAGATCGCCCGCGTCGATTTCAATCGGGAGTCCCGAGACCTCGCCCACACGGTGCAGAAGGAGCTGGTCGCCGGTCTGTCCACCGACGGCCGCGATCAGCGGGACCGGGGAATCAAGCAGGCCCCGTTCATTGTGCTGATCGGCTCCAACATGCCCAGCATCCTCACCGAGATCGGCTTTATCAGCAACCCCGCAGATGAGAAACTATTGAAGACGGCGGCAGGGCAGGAACGGGTCGCTGAGGCCCTGTACCGGGGCATCGAAGCTTACTTCCGCTCCCTGGGCACGGGGCCGAACCTGCGGCAGGCCGCATCGTCCGGAAGATAGGTACTGGCGTGCAGACAGGACAGCGCCTGGCTTCAGTCTGGGTGTTCGTGTTGCTTGGAGGATTTGTCCAAGCCGAGCCGTCGGTGGCGGAATACCTCGAGGCTCTCCCCGACCAGTCTTTCAGACTGACCCGTGAAGCAGCCACCACCGCGGAAGCCGCCGAAGAGGGACCGTTTGACGCCACGATCCTCCAGGAGGCCCAGCTGATCTCCCGCTCCACGTGGTCCTCCGGGCCGGTAAGGATGGAGGTGTTCGAGACTGTTTCCTCCGCTGGAGCATACAGCCTGTTCCAGTGGCGGACGGTTCAGACCGCCGAACAGCCGGGGAGCAGCATGCCTCTGGCGGTGGGCAACCGATGGCTTTCACGGGAGGGGTTCTTCTGGCGGGGTCCCTACTTTTTCCAGCTGTCGGGAAACCGGCAGGCTCTGTCCGCCGAGCTTTTCCAGGATCTGGTGAAGCGTTTGGTCAATGCCATCGAAATCGACAACCTGCTGCCGGTTACGGTAAGCCACCTGCCCGAAAACATTGCGGTTCCCCAGTCCCTGCGTTTCTACCTGGGCAGCGGTACCCTTTCCGGGAACACCCAGTTCCCCAAGGCCTTGTTGCCGGAAATCAACCGTGCCAAGGAGATCGAGGTCGCATATGTTCGGGTGGGGGAGGAGGGTGACGGGCTGTTCCTGATCGGCTATCCCACGGTGGCGCTGGCCCAGGAGAGCTTCATCCGGCTCCAGCAGCGAATGGAGGACGTCTTTTCACCCCAGGGTTACTACATGAAGCGGACGGGAGTGCTGGTTTGCCTGTATTCCGGCCCGGAGCCGCGGGCCGCCGCCGTGCTCTCCGGCATCGCCTACAAGCCGACCATTCAGTGGCTCCGCGACCGCCGCAGCACCCCCCGGGAAACCCTGACCTTTTTCGGACTGGTGACGCAGGCGATCCTCGGCACGGGAGCCTTCATCATCCTGCTGCTTGGTGCCGGAGTGGCGGTGGGACTGGTCCGCTATGAGGTCATCCGGCGCTTCCCGGGCATTTACCGCGGCAAGGAAACGATCCATCTTCGTCTGGACTGAGGTGGTGAGGAGGGCCGGCCGAATGCCAAGCGAAGGTCTCACCGCCTGGGCGCAGGGCCGACAGATCGCTTGGAACATCCTGCAACAGGCGCTGGCGGCGGTGGATCCGGAGCCGGCGGTGCGCGAATACCTTCTCGGTTGCGGAGAGAACTGGGCCGCCTACCGGCGGGTAGTGGTGGCCGGTATCGGCAAGGCGGCGGTTCCCATGGCGCAGGCCGTCGAACAGGTATTGGGAGACCGGCTCCATTCCGGTCTGGTGATCGTCAAGTACGGCCATGGCGGACGCCTCGCCCGAACCCAGGTCCGGGAGGCGGGCCATCCCCAGCCCGATGCCGCCGGGGTGGCGGCGACCCTGGAGCTGACGCGGTTCCTGGCTGAGAACCTCGCTGCCGACGACCTCCTCATCTTCCTCATCTCCGGCGGCGGCTCCGCCCTGTCCCCCAGTCCGGTGGAACCGCTGACGCTGGCCGACAAACAGCAGGTCACGCGAGCCCTGATCGCCGGGGGGGCCGACATCCGGGAGATCAACGCCGTCCGAAAGCATCTGTCACGCGTCAAGGGTGGACGTCTGCTGGATTTCGTCAACGGAGCCAAGGTGCTCTCCCTGGTGTTGTCCGACGTGGTCGGCGACGACCTTTCCGGGATCGCCTCGGGCCCTACCTGCCCCGATCCCACCACCTTCGGCGATTGCCTCGAGATCATTGCGCGCCACGGGCTGGAGGACCGCTTTCCACGGACGGCTCTCGCGTACCTGGGCAGTGGGGCGGCCGGTGGAGCAGGAGCCCCGCCGGAAACACCGAAACCGGGCGACCCGCGCTTCCAGCGGGTGCGCCATGTCCTGGTCGCCAACAACTTCCGGGCGCTGGAGGCTGCCTCCCAAGCCGCTCGCCGAGCGGGTTTCCGGCCGCTGATCCTCACTTCATCGCTGGACGGGGACACCACCGAGGCCGCCCGATTCCATGTGGCGGTGCTGCGGGAGATGCTGCAGCACGGGCACCCCGTGCAGCCCCCGGCCTGCATCATTTCCGGAGGAGAAACCACGGTCAGGGTCAAGGGAGACGGCCTGGGCGGACGCAATACGGAGTTTGTCCTCCACTGTGCCGTCGCCATTCAGCATTGGGAGCCCCGTCCGCTGCTCATTGCGTCGGCCGGCACGGACGGCACCGACGGGCCCACCGATGCGGCCGGAGCCTGGGCTGACTGCGCGACAGTGGCCCGCGGGCGCCTGGTGGGAGTGGATGCCTCCGACCATCTCCGCCGAAATGACTCCTACCACTTCTTTCAGCGGCTGGACGACCTGGTGATCACGGGTCCCACCCGGACCAATGTCATGGACCTCCGGCTCATGCTGGTCCCCTGAAATCGGGTGGGAGAGGCCGCCGGCGGGATGCGGATTCAACGCGAAATCTGCAGCAACTGTTCGTTGAGCGAACCGGAGCGGAATCCCTGGAGGTCCAGGGTGACATAGGTGTAGCCGAGACGGCGCAACTCCCGGTTGATGTGATCAAGCAGATGAAGATCCATCACCCGCGGCATTTCCGCCGGGGCGATCTCGAGTCGCGCCAGGGACTCGTGATGGCGGACCCTGAACTCCCGAAATCCCAGGCGGCGCAGGAAGTCCTCAGCCTGCTCCACCTGCAGCAGCTTCTCCCGGGTCACCGCCACCCCGTACGGCAGCCGCGACGCCAGACAGGGCATGGCCGGCAGGTCCGCTGTCGGCAGACCCCAGGCGCGGGAGCGTTCCCGAACATCCTGCTTGGTCATTCCGGCTTCCACCAGGGGGCTCACCACCCTGTTTTCCGCGGCTGCGGTCCGTCCCGGACGGTGATCGCCAAGGTCGTCGGCATTGCTGCCGTCGAAGAGCACATCCATTCCCCACTCTTCCCGCAACTGTTCGAGCCGGCGGAACAGCTCGCTCTTGCAGAAATAGCACCGGTTGCTCGGATTGGCGGCGTAGTTGGGGTCCTCCAGTTCAGCGGTTTCGATCACCCGGTGGTTCAGACCGTAACGTCGGGCAAAATCCCGGGCCAGGTTCTCCTGCATCGCCGATACTGAAGGGGAAAGGGCCGTGACCATCACCGCAGCGTCACCCAGGAGCCGATGGGTGGTGAAGGCAAGGTAGGCGCTGTCGACTCCGCCGCTGTAGGCCACCAGGACGCGCCGGTAACGGCCGACAACCGCCTCCAGCCTGGCTTCCTTCTCTGCGGGGCCCATGAGGCGGATTCTAGCACAGGGTTCCGGCTGGGCCGTCCGGGCACCGCCGGACAACCACGCCGGGAGCGGCACCTGGAATGTTTCACCTGCCCCTGTGCTTTGTGTACTAGAATCGGCGGTATGTCCAAGGCCTTGCCGGTATTCTTCGCGATGATCACCGGACTTGCCTCCACGCCGCTGGTTCAGGAGCGGCCCCAGCAGCAGCCCCGCCAGCTTGAAGAGGAGCGGCCCCAGCCTGCGGGCCAGGCGGCGATCCGGCTGGCGGTCAACCAGGTTCGGGTGGATGTAACCGTGCAGGACCGGAACGGCAACCTCATCACCGGGCTTACCCGTGACAACTTTACGGTGTACGAAGACAAGATCCGGCAGGAGATCACTTACTTCGAACCCGTGGAGGCGCCCATGACGGCGGTACTGGTCACCGAGTACAGCAAGGTTCTGCCGTGGGAGCTGCTGTACGAGGCGCTGATGGCGTCCTACACGTTCGTGGAGCAGATGCGCCAGGGCGACTGGGTGGCGGTGATCGCGTACGATATCCGACCCGAGATCCTGGTGGATTTTACCCAGGATCGCGGCGAGGTATACAACGCCCTGCGACGGCTCAACTATCCGGCCTATCGCGAAAGCAACCTGTATGACACCGTCTACGACACCCTGGACCGCCTGGAGGAGGTTGACCAGAAGACCGCGATCGTCCTGCTGTCCTCCGGCCTGGACACCTTCAGCAAGAAGAATCTCGGCGAAGTGTTGAAACGGGTGAAGCAGTCCGACGCCGTCATCTATGCGGTCAGCCTGGGAGGGAACCTCCGGGCCCGCTATGAGGACCGGATGGACCCCATCGGCCGTATGGACCTCCTGCAGGGCGACAGCGCCCTCAAGTCGTTTGCGAGACTGACCGGGGGTGCCGCCTTCTTCCCCCGCTTCATCACCGAATACCCGGGCATCTTCCAGACCATTGCCGCCCTCCTGCGGACCCAATACTCCCTGGGCTACGTCTCCAGCAACACCAAGAAGGACGGGAAGCCCCGCAAGATCAAGGTGGAAGTGAACGCCGACGTGGATGGAGACGGCAAACCGGACAAGCTGAAGGTCAGCCATCGGGAGGAGTATCTGCCGGAAGGAGCGTAGGCGCGGGAGTCGGGAGTTCGGGAGACAGGGAACAGGAGAGGGAGTCGGTACACGGGATACAGGAAACAGGAGGGAGTCATGCGGGGCGGCCTCCTTCCAATCG
>FWWM01006316.1_pt1 | contig 25025 bp, 22 predicted proteins | sample 2228351 | NCBI WGS metagenome assembly FWWM01 (sample SAMEA103939774, study PRJEB20133) | metagenome
GACCCGAATTGTAATCGATGGCCGCTCCGAGCAGATAGCTGCTGCGAAATTCGTCGTCGATCGAGGCATCGCCCGCGCGCGCGGTGCCATTGATGCGGATGCCCCACTCGCCGTTCCTGCCCAAGCGGCGTCCGACATCGAACCCACCGCCGACATGCTCCGGTCCGGTGATGCCGATCGTCGCCCGGGTGATCGGGTCGGCGGTGGCGCGCTTGGGGATCAGGTTGACGCTGCCGCCGATGCCGGTGCCTCCGGGGGCTGCGCCGTTGAGGAACGCGCTGGCACCGTTGAGGACCTGCACCGATTCATACAATTCCGGCGCGACAAGCTGGCGCGGGGTGATGCCGTACAGTCCGTCAAAGCCGATATCGTCACCCGCCAGCGCGAAGCCCCGGATGACGAACAGTTCGCCCGCGATGCCGAAACCGGTGGTGGTACGGATGGTGGGGTCGTTCTCCAGCACCTGGCCCAGCGTCTGCGGCTGCTGGTTGAGGATCAGCGCGGCATTATAGCTGCGAATGGCGAACGGGATGTCCGCTGCATCCTTGTCGCCGAGCACCCCGGCGCTGCCTTTCAGTTCGACGCCCGACTGGTTCTGGCGCTGGGCGGTGACGATGATGGTTTCCCTGTCCTCTGCCTCCGGCTGCTGCTGCGCCAGGGCGGGGCTGGCCAGGCCGATCGCCCCGAGCGCGGTGGCGGCAAGCAGGGCAGGGCGGAACGAGAAACTCTTCACGGCTTGAATTCCTTGGATTGAGAAGTGCAAAGATCAGGTGCGGCGCGCGCGCATCGCCCAGAAGACGGCGGCGACCGGCGCGCTGAGCGCGGCCCAGGAGGCGGCATCGCGCCAGCCGTCCCCGGTGAGTGCGACGACAAGCCCCGCAAGGCCGATGCCGAAAATGGCGAGCGGCCAGGCGAAGATGGTAAGGAGCGATCGCGAGCGGGTCATTCGGCGGGCTCGGCAATGGGGGCTGGCGACCGGACTTGCGCGGGGCTGCTCGTCCGGCCCCTGGCCAGCCAGAGATATAGGCCCGTGCCCAGCACATGCATGGTGAACAGCGTCAATGCGGCCCAGAGCAGCTTGAGCGGCAGGCCACCATAGTCGCCGAAATGCAGCGGCCGTGACAGCGATAGCGCCTGATAATACCAGGGCATTTGCCGGGCGTCGGTAAAGCGACCGGTCTCCGCGTCAACCAGCGCCGGGGTCAGCAATCGTTCGGTCAGCGGACTATCGCCCTGGAAGAACACGGCATAATGATGGTTGGAGCTGAATGTGCCGCCGGGAAAGGCGATGAATTGCGGATTGTTGTCCGGCAGCCTGGCACGTGCTGCGGCCATCGCGGTGTCGAGCGAGCCATAGCGCGCTGGATCGAGCGGCTCGCGCCCGGCATATTCGCGCGTCATCGCGGCGAGTTCGTTTGCCTTCCACAGTTTCTCGATCGGCACCGCGAAGGCGTTGATCACCCCGGTCAGCCCGACGACCAGCATCCAGGCGAGGCCGACGATACCCAGCAGGTTGTGATAATCGAGCCATTTGGTGCGGGCGCTGCGGCCGCTGCGCAGCGTGCCGAAGTCGAGCTTTCGCATGAACGGCGCATAAAGGACCACGCCCGACACCAGGGCCGCGACGAAGGAGATGCCCATTACGCCCAGAAACAGCATGCCGGGCAGGCCCAGGAACATGTCGGTATGCAGCTTGAGCAGGAAGTGCATCACGCCGCCGTCGTTTTCCGCCACCTTGCCGATCAGCTTGCCCGTCGAGCGGTCGAACGACTGGATCGTCATTTCCGCTGCTGGAGAATCGGGGCGCGGCCCGGTGGTGATCGTCATTGACGGCTGATCGTTGTCGAATGCCATGTAGAGCGGCACTTCGCCCGGCCGATTGGCGAGCGCCCGCGCCAGCATGTCGTCCAGCGATAGCAGGCCTTCGTTCGTGCCCGACGAGCCGATGCCGGGCATCCCGAACACCGGCTGCTCCTCGGTCAGATAATCGATCTCGTCGTGGAAGATCAGTGGCAGCCCCGTGATGCACAGCATCAGCAGGAATGCGGTGCACGCCAGGCTCGTCCATTTGTGCACGACGGCCCAGGTCCTGATCGAGGAGCGGGTCATGATCTGTCCGCGAAGCCCGTCACGACGTCCGCATCATGTTCGTCACAGTGCACAAGCATCGCCAATCCCGATTCCATCGGGCTGGGGAGCTATCGCAACGGACGGATTTCGTCAATGATAATCATTCGCATTTATCGGATGAAAATCGATTGCGAATATCACGCAGAAGCGGCGTGCCCTGCTCCGGCCTTAGGTGTCGGGCAGGGCATCGCCGCAGTCTTTTCCGAGCAGAGCTATCGCACCGGTTCTTCAAACCCCACGAAGACGGCGGCCTCATCGACCGACTTGCGCGTGGAAACCACCGCGTTCGCCGGGAAGCTCTCGTCCGGCCACCCCAGAGCGATGCTCTTCATGATCACCTGATCGTCCGCGATCCCCGCATGTTCGCGCACGACGGGTGACTGCATGATGCCCTGGCTGTTGATGACCGTGCCGAGCCCGCGCGACCATGCCGCGTTGACCAGGGCCGTCGCGACAGCGCCGCAATCGAACGGAGTATCGTCGCTGCCGTCCAGTTCGCGGTCATAGGTGATGATGATGCACACCGGTGCATCGAACTGACGGAAGCCGCGCAAAACCCAGTCCTGGCGGGCATCTGCGTCGTCGCGCGCAATGCCCATTGCAGAAAATAGCTGTTTGGCGACCCCGATCTGCCGGTCACGATGTGGTCCGGCAAAGGGCTTGCCGGTGCGGAATTCGCGCGACTGCGGCACGCCGGCGATCATCCTCTCGGTATTGCCCTGCCGGATCCGGTCGAGCGGTTCGCCGGTAATCACGTAGAAATTCCACGGCTGTGTGTTCATCGAAGAGGGCGCGCGCATCGCGATCTGCAGGATCTCTTCGATCAGGGCGCGCGGCACCGGATCGGGTCTGTATCCACGGATGCTGCGGCGACCCAGAACGACCTCGTCAAAATGCATGCAGGCTCCTATGAATGCAAAGCCTGTTCATGAACCAACCGGGGCGGTGTGGAAAGCCCGGTTTCAGGGCCCCTGGCCGAGGATTTTACTACCGATACGCCCATTCTCCCGGAAGCCCTCGAACCTGGCTTCGGACCCGTCTGCAAAGATTATGCAGGGCTTTATGCGAGAACCGGCTATGGCTGGTACGGTCGTCCTCCTGAAGCGATAGGTCTGTTCGTGCGATCCGTTACCGGCAAGCGTGTCCTGCTGCTCCACAATGCCAAATCGCGGCAGGGCGAGGCTGCACTCGGGCCGGTGCGCGCGCGGCTGGATGCGGCGGGCCTCTCGGTCACTGCCGAGCCCTTCGCCAACCTGCCCGAAATCGCGCGGGACATCTCGCGGCTGCATCAATCGGCCGATATCATCGTGGTGTGCGGCGGCGACGGATCGATCTCATCGGCGGCCCCGGCGGTGATACAGAGCGGGCTGCCGCTGGGCATCATTCCGGCTGGAACCGCCAACGACCTTGCGCGGACGCTGTCCATCCCACTCGATTTTGCTGCCGCTGCGGACGTGATCGTTGCCGGGCACACACGGCAGATCGATGTCGGCATGGTCAACGGCCATGCCTTTTTCAACGTCGCCAGCATCGGCCTCAGCAGCGATCTGGCGCAGAAGCTCGATCCTGCGATCAAGAAGCGCTTCGGGCGGCTGGGCTATGCGGTCGCCGCGCTGCGGATTCTGGCCGGGGCACGGCGGTTTCGCGCGACGATCATCGAGAAGGGCAGCGGGATCAGGGTCAAGACCTATCAGATCGCGATCGGCAACGGGCGTCTTTACGGGGGTGGCAATGTCGTCGAACAGACCGCCGCGATCGATGACGGGTCGCTGGACCTCTACAGCCTGGAGATGCGCAACCTTTGGAAGCTCGCCTTGATGGTGCGCGCCTTCCGCACGGGTACGCATGGCGCCTGGAAAGAGGTCAGGACCGCCCGCTGCGTCGAGTTCGATATCGAGACGCGCCGCCCCATGCCGATCAACACCGACGGGGAAATCGTCACCGCGACGCCAGCGCATTTCAAGGTCCTGCCCGGCGCGATTACCGTCCTCGCTCCTGCAGCGGTCGCCAGGCAAGGCGTGGCTTTACGCCTGTTTCATCGCTGAACCCCAGTCAGGGGATGTCTGATCGAGGAAATGAGTGGCGGAGCGGGAGGTAATATCAAGTTAAGTATATGTATTTGAAATAATTTGCTAAATATCAGGCCAGACAAATCGGTCCCACGACGCGTACCCTGTGTGATTTACATGCCATTCAAGCCGTGCCTAGACCATGACAAATTACGCCATCATTGTCTAACGTTTTCGGAAGAGTTGTCGATGATGTCTGTTTCTGTTAAGAACGTGTCGAGACGTAAGCATCAATTCGCAACGATGGCACAGCTGCATGGCTCTGCTACCGACGAGGGCGGCGATGAAATGGCTCGTGTTTGTGTCTAAGGCGTGCAAGCTGCCTGTCAGGTTCCAGCAATGCGCCGGGCAGTCGTGGGTGGCCGATTATGGGTGGGAAGCTGCCGCTGAAAAGCCTAGCAAATCTGCTGCCCATTCGCGGTGATCCCAACGGAGGTAATTGGCTGCACTCGAATAAGGGAAAGGTTGCCATCACCGCTCGGTTGGCCCTCCACAAATGAGGTGGCGTGGTCAATTGAACCACCGCAATAGCGTATGAGGAGCGTATCAGGCGTAAGGAGCGACAGCGTCGGCTTAGGTCCGCCAGTCCCCTCGAAAATCAGCGAACGTTCGCCTTCGACAGCATAGTAAACGGAGTGCCTGACCCGGGTCAGAGCCGTCGTCCGCTCATCGTCCTCTATGAAGAACGTACCTTGAAACTCGCCAATTCGAACTTTCTCGATAACGCCGCCATCACGTTCGCAGCCTTGCAGAAAAACAAAAGTCGCGGCGACCACAAGCTTCCATATCATCATCTTTATGCTCCCAATGCGCGGAGATTGGAGGCGTCGAGACACGACTGCAATGGGGTCGGAAAAAGAATTTCCGGTTCTGGCGCAATCGCTGCGAGAGCTCCCTAACCGGTTTTCGGTGCGCACCCACCTATTGCCGATGGCCGTTTGCGGGTAGGAAGGCGACGGGCTGCTTTCGGACACGAGGCACCACAAGCGGAAGTAGTTAGAACAGCTTCGCCATGCGCTCACGATCGTGGTCGAGGAGCCATTCTGCAAAACCCGAGTAAAGTCCTTGAAGCGTGGCGGCGTCATATGTACTCACGTCCATTCCTCGATCATCGTAGATGTGCATCATCACAGACATGCTAGGGTCGATCAGGAAGACAACGACAGGAGCGCTCGGATAAATGGGCATTTCTGACGCGACCGCATGCCAGAGCAGGATGTCGCGGGCGATCTTGTCGGGACCCATATCATAGCTGCGAATGTCCCAGACATCCGCCTCGTCGCCGGGATCGGGGTAAAGAACTGCCTGCCATTCGCCAATTTGAGGCGCAAGAAATCCGGTGGATTGGAGAGCCACGAACCCATCGACTACTTCATCAGGGACACCAGCTGGATTTAGCAGACGGCCGTTCCAGGCCACAACGCCTATGCAGCTTTCACGAAACAGCGCGTCTGCGACGGCTGATGCCCGTCGGTGCGCCTGAAGAAAACGAGGAACCGACTGGACGGTATTATCGAACTCCTCGCCTCCAAGTTCGAAACGTAGTCGGACGTCTTCGAAGCCAAAGCGGGCTGCCCAAAGACTCGACCACAAACTCTCAATGGATTGGCTGCTCATAGGGCTCGATAGCCGCTTCACGCGGGACCGTGCAACGACGGCTTTCGACACAATGAAAAGCTTGGCCGAACGGCGGGAATGGGGTCGTTTGCTGAAAGGCAGGAATTTTTCGCGACCGGGGTGAAGCCGTCGTGCCGCTTTCGGGATCGCGTTCAGGCCCGGCGCATGACCGGGAATGGGTGGAATGCTGCTATAAGTCTTGTAGTCTGAAAGGACATATAGCAACCTCATTGCGTGCAGCCGTTGATGCCCTTCGTTCGATATATTTCGTTGCTCTGCGTTTGGTGGTGCGCAAGCATACCATATGCTGCATGGGCTTGTAGCTTCGTTCCGAAATCACTTACGAAAGATCAAATCGCCGCCGAAGCGCAGTCGGCATTCGAGCGAGCCAGCTTGATTGTTGACGGCGAGCTTGTGGAGCCGATGGCGATGGATGAAAATGGATGGGGAGCGGTACCAGCAGCTTACCTTCGCGTCATTAAGACTTGGAAAGGTAAAGCTGCCAGTGAGACCATCATTGTTGTATACCGCAGCTCTTGCGATGTTTCCCTAGAGGAGGATGGCCAGAAAATGCGTATCCTGCTGCTAGGCGATGGGGTCTATTGGGCAGATCAAGGCATGAATAGCGCATTGGGAGGCCATCAAGCGGATTTCAATGCTGCGATTGACAGGCTGGTCGGGAACGAACGTCCAGCCAATTTCGTCAGCTTTCCTGGGGCAGTGGTATTGCCACCGGTTGAGTAAGAATGTCCGCAATGGGGTCGATAGCTGAATGTCAGAAATTTTTAGAAGCGAGGCAAAGCCGCCATGCCGCTTTCGGGATCGCGCCTCAGCCCCGATTTTGGCGGCAGCTGGGCGGGGCGCAAACAATCCGGTTTTCGCCGTAAAGGTACTTGGCCGCCGTTAAGGGCGCGCTGGGAACGTTCGTGTCCTCCTGCGGTCGGCAGAACTGAAGCAATAGATGTTCCCGCCGTCAGTCCATCCGGGATTTGAATTTAGTTGCACGCAAACCTCTGTGGGGAAGCGGATAACGCGCGGGTAAAATACATTTTTTTTCATTAAATCTTGGCCGCTCGCCGGTGCGGCCTCAATAGCATATGCAAACCGAACGAACGCCTCATCCTCGCGCCAAACTGCATTTTTTTGCTTTTCGTAAAGCAAATTGTAAGCGAGATATGCGGAGAGCATGAGCAGACCAACGATTGCCGACAAACCGAATTTTTCTCGCCTGTTCATATTGCCCTTTTAGCCACCTCGCGGCTGCTTTCAAGTTGCGCCAGCAGCAAAACAGATGGCTGCAATGGGGTCGCAATCCGCCAGGCCGGTTTTTTCGTTCCGTCGCAAATTCCTGCCATTCTGCAAACGACCCCAAATCGGACGGAGGGCGACGCCCTGCGGCTGTTCGGATGCAGGCTCGCCTGCGCCAAGCGTATTTCAACCGGCCACCGATTGCGGCATATATCGGCGCATGATCGTTTTCGGACCGATGAGCATCACGCTGCTGATCTGCGCGATGCAGGGGGTCTTGCTGGCCGTCTTGCTTTGCCGCGCCGAGGCAAACCGTGCAGCCAACCGGTGGCTGGCGCTGCTGATCCTGGCGGTGGCCGCGCTGATGACGCCCTATATCATCGGCTATGCGGGCTTCTACGACAGGTGGCCGTGGCTCAGTTTCGCGCCGTTCTCGCTGACGCTCGCATTCGGGCCGCTGCTCTATCTCTACACCGTCTCCCTCGTCGAAGCGCCGCCGTCCCGGGTCTGGCCGCACTTCGTGCCCGTCGCGGTGCAGTTCCTCGCCTATGCGCTGGTCTTCCCCTTTCCCCTGCCGGTGAAGGATCGCTGGAACGATACCGTCCACGAACCTTTCATCGATCCCGCCTTCGACCTAGCCGCGCTGGTCAGCATCGCGATTTACGGTGCGATCGCCTATCGGCGCTATCGTGCCTATCGCAGGTGGCTGGACGAGAACCGCACCGACAGCGTCGATTTCGAGCCGGTGTGGATCGGTAATTTCCTCGCGACGCTGGTGACGATGGGGGCGATCTGGGCCGGTTTCCTGATCGCCAAGCGGATCGATCCTTCGCGTGACTATTTTGATCAGTTCCCACTCTATGTCGGCTACAGCCTGCTGGTGCTCTATCTCGGGATTGCCGGCTGGCGTCATGCCGAGACACGGTTTCCGCAGGCGCTTGGGCCCGAGCCCGAGCCCGAACCGTCCGCGCCCGCGCCGCTGCGCGACTGGACCGCGCAAGGCAAGGCATGGATCGCTCGGATCGAGGCGGAGGAATTGTGGCGCGATCCCGCGCTGACGCTCGCCAGCCTCGCCCGTCTGCTCGGAACCAACACCACCTATCTCTCGCGCGCGCTGGGAGCTGCGTCGGGCGAGAATTTCAACGCCGTCATCAACCGCCGCCGGGTTGCGGCGGTGCAGGAGCGGCTGGCGGTGCCGGGCGAGAACCGCGACCTGTTGTCGCTGGCGCTCGATGCCGGGTTCAATTCCAAGGCGAGCTTCAACCGCGCCTTTCGTGATTTTGCCGGAATGAGCCCGAGCGCCTGGCGTTCCAGATCACAAATATCTCGTGCCATTTGAGGTTTGAGGCGCGCTCGCCGGGCGATCGGGACAACAGGGCGGCATCCCCGAAAGATGGAGCCTTCCCGATGAAACACCTTGCCCTTGCCGCTGCCGCCCTGGCTGTTCCGCTGTCGCTTGCTGTCGCGCCAGCCGCCGCCCTTGCCGCGCAGACCGCCGATGCCGCGCGCTACGAGCCGCGGGTGCTGAGCGCCGCGCAGGCGAGCCGCGATGTCGCCCTGCTGCGCCGTGCTCTCGAAACCGTGCATCCAGGTCTCTACCGCTACAGCGACAAGCCTGCAATCGACGCCGCCTTCGCGCGGCTGGAAACTGCGGTAGCGGCGCCGATCACCGAACTTGCGCTTCATGCCGAGATCGCCCGGCTGCTTGCGGCCATCCACTGCGATCACACCAAGGCCGAGATGTCCGAGGCGCTGGACGACTTGCGCACCCGCTCTGCCACCCACCTGCCGCTGCGCTTTCAGCTGATCGAGGGACGGATGATCGTCATCTCCAACGATGGCCAGCCCGGCGCGCCCCCGGCGGGAAGCGAGATTCTTGCGATCAACGGCAGGCCGGTGCCCGCGCTGCTGCTGCAGATCGCCCCGCTCGTCGCTTACGATGGCACCACCGATCAGGCGATCGCCGCCAAGCTCGCCGACGACAGCGACCTGATGGGTGACGATTTCAACGAGAATTACCCGGTTCTTTTCGGCTTTCCCGAGAGCTGGCAGATCGAATGGAAGATGCCCGGAGCGCTGACGTCCGCGACCGCCGCCCTCAAGCCCATCCGCTTCGCCCAATGGACTGTCCTGCCCGGCCCGGGGGAGAAGTATCGCAGCGAATTCTACAATGCGATCACCTGGCGGATGAGCGGGAAGGCCGCTCGGCTCGGTATCGATACCTTCGTCAATTACCGCAATCCGGTTCAGGCCACCGCCTTTCTGAGCGGTTTCTTCGCGTCGATGAAAGAGGCTGGGACCGACCACCTGATCCTCGATCTGCGCAACAATGGCGGGGGATCGGAGGATGTCTCGGTGGCGCTCGGGCGCTATCTGATCGACCGGCCGTTCACCTGGTCGAAGCCGATCCGCTACAAGGCGGTTCGCTACGGCGATCTGCCCGACTATTTCGAGACCTGGGGGGACCGCGAGGCGCGCTTCAATCCGCCGCTCGATGCCTTCGTCCGGAGCGCCGATGGCTGGTATGACCGCATCCCGGTGCTGAGCGGCGAGACGCTCGGCGATGGCGACAGCACCTTCGAACAGCAGCCGATCGGCGAGTTCGCCTTCCGCGGACGCCTGACCATTCTCAGCGGGCCGCGCAATGGATCGGGCGCGACGCGCACCATCGCACAGCTCAAGGAGAAGGCGGGCGCCGTCGTCATAGGCGAAGATAGCGCGGGCAGCGCGGAAGGCCCCACATCGGGCACCATCTTCCTGATGAAGCTCCCCGAAAGCGGGATCAAGGTGCGCATCCCCGAAGCCTGGAACCGCACCAACATCGCCAGCTTCGTGCCCGGCAAGGGTGTGCCGGTCGACCAGCTGGTGGTGCCGACGCTGGCGGATTTTGAAGCGGGGCGTGATCGCACGGTCGCCGTGGCGCGCGGTCTGCTGCCAACGAGCACCGACACCGCGACTTTGGTCGCAAAGGCGCTGGCGGGCGATTGGAGCGGGACGCTCGATTACCGCGATTATCGCGATGATACGCGAGAAACATTGCCAGCATCGATGCAGAGTGATGGGCAGTCGCTCGCCTGGACCTTCGACGATGGTCCCGCCAAGACTGTCCGCTCGACCGAGGTTTGGGCGCTGGATCCGGCAGGCAAGACCATCAGGATCAGCAACGGCTCAAAGCAGCTCGGCCTGTGGAACGTGGCGGAAGCGCGCAGTTCTGCTGACGGCAGCTCGCTCACGATCGTAATCGATGGAGCAGCCGAGGAGAATGGGCGGGTGCTGATTGCACGTAAGACTTTGACCCTGGACGGAAGCAGATTGCGGATCACTACGCAAACGAGAGCTGTCGGGGAGCCATTCATAATGCGGAACAGCCATGACCTGCGCCAGAAGGAAGGATCATGATCGGCGGGCTGCGCGGTTCTTGGCGAGCATGCGTGCAAGGTATCCTCCAAGATTCATGCGCATCTCAGCTATCCACCCACTTGTTGCCGGTTCGGTGATCGCCGAACCTCGACAAGAGCGGCCTTCGGGGCTTGCCCGACGGCCGCCTGCAGTGTCAGATCTCAATACGTTCCGCTAGGATCAGAGCATCCTCCACGTCGACCCCAAGATACCGGACCGTGTTCTCGATCTTGGAGTGGCCGAGCAAAATTTGGACTGCGCGAAGATTTCCGGTTGTGCGGTAGATCATGGCCGCTTTGGTGCGCCGCATGGAATGAGTGCCGTAGTCTTCACGCCGCAGCCCGATTGCGGTGACCCATTCATCGACGAGCCGGGCATATTGCCGCGTGCTCATCGGTTGGCCAGAATGAATCCTGCTTGGGAACACGAAATCATCAATGGTACCGCCCCGTCGCAGACGCCATGTTGCCAGGCTCGATCGGGCGTCAGCAGTGATTTCAAATTGCACCGGTCGCCCGGTCTTCCGCTGAATGATCATTGCGCGGTCCCGAACTTCGGATCCGGCCACGAGGTCGCCGATCTTGAGCTTCACCAAATCGCAGCCCCGCAACTTGCTGTCGATCGCCAGGTCGAACAGGGCACGGTCTCGGAGTCGTTCCTCGCGATCGAGGAAGAACCGGATCGCCCAAATCTGCTTTTGGGTGAGCGGTCGCTTGGTGCCGACGGTTCTGCCAGCATTCCAGGCCACGCGATTTTGCATTGCAGGGTCAAGGTGAGAGTAGGTCATAGTCATTCTCCTTGGCCGTAATTGGCCAAGAGCAATGAACGGGCACCAACTGGGTCGCGGGAAATAAAGCGGACGTTGTTGCAGAGAATCCTTATGACCGCTTTCGGGACGCGATGGCGATCAGCCTCGCGACCAATATAGGGGCGCAAAGCAGACAGCTGGAGCAGGCAATCTAAATGTACTAAATTTGCGGCCCAAGCTACCCAGGTGCTGTCGGGTCCGTATTGGCATTGAGGCTAGATCCTGCATTGCGATGACGCTCAATCAGCTGGCGCAAGCTTTCAGTCAGCACAAGGGTGGCGGAACCCAGTTTGATTACCTCGACCTCACCCCGCGCGATCAGAAGATACAGGGTGCTTCGGCTTATGCCAGTGAAGCGGCAGGCATCGGGAACCCTCATGGTGATCGGCTCGATGGACAGCGGAGACGAAGAGGAGAGGGGATATTCATACATTGCGGTACCAATCTTTTTTGAAGCCGGCAGGGGGGGCAAAGCCATCGACCGCAGCCGCGGCTCCTGCCAACCGCCGCGCGACAGCTTTGAGCGCGTGCTCAATCGGGATTTCATCAGAGTTGGGATCAGGCTCAGTATCGTCCATCCCGCATGGCTACATCCCCATGCCGAGCCCACGCGAGCGGCCGAGCGATTTCTGGAGGTCGTGAGACAGCGTTTTCGTGCTCATTGCGTCCAGCCCCAGCTGCGGACGCCGGTTCGCCAGCACCGATTCGAGCTGAGGATCGTGCTCCAGCCCCTTCGCCATCCCGACCAGAGAGGTACGCACCTTATCCGAAGCCGCCACGCTGCCATTCTTGCGCAGCGCCCGATACTGCTGAGACTGCCGCTGCCACTGATCGACAAAGGCATCGGCCCGCCGCTCGTTGGCGGCGGCAGCGCGCTGCGCCTCGATGCGCAGCTTTGCCTGCTGCTCCATCGCCTGGATCGCCCGATCGGTCTTGCCCTTCACGGCTTCTGGAATGAGGCTCAGATCCCGGTTCACGGCTTTGCGCAGATCGCCAAAGCTATCGGGCCTCAGCGCATTGAGCTCGGCCCCGGCTTTGTCCAGCGCGGTCCGCTGCGAGGCGAGCGGCTGAAGCCCCTTGTTCCGCATGGCGACAATGTCCTGCGCCACCCGCGCAAAGCGCTGCACCGCCTTGTCGAACACCTTTTTGTCGCTCGCCTGTTCGGGCAATGCGACTTTCGTTCTGGCCTGCGCGACTGGCTCGCGCTGCTGCGCGGCGGTTGTGCCCTTGAGCAGATCGGCGAGATGGCCGCTGCGACTGACCTTAAGCCCGGTGCGGGCCTCACGCTGCGGCTGCTGCTCAGCGCCTTTCTCCGCCTGCCGCGCATAGTCGCTGGCCATATCCTTGCCGCGCTCGCGGCTGAGGGTGCGGGCGAGCGCCCTGCGATCAGCAAAGTCATCCTTGCCATAATGCAGATCGACCTGGGTGCGGTGCCGCGACAGCCCGACATAAGCTCCATGGCTGTCCATGCCCGGCGTCGCCAGCAGCTTGACCTCGTCCACGGTCATACCCTGCGCCTTGTGGATGGTGGCCGCATAGCCATGATCGAGATGGGCATAGTCCTTCAGAGCAAACGCCACCGCCTTGCCATCTTCGAGCTTCACCGACATGCGCAGAGCGCTGACGCTTTCGACCGTGCCCAGCGATCCATTCTTCACGCCCAGCGATCGCTCGTTCTTCAGAAACATGACCCGGTCGCCATCTGCAAACATCCGCGTGCCGCGCTCGACCTTCAGCGCAACATCCTCGCCCAGATCGCCGCTGGCGCGCACCTTCTCGCGCACCGCTTCGTTAAGCGCCCTGACCTCGTCATTGGTGTGCGTAAGGATGATCCGGCTGGCATCGGGTTTGGCCTGCCGATCGCGATCCCAGGCATCGACAAGCTCAGCGCGCGCCGCTTCGCGCGTCTCGGCAACATGGACGTGTCCTGCCTCACCATAGCGAGCCAGCGCCTCACCCGTTCTGCCGGTGGCAAGCTCGCGCGTTGCCTCTCGCTGCCAGTCGATCTGCTGCCGCCGGATCGATGCAATTTCCACCGCGCCATGCCGCTCAGCGGCGGCGCGGAACGCAGCGCCCGCCTCGATAGCCTGCAACTGCTGCGGATCGCCGACCATCACGACCTTGGCACCAGCACGCTCCGCTTCGGATATCACCCGCTCCATCTGCCGCGTGCCAAGCATGCCAGCCTCATCGATAACGAGAACATGCCTGCTGGTGAGCTTTTCTCTTCCCTGCGCCCATTGATGCTCCAGGCTGGCAAGTGTGCGCGACGGGATGCGCGAGCCATGCTCCAGCCCCTCGGCTGCGATGCCCGAGAGTGCTGCGCCCTGTACCGTATAGCCAGCACGCGCCCATGCCTCACGCGCAACGCCCAACATCGCGCTTTTCCCCGTTCCCGCATATCCGATGACATTGCTGATGCCTTTGGCCGATGTCACATGCTCCAGCGCCCCGCGCTGCTCAGCCGACAGGTTCATCCCGCGCGCTTCTGCATTGGCGAGCGCCATCTCCCGATAGCGATCGGCAACGGGATGGTTGCGTCGTGCTTCGAGCCAGTTCGTTGCACGCTCAAGCCGCTGTTCGGTCTCCAACATCTCGCGCGAGGTGAACAGGTCATTGCCCTTGCCGTCCTTGCCCAGCGCAATGAGCTCTGGCGCGTTCTTGACCGCCGACATCACCGCATCGAACTGCTCCTTGTCGGCGCTGTGCCGGTGCGCAAACATGGCAAGGTCGCGCGTCGTGAACGTCGCCTGCTGATGGGTGATGGCATTGAGCGCAATGTTCGGATCGGCGATGATCTTCTCGCCGTTCGATCGGGCGATATCGGCATGCTCGGCAAGCCGCTCGGGCGAAAGCCCTTCGCCTGCCATGCGCGAGGCTGCTGCGCCGATCTTGGACTGCGGTTCCAGGTCGATGCCCTGTGCTGCTAGCGAGCGGTGATCGATCCGCGCATCGATATCGAGCTCGGCCATGCGCTGGTTGGCATGCATGGCCCAGGCCCCGCGCCAGTGCGTGAGCAACTCGGTGCGGTTCCAGTCGCGCACCTTTGCACCAAAGGTTGCGCTGCCATCGTCGCCGACCACGATCTCGCGCATGGTCAGCATGACATGCGCGTGCGGCTTGGCCTCGCCATCTGCGCCGATATCCCAATGCACATTGAGATCGGCGATCATGCCGCGATCAACAAACTCGGCCTGCACAAAGTCGCGGGCCAGTTCGATCGCCTGTTGCTGTGTCATCTCGCGGGGCAGCGCGAACTCGATTTCGCGGGCAAGCTGGGCGTCCTTGCGAACTTCTGCCGCTTCAACGTCATTCCAGAGCCGCTCACGATCGGCCCAGGCGTCATTGGCCCCTTCGGGCAGCATGACCTCGCTGTGGACGACACCCGCCTTGTTGGTGAAATCGTGCGTGCGCCCGAGCCGGTCATCGTGCAGCCGCTCGGCAGCGCGATAGGCGGCAGCGGCGAGCGCAGACGATCCGGCTGCGCGGGAGATGGTCTTGGCCGAGAAGTGATAGATCGCCATGGCGATGTACCATTTACGGCATTTTGCGCAGGTCGGCACGACGTATAAGCGCGCCCTCCACCGATCTGGTCGCTGCAGATTTGACGGGGTCTCACGATGACCCAGCCTGTTGTCTGCGGGATGGGAGAGGGATAGCTGGTTGGTCCTTCGCCGACAAAGAAGGATCGCACCCTATGCGCAAACCCCGCGATTACGACGCAGAGCTCCAGGCCCTGAACGACAAGGCTAGAGCCAGTCTAGTTGTCGGCTGCTGGCGGATACGGCGCGGCATAATATGGGCGATTTGGGGGTCGGTGATTTGACGGATCAGGCGTAACCCGTTTGGTGGTTCAAACGGCCTTGCTTTCCAGCAACGCGATCCGTTCCAAACATATCGCGTGAACCGCCCGGCCAAGCTCCTCTACGCACCCACCAAGCCATAGAAGCTCTTCTTCGGTAATCCGATAATGCTTGGAGTAGCGAGCCTTAACATAGGCCTCTTTCAACTTTTCAAAGCGGGCACGATCCAGCCGTGTATCGCGCGGCCAGGCGTCGACCAGACGCAAATCAATCCGCTCGGCCTGGGTGCGCAGGAAGGCGATGTTGTGGTTGTGCGGGGTATAAAAGGTGCAGACTAGCAGCACGCAATGGTAAAGCCGTTCTACGCCCTGATGCAGTTCAAATGCTGCCTTCTTGTAGCGACCGCGCTCTGTGTTTGAACGGAAATCATCGAAGAACTCACCAGCGCTCGGGTACCATTCCGCGAAGTACTCCTTGGCCATCGCCAGCGCCTGCTCGGGCGTCTTGGGCTTGGGCGTATGCAGCGCGCGGTCGTCGGCCTCGTGCAAGGCGATGCCGTCCTTCGCCACATCCATGAAGAAGTAGCGGCCATGCGCCAGGCCATCGTTCACCTCCTGCAGGGTGTGAACGATGAAGTTGACCGGCGTGTGCAGCGTCCGGTCGATGGCCAGCTCGCGGATCAGACGATCCTCGAGCTTGAGCCAGTAATCGACGCGCTCGGTGAGCCGCTTGTCGTTGACGATGATCAGCAGATCGAAGTCGGAGCGATAGCCCTTGGCCGTGTGCGGCTCATCGACCCAGCCGCCCCGGGCATAGCTGCCGTAGAGGATCAGCTTCTCGATCCGGCCCTTCTTCTTCCATTTGTTTGTGGCGAGCGCCAGGGCGTCCTCGAACTCCTCGAAGATGATCTGCTTCACGCGTTCAAGCTCGCGCTGCTTGTTGGCAGGAAGATGGTCGAGGTCGGTTCGCATGGGCAGCGGCACCCTGTAGAGATGGAAGGCGATTGGCAAGGTGGAAGCGGCATCACCAGCGCCAGAACTGCCACCAGTCTGGCGGCTTCTCGGTCGGCATCTGCATCAGCACGAGCAGGGCATTGGCAAAATGCTGCTCGACCTGTTGCAGGGGCATGCCGTGCTTGTTGGCCAGCTGGCGGTAGCTGAGCTCATCAACGCGAATGCCGAGGAAGATTTCCCGGTCGAGCGGCTCCATCCGCTCGACCGCCTTCTCGAACTTGCGCAAGCGCCTGCGCTCTGCGCGCGACAGGCGGGGCACCTCAACTCTCCTTGTCGCAGTAGGCTGCCCATTCGGCCATCATGACCCGGCGCTTCTCCAGCAGATTGCCGCGCCGGTAGGCCGCTTCGGTCTTGTTGGCGACCATATGGGCGAGGGCGGCCTCAGCAACGTCGCTGGGGTGGTTCGTCTCTTCGCTCACCCAATCGCGGAACGATGAGCGGAACCCGTGAGGAGTGTAGGGCTGGCCCATTTCCTTCATCAGCATCGACAAGGTCATATCCGACAGAGGCTTGTTGCTGCGAATGCCGGGAAAGACGTACGGGCAGTCGCGCAATCGCAGCTGAGCGCAGCGACGCAGGATACGGAGCGGACGGCTAGTCAAAGGTACGACATGTTCGCGAAATGCCTTCATACGCTCCTTAGGGAGCGTCCAGAGGCCACTTTCCAAGTCAACCTCATCCCAGGTCATGCCGCGCACCTCACCCGATCTGGCGGCGGTGAAAATGGCAAATTCGAGGGCAAGGCGGCTGAACGATTCCCGCGCCCGCAGCTTCTGGATGAACTTAGGCACTTTCTCGTAAGGCATGGCCGGGAAATGACCGTCGCGGCGAGGCTGACGGGGCAGGCCCTTCGAGATGGCGCGCATCGGCGCTTCATTCTCACGGTAGCCAGATGAGTACGCCCAGTCGAGCACCATCCCGATCCGCTGTCGCACCCGCCGCGCTGTCTCAGGCTTAGTCAGCCAGATTTCGAGCAGGACATCGCGGATCATTGGCCCACTGATTCGATCGACCCTGATCTTGCCCAGCTGCGGGAAGGCGTACATTTCCATGGTGCGCATCCACTGGCTGTGGTGCTTTCCGTTGCGCCAGGTCTTCGAGTGGATATCGAACACCTTCTGTGCTGCATCCTTGAAGGTCGGCACCGCTTCGCGCTTGTGCCTTTCGAACTGCGGATCGAGGCCCATCTCTAGCTGGCTGCGAATTTCGCTTGCCCGCTCGCGCGCTTCGGCAAGGCTCACCTTTTTGCAGCTGCCCAGGCCGAAATCGCGGCGGTGGCCAAGTTTCTGCGTCCGGCAGACCCAGCTGCTACTGCCTCCCGGCCTGTCATAGCGAAAAAGACCGTCACCGAAGCTCACCCGGCGGGCGGTCGGTGCCTTGGCTTTCGGATCGGAATTCGAAGGCGTTTCCATAGAGGTGATCATGATCATCTGTCCCACATTTGCAAAAATGTCGGCTTGGACGACGTGGGACACACAGGGACCCGAATCACCTCGCTAACCCGCAGGAAAGCTGGAGGTCTCGAAGCGATCAGGGATGCAGTGGGAATCGAATGTGGCGGAGCGGGAGGGATTCGAACCCTCGATACGCTTTTGACGTATACTCACTTTCCAGGCGAGCGCCTTCGACCACTCGGCCACCGCTCCGCATGTCCTGGAAGGCGACCCCCTATATCCAAGCGGTGCACCGCGCAAGCGGTGTTTGCACGGGAGAGGCGCGCTCAGGAGACGACGTGATAGGTCAGCACGAGGCCAGAAATGCTGACCTGTTCGGGCCGGGTCTCGACATGCTTCAGCGTCAGCGTCGCGCGGGCGCCCTCGGTCAGGAGGATCTCGCTGCGTTGCGCCACATCCTCGCCCAGCTTGCACGTCAGGTTCATCTCGTCGCCGAAGACATCCTCGTCGTCGATGTTGAGCACCTGCCCATAGCCGATGCCGATCGACGCATAGAGCTTGCGTTCCTCGGGCAGCACCATGTTGGCGGCGTTCAGCTGGCGCATGATGCCGCGGGCGGCGCGGACGGCATCGTCGGTATCATCGAACAGGCAATAGAGATTGTCGGCCTCGGCCTTGATCAGCAGCCCGCCATGATCCTCGATCTCGGGCAGCGCGAGCCGCTTCATCTGATGAACCATCAGCAGAAAGGCCGCGACGCCGTGCCGCTGGGTGGTGCGCGAAAAGCCGCTCATGTCGAGCACCATCACCGCGCGGGTCTCGCCGAACACCTGGTGGATGCGTTCGGCGATCGATGGCAGGTTTTCGGGCTGTTCGATCATCTCGTCGAGCAACCGGTCGAGCGTGGTGCGGCTGTTGCGCAGTGCCAGCGGCGTGTCGTCGTCCTCGTCCGGCGGCAATGTCATGCGAGTCTCCCTCCCGACCCGCACGCGAGACTGCACGTGAGGCCAAGGTTTCGCAAGCCTTTGCGCCGTGTTAGCGTCGTCCCATGACAGCCAACCGATTCCGCTCCGCTGCGCTGCGCACTGCCGCTGCACTGTTGCCCCTGAGCCTGATCGCCGCGAGCGATCCGCCGCCCGCCAGTCCTGGGCCGGGCGATATCATTGCTGCCGCGCCGCCCTCGGCTTGGGCGAAGATCGCGCCCGAAGACCTGCTGGTGATGGAGCTTGCGCCCGATGCGAAGGGCAAATCGCGCCGCGTGGTGATCCAGCTTATGCCTGCGCCATTCAGCACCGGCTGGGTGGGCAATATCCGCAAGCTGGCAGCCGCGCACTGGTGGGACGACACCGCGATCGTGCGCGTGCAGGACAATTATGTCGTGCAATGGGGCGATCCCGATGCCGAGGACGAGGCCAAGGCCAAGCCGCTGCCTGCGGGTATCGCGAAAGTGCCGGAGAGCGGCTATGTGGTCGATCGGAAGGGCCTGAATATCGCTTCCGGCAACAGCGGCGCTGAGCCTTGGACGGCTCCTGACGCCTATGCCAAGGCGCTGGGTTTCTTGGATGGCTGGCCGGTTGCCAGCAATGACGAGAGCGTCTGGCCGGTGCATTGCTATGGCATGGTCGGCGTCGGCCGCAACCTCTCGCCCGATACCGGGTCGGGCGCAGAGCTTTACACCGTGATCGGCCATGCGCCGCGGCATCTGGATCGCAATATCGCTTTGGTCGGGCGCGTGGTCGAGGGGATCGAGCATCTCTCCAGCCTGCCGCGCGGCACCGGTGCCCTGGGCTTCTATGAAAGCCCCGAAGAACGCACCGTCATCGGCTCGGTGCGGCTGGCGACCGAACTGCCCGAGGCGGAGCGCCCGAAGCTCGAATATCTGGAAAGCACCAGCGAGTCGTTTGTCGCTTATGCGCGGGCACGGGCGAACCGGAAGGATGCGTTCTTCAATATCCCCGCTGGCGGGGCGGATATTTGCAACATTCCGGTTCCGATTCGGAAAATTGCGCAATAATGTAATAAAGTAACAAAACTGATCGCGCAGCGCGGGAGGTCGGAGTAAGGGCGGGACAAACAATAGCAGCAGGAGAAGAAGTCATGCGCGTTGGCACCGTCAAGGAAATCAAGAACCACGAATATCGCGTCGGCATGACGCCCGAAAGCGCCCGCGAGCTGGTGCAGCACGGGCACGAGGTATGGGTGCAATCGGGCGCGGGCCTGGGCATCGGTGCCAAGGACAGCGATTATCAGCGCGCGGGCGCAAAGCTGATCGAGACCGCCGCCGAAATCTTTGCCGAATGCGAGATGGTGGTGAAGGTCAAGGAGCCGCAGTCGATCGAGCGCGCGATGCTGCGCGAAGGACAGATCCTGTTCACCTATCTGCACCTCGCGCCCGATCCGGAGCAGACCAAGGATCTGGTCGAGTCCAAGGCGACCTGCATCGCCTATGAGACGGTCACCGATGCGAGCGGCGGCCTGCCGCTGCTCAAGCCGATGAGCCAGGTCGCAGGGCGCATGGCGATCCAGGCGGGCGCGACCGCGCTCGAAAAGGCGCATGGCGGACGCGGCATCCTGCTCGGCGGGGTGCCGGGCGTGCTGCCCGGCAATGTCTGCGTGATCGGCGGCGGCGTGGTCGGCTTCAACGCCGCACAGATGGCGGCAGGGCTGGGCGCGGACGTGACGATCCTCGACCGCAATCCCGAAGTGCTCGAGCGGCTGGGCTATTATTTCGAGGCGCGCGCCAAGACGCGCTTTGCCAATGTGTCCAACGTCGCCGACAGCGTTGCCAATGCCGATCTGGTCATCGGCGCGGTGCTGATCCCCGGTGCGGCGGCGCCCAAGCTCGTTACGCGCGAGATGCTGGGCACGATGAAGCCCGGCGCGGTGCTGGTCGATGTCGCGATCGACCAGGGCGGCTGTTTCGAGACCAGCCATGCCACCACCCATGCCGACCCGACCTATGTCGTCGACGGCATCGTGCATTATTGCGTCGCCAACATGCCCGGCGCGGTGGCGCGCACCAGCACCTATGCGCTGAACAACGTCACGCTGCCGCACATGCTGCGCATGGCGGACAAGGGCTGGAAGGACGCGCTGCGCAGCGATCCGCACCTTGCTGCCGGTCTCAATGTCTGGAACGGGCGGGTGACCTACAAGGCAGTGGCGGATGACCTGGGTTATGCCTATTGTCCGCTCGAAGAGGCGCTCGCCTGAAGCGCCCGAAAGCGCCAAGGAGAGCTGCCGATGATCGCCGACCACCAGAAGCCTGTCGATTCCCCGTTCGGCCGCCACAGCGAACCGCATGAGGTGCTGGCGGGCATCGACCTCAAGGGCAAGACGGTCATCGTCACCGGCGGTTATTCGGGCATAGGGCTGGAAACGGTGCGCGCGCTGGCGGCGGCGGGGGCATCGGTTACCGTGCCGGCGCGCGATACCGAAAAGGCCAATGCCGCGCTGGCAGGGATGCCGGGCGATATCCGCATAGCGCTGATGGACCTTGCCGATATCGCTTCGGTCAAGCGGTTCGCGCTGGGCTTTGCCTCCGACAACACCGCGCTCGATCTGCTGATCAACAATGCCGGCGTCATGGCCTGTCCGGAAATGCGCGTTGGGCCGGGCTGGGAGCTGCAGTTCGGCACCAACCATATGGGCCATTTCGCGCTGGCGACGACGCTGCTGCCGCTGCTTCAGCGCACCGAAAGGCCGCGCGTAGTGGCCTTGTCTTCCACCGGGCACAAACTGTCCGCCATCCGCTGGGACGACCCCAACTGGACCGATGGCAGCTATGACAAGTGGAAGGCCTATGGCCAGTCCAAGACCGCCAACAGCCTGTTCGCACTGGGCATCAACGCCCGGTTGAAGGACAGCGGCGGGCAGGCCTTTGCGGTGCATCCCGGCGGCATTTTCACGCCTCTCCAGCGCCATCTGCCGACCGAAGAGATGATCGTGCTTGGCTGGCTCAACGAACAGGGTGAGATTTCCGACGGCGCCCGCGCCATGTTCAAGACACCGACCCAGGGCTGCACCACCACGCTCTGGGCGGCGACCAGCCCGCTGCTCGAAGGCATGGGCGGCGTCTATTGCGAGGATTGCAACATCGCTGCACTCTCGGGCGAGCAGCCGGTGCGCTATCGCGATGTCGAGCCGCACGCGGTCGATCAGGACAGCGCCGAACGGCTGTGGGAAATGAGCGAGACGCTGCTAGCACAGGCCTGAGCGCGGGGGCGCCAGCCGCTCTCAGCCACGCCGTCGCGGGCGCGGTCTATCGGGAACGGGCGCAGCCTGTGGCAGCCAGAGGCTTCCAATGCCATCTCGCTGGCGCTTGATACCGGAAACGCAGCAGTCGCTTTCCGAAGGTTCGGGCACGGCCTCTTTCAGGAAGCATTCGCCATGTTCGGTCCGGCCGGGGATGACATAGGTCCATGCCCGGCATTGGCGCTCATCGTCGCACGCCGCCTTGCAGCTTTTCCAGTCCATGCCCGGCCGGTCGTAGATGATTTCGCGCAGGTCGCTGCCGAACAAATCCGTGTTGAACATCGGCGGGGCGTCAGCGGGTGGGCGCATGACGCTCTGGCCGGGGGTGCCGGCGGGCCTGCCGCTGCCCGGCGTCTGAGCAGAAGGGCCCAGATAGCGCACCGAGCTGATCGAGCCGCCATCCTCTCCGAGCGTCTGCACCTCGCCCGACACCTCGCGGCAGCGCGTGCGGAAGCCCGCATCCATACATACCAGCCAAAGCCCCTCTGCCTTGAGCGAGAAGGCATAATCGTTCGCGGTTCCATCAAAGCCTTCGCGGGCCGGCATGTCCTGCAGGTTGGCGACATCGCTGCGCACCGTGACGGCGGCTCCATCAAGACCTTCGCCGTTGAACAGGGTCAGGCTCGGAGTTCCCTGGGCTGCGAGGCTTGAGCCGAGCAGACAGACGGCGAGGGCAATAGGCGCAAGCGCGCGGCGTGCAAAGGGTGGTAGCATCATCGTCTCCTGGCTGCAGGGTGCGCGACCTGCCAACTCTGACAGAACTGCATGCGGTTGCAATGCCGGTCGTCACACCGACACAGCTCTAGCGAAATTCTGCAAAGGCGATCACGCGGCGGAAGCCAGCGCGGCAATGCGGCTGGCCGTCGATAACCTGCGCCTCGTGCCACATATCGCCCGAATGATAGCCCCAGCGCGCCAGACGCTGCATGGGGCGATCGGTCATCCGGCGGCCGAGCCATTGCGCGAGAACGGGCTTGAGCGCGGCGCGGGCTCGGGCCGGCGAACGGCAATCGCGTGCGCCCTGCCAGCTATCGACATTGCGGGCGAGATCGGCCTGCACGCGCTGGACACTACCGTTCAAGGATTTATCTCTGGGCGAGGCGAATTCCAGCCGCTGCGCGCGCGCGGTCTCGCGCGGCACCATGAGTGCGAGCGCCGCCACCGCCAGAATCAGCAGCAGGACCAGCCAGGTTCGCGCCATGGATTGCTCCACAAGGGATCATCGGTGGCCTGATCGCCGATGCTCGGGCACGAAGGTTGGCCAGCAGCCGTTTTGGGTCGACGAATTACCCCGCACACCGTCGATCAGACCGCAACCAGTCTAGGCGCGATGATGCAGATTGAGTCTGTGGCATATTGTCGCAAATGACGGGAAATCGCGGATGTATCGTCTGGCGCGGCGTTACATCAGGACAGATCGACCCGGGGTGTCGCGATGACCACCTTGCGCAGCAGCCGCTGCACTTCGGCATCGCCGCGCCACTTTTCCGCGATGCGCTTGTTCAGCGTTGCCGAATACCAGCGCTCGCCCAGCGTCGCGGCCTGCTTGAGCAGGATGACCAGGGTTGCGCGGTCGCCCATGCACGAGGCGTGGAAGGCGGGCGTCATGCGGGTCTTGCGCTCGCCCTCGGCAAATTCGCGCCGCGCTTCGGCAACCAGCACCAGATGCGCCGTGGCCGGATTGCGCTCGATGGCCGTATCGAGCTGGGTGGACAGGCGCTTCATCTCCGGTACCCCGCGCAGCGCCGCCAGCGCCCGATACTCACGCGCATAGGCCTTGATGTCGCCGCGCGAGATATGCGCCCAGGCCAGGCAGTTGCGGATGGTGGCGTCCGCCGGATATTGCGACTTCAGCTGTTCCAGCTCCATCACCGCGCGCCGGTCACGTCCCGCTTGCCAGTGCGCACAGGCGCGCTCGACCGCGATGGCGGGGGTTCCGGGCAGCAGCAGCTGCGCGGTATCATATTCGCGCTGCGCGGCGGCATCCTGACCGAGATCGGAAAGGACATTGGCGTACCAGAAATGGGTGAGGCCATCGCGCGGGTCGAGTGCGAGCGCACGACGGAAGGAATCGACCGATCGTTGCGCATCGTAGCTCCACCAATACTGAATGAAACCGTTGGCGCGATGCGCCGCCGCGAGCTGGTTGTCGAGCGCGAGCGCCTGTTCGACCGCAGACTTGGCGGCGCTGTACGCTCGGCTTTCGGTCGCCGCGCCATATTCGCGATAGATCAGCCAGGCTTCGGCCAGCCCGGCATAGGCGGGCGCGAAATCCTTGTCTGCGGCGATCACCTTCTCGTACAGCGCGATCGCACGGCGCAAATCCTCCGGCGTGCGCCGTGCCCATAAATCGCGCGCGGCGACATAATCGTCGGTTACGGTCTTGTTATGCGGCAGGGCTGCGGCCCGCTCGATCGGGGACGGACCCGGCGCGAGCATGTCGGTCAGCATGACTGTTGCGACGACCAGCGCGCCGATGGCGATGACCACGCTCGCGCCGACGAAAAGGCGTTTTCCTTTCCGCGGTAACGGGGACGGGGCGGCACTCGACGGCGTGCCTTCCTGGAGCCGCGGATCGGCTTCGGCCGAGACTGGAAGCGGTGGTGGCAGAGCGCCTGGGCTTTCCAGATCGCGCTGCTCTGCCTGCCCGGCCCATGCGGCCAGCTCATGCTCATAGGCAAAGACGGACCCCTGTTTGCCGCCAGGAAGCCGGTGCACGGGAAGATCGCGCTCGCGCGCCCAGCGCATCACGGTCGTGCGGTCACGGCGGAAATAGCCCGCAATCGCCTTCCAGCCATCCAGCCTGCGCTCAGATTGATCTGGATGGCTCAAGAATATTGCCTGTCAATTGCCACGACACCCGTCAGTCGGTGCGGTGCAACCCAATTACCCCCGCGCCGAGGCAAACCCTATCGGTTCGTCGCGACGCCTGTCCAGACATTATGTTATAAATCAGACATATCGCTGCGCTATTTTGTATCTTGGGCGCGCGCTCCCGCGATATGGATGGCAGGAATGCTGGCTGATCGCGAGGGTCGTCAACGACCGCCGCGCACAAAGGGGGCAGTCTGCCCAAGCTTCCGGGGAGCGGAGGGCGGCGGCAGCTGGCCAGCCGTCACGTGGCAGAATCGATTACGGCCCTCTACAGCTCGCGGGCTGCGACGCTTGGGTAGGTGCACCGAATGTCTTGAAGGAATGGTAGCGGAGGAGGGATTCACACGAAAAACATAAGATACTGATTTATAACAACGTTCTTGATCGTCGTGCCGATAATTCCGCTCAATCCACCC
>FWWM01006321.1_pt1 | contig 25020 bp, 23 predicted proteins | sample 2228351 | NCBI WGS metagenome assembly FWWM01 (sample SAMEA103939774, study PRJEB20133) | metagenome
TAGGTCGCGCATCGCTGTTTCTCGCTTTCACGTCGCTTGTCTAAGGCTCTTGCTGAGAGTTCGGCTTTGCGTCTCAACTTTCAGCCCAATCAATCCTGCCCTGTGAGTAAATTTGCCAATGTCCAGTCACCTGATCGAGCTGAAGCAGGTGGTGAAGACATACGACACGCCGGCCGGCAAGTTCCACGCCCTGCGTGGCGTGAACCTATGCGTCGACACGCATGAGTTCGTCGCCGTGATCGGCAAGAGCGGCAGCGGCAAATCAACGCTCATCAACATGATCACAGGGATTGACCGGCCGACGTCGGGAGAGGTGCTGGTGGGCGACACAGCCGTGCACAAGCTGAGCGAAGGCCAGATGGCCGTGTGGCGCGGCAAGCATGTTGGCGTCATCTTTCAATTCTTTCAATTGCTGCCAACGCTCACACTTGTAGAAAACGTCATGTTGCCGATGGATTTTTGCAATACCTACGCGCCTCGTGAGCGTTACGAACGCGCCATGCAACTATTGGACCACGTGGACATGGCTAACCACGCACACAAGCTACCCTCGGCGGTATCGGGCGGGCAACAACAGCGCGTGGCCATCGCACGCGCCCTGGCCAACGACCCGCCCATCATCGTGGCCGACGAGCCAACCGGCAACCTCGACTCGAAGACGGCCAATCAGGTGTTCGACCTCTTCACCAAGCTGGTCGAGGAAGGCAAAACGATCCTGATGGTCACGCACGACCAGGACCTCGCACGACGAGTCACGCGCGCGGTGCTGGTGGCCGATGGCGAGATCAAGGACGAGATCCGCTGACGTTCACCGGCAACCTTCTTGCTGACCAAGCAGCCTGTGGACAAATCAGACAAGCGCAAACACAAACGCAATATTTAGCTTAATTTATCGCTCTTTCGACTGCTCAGGTATAATATTGCCCGAATTGCATTCGGAACAGAAGCCGTTCACGTCGGTTGGCGAGGTGCTTCGGAGCCGATGCTGTGTGAGCGGACGTCTCTACACCGAGCATGGCGCCGCCTGGGTGGACACAACCACCAAAAAAGAGGAGTGAGTGAAATGACACACAGCGAGGGTGCTACAAGAGCGGGGGAAACACTGTTGATCGTCGGTATGGGGGAAATCGGAAAGCTCATCGTCAAGCGCATCACAGAGCGTGGTTACCACGTGGAAGTGGCCAGTGGCGCGCGCGACGCCGTGTCTCGGGTGAGCAACAACGAAGTCGGCGTCATCCTGCTCGACCTGACCACCAGCCAGACCTCGCTCGAGCTGGCCGATACCCTGATGGGGTTGCCATCCTGTCCACCGGTCATTGTGCTCGATCAGGATCCAACTGTAGAACGCGTGGTCGCCGCCTTGCGCATCGGCGTGGCAGACTATCTGTCCTTGTCCGATGGCGAGAATGAGATCGTGGACCGGCTGACCACTCATCTGGCCAAGGCCCAAGTCGCCGCCCGTGCGGCTCTGGCGCACTACGAAGCAGCGCCGCGGGCGAGGGAATCGAGCAACGGCACTTCGTCGGGACTGACCGGTCTGGAGCTGAACGCCGCCCGGCGCATGTTGATCATCGAAGACGTGCCGATCCTGCTGTCCTCGATCGAGCTGAGCCTGGTCGAGTTGCTCATCCGGCGCGCCCCGAGCCTGGTGACGTATCAGGAGATGGCACAGGTGGCCTTCCCCAACACAACCGATGTGGAGCATGCACTGCGTTTGCTGCGCCCGCACATCGCGCGCCTGCGCCGCAAGTTCGAATCGGTGCACAACACGCGCTGGCGCATCGCCAACTTTCGTGGTCAGGGGTATGTGCTGCAGCGCATCGGCATGCCGGTGAGCATCCATATGGCCAAGCCCCAGCCGGCGAGCCACGAAGGACAGGTTGCAAGCAGTTAGCACGAAGTGGACGAGCAGCACCGGCTCGTCACGCTTCGATCGCGTGCGGGATGGATGACCCGCACCGGACCACACGCACCACAGCGCCGGCGTTCGCCAGCGCGGCGACCACATCGTCGCTGCTCTGCGTCGCGCCGAACGATTGACCGTCAATCACGATGGCCACCACCCGAATGCCGTTGTGGACGGCCTGCTGCACCGCCAGCGCCCAGGCCACATCGGGTGAGGCGGAGACAGCCACTAGCGTCGTTCCACGCGACAGCGCCACCAGCTCCGCGCTCAACACGCGGTCGAACGGAATCTCGCCCGCCGCGCGCACCACGGACAGCGTCTCCATGATCTTGGTGAGCTGGCGCTCACCACGCTCGCCTGGGATAACCTCGCGATGCGTGCTGTGAGCGATCAGGCCGACCACCCGCCCTTGTTGCAGGAAGTGTTTGGCGACGGACGCGGCGATCGAGACGGCATACTCCTCGGTGTGCGGCGGCAGCCAGACCGCCGACGACGCTGATTCCTCAGCAGGCGGCAGTTGTTCCACCAGCGAGTCGTCCTCACCCTCCTCCAGCCCGAAATGTGCGCCCCGGAATAGATCCACCGCTACCCACACATCCGAAATTGGATCGAGTTCGAATTCCTTGACGATGAGGCGCTGGCGCCGGGCAGTCGTGGGCCAATGGATGCGATTGATGCTGTCGCCCGGCACATAGTCGCGCACACCAGCGGCGTTGGTCGTCACGTGGTGCGTGGCACGGCGTAGCGCGTCACCACCGGGCAGAAAGGTGAACGGCAGCGGGAAGTCGCGAAAGTCGAACGTGGCCGGATAGACCAGTATGGTGTGCACGATGTCAAGCTGGCGCTGCATCTGGTAGATGCCGAGCGGGTCGCCGCTGCATACGACGATGGGACCGAGCGCATAACGCCCACGTTGCTCACAGCGCGTCTTCACGCGCCAGCCGCGCCACTGCCGGCCACCGATCAGGCTGATCACGCGGCTGGCGTAATGGCCGGGCAACGTGGATTGGTCGCGCACCTCCACCCACAGCTTGGGAATGCGGCTGAGGTTGGTCAGCTTGAACTCTTCTTCCAGGTCTTCGCCGACCTGCGCGATGCGCGTGTAGGTGCGCCGGGCGAGGCGCAACCAGTTGACGCCCAGCCATGCCCATACGATCGGGATGACGATGAGCATGAAGAGCGTGCCGGCGAACGTCCACCACAGGCTGCGGCCGGTGCTCAACGCTCCGGTCAGCGCGATCAGGAAGAGGAGCCAAATGACGCGATAGCGAGTCATCGAAGCCCGGTGGAGTGAAGCGCCTGCATTGCTTCCTTTCTTCTCGACCCTTCACTTCACACGCGCGCCCGGCACCGGCGTGACGCGCAATAGCTCGTCCAGGATGTCGGCCGAGGTGATGCCTTTGATGCGGGCGGCCGGGCTGATGATGATCCGATGACCGAGCGCGGCCGGGGCGAGCGCCTTCACGTCGTCGGGGATCACATAGTCGCGGCCGTGCACGGCCGCGCGCGCCTGTGCGGTGCGGAACAACGTCAACGCGCCGCGCGGGCTGGCGCCCAGGTAGACGTCGGGATGCCGGCGCGTGGCATCCACCAACTGCACGATATACTGCTTGACCAGCGGATCGCAATAGACCGACTTCAAGAGCTCTTGGGTCCTCACCAGCTCGGCGGCATCCGTGATCTGGCTCAGGTCTTCGATGGGATGAGCGTACTGCTGCGCGTCGAGAATCGCCATCTGCTGCTCTGGTGTCGGGTAGCCAAGCGACACGCGCATCAGAAAGCGGTCGAGCTGAGCCTCGGGCAGGGGGAAGGTGCCTTCGTATTCGATCGGGTTCTGCGTAGCCAGGACCAGGAAGGGCGATTGCAGCCCGCGGGTGACGCCGTCCACCGTCACCTGTCGCTCCTCCATCGCCTCCAACAGCGCAGCCTGCGTCTTGGGCGTCGCGCGGTTGATCTCATCGGCCAGCACGATCTGCGCCATGATCGGCCCGGGGCGGAACTCGAACTCACCGGTCTTCTGGTTGTAGATCGAGGTGCCGGTCACGTCCGACGGCAACATGTCGGGGGTGAATTGGATGCGCTTGAACGCCCCGCCGATCGAACGGGCCAGCGCCTTGGCCAGCATCGTCTTGCCGACGCCCGGCACGTCCTCGATCAGCAAATGGCCCTGGCAGAGCAGGCAGATCGCCGTCAGTTCGACAACGTCGCGCTTGCCGAAGATCACTCGTTCGACGTTGTCTATCAGCCTCGCGGCCAGATCACGAACTTCGTTCATCGAAAAGGGAACGACGGACGCAGGGTCGCAGCGCGGTCCGTCGTCCTTCGTCAGATCAGCTTCTTCACCGCTTCGATGGCGGCGTCGTAATCGGGGTGCTGCGCGATCTCCGGCACATACTCGGCGTAGGTCACCGTATCGTCCTTGTCCACGACGAAGATCGCGCGCTGTTCGATGCGCATCTCTTTGACGTGAGTACCGGCCGCGTCGCCGAACGCCATGTCCTTGTGGTCGGACAGCACGATGATGTTCTTCACCTCAGCATCGTTCACCCAGCGGCGCTGCGCCCAGGGCAGGTCGGCGCTGACGGTGATCACCTTCACCCGATCGCCGAACTGTTCCGCCTCCTGGTTGAAGCGCTTGGTCTGAGCATCACAGATGCCCGTATCCAGCGACGGCACCACGCTGATCAACCGGACTGTGCCGCGCATCGCGCCCAGATCTACTTCGCTCCAGTCGGTCGCCGTCAACCTGACGGCCGGGAACCGATCACCGGGCTTCAGGCGCTCGCCGACGACGGTGAGCGGGCTGCCCTTGAACGTCAGTTCGCCCGTTCGTTCTACTTGTTCACGCAACATCTTCGTTCAACTCCATTCCGATTTCGTTTGGGTGCGGCGCGACTATACCATGCGCACCTCCGCGCCTGGCAGGGGCAAGGCTTCTGTCGGATCACGACACGCTCGCGTGCGCAGCAGCCTCTGCTACAGTTGGGCCACTGTGATCCCATCCGGCATCCCCATCACACGCGATGCAGTCGCTGCGCTGGACGCGAGTGATCCACTTGCCCCGCTCCGAGACCGCTTCTACTTACCGGAAGGTGTGATCTACCTCGATGGCAACTCGCTCGGCCCGCTGCCGCGCCAGACACACGGGCGACTCGCGCAGGTCATCGAGGGCGAGTGGGGGAACGGCCTCGTCCGCAGCTGGAACGCAGCCGGCTGGATCGAGTTGCCACAGCGCATCGGGGACAAACTCGCCCGCCTGATCGGCGCACACCCGGGCGAGGTGATCGTGACTGACTCGACCTCGATCAACCTGTTCAAAGTGCTGGCCGGTGCACTGGCGCTCAGGCCGGGCCGCCGCGCCATCGTGTCCGAGCGCGAGAACTTCCCGACCGACCTGTATATGGCCCAGGGCTTGATCGCGCTGCTCGGCGGCAGGCACACGTTGCGACTGGTCGAAGCGGACGAGATCGCCGATGCGATTGGCGCCGATACCGCGGTCGTCATGCTCACGCACGTGAACTATCGCAGCGGTCGGCTGCACGACATGGCTGCCATCACCCGGCTTGGGCACGCGCATGACGTGCTGGTGATCTGGGATCTGGCACATTCGGCCGGCGCGGTGCCGGTGGACTTGAACGGCGCGCAGGCCGACTTCGCCGTCGGCTGCGGCTACAAGTATCTGAACGGCGGCCCCGGCGCACCAGCATTCCTCTTCGTCGCGCAGCGGCACCAGGCCGGGTTCCGCCAGCCGCTCGCCGGCTGGCTAGGGCACGCACAGCCTTTCGCCTTCGAGGGGCAATACCAGCCGGCCGAAGGCATCGCCCGCGCGCTGTGCGGCACCCCGCCGGTGCTGAGCATGGCGGCGCTGGAGTGCGGGGTGGACATCGCGCTCGAAGCGCCGATGGCAGCCGTGCGCGCCAAGTCGCTGGCGATGACCGACCTCTTCATCGCCCTGGTCGAGCAGCGCTGCGCATCGCACGGCTTGTTGCTGCGCACGCCACGCGAGCACGCCCGGCGGGGCAGCCAGGTGTGCTTTGCCCATCCCGATGCCTACCCCATCATGCAGGCGCTCATCGCGCAAGGGGTGATCGGTGACTTCCGCGCACCGGACATCCTGCGCTTCGGTTTCGCGCCGTTATATCTGCGCTATGCCGACGTCTGGGACGCCGCATACATCCTGGCCCACGTCCTCGACACGCGCGCGTGGGACCGGCCCGAGTTCAAAAAGCAAGCAAAGGTGACATGACCGACGCCGGACGACGCCCCGACTCCCGGCCCCTCGCTTAACCATTACAATCCGGCTGGAGTGAAGATGAGCGAGGTGCAAGCAGAAGAGATCGTGCGTGCCGAAGACGTCGAGCGCGTGTATGGCAGCGGCGAGAACAGAGTGTATGCCCTGCGCGGCGTCAGCTTCGAGGTGGTGCGGGGCACGTTCGTGGCTCTCAAAGGCCGCAGCGGCAGCGGCAAGACGACGCTGATCAACTGCATCGGCGGGCTGGACAAACCCACCAGCGGCAAAGTGTATCTGTTCGGCCAACCGATCAACGACTACAACGAGGCGCAGATGACCGAGCTGCGCCGGCACAAGATCGGGTTCGTCTTCCAGTCGTTCTCGCTCGTGCCGACGTTCACGGCGTTCGAGAACGTCGAGCTGTCGTTGCGATTGGCCGGCGCGCCGGCCCGGGAGCGCAACCGCCGCGCGCAGGAGTGCCTCGATCTGGTGGGCGTGGGCAAATGGGCCAGGCACATGCCGTTCGAGTTGAGCGGCGGCCAACAACAGCGCGTCGCCATCGCCCGCGCGCTGGCCAATTCACCCAAGCTCATCCTGGCCGACGAGCCGACCGGCGAGCTGGACAGCCACACCGCCCGCCAGGTGCTCGGTTTATTGCGCGACCTGGCGCATCAGCAAGGCGTGGCGATCCTCATGGCCACCCATGACCCGCTCAGCCTCGAATACGCCGACCAGGTGTTCGAGTTGAAGGACGGTAAACTGGACAAGGTAACCCTTGGCGCCGGCGCAGCGATCAAGGGAAGTTGATCGAGACGGCCGAAGCTCGCGCCAGGAGCCGAGGCTCTGCAAACCAGAGGCTGATCCAGAACTCGCGATGAGGCATCTTGGGGCTTCGGATAGATCCTAAACCGTCTGCTTTACGTGCTCGGCAGCCACCACCGGTTTGATCAGCGGCGCGCCTTTGTCGTATTCGATGGCCGCCTCGATGAACGCCTTGAACAGCGGATGGGGGCGGTTGGGCCGGCTCTTGAATTCCGGGTGGAACTGGCTGCCAAGCATGAACGGGTGACCGCGCAGTTCGCAGATCTCCACCAGTCGGCCATCCGGTGATAGACCACTGAACACCAGGCCGGCAGCGCCCAACGACTTGCGAAATTCGTTGTTGAACTCGAAGCGATGGCGATGCCGCTCCTGCACCGTGACTGCGCCTACGGCCGGATTGCCAGGCGTGCCATTGGCCACGCTCATTCCGGATGCCTCCCCTCTGTCCAGTGCTCTCACATAGGCGCGATGAGCTTGCGTGCCGGGCACGAGCTGGCATGGATACACACCCAGGCGCATCGTCCCACCCATATCCGAGATGTCGCGCTGATCGGGCATCAGATCAATCACCGGATAGGGCGTGGTGTGGTTGAACTCAGTGCTGTTCGGCTCGCGGCTGTTTAGCACGAAGCGGGCGAACTCGATGCACATCACCTGCATCCCCAGGCATAAGCCCAAATACGGCACGGCGTTCTCGCGCGCATACTGGGCAGCGGCGATCTTGCCCTCGACACCGCGATAGCCAAAGCCGCCCGGCACGACGATGCCCGCGACACGCGCCAGTCGTTCCAGCCCTTCACCGCGTTCGAGCGATTCGCTGTTGACCCACAGCAGTTTCAAGTCGCGCCCGCAGGCCACGCTGGCGTGGTAAAGCGCCTCGCGCACGCTCATGTAGGCGTCGTGAAGTTCCACATACTTGCCGACGATGGCGATGTTCAGAGGCGGCTTGGGTCGGCGCATCTCCGCACACATCGCCCGCCACGCCGCCAGATCGGCAACCGCACAGTTCAGTTGCAGGCGCTCGCACAGATAATCGCCGAAGCCCATGTCCTCCAACATGAGCGGCACCTCATACAGGTAGTTCGTGGTCACCATCGGCAACACGGCGCGCGGCTCCACATCGCAGAACAGGGCGATCTTCTCGCGCAGCTCATCGTCCACCGGCTCGTCGCTGCGGGCGATGATGGCGTCCGGCTGGATGCCCGCCCCACGCAGGTCGCGCACGCTGTGCTGGGTGGGCTTGGTCTTCAACTCGCCGGTCGCGCCGACTTTGGGCAGAAAGGTGACGTGCACGTAGAACGTGCTGTCCCGGCCCACGTCGCGACGCATCTGGCGGATCGCCTCGATGAACGGCATGGCCTCGATGTCGCCCACCGTGCCGCCGACCTCGACGATGACCACGTCGGCCGTGCTGCTCTTGGCCACCAGGGAGATGCGCCGCTTGATCTCGTTCGTCACGTGCGGCACCACCTGGATGGTCTTGCCCAGATAGTCGCCCCGCCGTTCCTTGCTGATGACTTCGTTGTAGACCTGGCCGGTGGTGACGTTGCAGGCGCGGTTAAGGTTCTCGTCAATGAAGCGCTCGTAGTGGCCCAGATCCAGGTCGGTCTCCGCACCGTCCTCGGTTACGAACACCTCGCCATGTTGATACGGCGACATCGTGCCTGGGTCCACGTTGAGGTAAGGATCGAGCTTCTGGATTGCAACGCGCAGTCCGCGAGCCTTCAGCACGCGGCCGATGGCAGCCGCCGTCACCCCCTTGCCGACCGAGCTGACGACGCCACCCGTGCAAAAAATGAACTTGGGCATGGCTTCTCCCTTCTCCTATGGCTAGCAGTCACACACTTTCGGGTTGAGCATGAAAGGACGTCCCCCAGCCGGGCCGTCGCCCCACTACGGCGCAGCAGCCGGGCTTCCGACGATGTCACCGACGGTCCTGGCGCACCCTTCCGCGGCACGCATCTTCCACACAAAGCGCGGGCGCGACAAAAAAGACAGTAGGGAGCATGATCTATGCTCCCTACTGTTGTCGTGCATCGGAAGTGTGCGATGTGCACAAACGGCGCCGTTTAGAACATCCTGACATCGCGGCACGCCGAATTATAACGCCGGCGGCCGCGGCGCGGTTCGCAAAATCCAACTTCGCTTGACAAAGGGTTCCGCCTTGAGTAGATTATCGTCCGTGTCGCCTGCCGGCACGGCCCGAGCGTCTGTTCGAGCCGTAGTCGGGTCGTCGCGAAACGAGCCGGTCGAACAGATGCTCCATGCGCTGCTCACAATCAGGTGAACGTGTTACCTCGTCGTCTGTCCATGTAACCCGATTTTCGAGTCAACCACAATTCGTTCTTAAAGGAGTGAGAAAGAGCCATGAGATATCCAGCCAGTAAATTGTTGCTCACAACGTTCTTGATCGGCGCGCTCGCCGCATGCGCCCCTGCGCCAGCCGCACCCGCAGCACCGGCAGCACCGGCTGCACCGGCCGAGCCCGCAGCGCCGGCCGCACCTGCCGAACCAACGGCCGCACCCACCGAACCGGCGGCCACAGAGGCTCCGGCAGCACCGGCGATGGGCGGCAAGATCAAGATCGCGACCCAGAGCCCGCTCTCCGGCCCGCAGGCTGCACTGGGCACCGGCATCCGCAACGGCGCCGACCTGGGTCTGCAGGACATGGGCAAAATGCTGACCGACATGGGCTTCGAGGTCGAGCTGGCGCCCTTCGATGATCAGGCCAAGCCGGAAGTCGGTGCGGCGAACGCCAAGAACATCGCTTCCGATCCCGAGATCCTCTGCATCGTCGGCCACCTGAACTCCGGTGTCGCGCTGGCCTCGCTGCCCACCTACAAGGACAACAACCTGGCGATGGTCTCGCCGGCCAACACCAACCCGAAGATCACCGAAAGCGGCTATGAGAACGCCTTCCGCATCGTTGGCCGCGACGACGTGCAGGGCGCGGTGGGCGAAGAGTTCGCTCGCACTGAGCTGCAGGTCAAGAGCGTCTACATCATCCACGACAAGACCGATTACGGTCAGGGCGTAGCCGAATTCTTCCGCCAACAAGCCGAGAAGAACGGCATCCAGGTGCTGGGCTTCGAAGGCACGGAGGAGAAGTCGAACTTCGAGTCCATCCTAACGCCGATTCAGGCCGCTAACCCCGACTTGATCTACTTCGGTGGCATCTACGACCAGGCCGGCCCGATGTTCCGCCAGGCGCGCGACCGCGGCATCACGGCGCAATTCCTCGGCCCCGACGGACTGGACTCACCTGAGTTGCTGAAGCTGGCCGGCGACGCAGTGAAGAGCATGTACTACACCTCGGTGGCCGCGCCAGTGAGCCAGTTCCCCGACGCAGCCAAGTTCGCCGATGACTACAAGGCTAAATTCAATGAGGACGCGCCGCCATTCTCCGCGCAGGCCTACGACGCGATGGGCATTTGCATCCGCGCGATCGCCAAGGCCGCCGAGCAGGCTGGCGGTGTGCCCACCCGCGCCCAGGTCGTGCAGGCCATCCGCGACAGTGGCGAGTACAAGGGCATCACGGGCTCGTACACCTTCAACGCCAAGGGCGACCCGGTCAGCTCCACCTACTTCGTGTTGCAGGTGAGCGACGCCGAAGGCGACCCCGGTGAGGTGTGGAACTCGAACGCCGTGGTCAAGAAGCTGGACATCCCGGCGCCGTAGAGCCCACATCTTCCCGCTATTGCCACGCACAAGGGCGGGGGAGAGTTTCTACCCTCCCCCGCCCTTTTTATATTAGACTGTATAGCCACCTGCGCAGGGAGTTATGCCCCTCGCGCGGATCACCGAGTTCGACACAATAGGGTCGCTGAGTCCGTCCTATGGCAGTCGCAGCAGATGCTCTTCCTATCCCGTCCAGCCGCCGGACGTTGCGCATGACGTTGGCAGGTGTGTTCGGACCGCTGGGCCAAGTCTTCATCTTCGTCGTCGGCAGTGCCATCGTCCTCAGCGTGATCACAGTGCTGATCGCCTTTCTGTTGCGCGGCACGCGCACCAACGTTGACCTCGTCCAGGCCACGATCACGATCCTGCCGCAGGTGATCGTTGACGGGCTGGTGCGGGGCTTCCTGTTTGCCACCATCGCGCTGGGTTATACGATGGTATACGGTGTACTGGAGTTCATCAACTTCGCGCATGGCGAGATCTTCATGGTGGGCGCCTTCTCCGGCGCCGCTTTGGGCACGGTGCTGGCCGCGTCCGGTGTGTTGCCTGTCATCCCGCCGCTGCTGTTCGTGTTGATCGCTGTGGTGGTTGGCATGGCAGTGAGCGGCACGCTGGCCATGACGATCGAGCGCGTTGCCTATCGTCCGCTCCGTAATGCGCCACGCCTGGTGCCACTGATCTCAGCCATCGGCGTGTCGTTACTCCTTCAGGACGGCATGCGCCTGATTGCTAACGTGACCGGCCTGGGCTTCAACGCGCGATTCCAGACACCGAACTTCGGTCCGCCACTTCAACTGGCGCAGATTGCTGCTGCGGACGGGCGAACCATCCCGGTCATCCTTGATGTGCGCGCGTTGATCTTCATCGTCGCCGCCACGTTGATGTTGATCGGGTTGAACTATCTGGTGAACGCGACCAAACTGGGCACGGCCATCCGCGCCGTAGCGCAAGATCGCCCCACCGCCAGCTTGATGGGCATTAACGTGAACCAGATCATCGCCCTCACCTTTCTGATCGGCGGTGCGCTGGGCGGGGCTGCCGGTGTGCTCTTCGGCATACGCGTGGGCACGGTGAACCCCTACATCGGCTTCCTCCCCGGCTTGAAGGCATTCACGGCTGCTGTGCTGGGCGGCATCGGCAACATCCCTGGGGCGATGGTCGGTGGCATCGTGTTGGGCTTCCTAGAGGCATTCGTGGCCTCCTATCTGTCGCTGCTTACGGGCGGTGCGTTCTCGGGGGCCAGCTATGCCGACATCGTGGCATTTGCCATCCTGATCCTGATCCTGATCTTCCGCCCATCGGGTCTGTTGGGCGAAGCCGTCTCGCAGAAGGTGTGATCCATGAGCGCGTCATCCCTGCCCAACTCTCCATTCGCTGCGTTGAACCGTGGGCCGCTGGCCTACGTGGCGATAACGGCGTATGTGCTGGTGACGAGCGCTCTGTTGTTGATGAACACGCGCACGAGCCTGGGCACCGATGTGCTGTTCATCCTGTTCCTGCTGGGCTTTTTGATCCTCTACCGGGCCAAAGTGTCGAACCCATACAAGCTAGCGCTCGGCGCGGTCATGCTGATCGGCGTCGTGCCCTACTTCGGCACGTTGAACGCCTACTACATCGAGCTCGCCATCCAGGCAGGGATCTTCGTTGCGCTGGCGCTCGGCCTGAACGTGGTCGTGGGTTTCGCCGGCCTGCTCGACTTGGGTTACGTCGCTTTCTTCGCGGTCGGCGCGTACCTGTGGGGCATCTTCAGCACCGAGCAAATCGGGGAGATCTGGATTGGCGCCACACCCATCTCGCCGCAGTTGTTCTACCTGTTCATGGCGCTCGGGTTGTTTGTGGGTGCGTTCTTCGGCGTCCTGCTCGGCCTGCCGGTGCTGCGATTGCGCGGCGACTATCTGGCCATCGTCACGCTCGGCCTGGGCGAGGTGATTCGCGTGCTGGCGGTGAACCTGGATCGCCCGATCAACATCACCAATGGCTCGCAAGGCATCAAGTCCATCGCCCGGCCACCGCTGCCCGATTTTCTGCGGGCGCTGTTCCCCGGATTGAGCGACCCGCAGCTCTACCAGCTCTTCATCTACGCCCTGGTGCTGCTGGTGGTCGGCATCACCGTCCTGACCGTCTTTCGGTTGAAGAACTCGCGCATCGGACGCGCCTGGGAAGCGATCCGCGAAGATGAAACGGCGGCGATCGCAATGGGCATCCCGCTGGTGCGGATGAAGCTAATGGCCTTCGCCGTGGGCGCGTCGTTCGCCGGGGTGATGGGCGTGCTATTCGCAGCCAAGCAGCAGTTCATCAACCCGCCCACGTTCGATTTGATCCGCTCCATCGGCATCCTGGCCATGGTGATCCTGGGCGGCATGGGCAGCATCCCCGGTGTGATCCTCGGCGGCGTGCTCGTCACGTTGCTCGACCTGCAAATCCTGCCACGCATCGCCACCGAACTGGGCGCGCTGAAGCGACAGGGGATCGTCATCCCCGACTGGTTCGACCCGGCGCAATACCAGCGCGCACTGTTCGGCCTGCTGCTGATCATCATGATGATCTTCCGGCCGGAAGGCATTCTGCCCGACCAGCGACGCCGCGAAGAAGCGCACGAGACCGAGGTCGAAGAAGCGTCGCCAGGGGGCGAGGCGAAGCCGGCGTAGCGAAGGAGGCCAGACGTGGCATTGCTCGAAGCGAGAAACGTCACCAAATCCTTCGGCGGCTTGACCGCCGTGAACAACGTATCGCTCGACGTCGAGCGAGGTAGCATCGTCAGCGTGATCGGCCCGAATGGCGCCGGCAAGACCACCTTCTTCAACGTGCTCACCGGCATCTACAAACCCGACCACGGCAGCATCCTCTTCGACGGCGCGTCCATCGCCGGCCAACGCCCTGACCAGATCACCAAGCAAGGCATCGCCCGCACCTTCCAGAACATCCGGCTGTTCGGCAACATGACGGCCATCGAGAACGTCATGGTCGGGATGCACGCGCGCTTGAACGCCAAGATGTGGCAGATCATCTTCCAAAGCCCGAGTGTGCGCGCCGAGGAGCCGCGGGCCCGCGCCCGCGCGCGGGAGTTGCTCAAGTTCGTCGGCCTGGAAGGCCGGTTCGACGAGCTGGCCAAGAACCTGCCCTACGGCGACCAGCGCCGGCTGGAGATTGCGCGCGCGCTGGCGACCGAGCCCAAGCTGATCCTGCTGGACGAGCCGACGGCCGGCATGAATCCACAAGAAACGGCCGAGGCCACGCGCCTGATCCAGCGGCTGCGGGACGAACTGGGGCTGACGGTGATCCTGATCGAGCATGACATGCGCGTGGTCATGACGATCTCCGAGCGCATCTCCGTGTTGGACTATGGCGAGAAAATCGCCGAGGGCAAACCGGAGGAGATCCGTGCCAACGCGCGGGTGGTGGAAGCATACCTGGGACGCGGCGCGGTCGTTGCCGAGTAGCCCCAGAAGAGTTCATCGAGCGCAGCATGACACTACTTGAGCTGAGAGACGTCCACACCTACTACGGCAACATCCACGCCCTCAAAGGCATCTCGCTGGCAGTCGAAAAGGGCGAGATCGTCACCCTGATCGGGTCGAACGGCGCCGGCAAGAGCACCACGCTGCGAACGATCTCCGGGTTGCTGGTGCCACGCCGCGGCGAAGTGCTGCTGGAGGGACAGCGCATTGACCATCTGCCTGCCCACGAAATCGTTGCCCGTGGCGTGCTCCAGTCGCCCGAAGGTCGGCGGATCTTCCCCCGACTGACCGTGCGTGAGAATCTGGAGATGGGCGCGTATCAGCGTCGGGATGCAGACGGCATCCAGCGCGACATGGAGCATGTGTTTGGGCTCTTCCCCCGCCTGCGCGAACGCATCAACCAGCGCGGCGGCACGTTGTCGGGTGGCGAGCAACAGATGCTGGCGATCGGCCGGGCGCTGATGGGCCGGCCGCGCGTGTTGCTGCTGGACGAGCCGTCCATGGGCCTGGCGCCGGTGCTGGTGGATCAAATCTTCGACATCATCCAGGAGATCAACCGGCAGGGCACCACGATCCTGCTGGTCGAACAAAACGCGCGCCTGGCGCTCAGCATCGCCCACCGCGGCTACGTGCTGGAGACGGGGAGAATCACCCTGTCCGGTGAAGGCAAGAGCCTGCTCGACAACCCCTCCGTCAAGGCCGCTTATCTCGGCGAAGCCGGGCACTGACGAGGTCGGCGCCTGATCGGCAAGCAGGCCTGGCGACGAAGCCCATCCTGCAGTTGCTCAGGGTTGCAAAGCCGCTTCGCCGGCCAGCACGCGCCGGGTGTTGATCATCCAGTCGCTCAGGCTGCGGAATCGGTCGCTCGGATGAACAACCGGCGCCACCTGCACATTCTTCACCCGCGAAGAGATCACGTAGTCGTATGCCGGGTAATACAGCATGATGGCCGGCAGCTCGGCGACGAACTTCTCCTGGAAGCGCCGGTAGAACTCGTAGCGCTGTGTGCGGTCGGTCGTCGCGCGCGCCTGTTCCAGCCACTGGCTGGCCTCGGCATCCTCCCAGCCGGTGAAGTTCTGGCCGGCGTTGGCCTGGCTTTGATGCCACAGCGGGAAAGGATCGGGGTCACCGTCGAGCAAGGTCTCGGTAAGGGCTACCTGGAATTGCCGGGTGGCAAGGAAGTTCCTCACGATGTTGCGCACCGGGATCACCGTTACCTGCACGCCCAGCTCTCGCCACTGCCTGGCGACGGCTTCGGCAACCTGCGGATAGATACCGCCCTCCGGGGTGAGCAGCGTGAAGGCAATCGGCTCGCCGTCCTTCTGCCAGACTTCGACGTTCGATGGCGCAACGGTGGTGACTTCGTAGCCGGCCTCGCGCAGCATTTGTCTGGCGCGTTCCAGATCACGGCCGGGCAACTTGATGCTCTCGTCATGCGCCCAGGTGCCGGGGATGAACGGCGTATTGGCAAGCACTCCCCGGCCCCTCAGCACGTCGCGGATGATCGCTTCACGGTCGAGCGCCAGCATGAGCGCCCGACGCACCGGCAGTTCGGTCAGCGCCAGGGCGCCGCTATCCTTGCGCAGGTTGATCATGAGGGCGACGAACCTGGCGCCGGGCATGCTGTAGGTGGTCACGTTCGGCGACGCCGACACTTCGTCCACTTCGGACTGGAGGCTGAAGTCGGCCATGCCGTCCACGTCGCCATTCCTGAACGCATCGAGCAGGGCTTGAGCGTTCGGGTAGTAGCGTAACACGAACCGGCCGATCTTCGGCCGGGGACCGAAGTAGGTAGAGGACGGCTCCAGGGCGATCGAGGAGACGCGCCCCCCGGCCGTATTCAACTCGGCCACGCGCCACGGGCCGTTGCCCTTGGGTTGCTGGTTGAACGGGATCGCGTCCAGGCTGGCCGCCGACGTCCCTGCCAGGATGTGCTTTGGCAACAAGCCGACGGTGGTGTAGTCAATGAATGGCGCGTAGGGCTGGGTGAGACGAAACTGGACGGTGTAGTCACTCAGCCTGGTCACCCCCACCTGCTGCCACAACGCGCCGATGTCCCTGCGGCCGGGGAAGTTCGGATCCTTGATCAGGCCGATCGTGAACATCACGTCGTCGGCCGTCACCGGCGTGCCATCCTCCCAGCGCGCGTCCTGCCGCAACTGGAACGTGTAAGTGGTGCCATCCTCGGAGATGGTCCACGTTTCGGCCAGGTCCGGCACGACCTCGCCGCTCTCGTTCAGCCGGGTCAAGCCAACGAACACCAGGCTGCACAAGTCTCGGTCGGCTTCATTCAACTGGCACAACAGCGGGTTGATGTTCTTGGGCGTGCCCACCACGCCCTCGATGTACGTGCCTCCTTCGGCGGGCACGATGACGGTGTCGCGCGAGATGATGAACTGATAGACTAGGAAGGCGATGGTTGCAATTCCGAGCGCGATCAGGAGCAGAGACAGCCGGAGTGTGCGCATCTCGGAAGTGCCGACGAGTTGGGAAGGGATTGGGGATCGGCAGCTGCGCCGTCCCCAACCTCGGAACTAGCGGGTGGCCGAGAAGAAGATGACGTTGATCAGCGCAAGCACGAAGAAGGCGATGGCGATGAAGATGGTGATGGTGAAGAGCACGCGGTCAATACCCCGGCGCGTCTGATACACGCCCTGTGCGCCGCCGAAGACGCCGCCGAGTTCTTCTCCCTTGGACTGCAACAGCACGCCGGCGATCAGGGCAACGCCGAGCAAGATCTGTGCGATGCTGAGAAAGACGTTCATAGCGGGTTGGATTATAGAGCACGTCCCCCGTACCCCGTGGTGCCGAGCGGGCCACGTCCACGTGATGCTCGCTTCGTGACCGCCGGGGGCGGCGCGCTAGGCCTCGACGAGCGTGCTGCGCCGCTTGCCGCACGGCGACGTGCGCTCGCACCAGTCGAACTCCACCTGCAGGTCGCCGATGACTTCTGCGTGGGCCAACCTGGCCAGGTTGTAGAGCGTCGGCTTCATGTTTTTCACCTCGTGCTGCAACCCGCGCTCCGCGAACCACGAGAAGGGGGGGATCTCCGGTATCGGCAACAACGGCCAGCGCATTAAGTGAGAGACGAGCGTCGAACGCGCATCCAGAGGCTGCAGATCGAACCCCCAGATCTGGCCGAAGGGCGGGTTCTTGAAGCCAGGGCCGGAGAGCCAGATGAACTGGTACGGCGGGTCGTACACCTGGACGTAGGAGCGCGTCGGATACTGATACCAGCCGACGCACTGACGCGACCGGAAGCCCGACCCCACGCCCACCGGCGGCGGCGTGATCCATTCCACCTCCATCACTTCGCCGCTGCCGGCCAACTGCGGATGCCGGGTCGGGTCGCTCACGATTCCGAACAGCACTTCGCAGGGTGCTGTAATCAATCCGGTAACAGTTACACTTGGAAACTTCACGACTCTTTCACCTCAAGCCCAGACCTGCGCGTTCGCGAACATCGCGGTGCACGTGGCGCCTCGCTCGAACTCGGACCGGCGGTCTATCGTTGCACAGACGGTCATTGTGCAGATGAAACTGAGACAAGCCTTAACCGGTGCACTGGATAGCGGAGCATTACGCGAGCGGCCGCTGAGAAAGCGATGAAGCCCGTTCGCCGATCGCCTTCGTTGAAGTAAGCTATATGGCATGACGCGCACACGCCGATTCATCCAGCTCAGAACCGAACTGCCCGGGCCGAAGAGTCGCGAGCTCGTCGCCCGCCGCGAAGCGGCCATGCCCGCGGGATACGGCAGGGCTACCGACATCGCCGCCCGGCGTGCGTGGGGTGCGCTGGTCGAAGACGTGGACGGCAACGTGCTGATCGACTTCGCCGGCGGCATCGGCGTGCTCAACGTCGGTCACACGCCGCCGGAGGTCGTCGCGGCCATCCGATCGCAGGCCGAAGCCGTGATCCACGTCTGCGGGCTGGTGGCGACGACGGAGCCACACGTGCAACTGGCCGAGAAGCTCAACGCCATCACGCCCATCGGCGGCGCCAAGAAGGCCATGATCACCAACACCGGTGCCGAGGCAGTGGAACAGGCGGTGCAAATCGCGCGCGTCGCGACGGGCCGGCCGGCGATCATCGCCTTCGAGGGTGCTTACCACGGCCGCACGCTGCTCACCCAGACCCTGACCAGCAAGTATGCCCTGTTCAAGAAGGGCTTCGGCCCATTCGTGCCGGAGATCTACCGGGCGCAGTTCCCCTACCTGTATCGCACTGCCATCGGCTCCAATCTGGACGACGCGCACAAGCTCGAACTCGTCTGGGAGGCGTTCGAGCGCTTCCTAATCGCTGACGTGATGCCGGAGCACGTGGCTGCCGTGATCATCGAGCCGGTGCAGGGCGAGGGTGGATTCATCCCCGTGCCGGGTGAGTTCATGCGCCGGCTGCGCGACGTCTGCACGCACTACGGCATCCTGCTCATCGCCGACGAAGTGCAGTGCGGCTTCGCCCGCACCGGTAAGATGTTTGCCATCGAGCACTTCGGCGTCGAGCCGGACATGGTCACTATGGCGAAGAGCATGGGCGCAGGCATGCCAATCGCCGCGACGGTGGGTCGCGCCGAGATCATGGACAGGGTACATCTCGGCGGGCTGGGAGGGACGTACAGCGGCAATCCGGTTGCCTGTGCCGCTGCGCTGCAGGCCATTGCTTTGATCGAGCGGGACGACCTGTGCGCGCGCGCGACACACCTGGGCGACGTCGCCCGCGCGCGGTTGAGGCATATGCAGGAGAGATTCGAGCTGATCGGCGACGTGCGCGGCCTGGGTGCGATGCTGGCCATCGAGTTCGTCGAGGATCGCGCCACCCGCCGGCCACTCTCGCCCGAAAGGACCGTGGCCATCGTTCGCGACGTGGCGCGCAATGGCGTGCTCTCCATCCGCTGTGGCTTGTATTCGAACGGCCTGCGCTTCCTCTTCCCGCTCGTGATTGACGAAGCACAGCTGCACGAAGGGCTGGACGTGGTCGAGGAAGCGGTCGAGCGGGCATCGGCGCGATAATCATCAGACGAGCCATTGGCATGGACACCGACCTCGCCTTGCTTGCGCGGATCAAGCGGCGCGATGCGAGCGCGCTGGCCGAGCTCTATGACCGCTATGGCACGCGCGTGTATTCGTTGGCCCTGGCCATCGTCGGCGAGGAGATGACGGCTCAGGAGGTCACTCAGGACACGTTCATCAAGCTATGGCATCATCCGGAGGCATATCGCTACGACGACAATCGCTTCGCGGCCTGGCTGCTCATGGTCACACGACACTGCGCAATCGATCGGCTGCGGCACGAGCGCGTGCGAGGCGGCCGGGCTGTTTCGATGGACGAAGCGAACTTCCCGGAAATAGCCGACGCCGCCCACGAGATCGAAGCCCGATGGAATGACCTGCGCCACGTCTTGGATTCGCTTCCTCCGGAGCAACGCGAGGTCATCGTGCTGGCCTATTATCATGGCCTGAGCCAGAGCGAAATCGCGGACATGATGAAACTGCCGCTGGGCACGGTGAAAACGCGCCTGCGCCTGGGCATGGAGAAGTTGCGCAGGACGCTCGATGCGTAAGGAGTCAGCGCTTCGGATCTGCAGAGGCACGAAGGATCGAGGTAATGAAGGGCTGCATCCAGGATAGAGTTTCGTGACGTTTTCTATTGGGAGACCATGAGCACGCCGTTGTCGAACGAGGAGATCCGTGATCTGTTGCCGGCCTATGCGCTTGGGGCGCTGGATGAGCCGGAACGCGCCATCGTTCAATCCCACCTCGACCGGAACCCGGAGCTTCGCGCCGAAGCCGCGCGGTATGGCAATGTGCTTCATGGCCTCGCCGTATGTGTGCCTCAGCGCACACCGCCCGCTGCGCTCAAGACGGCGCTGATGGCACAGGCGCAGCGCGCAGCGGCATCGCGAAGGGTGTCCTGGTGGGATCGCCTGCTGGATGGGTTCCTGGCGCCGGCCTTCGCAATCCGGGCTGCGTTTGCGATGCTCATCCTCGTAGCCGGCTTGTTTGCGGCTCAGGCGGTCCGCCTGAATGTGCAAGTTGCACACCTCGAACGCGAGGTCAAGGAGCGGGATCGCCTCGTGCGTATTCTCTCCACCGGCAGCGAGCAGGTGCGCTTGAACGGCACCGAACGATCACCAGGTGCCCTGGCGACCGTGCGTTTCAACCCCGGCGAAAGGTGGGCTGCCTTGCAGGCCAGCAACCTGCCACGCCTGCCCGAGTCGCACATCTATCAGCTATGGCTGGTGAACGATGCAGGCGAGCGATGGAGCGGCGCGACGTTCAACACCGACGAGACGGGCAGCACGACGACCCTGGTGTGGTGCCCGACGCCGATGGACAAGATCGTTCGCTTCGGCGTGAGCATCGAGCCGGCAGGCGGCAGTACCAAGCCGACAGGGCCGAACGTGCTGCTCGGCGTACGAAGCTAATCGCGCAGGCACGTCGCGCAATTGACCCGATCAATGCAATGGAGCGAACCTGCTCGCTCGAAAACCTCGCTGCGCCGAACGACACCCTCCGATGATGAGCCGAACAGGCGGTCCGATTCCACACGGCAAAACGGACTCGCCTCCGACTTTTAATTCTTTTCTCAGCGAGCGTTGATCGGGATTTCACCCAAACGGATATCGTCCTCCGTGGATCTTCAGGAGGATCAAACGAGTATGAAATCATTGCATGTCCCCGGAATCTTTGCCGCTATCGCGCTCGTCGTTGCAGCGTGCGGTGCAGCCCAGCCGGCTGCACCGGCAGCTACCCCAACCGAAGCACCCATCCCCACACAGCCGCCGGCCCCAACCGAGGCACCGGCTTCGACCGAAGCACCTGCAGCGCCCGCGGCCGAGGCACCAACGCCGACCGAAGTGCCAGCTCCAACCGAAGCACCTGCAGCGCCCGCGGCCGAGGCACCAACGCCGACCGAAGTGCCAGCTCCAACCGAAGCACCGGCCGAGCAGGTCGTGGTCTATCAGATCAACACCGGCAGCTCGGAGGCCAGCTTCACGCTCAACGAGGAATTGCTGGGCGTGCCCACCGTCGTCGTTGGTGTGACGCCAAAGGTCGTCGGCTCGATCACGGTGGACTGGGGCAATCCATCCAACACCAAGATCAGCAAACTCGAGATTGACGCGACGGACTTCAAGACAGACAACGAACGTCGCAACGGGGCCATTCATCGCTTCATCCTGCAGACGAGCCAGTACCCGACGATCGAGTTCGAACCGACGGCCCTCGAGGGTCTGCCATCATCGGTCAAGCCGGGCGACGCGTTGAACTTCAAAGTGACGGGCAACTTGAAGATTCGCGACATCACCAACCCGGTCACCTTCGATGTGACAGCGACCGCCGGCGAGGACGAAATCAGCGGCGAGGCGAAGACCGTCGTCACGCGCTCGGCCTATCAACTCTCCATTCCTTCCGTGCCCAGCGTGGCCAACGTGACGGAGGAGGTGACGTTGACGCTGAAGTTCGTAGCGACGCGGCAGTAGCGCACCGAACCGCTCGACTTGCAAGCTCCACCGGGATGGCCGGTGGAGCTTTTTTGATTTGAGCCCTATTCGAACCACTCACATGCGAGGCATTTGGGATAGGCGAAGGCGATGCCCCCGTCGCCTACCCAGATAGGGCTTGCGGACAGGTCCTGTGGTGCGCCGGCCTGCATCCCGGCGCGACACTGGTCAATCGCTCGCTTTGGCCTTATCCTTCGACCATGGGCACGCGCATTGGAGCGCTGATCTTCTTCGCCCTGCTTGCGCTCATCGCCCTGAGCGAGCTGATCTTCAGCAACCTCGGCACGCTCAGCGGGGACCTGGCCGGCGCTGCGCGCATGCTGGGCCTGACCACAGCGCAGGAGCGCACGCGACTGCTCATCCTCATCGCGCTCGATGCCGTCGCCGGCGCTGGGGCGCTGCTGGCGGTGATAGGCCTGTTGTCACGCACGCACCTGGCCGCTTACGGCGCATCGCTGTGCGCGGTGGGCTTCCTTGCCTATGGCGTATACCAGGTCTTCGCAGCGCTGACGCAGCTGAGTGAAGTGGTGCGCCTGCCGGTCATCGTAGCCGGCCTGCTCTATGCATTGCTCGGCGTCGCCGCCTGGTTCGTCGGGCGGCGCTTTTCGAGACCTGGACACTCCCTGGGCGAACGCGCGGAGAGATAAGCGACCACACCTCTGCGGCGAATGTAACAGCGACCTCGTCTTCAGCTCGTGAAACCAGCTGCGCCTGGGAAGACTCGCCCACCGAATATGGCCCGCTCATGCCACGTCGTATGGCATGCAAACATGCAAAGCTGACTCGCACTAGCCCGTGATGTTCACACACTGCACATCGTGCACTGCGTGAAAGTTTAGATGCAAGGCCAGGGCTGGAACCAGTTTGACACAACTCGCGTGGGTGCGTATAAACTGCGTAACCGCTTACATTACTTTTCGCAAATACGTTATGACGCTATCTGATCTGGCGAAGGAACTCGGTGTGTCAACCGCGACGGTCTCACGCGTGCTAAACGATCAGCCTGGGGTTGGGGCTGAGACACGGCAGCGAGTATTGGAAGCAGTTGCTAGGCGGGGCTACGCGCCAAACCATAGCGCCCGCGCCCTCGCAACCTCTCGCACCGAGAACATCGGCTTCGTGCTCTACGCCAAGTCCATCACATCCGACCCCTTCTACTCGCGGATTGTGCAGGGCGTGGAAAGTGAATGTACACAGCACGGCTACCATCTCTTCGTCAGCACTCTACACCCGGAGCAGATTGCTCGACCGGACATCTCCTTTCCCTTGATTCGGAGTCGGCGCGTAGATGGATTGATTCTGGCCGGCCCCGACATCCCGGCTCGCTTCATTCTTGCCCTGCATAGTCGGAAGCTGCCGATTGTGCTGGTGGATAACGCGCTGAACGAAATGTCGCTCGACGTCGTTCTCAGCGATGACGAGGTGGGCGCCTACACTGCGGTGCGGCATTTGCTCAATCTCGGTCGCCGTTCCATCGTCTGTCTGAGTGGACCGCGCCAGTGGATCAGCAACAGTCAGCGACAAGCTGGGTATGCGCGTGCGATGCGCGAGGCGCGACTGAAAACACATATCGTTGAGGTGAGTGAGACAACGACCGAGAGCGGTCGCGAGGCTATGCAACGCGCTTGGTCGAGCGTACCACACCTCGACGCCATCTTCGCGATCAACGACGCCATGGCGCTGGGCGCAATGCAAGTGATTCAGAGTCGCGACCTATCTGTCGGGAAGGACGTGGCCGTGGTTGGCTTCGATGACCTGGCGTGGACGGAAGCGTATAACCCGCCACTAACTACTGTCCGTATTCACAAAGAGCAGATGGGACGTGTCGCAGCATCGCGTCTGCTGGAGCTGATCGCCGATTCATGTAGCGCACCGGTGCGTTCGCTAGTGGGCACGGAGTTGATCGTCCGGCAGTCGTGCGGCGCTCCGGTCGGCTTCACACCGAACTCGCCGTTACACCAAGGAGGTGATGCCTAGAGAGAAAAGTGGCATAACCCTATAAACCAGGTGATGAGAAGAAGTCAGTCATCTGATTCGGATTTCAAACTTCAAAAAGGAGGTTTGCCAACCATGAACAAGCCAAGATTGCTTGTCCCGTTCATTGCGGTAACGATGTTGATTGCCGCCTGCGCCGCGCCGCCCATCGCTCCTGCTACACCCGCCGCTCCAGCAGCTGCTCAGCCAGAGTCTGCTGCTCCAGCAGCGACGGAGAAGGTGAGGATTCGCCTCGCCACATGGGCCGGCGTGGAAGAAGCCAAAGAACTTCAAGCCGTCATTGACAAGGTCAATGCTGCTGCCACAACTTACGAGATCGTTCACGAACCGCAACCGGCTGACTATTACACCAAGATTCAAACCAACTTGGCTGGTGGCACTGCGGCGGATCTGCTGTGGCTATCGCAGGAGTTTGTCGCCGGTTATGCCGACAAGGGTGTGTTGCTCGACATCACGGACTACCTGAAGGGTGATTCACGACCAGCGGCTAATCTCGACGACTACTTCCCGGACATCTTGCAGACTGCGCAATACAACGGTAGGACATATGGCTTGCCGTGGATCGCCCAACCGGTGATGTTGTACTACAACCCGAAGATGTTCGCCGATGCTGGTGTTGAACCGCCCAACGAGAACTGGACGTGGGACGACTTCAAGGCAGCGGCGGAGCGATTGACCAGGGATATCGATGGCGACGGAAAGGCCGATCAGTACGGCACGGCATTTAACGGCTGGCCGCCCATCCACATGTTCATCTGGCAGGCCGGCGGGGAGGTCATCAGCGCAGATAAGACTCAATCGCCGATTGACAGCCCCGAGGCGCTGGCTGGCGCAGAGTTTTACAGCGACATCATCTACAATCCAAAGTACGCCGCGCCGCGAGAGGTGATCCAGGAGCAGGGCTTCGGCGAACTGGCCAAGAACGGCAAAGTTGCCATGTTCTTCGGCGGCGCTGCCGATGACCTGGACTACGCGCATACCAAAGACCCGCGCTTCGCCGAGATGCAGGTGAGCCTGGTACCAAAGGGGCCAAAGAGTCGCGCCACGTTTGCCTGGACAGCCTCGACCGTCATCAACGCTGCGACCCAGAATCCGCAGGCCGCCTACGACGCACTGGTTGACCTGACCGAAGGGATTCACCACTGGAAGATTGTTGCCCCGCGCAAGTCGCTGGCGAACGTTGAGACCATCGTCGCCAGCGTGCCGCAAAAGAAGGGCTCGGCCGAGGTGATTATCCAGGCTATGCCCGATGCGCGCTCATTCCGCATCGTGCCACGCCAGAGCGAGTGGGACAGCATCTTCTGGGAGAAATTCCAGGATCCATTGTTCCAGGGTAAAGGCTCGGCCGAGGAACTGGCCAGGCAGGCCCGCGCTGAACTCGAAGCGACGCTGACGCAGTGAAGTGAATAGACAGAACCTAAAGTTCTC
>FWWM01006323.1_pt1 | contig 25019 bp, 21 predicted proteins | sample 2228351 | NCBI WGS metagenome assembly FWWM01 (sample SAMEA103939774, study PRJEB20133) | metagenome
CCTCTCTACCCGGCGGGGCAGCAGTTGTCACCTCCTCGGCCGGAGCCTCCGGGCGCCGGCTCCGCCGGATGAGCACCTGGACGCGCGCCAGCAACTCGCGCAAGTCGAAGGGCTTGGTCAGGTAATCATCACCCCCCGCATCGAAGGCCGCCAGCTTGTCCTCAATCATCCCTTTGGCCGTCAGGAACAGGATGGGCACGGATGCCAGCCCTGGATCCTCGCGCATGAGCTTGCACACCTGGATCCCATCCAGGCCCGGCATGATGATGTCCAAGACGACCACGTCCGGCGGCCGGCATTTGGCGACCTCGAGGGCTTCAGCTCCACTGCTGGTCGGAATGACCGCATATCCTGCCTGCTCCAGAGCACGCGTCACCAGCTCCAGCATGCCGGGCTCGTCATCTACGACCAGGACTGACGGCATACTACTCCTCCCTCACGGGCCTGCCCTCTGATCAGAAGGTGGCGCACCAGGGCGTCCGCTCTCCTTCGGTAGGCTGACGATGAAGGTGCTTCCTTCACCCACTTCGCTCTCGACCCACACGCGACCTCCGTGGAGTTCCACCAAGCCCTTGACGATGGACAGGCCCAGACCCAACCCGCCGTGCTCCCGGGTCAGTGATTCCTGCACCTGGTAGAAGCGCTCGAAGATGCGCTCCTGGGCTTCTGGTGGGATGCCCGGGCCATTGTCCTCCACCACGATGCGCACCTCACCCGGTCCATCTTTAGCCGCAAGGCGGATGCGACCGCCAGGTGGCGTGAACTTGACGGCGTTAGAGCAGAGGTTCCCCACGATGAGTTCCAGCTTGTCACGATCCACCCGCACCGCCGGCAGGTCTGCCGGCACCTCCACCTGGAAATCCTGATGCTTGGCCTCTGCCAGGGGGATGTAGCGCTGGGCAACAGCAGATAGAACCTCGGGCAGCGAAACCTGCTCCATCCTGATAAGCAACTGGCCCCGCTCCAGGTGCTGCAAATCGACCATGTCCTTGGTCAGTCGGGCCAACTGAGCCGCGCTCTGGCGCAATACCTGGAGGAACTGCTGCCCCTCCTCGGTGGTTTCGCCCTCCAGTAGCTCCGCGTACGCGGAGATGATGGCTAGAGGCGTGCGCAACTCATGTGAGGCGATGTTGATAAACTCGCTCTTTAGGCGGTCCAGCTCCTTCAACTCCTCGTAGGCGCGCTGGATCTCGGTGAACAGCCGGGCGTTCTCGATGGCAATGGCCACCTGGCCGGCCAGGATCGCTACCAGGTCGCGATCAACCTCGCTGAAAGGCGGGCTCCCGGCGAACTTTGTGCGGTTAAGGACCCCGATGACCTCGTTCTTGGCCTTGAGCGGCACGCATAGGGCCGATGCGATCTCCGCGCGGACCATGGTCTTGCGGACCTCGGGGGGCACCTCCTTTGGGTCGTTTAGAAGCAGGATCTCCCCGGTCTGGGCTGCCCAGCCGGCAATGCCGTGCCCCAACTGCTGGCGCGCCGTCGCGATGATGTCCTCGGGTAGCCCGACGGCTGCCTGAATGGTGAGGGTACCCGTTTCTTTGTCCAGGAGCATCAGGGAGCAGCGGTCGGCACCGGTGGCTTCCTGGCTGCGCCGCACCACCTGGTCCATCAACCTATCCAGGTCCATGGTGCTCATGAAGACACGGCTCAGCTCATACAGGGGGATGAGGGCCCGCAGCCGGGTGTTCTCTCGGCGCAGCCGCTCTCGCTCCAGGGCTTCCTCCACCGCCCTGAGGAGCTGATCGGCGGTGAAGGGCTTGAGGATGAAGCCGGTGAACCCCGAGCGCAGGGCTTCGATGGCCGTCTCCATGGTGCCGAAGCCGGTTAGCATGACGCCGGCCATGTCCGGCTCCAACTGGCGCAGGGCCCTAAACGTCTCCATGCCGCCGATGCCGGGCATCTTGAGGTCGGTCAGCAAGAGGTTGAATTGCTGCTGACGTGCCCGTTCGATGGCCTCAGCGCCACTGGAGGCCGTGGTCACCTCGTAACCTGCCCTGGTCAGGATGCGTGCGCACAGCTCTCGGATGCTCTGCTCGTCATCCACTACCAGGATGCTTTCCTTTGCCACGCCGGATTGACCCCTTTGAATCGCCTGGTGGGTGCTGGCTTGCGGACCGGCCGCCCGGCTCCCCATACCTCCTGCAGGGTCACCCGTGGAGGCACCGGACCTTGCGAGCGTAGGTTGTGAACAGGTCTCCCAGGTTAATGGGCACGGCCAATTCGGCTGCCCCCACGCTGCGCACCACGCCCACCAGCAGCCTGGACACCGTGGAACTGAAGGCTTCCAGGCGCGACATCAGGTAGCCCAGGCGCAGGAATCGTCCCTGGGTCTGGCTCTGGATGACCTCAAACCCCGTCTTAGCCAGCAGCGCGCTCAGGGTGGCCCGCGAGAAGTAGTACAGGTGCATCTCCATGAGCCAGGGCCAGCGACGCCCCATGAGGCGTGCGAAGGGGCTCTCGATGTCCATGGTGTGTATACACACCAGGCCGCCAGGCTTGAGCACGCGGTTGACCCTCTCCAGCTCGCCTCGGGGGTCACTCAGGTGCTCGATCACGTCCCACAGCGTGACCACATCGAAGCTGTGATCCGCAAACCCGGCCTGGGCCAGCGTGCCCGTCTTCACGTTGAACCCACGATGCCGGGCCTGCTCTGCAGCCCAGCGAGACGGCTCCACCCCCCACGCATCCCAGCCGCGCGCGGCGGCGATCTCCAGGAACACGCCGATGTGGCAGCCCACATCCAGCAGACGCCGTCCATTGGCCGGGCCGGTCACGCGCTCCAACGGCTCCAGGTGCCGGCGGAAGGTGAGCACCCGTCCCTCCCTCTCCTCCGCATAGGTCTGGTCCACCACTGCGGCGTAGGCATCCAGCAGGGCGTTTGCCTCCTGGCGTGGGTTGGCGTACACCAGGCCACAACGCCGGCACCGGACGATGGGTGGATGAATGCCGTAGCGCGAGCTCGTACAGCGCAGGCTTTCTACTTCACCTGTCGGATTTGCCCCCTCGGGCAATGTGCTCGGGTACAAGACGACGGTGTCGTCTGCCCCGCACAGATTGCAGCTTACATGTTCCAGGGTGATTCCCCCTTCCGACCCTCGAGTTTTGGAAAGGGTACACGGAAAGTCTGCTCCCAGCGCAGCCGGGCCAGGGTGTACATCGCCTTGAAAATCTCCTGACGCGAGATCTTCGACTGGCCGTGACGCCGATCCTCGAAGATGATGGGTAGCTCGCCGATGCGGAACCCGCGCTCCTGGCACTTGTAGATCATCTCGACCAGGAAGGAGTAGCCGTCACTAAAGATGTTGTGCAGGTCAATGCTTTCCAGGACCTCCCGGCGGTAGCAGCGGAACCCGGCCGTGCAATCGCGGACATGCAGGCCCAGCACCACCCGGGCGCAGGCATTGGCCGCGCGGCTCAGCAGCCGCCGGGGCAGGCCCCAGTATCGCGTCCCCCCGCCGTCCACGTAGCGCGAGCCGATGACCACATCGTAGTGCTGGCTCATCTGGATCATGGGGGGGATGTAGCTAGGGTGGTGGGAGAAGTCGGCGTCCATGGTCATGATGCGATCGGCGCCCAGGGCGAAGCCGCGCCGAAAGCCGGCGATGTAAGCTGTCCCTAAACCCAGCTTTGCGGGCCGATGGATGACATGCACAGCGGTGTGAGACCGCGCCAGGCGCTCGGCCACCTCTCCCGTCCCATCCGGGGAGTTGTCGTCCACAACCACGATCTGGAGATCTCCCCCCAGCGCCAGGATCTCCTCCACCAGGGCTTGGATGTTGTCGCTTTCGTTGTAGGTGGGGATCACGACGACCGTACGCATGCTATCTCCTTGGAGCATGTCCGCGCAGTGGCCGGACATTGTGAAGTTCTGCCCGAGGGCTTGGCTGGGGGCATGAGACCCCGGCCGGCGCTCGCAGGTCCTGTCGCACCGAGAAGGCCTGAAAGGCTCTCTACCCAATTTTACCGCTAATGAAAAAGAAATGCAAGGCAATTGGCCCGGCATTTTGCTCGGGGCAAGTCCTGTGGTATAATCTTGCCACACACTATGGTCAGAAACCGGGTTTGTGGTACTTTGTCCAAAGTTCACTTGATCCGGTTCGCCTCGTGAAAGGAGGCCGGCGTGCTGCCCCTGCGCGATCACAATCCCGGTCGTTCTATCCCGCTGGTGACCTGGGGTCTCCTCGCCACCAATGTGCTGGTCTTCCTGTACCAGCTCACCCTGGAGGCAGCCTCGGAGCAGGCTTTGTACCAGTTCGTACAGGTCATGGGCGTCATCCCATACGAGATCTCCCACGGCGTTGATCTGCCGCCGCCCAATCCGGGCACCGTCTACCTGAGCATGTTCACCTCCATGTTCGTGCATGGCGGCTGGGTCCACATGCTGGGCAACATGTGGTACCTTTTCATCTTCGGCAACAACGTGGAAGACAGCATGGGTTCGCTGCGGTTCCTGATCTTCTACCTCATCTGCGGCGTCGTGGCAGCCGGGACCCAGATTGCCACGGCGTGGAACTCCCAGATACCGCTCATCGGGGCCAGCGGGGCCATAGCCGGCGTCCTGGGCGCCTACTTGCTCCTTTTCCCCCGTGCCCGGGTTGACACCCTCGTCTTCATGGGCTACTTCATCCGCGTGGTGCAGATACCGGCTGTGATCGTGCTTGGCTTCTGGATCGTCCTCCAGCTCTTCAGTGGGGCGGCTTCGCTGGGGATGCCCAGCGCAGGTGGGGTGGCATGGTTTGCACACATTGGCGGCTTTGCTGCGGGTGCCTTGCTGGTCAACGCCTTTCGCCGTCGCAGGGTGTGGTAGGGGGTGTGCATGAGTCAGGCCGAGGCTCTCTGGCGACTGCAAATCATAGACCTGGAGATTGACGAGAAACGTAGTCAGCTCAAGGAGGCGCAATCGAACCTGGGGGAGACGGAGGAGTTGCGCGCCGCCCGCAGAAGGGTGGCCGAGATGGAGGCCGCCCTACACGAGCTGCGCAAGACCCTCAGGAGGCAGGAGCTGGAGGCCCAGGGGCTGGAGGAGAAGCTCCGCACGGAGGAGGAGAGGCTCTATGGTGGGCGCGTGCGCAACCCGAAGGAGCTGGCCGACCTCAACGAGGAGGTGAACTACTTGCGCCGGGCGCTGGCAGCCATGGAGGACGATGTGCTGGAGACCATGGTGAGCATTGAGGACCGCGAGGCGAAGCTCAGCGCCGCCAGGGAGGAGTTGCGGCGGGTGGAGGTGGCCTGGGGGGACGAGCAGGCCCGGCTGCGTGCTGAGGTGGAGAGGCTGGGTGCCCAGCTGGAGGAGCTGAAGGAAGAGCGCCAAGATGCCCTGCTTTACGTCACGGAGGAGAGCCGGCGGCTGTACGACACCCTCCGACGTGCCAAGGGCGGCCGGGCTGTGGCTCTGTTGGAGGGCACCCTGTGTCAGGGCTGCCTGATCTCGCTGCCGACAAGCGAGGCCCAGCGGGTCCGGCGCGGGGACTCCCTGGTGCATTGTAGCCACTGCGGGCGCATTCTCTACTCCCGAAGCTGACTGAGACCCGCGTGACCGCTTGTCACCGCTGCGAGCGCTGTGGCTGAATTGTAAAATCGAGCTGGCCCGCCGCGGACACAGCGTGGGCCAGGTGTAGGGGGTGGGATGGCCGGTGACTACCACCGGTAGTGGTGCCGGCGGCGGTTGACCGCTGAAATGGGTGTCTGAAGGCGGTCTCGTTTTGCCTCTTGGCTTGGTTCATGCTATAATATGCAGGCCACCGTCAGAAGCGTGTTTGGCCTGCCCACGGCCGGGCATCCGCATCAGAGCGTTGCCTGAAACGGCACCTCTTTGCGGGCATCGAGGCAGCATCAGTGTTTGAGAATTCACGTTCGTAGTGGGCACTTCCCCCCTGCAGCGACTGGGTAGCGCTCAAAGAGGGCCCTGAAATGTCACTCCGAACCAGTTTTCTCAACGGCTGAGCATGCCTCAATCGGAATCCCCTCGAATTTGCCCACCGAAGTGTTGCGTCCGAGGTCTTGATTCGAGCACCTCGCTTCTTAGCTCACCGGCGAACTGAGCAGGTGCTCGGCCGGTCCGATTGTTCGCCTTTGGGGGATCCGCTTGTTTGTTGCCGATGGTTCGCGCGGTGTGGGGTTTCGCAGCTCTCACATCCAACCCGATTCTCACGCGTGACGCGCCCTCGGCTTCAAACATGATGTCCGACGCGTCTGGTAAACCCAGGTTTTAGCCGTGTTGGGAGCAATGCCATGGCCAAGAAACTCAATTCTGGTCGTTCACCCCGTCGCAAACCCCGGGCCCTCTTGACCGTGGGAGACTTCACCCTCGATGTCGAGTCACGCATTGTGATCCGTAACGGCAGTGAGCTCTGCCGGCTCAGGCCCATGGAGTGCAGGCTCCTGGAAGCTTTCATGCAGCACCCAGGCGAGACCCTTTCGCGCGGCTGGCTGATGAAGCACGTATGGAATACAGACTTCACGGGGGACACACGTACCATCGAGGTGCACATCAGCCATCTGCGCAAGCGCATCGGGGACAGCGCGCGCAACTCTGTGTACCTGCACACCGTGCGCGGCGAGGGCTACCGGTTTGAGCCTGAGGGTGAAGGCTGACCCGGGTCACTAAGAGCCTATCCGGAAAGCCCGTTAACCGACGGCGTCCTCGCCGTCGGACGGGGCGAGGACGCCCCTCCTGAGCAGTTTCCGGATAGGCTCTAAGAGCCCATTCGGACAAACCACGTGGGACAGCTTTTCCAGGCTGTCCAGGAAGGCTTGAAAGCCCGCTCTACACTTTGCGAACAGTTTCTAACTCCCGTCGCTAGAACCAGGAGAAGAATATCATCGCCAGCACACGTTGCACGATCCAGATCAGGATCAGAGCTGCCACGGGCGTCACGTCCACCATGCCCATGGGTGGGATGTAGCGACGCAGCGGTGCCAGGATCGGCTCGGTGACCCGATAGAGGAACTGCACCACGGGGTTGTATGGGCTGATGTTGAGCCAGCTCACCAACGCCCGCGCGATGATGGCCAGGCTCAAGAGGTACAGTAGCAGATTGATGAATTCGTAGATCCGGAGAATCATGTCTCGCTCCCTTCAAGCGTTACCCTGCCGGTTGCTGGCCTCCTCCGCTGCCCGGGCCTCGCTCAGGTCGCCCAAATACTTGGACTTTTGATAGGCCGCCCAGACCGCGCGGGAGAGCACGGTGCGCAAACCGCCCTTTTCCAGCTGATAGAGGGCTTCGGCCGATGTGCCGCCGGGCGAAGTGACCATGTTGCGCAGCTCGGCCGGGTGCAGCGCAGACTGTCGCGCGAAGGTGATGGATCCCTGCATCGTCTGGAGCACCAATTGCTCCGCCACCCGCCGCGAGAAGCCCAGGTGGACGCCGGCGTCTATCAGCGCCTCCATGAACAGGAAGACGTAGGCCGGGCCGGTGCCGCTCAAGGCCGTGGCCATATCCAGGTACCCCTCGTCGTCCACGAAGAGTTCCTCCCCCAGCGCTCGGAGGACCTCCCGCGCCTGGGCTCGCTGGCGTTCGGTCACCTCGGGCGTTGCCGTCCACACCGACATGCCCTGCCCCACCTGGGCCGGCGTGTTGGGCATGACGCGCACGATGGCGCCGTGGTTAAGCCCGCGCCGGATGGAGGAGATGCGCGCGCCGGCGATGATGGACATGACCAGCGCCTCCGGCCGGATGTGGTCCTTGAGCTCGGGCAGGACGGCTGGCAGCACCTGGGGCTTGACCGACAGCACCACCAGGTCGGCATCTCCAACGCACTCACGGTTGTCGGTGGTCCCCTTGATGCCGTAGTGCTCATGGAGCTCTTCGGCACGCCGTGGGCGTGGGCCGCTGGCGATGATTTGCTCCGGCGTTACCAGACCCCGGTCCAGCATCCCCTTGATCATGGCCTCGGCCATGACCCCGCTGCCCACAAAAGCGATGCCAGTTGCCTTCAGCATCTCGACCTCCCTGCCGGCCTCCGCATTGCCTGCTATCCCGCCGGAGGCCGTTCCCCAAAGATGGCCCGCCCGATGCGCACCAGGGTGGCGCCTTCCTCCACCGCCGGCTCAAAATCATCCGTCATGCCCATGCTCAGATGGCGCCACTGCGCCTCCGGGAAGCGGTCCGCCAGCTCATCCCGCAGCTCACGCAGTCGCCGGAAGTAAGGCCGCGCCTCCTCCGGCTCCTCCACGATGGGCGCCATGGTCATCAGGCCCATAACCCGCACATGCGGCAGCGCGATGATCTGGGGTACGGCGGCGAACACCTCTTCCGGTCGCAACCCGAACTTGGTGGCCTCGCCCGAGACGTTCACCTCCAGCAGGACGGGCATTACCCGGCCGACGGCCTGGCAGCGCTTGTTGATCTCCCGAGCCAGGCGTACCGTGTCCACCGAGTGGATCAAGGCGAAGTGCTGCACCGCGTCGCGGGCTTTGCGCCGCTGCAGGTGCCCGATCATGTGCCAGGTGATCTCGGGTGGGCCGGCATCGCCGGCTTGCTTCGACGCCAGCAGTTCCGCCACCCGGGGCATCTTCTCCAGCGCCTCGTGGACCCGGTTCTCGCCGAAGTGACGTACCCCCAGGCGGTAGCCAGCTACCACCACCGCTGGCGGCTGGCCTTTGGTCACGGCCACCAGGGTGATTTCGGTCGGGTCCCGGCCGGCGCGCTGGGCCGCGGCCTCTATTCGCTGGCGCACCCGGCGCAGGTTTTCCTCGATACGGCTCAACTCTCCCCTCATCCTACACCACCAGACCTGCTCACGTCAGCATGGCCAGCACGCCGAAGCGGCCCGTGCGTCCCCCCTCCGCCCGGTGCGAGTAGAACTCGTCCGTATGGCAGGCGGTGCACAGGCCGGCCAGTTCGATGGTGCGGACCCCGGCCGCCCTCAATTGCTGTGCGTTGGCCGCCCACAGGTCCAGGTGATACGAGTTGTCGGCCTGGCGGAGGAGCAGACCCTCGCTCTGCGGGAAGGCACTTCTCACCGCCGTCACCACATCATCCCCCACCTGGTAGCAGCAGGGACCGATGCCCGGGCCGATGCCGGCCACCAGGTCCTCAGCTTGGGAGCCAAGAGCGGCCATCATGGCTTGGGCTGCTTTCTGCGCCACCCGGGCCACCGTACCCCGCCAGCCGGCGTGCACCAACCCCAGGGCGTGGCGCACCGGGTCGTAGAGGACAATGGGCAGGCAATCGGCGAACCGCAGCATCAGCGGCACGCCCGGCGTGGCTGTGATCAGGGCGTCGGTGGCCGGCAGCACCGTGCCCCGGTCGGCGGCACCCACCAGCGCTACATGAGCGCCGCCCACCTGGTACGCGGTGGCGATGTCCTCGCGGTGCAGCCCCAGCGCCGTGGAGATGCGGCGGTGGTTTTCCGCCACAGCAGCCGGGCTGTCGCCCACGCTTCGGCCCACGTTGAGGGTGGCCCAGGGCGGCTCGCTCACCCCGCCAAGACGGGTGAAGATGGCGTGGAGCAGGCCGCGGTGCTCGACGAGGCCGGTGAACTGGTAGTAGGGCAAGTAACCGCTCTGGCAACGCATCACGTGACGAGTTCCGGTGCGAAGGATGCCACAAAGTCTACCACAAAGGTCCCGAGCGTGCAAAACTCTGGACCAGCTGGGAAAGCGCAAAGGAGCCGAGGACGGATGCCTCAGCCCCTTTGCCCTCCATCTGCTCGCGAGAGCCTTGCCGGCTACTCCTCTGCTTTTAGCTTGCGGATCTCCTCGGTGAGGGCCGGGACCACCTTGAACAGATCGCCCACGATGCCGTAGTCGGCAACCTTGAAGATGGGCGCTTCGGGGTCCTTGTTGATGGCCACGATGTACTTGGAGGTCTTCATCCCGGCCAGGTGCTGGATGGCGCCAGAGATGCCGCAGGCGATGTACAGGCTAGGCGATACGGTCTTGCCCGTCTGCCCCACCTGGTCGGAGTGGGGCCGCCAGCCGGCGTCCACCGCCGCGCGAGAGGCGCCCACCGCACCGCCCAGCAACTCTGCCAGCTCCTCCAGAATGGCGTAGTTCTCCGGGCCGCCCATGCCGCGCCCGCCGGAGACGATGATCTCGGCCTCAGCCACGTCTAGCTTCTCACCGGCAGCGGTGACGAATTCCTTGACCACAGTCCTGGGCGCGTAGTTGTCCAGCGGCAGGGTCTCTACCGTGGCTTGGTGCGAGGCCTCGGCGAGCGGGACGGGGAAGGTGTTGGGGCGCACGGTGGCCATTTGGGGCGTGGTGTTGACCTTCACCTTGGCGATGGCCTTGCCGGCGTAGATGGGCCGGGTGATGATGAGCTGGCCGTCCTGCACCTCGAAGCCCGTGCAGTCTGAGGCCAGCCCCGCACCCACCTTGGCCGCCACACGCGGGGCCAGATCGCGGCCTTGAGCGGTGGCGGCTGCGAGGACCACGGCCGGCTCGGTGCGCCGCACCACATCGGCGATCAGCCCGGCGTAGCCGTCCGGCGAGAACTGAGCCACAGCCGGGCCATCGGCCACGTAGACCTTGGCAGCACCGTGCCGAGCCAGGGCATCGGCCAGCTCTGCGACGCCTTCACCGATCACCACCGCTTCCGCCTGCCCTCCCAGCTGCTCGGCTATACGCCGGCCTTCGCCCAGCATTTCAAAGGTTACCTTCTTCAGCTTACCCTCGCGTTGTTCAGCAATGACGAGGACGTTGTTAGACATGAGCCTTCCTCCGATTAAGCGACTCTTGTGAAGCCCCCAAAAACTTCGCCAGGTTTATGGGTCTGGTGCCGGCCCTTGCTGCTCCAGGCGGACGCTAATCCGCCGTCCTGGTCGGTCAGCGCAACTGGCGGGACTGGGGGGCCTGCGCCAGCGACCAGGGAAGGCGATTCTGTCTTAGATGACCTTCGCTTCCTCGCGCAGCAGGCGTGCCAGTTCCCGGGCAGCCTCCTCAGGCGTGCCGGGGATGATGCGGCCCGGCGGTCGCTCGGGCGGAGGTACCACCTCCACCGTCTCCACCTTCAGCCCCTTGAGGGCCTCCGGGTCCAGCCCCAGGTCGGCTGCCGACCACTCGGGGATGACCTTGCGCTTGACGGCCATGATCCCCTTGAGGGAGGCGTAGCGCGGTTCGTTTAGGCCCTTCTGGGCGGTGAAGACCGCCGGCAGCGGCGTCTCCAGCACCTCGCGGCCGCCCTCCACCTCGCGCTCCACCACCGCCTTGCCATCCTGCACCTCGATCTTGGTGACGAAGGACAGGTGCGGCAGACCGAGCATCTCGGCCAGGATGATGGCCACCTGACCGTGATCCCAGTCCACACCCTTCCAGCCGCACCAGATCATGTCGTACTCCCCGACCTTGCGGATGGCGCTGGCCAGGACGGTGGCGACGCCATACGGGTCAAGACCCTCGAAGGCTGGGTCAAGGCAGTGGATGCCGTCATCCGCCCCCCGGGCGAGTTCGTCTTTGAGGGCCTGCTTAGCCCGCTGGGGGCCCACGGTGATCAGGGTGACCTTGCCGCCGTGCTCCTCGCGCAGGCGCAGGGCCTCCTCCACCGCGTACTCGTCGTACGGGTTGGTGACCCAGGTCAGTCCTTCCTCCACCACACGGCCATCTCTGACCTCGATGGTCGAGGCTGTGTCCGGGACCTGTTTGATGCAGACGATAATGTTCATGGTATCCTCACCTCAACAGAGCGCGGCTGATGACGACACGCTGAATCTGATTTGTTCCCTCGTAGATTTGCATGAGCTTGGCATCGCGCATGTACTTCTCGACCGGGTAATCTTTCATGTACCCGTAGCCACCGAAGATTTGCACCGCGTCGGTGGTCACCTCCATGGCGATGTCCGTCGCGTAGCACTTGGCGATGGCGGACTCGTAGGTGTTGCGCATGCCGTGGTCGCTCATCCACGCCGCCTTCCAGCACATGAGCCGGGCCGTCTCGATCTTGATGGCCATGTCGGCCAGCATGAACTGGATGGCCTGGAAGTTGGCAATGGGCTGCTGGAACTGCACCCGCTCCTTGGCGTACTTGATGGCCGCCTCGAGAGCTGCCCGGGCCAGCCCCACAGCAGCGGCACCCACGCCGGGCCGGGACTTGTCCAGGGTCATCATGGCAATCTTGAAGCCATCACCTTCCTGGCCCAGGCGGTTGCGGGCCGGCACGCGCACCTCCTCGTAGATCACCTCGCTGGTATTGGTGGCGCGCTGGCCCATCTTGTCCTCCTTCTTCCCGATCTTGAGCCCGGGGGTGTCGGCCGGCACGACAAAGGCGGAAATGCCCCGGGTGCCTCGCTCCGGGTCGGTGATGGCGAAGACCGTGTGCAGGCTGGCCACGCCACCATTGGAGATGAAGCACTTGGTTCCGGTGATGACGTATTCGTCTCCCACCCTCTCGGCCCGGGTGCGCATCGAACCCGCGTCAGAGCCGGCTCCGGGCTCGGTCAGGTTGAAGGCCGCCAGGTTGGGGCCGGAGCAGTGGGGGATCAAGAACTCCTTCTTCTGCTCGGGCGTGCCAGCGATGAGGATGGGCGTCAGGCCCAGGCTGTTGGCCATGATGGTGGTGCCAATGCCCACGCAGCCGGCTGCCAACTCCTCGGCCACCAGGCACTCCTCCAGGGAGCCTAGTCCGGCCCCGCCGTACTCCTCCGGCACCGTCAGGTTCATCAGGCCGATCTCGAAGGCTTTCTCCACGATGTCCTGAGGGTGCTTCCCCAGGCGATCGTATTCGGCGGCGACCGGCACGATCTCCTTCTGGGCGAAGTCCTGCGCCAGACGCTGGATGGCCTTCTGCTCCTCGGTTAGCTCGAAGTCAATCATGGCACCCTCCGTCGGAAGTGTCGTGATAGAGCCATCCGCTGACGACATAAACCGGATACCGGCTGCGGGATAGACGTCCTTGGCTATCCTTCATCTGGTATCCGGTTCCCGCACCGATTCTTGCAATCCGCGTTGGATTGTACCAGAAAGAGCGCCGTTTGTCAACGGGCGATGGCCTCCTCCAGGGCGTCCAACCCCCGGCGCACCAGGTCCAGCTGGGCCTGGGAGCCCATGTGGCCGATGCGGAAAACCACGCCGGCCAGCCTCTCCAGCGAACCCGCGAAGACCACCCCCCGAGCGCGCAGCCGGCGGTCCAGCTCCTCCCACCCCACCTCCTGCGGCACCCGCACGGCGGTGACCGTGGGCGCGCAGAAGGCCTCATCGCGGGGGAACAACTCCAGGCCCATCTCGCGCACCCGGCGACGGCAGTAGCGGGCCACCTCGGCGTGCCGCTGGATGGCGTTCTCCAGGCCCTCGTCCAACAGCAGCTTGCAGGCCACGTTCAGCGCGGCGATGCTGTGCCAGGAGGGGGTGTAGGGGAACCAGCGATCTGCCAGCGCGGTGCGCCAGGGCTTCAGCGCGTCGTAGCCCTGGTAGTCCACCTCCTCGATGACCTCCCAGGCGCCCTCGCTGACGGACACGATGGCCAGGTCCGGCGGCATCGAGAGGGCTTTCTGGGAGCCCACCAGGCACAGGTCGATGTTCCACTCGTCCACCTGGAGAGGTGTCCCCCCGGCGCTGGAGACCGCGTCCACGTAGAAGAGGGGCACACCGTGCCTGGCGACCAGCCTGCCGATGGCGTCAACCGGGTTCAGCGTGCCGCATGGGGTCTCACAGTGTACCGCAGTGACCATCTTGGGGCGATACTTGAGGATGGCGGCTTCGACCGCCTCCGGGTCGGCCACTTCGTCGTACTCGAACCCAACGGCATGAACCGTGGCGCCGGTGCTCTCGGCCAGCTTGCCGATGCCGTAGCCAAAGGGACCGGTCCCCACGGCCACCACCCTATCGCCCGGCTGCAGGCAGCTCTTGAGGGCGCCCCACAGCGCCACCATGCCCTCGCCGGTCATGATGGCCATCTGGTTGCGCGTGCCCAGGATTTGCCGCAGTTGCTCCTGGACCTCGGCGTACAGGTCAAAGAACTCAGGCTCCAGGTCGCCGGAGCCGTAGTCCACCTGATAGGCCGCCCGGACCGCTTCCGGGACGGAGGTGGGGCCTGGGACCAGGGGGACTTCGTAGGTACGCATGGCTTACTCCTCCTCAGAACTCGCCGCTGGTGCTCTCTCCACTCCATAGTCCATGCCGAAAGCCTGGAAGTAGTAGGATGGAACGTCCACCCGGTACGGGAGGTCGCGGCGGGAGAGCTCGTCCAGGATCTGCTGCAGTAGCTGGACGAAGTAGTCCCGGCCCTGATTGGCCAGCTCTGCGGTCGGCCGGGAGACGCGCGGCTGCCAGGTCAACCTGGGGATGAGGATCACGGAGTCCTGGAACTCGTCCAGGTCGAAGGTAAGCCGGAAGCGCCCGCGAGGGCGCTGCGCGGGCGCCTCCTCCAGGAGCGCCGGCTGAGCTGCATCCGGCGTGACCTCCTCCTGCAGGGGCGCAAACACCTGGGTCTCCAGCCACGCCCAGTCGCCTAACTCCCCCTCCAGCCACACCACGGTAGAGTAAGTGAGCTCGCGCTCCAGCAGGTCAACCGGTGTGGTGAGGTTGTCACCCGGGCCCACCATCTCGACTTCGTAGCGCGGATGGCTCGCCTGCACCTGAGGGATGATGATCCTGTTCACCTCGCGGGTGGAGAGCTGTCGCACTGACAGGCCCTGACTACGCGCGGCTGCATAGGCAGCGCGGATGGCGGCGTCCAGTGCTTCGGCCTGCTCCTCATCCCAGCCGGCGAACTCCGGGCTCTCATCCACCTGGTAGCGAGGCGGCAGGAACTTTCGTGGATGATAGATGGAGACGATGAGGGCGCCGTCGTAAGGGCGCACCTCCATCAGGTCGGCCAGCCGGCCCAGGAGGGAGCGAAACTCCCACAGGTCCGCCGGCGACACCAGGAAGTGCTTGGAGCGCCGGATGACCTCGATTTCCTGGGCCAGCTCCAGCGCAATGAGGCGCTCGGAGCGTTCGGTCAGGGGCTGGGCGACGCGCACCTCGCACAGCACCTGGTGGCTGGGGTCGTAGCGGGGTGCGCCAGGCACGGTGAGGGTGCCGGGGTAATAGGGCGGCGCGAAGTTCTCCGGCAGGTCAAAGGCCATCACCTCCTCTTCGACGACCCGTCCGTCGCGCAAAATGACATAACTACGCTCCCGATCCACCTCCACATGGGTTGGCAATCGGATATCGGTCAGGAATGTAGGCACGCGGAGCGTCGACCTGACCGCGACCAGCCAGCCGCGCGGGATGGTGCGCTGTGCGTAGAGATAGCCTGCCAGGAGGCTCACGAGTTCGATGATGGGGGCATCCAGATCGGTGAGGCGGAGCCGTCCCTCCACCCGGCAGCGAACCGCTGCGATGCGATGAATGAAGCCCTCGTAGGCGTAGGCATGAGCGCGCGCAAAATCCCTCAGCTTGGCGATGGCGTCGCGCTCAACCAGGTCTTGCCCGATGTGAACGGTGTAGTCGTCGTAGAGCAGACGCACGTGATCGTTGGGTGCAGACTCTACCGGCACTCTGGCCGTCTCGGTCAGGAAGTCGGCCAGGCCCTCCAGCCTGGCAAAGGGTCGGAACAAGGGGTTGAACTCGCGCTTGGGCTGATTGATGAAGGTGAGGTCGAAAGTCACCGCCCGGATGCCGGTGGTGGTAGCTGTGTCCTGGAACCACTTGAAGGCCAGGTCGCTGTGCTGCTGGATGTAGGCTACCAGCCGGTCGCTATCCCACCACTCGATGAACAGGCCTCGGGGCTGGTACGCGGTGAGGACGGCGCCTATTGCCTGGCGGGTGAGGGTGGTGTTGGTGGCGAGGGTGGCCGTGGTCACGCCGCTATCTATCATGGCCTCCGCCAAATGAGTCACGTCCTCGGCGGTGACCCGGCCGTGGTCGTCCATGAAGTGCCGGGTGAGGAGCAGGTGCCAGGTGTCATGGGGTGTGAGGGTGAAGATGAGGTCGGGATGGGAGCCAGGTGAGTCGGCAGAGGGAACCACCCGGTGCCCCTGGGCCACGCACAGGAGGTCCAGGACCAACTCAGCGAACTCATCAGCGCTGATGTCCTTGAGAAGTTGATGGATGTCTTCTCTGCGAGGTGTGATCATCGGATTCTAGTTCCGTGCCACGGGCTTCTTCGTACACCGAGAAGACTTCGTGTCCCTGGTGCCGTAGCCATGGCGCTACCGCTGGACCCGTGCATTCGTCCACGATAAACCGCGTTCACACTGCCTCCACGGCCGGCGGCAGGAAAGTCATGCTCTCCAGGGACTTTGGGGCAAGCAACAGACATGCCTGAACACTGGGGTCTGGCGAATTTCGCAAGGGTCCACATCTTGAGGTTAATGCCCAGGAAAGCCCAAGCTGTTGCTCTTTCACCACTTCATCTCTTGGTCTACAAGGCTGCAAGCCGTTTCTCTAGTTGAACGTATTCTTCGAGGAATTCCTGCTTGAACTGTGCGAATTGCCCTTCCAGGATCGCCTGCCGGATGTCCGCCGTTAATTTTAGCACGAAATGCACGTTGTGCAACGTGGCCAGGTGAAGGGCCAGGACCTCGCCGGCCTTGAAGAGATGGCGCAGGTAGGCACGGGAGAAGGTCCGGCAGGTGTAGCAGTCGCACCCCGGCTCAATGGGCGCCGGGTCGTCGGCGTGTTCAGCGTTACGCAGGTTAAGCCGGCCGGCGCGGGTCATCACCCGGGCATGGCGCGCCTCCCGCGTCGGCAGGACGCAATCGAAGGTGTCGATCCCCCGAGCGACACACTCGAGGAGGTCCTCCGGCGTACCCACCCCCAGCAGGTGGCGCGGTTTCTCATCCGGCAGCAGTGGCACCTGCACGTCCAGCATGGCCAGCATGACCTCCTTCGGCTCGCCCACGCTCAAGCCGCCGATGCCGAAGCCGAAGAAGCCCAGGCCGGCGATGGCGCGGGCGCTCTCCGCCCGCAGGTCGGCAAAGGTCCCGCCCTGGACGATGCCGTAGAGCGCCTGATCATCGCGGGTCTTGGCTGCCAGGCAGCGTTCCGCCCAGCGATGGGTGCGCTCCAGGGCACGGACGTTCTCGGCGTAGGAGCTATCACCCCGGGTGCATTCGTCCAGGGGCATGATGAGGTCGGCCCCCAGCTTCTCCTGGATGGCCATGACGGACTCGGGTGTGAAGCGTTGCTCTGAGCCATCAATGTGGGAGCGGAAGGTGACCCCCTCGTCGTCTATGGAGCGCAGGTCCGCCAGGCTGAACACCTGAAAGCCGCCGGAGTCGGTCATCAGCGGCCCGTCCCAGCCCATGAAGCGATGGAGGCCGCCCAGCCGGGCGATGGTGTCGGGGCCGGGGCGCAGGGCCAGGTGGTACGTGTTGGCCAGGATGAGCTGGGCGCCGGCTTCGCGCACGTCACGAGGTGTGAGGGCTTTAACGGTTGCCTGGGTGCCCACAGGGGCAAAGGCCGGCGTGAGCACCTCGCCATGGGGGGTGCGGAGGATGCCGGCGCGGGCACGAGTGTGGGGATCGGTTGCCTGGATGGTGAAACTGAATGCCGTCATTACTCAGGATACAAGTAGCTTAGAGCCGATCCGGAAACCGCTCAAAAGGAGCGTCCGCGCCCCGGGGTGCGCAACGGCATTGCCGTCGCCCGAGGACGCCGTCGGATAGCAGGGTTTCCGGATAGGTTCTCAGAGCCGATCAAAGGGTTTGTAGGCCGCCCTTGAGCGCGCTGAAGCACGCACCCCGGCCCTCGGGCTGAGGCCCTCGGCCGCACGCCTGCGCCAGGACAGGCTACGAGCCTAGCGCGGAACCCATGGTAGAACCCTCTAACGCATTATAGCATAGCTACCCAGCAACGGCAAGCCTCTTGACAATCCTGCCTCCTTGGTTTATCATTGCCGCTACCCGAGAAACGCCAGTTCGTCTGGGACGAAGGAGAGGAGGCTCACATTGAAGGACTTCACCGACCGAGCGCTGAACCTTGCTCAGCTTCAAGGGGCCAGCTACGCGGACATCCGCATCGTAGAAACTGAGGATCAGGAGATCGTGGTACGTAACGGCGTAGTGGAGGCGGTGATGCACACCGTCAGCCGGGGCTTCGGCGTGCGCGTCATCGCCGATGGCGCCTGGGGCTTCGCTTCCAGCGCCGAACTGACGGCCGAAGAGGTGGACCGGATAACCGCGCAGGCGGTGCGCATCGCCCGGGCCAGCGCCCGGCTCAAGACCCGCGATGTCTACCTCGGCCTGCCTGAGGTCCACGTGGCCCGCTACCGCACCCCGGTGGAGATTGACCCCTTCACCGTGTCCCTGGAAGACAAGGTTGGGCTACTGTTGGAGGCCGATGCAGCCATGCGGCAGATCAAGGGGGTCACCGTGACCCAGGGCAGCGTGGCCTGCATGCGCCAGCGCAAGACCTTTGCCAGCACCGAGGGCAGCTTCATCGAGCAGGAGATCATCGAGACGGGGGGCGGGATTGAGGCCATGGCCACGGCCGAGGGCGAGGTGCAGAAGCGCTCTTTCCCCAACTCCTTCGGCCGGCACCAGGGCACAGCCGGCTGGGAGTTCGTCCAGGCCATGGACCTGGTGGGGAACGCGCCACGCATCGCTGAGGAGGCCGTGACACTCCTCACGGCGCCGCCGTGCCCGGCCGGCGTCACCACCGTCATCCTCGATGGCACCCAGACGGCGCTGCAGGTCCACGAATCCTGCGGCCACCCCATCGAGCTGGACCGGGTGTTCGGCAGCGAGGCCAGCTACGCCGGCACCAGCTTCCTCACGCCGGACAAGCTGGGCAGCTTCCGCTACGGCTCCCAGGTGGTCAACATCACCGCCGACGCCACGCTGCTGGGCGGTTTGGGCACCTTCGGCTTCGACGACGAGGGGGTGCCGGCCCAGCGTGCCCCCATCGTGCGCGAGGGGATCTTCGTTGGTTACCTGACCTCTCGCGAGACCGCGCAGCTCATTGGGCAGGAGCGATCCAACGGGGCGATGCGCGCCTCTGGCTGGAATCGCATACCCTTGATCCGCATGACCAACATCAACCTGGAGCCCGGCGAATGGACCCTGGACGATCTCATCGCCGACACCGACGAGGGGATCTACATGGCGGTCAACCGCAGCTGGAGCATTGACGACAAGCGCCTGAACTTCCAGTTCGGCACCGAGATCGCCTGGGAGATCAAGGGTGGCAAGCTGAGGCGGATGCTGAAGAACGCCACCTACACGGGGATCACCCACCAGTTCTGGCGGAGCTGTGACGCCGTGTGCAACCGCGACCACTGGGTGATCTGGGGGACGCCCAATTGCGGCAAGGGCCAGCCGCCCCAGGTGGCGCACGTGGGGCATGGAGCAGCGCCGGCCCGCTTTCGGAACGTGCAGGTTGGTGTGCTGAGGGAGCGCTGAGCGCCCACCATTGTCCATTGCCGGTTGACCGCCGACATTCTACATGTCTGCGGCGGTCCGCGGTCGGCGCCTGTCCTGAGGGAGTCGGGGGTCTGCGGTCGTAGATGGGGAGGACATAATGCTGGGGGAAGCACGCATTCGGGAGATCGCCCGGGCTGTGCTGGCCGGGTCGCAAGCTGACCAGACCGAGGTCCTGGTGCTGCGCGAGGACTCGGAACTCACCCGGGTGGCCAACTCGGAGATCCACCAGAACGTGGCAGAGCGGGACACGCTGGTGGTGGTACGTGCCGTCGTGGGACGGCGTCAGGGCCGGGCGTCCACCAACGACCTGCGTCCAGAAAGCCTGGCCAGGCTGGCCGATACCGCCCTGGCGGCCGCTCAGGTGCAGCCGGAGAACCCCCACTTTCGGTCGCTCCCGGAGCCTCAGCCAATCCCCAGGGTGGACGCTTGGTCGGAGCGGACGGCTGGCTTCACCCCGGAGGACCGGGCAGCCGTGATGGGGGTGCTGTGCCGGATGGCGCGCGAGGCCGGGGCCGTGGCTTCGGGCGCCTTCAGCACGGGCCGTTATGAGGTGGCTGTGGCCAACTCCCTGGGAATCTGGGCCTATCACCCCTACACCTACGCCGATTTCAACACCGTGGTCATGGCGGACTCCGGCTCCGGCCACGCCGACTTCGCCTCCATCAACGTGGACGACCTGGACATCGAGGCCCTGGCCGGTGAAGCGGTCTTGACGGCGCTACGCGGTCGGAACCCTCGGGACCTGGCGCCGGGCGAGTACCCCGTGGTGCTGGCAGAGCGAGCGGTAATGGACCTGGTGCAGTGGCTGGCCTACCAGGCCCACGGCGCCCTGGCTGTCCAGGAGGGGCGCAGCCCCTTCTGTGGGCGCTTCGGTCAGCAGGTGCTGGACCCCCGGGTATCCCTGTGGGACGATGGCCTCGATCCGTCCGGCGTGCCGCTGCCTTTTGACGGCGAGGGCGTGCCCCGGCAGCGCGTGGAGCTGATCCGCGAGGGGGTGCCCGTAGGCGTGGTATACGATTCGTACACGGCAGGGAAGGAAGGGAAGAAGTCCACCGGCCACGCGTTGTTCGCCGCGGGGGCCGGGTACGCCAGCTCCGGCCCCATGCCCATGCACTGGTTCGTGGCCCCGGGCGACCTGCCGCGCGACCAGTTGCTGGCGGGCGTGGACCGGGGCGTGTGGGTGAGCCGCTTTTGGTACACCCGGCTGGTGCGCCACAGCGACCTCACGGTGACCGGGATGACCAGGGATGGCACCTTTTGGATCGAGGGTGGAGAGATCGCCTATCCGGTGCGTGACCTGCGCTTCACCCACAGCTATGTGGAGGCGCTGAGCGCCGTGGACCGCATCGCGGCCGAGACCGTCCTCAAGCCCGGGCCCTTCTTCGGCCATGGGCGGGTGCCGGCCATGCGGCTGCACGCTTTCAACTTTACCGGGGCCACCACCGAGAGTTGAGAAACCCGGGCGTCACACCCGGGTGAGCAGCCCGGCCAGCAGCGCTGCCCGTTGTGGCAGCCGTGGCATCATCACCTGCTCGTGCCGGGCGTGGGCGCCCTCGCCCACGACCTCCAGCCCATCCAGCGTCGGCACTCCCGGAGCAGCCGTGAAGTTGCCATCACTGCCGCCGCCCGTCCCGGCCTCCCTCAGCTTCAGGCCCAACTGGGCTGCGATCGCCCGGGCTTGCCGGAACAGGGCGACGCTGCCGGGCGTACGCTCCATGGGCGGCCGATTCAGGCCTCCCGTAACCTCTACCTGGGCGCCGGGCAGGTGTGGCTTGAGCCCCAGGATCATCGGCACCACTCGGTCCGCCTCCTCCATGGTCGACACCCGCAAGTCCACCTCGGTGCGGGCCCCGGCCGGCACCACGTTGGCCCGCGTGCCGCCGGCGATCACGCCCACGTTTACCGTCGTGCCCCGCTCGTAGTCGGTGAGGGCCTGGAGCTAAGCAACTTGCCAAAAGTTCTTTGCACTTTCCTCTGGCATCAGAACGGCTATCAAGGGGCGTCCGCGTCTGTGTGACTCCTGTGCCACGGACCGGCGCGCACAGGCTCGCCCCGTCGGGTGGTTGTTTGACCCTGAAAACGGGGCGGGGACGCCCTTTTGTAGCAGCGGAGCAACTCGACCATAGCCTCGGTCTGAGAAGAGAGATGTTGCATCAACGTCGTCATTTGACCCTCGCTCCAACCAGGGACCTGGGGAACCCATGGGAGCTCCGAGGAACCGCTCCCAGAGTTCTCCCAAGTTCCCCCGCTTCCCGCCTTGCCTTCAGCGCTTGCCGACTGCCAGCAGGTAAATGACTGCCTCGTGGCGACCGTCCACTTCCAGCAGCCGGTTCAGGTCTTGATCCATGAAGGCGCCCACGGCGCAGGCGCCCAGCCCCATGGACGTGGCGGCCAGGTAGACGTTCTGCCCGATGTGGCCCCCCTCCAGCATGACGTAGCGGTAGGTGCGCTCGCGATACTTCCACCGCGTGCGCTGGAAGATGGCCGTGAGGATGAGCACCACGTTGGCCTGGCCCAGGAACTCCTGGGCCAAGCCGGCCCGGATAATCGTCCCTCGGAAGTCACCCCTGCGAAGTAGCTCCAGGGAGTGGTCGAGGACGGAGTAGTGGTACAGCCCCGGATCGAGCCCGGAGACGTTGTGGATCACGGGGTACAGCTCGATGGGGTAGAGGGCGCCGGCTGAAGGCGCGGCCCTCAGCTTCAGGCCCCAGCGCTCCGCGGTGATGCCGCTGGCGGCGAACAGCAGCCGGGATAGCTCCTCCAGGGGCATGGGCTGACCGGAGTAGTCGCGGATCGAGCGCCGTTGCCGGATGGCCTCCTCGACCGGGAGACCTTGAAACTCGCCCGGCGGTGGCAAGGGGATTTTCTCGGCCCAGGCGTACTCTTTGTATTGCTCGGGCTGCCGTCCCCAGTTGACCACCGTCCCCAGGAGGCTGAGGTACGTGGGCTTGCTCCACTCGTGGTACACCTGGCCCACGTCGGCGCCGTATTCGAGCACCGGGCGAGCCGGCGGCGACGTGATCCGGCCCACTAGGAAGCCCCCGATGGCGGTGGCTGCTGAGAGGAGGAAGCCTCGCCGGCCGATGCCGGGTCGTGGGCCATGCGGGGCGGCGGTCTCCGAGGCCTGGGTTGCCGAAGGCGTCGGACGGCCGGCTGCCAGGGCCTTGCTGCCCCGGGCCAGCTTGCGTCTCAGCCAGGTCATCAGCCTGGACCAGTTAAGGTAGACGTGAAGCCCGGCCAGGCCGGCCGTCAGGTAAGCGGCGTAGCGATGAGGCCAGAACTTGTTGATGTCCAGGGCGTCGGCTGCAAGCCCGCTGGCCGCAGCGACGGTTGCCGCCAACAGCAAGACCAGGCTCACCGCGTAGTTCAAATCCCGTGCACTCATCTCCACCCCCTTGTAACCCGTTCCAATCCGATGTGCGCTCCGCTCGTAGCACAGTATCAGTAGTGGCGAAATCCTTGCTCCCAGGTGGCGTCCCCTCGCAAGCGCTCGCGCACAGCACCGGCTCCAGCAATTGGTGACTCATCTCCTCGCAAGCATCGTGTCCGACAAGCGCTTCAATTCGTGGAACGGTACTTGGCAAGACTCGAGCGAGCAGATGCATCAGGCCTGCGAGGGCTTGCGATCGCCACCCGGACGGGGCGAGCCTGTGCGCGCCAGCCCCTGGCACAAGGGTCGCACGGGCGCGGACGCCCCTTTTGAGCGACTTTTCCCAGGTGCTCAGTATATCTCATGTTGCCGACAGGCGCAAGCGTACAGGTCAGTTGCTGGTTGACAGGGCTTTTCGATTTTCTAACCGAGAGACCGTTCGGTCATGCTGCCTGTGCCGAGCCACGTCCACCTGGAAAGGAAACGCCCATATTCTTGAGCATCAAACAGGCTGCAGCTTTCCAAGCTGTAGTGCCGCAAAGCAGATCTTAAGGTCAAAACATCGGAAAGACCCCCGGTTGAAGAAGAGGGTTGCACTTTTGCTCGAAACGTGCTACAATGCATTCATCCCACCGTTGGGTGATGTTTTGGTAGCCGGGGGGTCAACCAGAGATCTGTTGCGCTACCTAGCTACCTGGCACGTTCTTCCAAGGCAAGGTAAAAGTCCCTTTCAATTACAAACGGGCGTCCACGCCCCGATTCGCGCCGGGCTGGACGTGGCGAGGACGCCACTTTGTAGCGAAAAAGGAGTGCTGGATGAAGTGTCGGGTGGCTAGTTGCGTTACCACTGAGAACATAGGGGTCAAGAGAGAGCCTCCTGGACAGGCCGATGGGTGAGCTTACGCTGCGAGAACTGGTTGAAACGATACGTGACGATCGGGTCCTGGAAGGTCGGTAGCGCGGGAGAGTTGCCCGCAACAGATGATGTTGGACGATGGCCAGTGATGGGCAGATGACGGTGCTCACGCGCAGGGAGTTCCTGAAGCGGGGTGCTCTGGCCGGCCTGGGGCTTGGCCTCACCGGCTCGGCTGGCCTGGCCGGGTGCTCCCGGGCGGCCGCCGACCCCCCCTTTACCCCCACCGCAGACGGTCCCCAGCGTATCCCCAGCCTCACCCCCAGACCCCTCCACGAGATGCGCTTCTACCGCACCCTGGCGGAAGGCCGGGCCCAGTGCGAGGTGTGCTTCCGCAGGTGTGTCATTCAGCCGGACCGCCTGGGCTTCTGCAACAACGTCAAGAATGTGAGCGGCAGGTGTTACTCCCTGGCCTACGGGCTCCCATGCGCCCTACAGATTGACCCCATCGAGAAAGAACCGGCCTTTCACATGCTCCCCGGCGCCACCATCTTCTGCACCGCCACGGCCATGTGCAACTACCGCTGCAAGTTCTGCCAGAACTGGGAGTTCGCCCAGCGCACCCTGTGGGAGGTGTTGAACACCCCGGCCATGCCGGAAGAGGTGGTGGCCATGGCCCTGGAGCGGGGATGTCAGGCCGTCTCCTTCACCTACAATGACCCCATCGTCTTCTACGACTTCATGCTAGACATCGCCCGGCTGGCCCGGCAGGCGGGATTGAGGGCTCTGTGCCACACCAACGGCTCTCTCACCCCCAGGGCCATGGAGGCGCTGCTCCAGGTGCTGGACGCCATCGTGGTGGACCTTAAGGGGTTCACCAACGAGTTCTACCAGCGAGTGACCGGAGCCGAACTGATGCCAGTGCTCGATGCGCTGAGGGTGATCAAGCCCAGCGGCAAGCATCTGGAATTGGTGCACCTGATCGTGCCCGGCCTCAACGATGACCCCGATGACATCCGCCGCATGTGCGACTGGATCGCCGAGAACCTGGGCGACCAGGTTCCGGTGCACTTCATCCGTTTCTTCCCGGCCTACAAGCTACAGCGCTTACCCCCCACCCCGGTGGAGACGCTGGAGCAGGCCATCGCCATCGCCGACGACGTGGGTCTGCAATACGTCTACATCGGCAACGTCCCCGCCCATGAGCGCAACAGCACCTTCTGCCACAACTGCGGTAACCGCATCATCGAGCGGGTCTACTTCTTCGTCACGTCCCTCGACATCGTAGATGGCCGCTGCCGCTTCTGCGGGCAGGCCATCCCGGGGATCTGGGCGTGAAAGGATAGCGCGAAACGTGAACACGCATGAGTTTTGATAAACAAGATCGGTAATGGCATACTTGGGCCATCACAACTTGATCGTCAAAACTCAAGATACGAGGGCGTTGGTTGGGGAATAGTCATATGGCAAACAGAACCCCGGTTTCTCCAAGAAACCGGGGTTCTG
>FWWM01006324.1_pt1 | contig 25018 bp, 19 predicted proteins | sample 2228351 | NCBI WGS metagenome assembly FWWM01 (sample SAMEA103939774, study PRJEB20133) | metagenome
CCGTCGCCCTGATTGCGGAACAGGACATTCTGACCCCAGTAGCCGATGTGGAGATCTACGAAACCATCGTTGTCGAAGTCGCCGGCGCACACACTGCCCCAATCGGTGTGTACCAACCCGGACTGCGTGGTCACATCCTCAAAGCGGAGCCCGCCGAGGTTGCGATAGAGGAAGTGCGTCGGCCGCCGGGCCGGGTCGCGGTCGAAACGGTCGCCATTGACGAAGAAGATGTCTTGCAGCCCGTCGTTGTCGTAGTCGAAGATGGCGACGCCGGTGCCGGTGTTCTCTACAATGTAGGCTTGCTGCTTGTCCGACCCGGAAACGGTGATGCCCACAAGCCCCGCCTCAGCCGCCAAATCTTCGAAGCGGACGGCGGGCGCTTTAAGGCCAAGCGGCAGCGGCTTGCCGGGCCGAGGAGTGCGCCCTCCCCCCATCATCTGGGGCCGTGCCTCCGGAGCAACCAGCACGGCCGCCGGCCAAGCCAGCATCAGGGCAAACAAGACGCGCTTCATCTGGTCCCCGCTTCACTGGACGACTCCGGCTCCCTTACGGTGAGAATCTGGTCGGCTTTGATGCCTTCCCGTTTTTGCCGCCGGCCGCTGGGCCAGGTCACCTCAAGCAACTTCACAGTTTTATCCGCGCCGAGACCGAAATGCACGCGCTTGTCATTGGCCGACTGGTAGCTGCCGGCGGTAGTCACGAGACCGTGCTGCTCCAAGCCGGACTCGGAGACGATCCTGACCTTTGCGCCAATGCCATCACGGTTACTGGCAGTGCCTACGGTGTTGACGATGAGCCAATGATTGCCGTTTCCGCCCTCGTTGTGGAGGATCACAGCCGGCCCGTTGAGGCAATTTACGGCCACGTCGATGAAGCCGTCGTTGTCCAGGTCGCCGAATGCCACGCCGCGGGAAGCGCGCGGAATCTCAAAGGCGTCGCCCCGGCCCTTGGAGACATTCTCAAACTTGCCTTCCCGGTTCCGCAGCAGCAGCATCGGCTCCAGGTAACGGGTCGACGGCCGGGTGTACTCGATGTTGTCCATCACGTGGCCCTGGGCGACGAAGATGTCCTTCCAGCCGTCGTTGTCGAAGTCAATGAATTTCAGCCCCCAGCCGGAGTGCAGCGCCGTGAGCACTCCGATGCCGGTCGGCCCTGATTCGTAGGCGAACAGGCCGTTTTCATTGCGAAAAATGGCGTAACGCTCGTTGGCCAGCGCGCCGATGAAGACGTCGGGCCAGCCGTCATTGTTGTAGTCGGCAAAGTCCACGCCCATACCCGAGAACGTCCCGCCCTCCTCGTTGTAAGCCACGCCGGCCAGCAGCCCGACCTCTTCGAACGTACCGTCGCCCCGGTTGCGGAAGAGCTGTTCGGCCACATTGTCGTTGGCTACGAACACGTCCGGCCAACCATCCCGGTCGTAATCGTTAAACGCCACGCCGAGGCCGTACCCCGGCGGGCCGGCAATTCCGGACTCCTTCGAGACGTCGGTGAAGGTGCCGTCCCGGTTGTTGTGATAGAGCAGGTGCGTAATCAGTTTAAACGACTCGGGGTGGCAGTAGCCCCGCATCTCGCGTGGGCCACAGAAGGGATTGTTGTCGAAGTCCCACTGGAGGTAGCGGGTCACAAACAAATCGAGCCAGCCGTCACGATCGTAGTCCACGAAGCATGCGCTCGAAGACCACCCGCCGGCGGCCAGCCCCGCCTCCGCGGTCACGTCGGTGAACGTCCCGTCGCCGTTGTTGCGGTAGAGGATGTTCCGGCCGAAATTGGTTACGTACAGATCCTGATAGCCATCATTGTTGTAGTCGCCCGCAATCACCCCCATCCCGTAGGAATGGCCGCGAACGCCGGCCTTCTCGGTGACATCGGTGAAAGTGCCGTCGCCGTTGTTTCGATACAGCCGGTTCCAGAATCGGGGATCTGACTTGTCAGGCTGCTTGCCCGGCGGCATCGGGTCGTCCAGCGCCGCACCGTTGACGAAGTACAAATCCAGCAGGCCATCGTTGTCGTAGTCGAACATGGCTACGCCGCCCACCATCGTTTCGATCAGGTACTTTTGGGAAGTCGGACTGGCGTCGCAGCGGAAGTCCACGCCAGACTGTGCGGTGACGTCGCGGAATACGGGCAGTTTCGCCGCACTGCTCCCTTGGGCCGCTGCCACCAGCCGCCCGAGATGTGCAAGGCCGAACAGTGAGAAGAGAAACCCCCGCCGCCTCATGATCTCAATTCGATACCAAGGTAGCAAGCTTTTCGCGGGTGGGGTATGAACCCCGGATTCGATGGCGCTCAACGGCTAACGGCCTTTTGCGACCGCGAGCCCCGTAATGTAGAATCAGTGTGAAGTCTTGCGTCTTCGCGCCAGCGTCGTCCTCGCGGGTCTGCTATGTATGTGCGCGGCCGTGCAACTGTCCGGAACGATCCGCTTCGAGAACATCGCCACCACGGCGGTGGGTTACGTCTCTGCGAGCGATATCCGGGTCCACTTCGGACTGGGCCGGGCCTCGACCATCGCCGAAATCGAAATCCGCTGGCCCAGCGGCATCACACAGGTATTGAGGAACGTCCGGGCGGATCAGATCGTTGAGGTCACCGAACCGGCCGGCCGGCGCTGATCACTCCGGCGCGGCCGGCTGTTCCGGAGTGAGTTGCTTGCGCAGCTCCAGGGCCATCACGCTGCCCGGCATGACCGACAGCTCGCGATCGACTTCTCGCCGCGCATCCTCGAACTTCCCCTGCTTGACGTACATCTGCGCCAGGGTCAGGCGCACGAGCGGCTCGCGAGGCAGCTGGTTGACAGCCTGCTCAAGCTGTGGCAGGGCTTCGTCAAGGCGGCCTGTCGCAAGCAGGCTCGCGCCGAGCAAGGCCCGCGGCTGCGCGTAGCCCGATTCGATTCGGAGCGCTTCTCGGAACTGCTCGATGGCCCGCGCGTGCCCTCCCCGCTGCTGGTAGACGATACCGAGATTGTTGTAGACAAAAGAGGCTTTGCCACCCATTGCCAGGACCTTCAGAAACGCCCTCTCCGCCTCGTCCAGCCGTCCTTCTTTCTGGGCCGATACACCTTGCCGAAACGTTTCCCGGAGCGTCACGGGCCAGTCTTGTTGTGCGGCCAGCACGAAGAAAAGGCACGTCGAGGCCGGCAGCGCGCGGGAGACTCTCATCGCCGTCGCTCCTGTGATTCGACTTCCGAGCGGTATAGCTCGCGCGCCTTGCGGAAGGCTTCTGTGGCCTCTGGCTCGCGGCCCAGTTGGCGGTAGATACGGCCCAGCAGGTAATGAGCTTCCCCCATCGCCGGCTCCAAAGCGACCGCCTTCTCCAGCTCGGCCGCCGCCTCTGCCGCTTGCCCGTCCGCTGATAGCGCTCTCGCCAAAGCGTACCAGGCGGGGGCCGACGCGGGATCAACCGAGACGGCGCGCCGCAGAGCCTCGAGCGCCAGCTTCGGCTGATCGGTCAGAAGATAGCAGGCCCCTATGCCGTAGGCGCTGTCGTAGTTGTCCGGATCGAGCCCCGCCGCCCGCTGATAGTAAGCGTTTGCTTCATCGCACAGGACCTGCTTTCGTTTCAGGTCTCCCAACTGGTTGAGTACATCGACCAGCCTGGGATTGGCCTTCAGCGCAGCGAGGAACTCCCGCTCCGCTTCGGCCGCCGCATTCTGCAATGCGTAAGACTCGCCGAGAACCTGATGGACGCGCGCCGAATCTGGCGCCATCTTGCGAAGTTTTTCGAGTTCGATTTGTCCCAGGATCACCGAGACCTTTCCCAGAAAGTACAGAGCGTCGAGGTTCTCCGGCTCGATGCGCAGAGCTTGCCGCAGCTCGGAAAACGCCTGATCGTAGTCGCCGGAAGCCATCAGGACCTGTCCCAACAGGATGTGGCCCTCCGCCGAGTTCGGATGGTGCCGGACGTAGCTCTGGCTGATGGCCGCCGCCTCGCGGTAGTTGCCCTGGTAAAGGGCGGTGGTGCCCCTGACGATCTCGGAATCCTGGCTGGCGTAAAGGGCTGGCGCGCCGACCAGCACAGTCGCCAGCAGTATCCGGTTAGGGGCCATCGTTTTCTCAGTAGGGCCGCGCCTCAATCGTGCGCAGCAGCATTTTCGCCCGTTCCGCCAGCTTGTCGGTGAGCTGCCGAAAGCGCTGCGCTTGGTCTTTCGCGCGCGGATCGTCCGTTCGCTGGTAGAGGGCCAGCAGCACCATGTTGGCGCGGCGCGAGTCCGGGTCGAGCGCCACTGACCGCTCCAACGCCTGGCGCGCCTCGTCATATTGCTCCAGTTGCAGATACGCGAAACCCAGTTCCGCATACGCTTCGGCGTAGCTCGGGTTGATCTCGATCGCCCGCTTCAGCTCCTGGGTCGCTTCTTCGAACGTGCGCTCCTTGATCGCCAGCAGGCCAAGGTGAAACCGCGCGCCGGCTTCCGTCTCCGGCTTGTCGACGAGCCCGCTCAATTCCTTCCGCGCCAGATCGAGCTCGAAACTGTGGAAATGGGCCGACGCCAGCGCGAGCTTGCCCCGGGATCGTCCGGCTTCTTCGAGCAGTACTTCTCGAAGTACGGCACCGCTTCCTTCCATTTGCGGCCGTTGGCGATGACCGCGCCCAGTGCGTAGTTGTAATACGGATTTTCCGGATCGAGCTCGACCGCGGTTCTGAGCGACCTCTCCGCCTCGACCGGCAAATCCATTTCGACACACGTCATGCCGAAGAAGAAGTGGATGCCGGAGTTTCGCGGCTCCAGATCCCGGGCGTGCGCCAGGTAGCTCAGTGCGCCTTCGAAATCCTTTTCCTTGTACGCCACGCGGGCCAGGTCAACGAGCAGCGGAGCAGTGACCTCGCCGGCCTCGGCCGCCTTCTCGTAACTTTGCCGGGCCCGCGCCAGTTCCCCGCGGGTTTCGTACAGCGAGGCCAGCCGGCGCAGGCTGTCCGCTGAAGCGAGCCCCCTTTGGGCCAAGCCTTCCAGCAACATTACGGCGAGGTGTTGGGCATTCGCCCCGGCCAGCGCCGGCAGAATCAGATCCACGTCCGGCTCGCTCAGCTCGGGGCTTTTCAGCCACTGTCGCGCGCGCAGCTCAGCCTTGGCAAGATCACCCAAGCCGGCCTCGACGGCACAGCGGAGGGCCAGCGCCTGCGCCCGCTCCTGAACCTCCGGCGGAAGCCGTTCCAGGTGCTCCAGCGCCTCGCGGAAGGAACCCGCGGCCTGGTAGAGCACGGCGATCTGGTAGTTGGCTTCCACGTGCGTGGGGTCCAGTTTCAACAAGCCCAGATACGCCGCAATCCCTTTGCGGATAGCCTCGCTATCCGCCGCCGCATTCTCTTAGTACAACCGGCCGAGGTTGAGATACGCGGCGGCATACGGCGGAGCCAGTTCGACCGCCTTCACGAAGCTGGATTCGGCCTCCCGGTAGTGACCCTGTTGCGCCTCCAGCACACCCAGGAAAATGTAAAGCACGGGTTCCTTCGGATAGGCGCTGAGCGCGCGCGACAGCTCGGCCCGTGCCTCTGTCGCCTGTCCGTCCTGGATAAGCCCCTGAATCCGACGAAGCACCTCATCGGGCGCATAATACGGTCTCTGGCCGGCCAACGTGCCGCCGGCCAGTCCAACGCTAAGCAGCACCAGCCGCACTCGCTTCCGCCCTGCCGGCGAAGATATCCGCATCAGCCCTACAATTCCACTGTACATGAGGTGGACGCAAGCGGTCAGTTGAGATGGAGTAGCCGGCTGTGGTACGGCACAAGAACAACGCCCACACCGCTACACTGCTACAATCCGAAGTAACTCGGCGGAGGAAGGCCATGCGAACCAGGCGGGATTGTCTTGCTGCGATGACGTTGGCGGCATGCGTGTCGACCGGCTGCCGACAGCCTGGCCCGGCGAGCGTTGAAGGGCGTGGCATTCGCATCGAGTTCAACCATTCGATGCACAGCCGCGTGATCGCCAAATTCGGCGGCCCGGAGATACCGTTGGGAGACTTCACCTCCTCCGAATTCCTCTCGGTCCAGGGCGGGGAGATGAAGGACTTCCGGATAACCGAACAGCGCTCCGAGCCGGTGCAAGACTCCATCGGACGCGGCCACAAGACTGTGATCCGCGGCAGCGCACCGCCACTGGAGAAGACGGTCGCCGCGACGGTGTATGAAGCGTTCCCGCACATGGCGGTTTTCGAGGTGGAGTACCGCAACACTGGTCAGGCTGATATTTCCGTGACCGGTTGGACAAACCACGCTTACTCGGTCAGTGTTCAGGAAGGAACTCCCGAACCCGCGTTCTGGTCTTACCAGAGCGGCTCTTACAAAACCAGGCCTGATTGGGTGCTGCCGCTTAAGACCGGTTTCGAGCAGGAGAACTTCCAGGGGATGAACGCCGCGGACTACGGAGGCGGCACGCCCGTAGTGGATGTCTGGCGCCGGGACGCCGGCATCGGGGTCGGGCTTCTGGAAACTGTGCCGAAGCTGGTATCGCTGCCCGTCGCGATGCCCGGTCCCGATCGGGCCACGCTGGCGGTGAAATTCCAAACGGAGCAGGCGCTGCGTCCTGGCGCCGTGTTGAAAACCTTCCGGACCTTCGTGGCGGTGCACCAGGGCGACTACTTTCGGACGCTGGCGACGTACCGCCGCCTGATGATGAGCCAGGGAGTCCGGTTTCCGCCCGCGCCGGAGCACGCCTACGCACCAATCTGGTGTGCCTGGGGCTACGGCAGACGGTTCACCACGAAACAGGTATATGGCGCTTTGCCGGTTGTAAAGCGGCTCGGGTTCGGCTGGGTGACGGTGGACGATGGATGGCAGACCGCCGAAGGCGACTGGTTTTTGGACCCGCAGAAGTTCCCAAACCAAGACCGCGATATGAAGGCGCTCGTGGACACGATCCACGCCGAGGGCTTCAAGGCCCAACTCTGGTGGGCGCCGCTGGCGGCCGATCCCGGGACGGAGCTGCTGTCGAAGCATCCGGAGCGATTGTTGCTCAACGCCGACGGATCGAAGCAGAAGATAAGCTGGTGGGATTCCTGGTATCTCTGTCCGGGGGACCCTGACGTGGTTCAGTACCACCGCGAGCTAGTCGAGAAAATCATCGGGCAATGGGGCTACGACGGGCTCAAACTCGATGGACAGCACATGAACGGGGTCCCGCCGTGCTACAACCCGGCGCACCGGCACGCCCGTCCCGAGGAGGCCGTCGAAGCGCTGCCCCGCTTCTTGCAGGCCATTTTCGACACCGCGCGAAAGCTCAAACCGGACGTTCTGGTGGAGTTTTGTCCGTGCGGTACTTCCTACTCGTTCTTCACCCTGCCGTTCATGAACATGTCGGTCGCCTCGGACCCCACCAGTTCTTGGCAAATTCGCAGCAAAGGCAAAACGCTTAAAGCGCTGGCCGGCGATTTGATGGCCTACTTTGGCGACCACGTAGAACTAAGCGACGGCGGAAACGATTTCGCCTCGACGGTCGGTGTCGGCGGTGTAGTGGGCACCAACTTCACCTGGCCGCCCGGCTCCGCCGCCAGGACGAGACTGGATCTGACCCCGGAACGGGAGCGGCATTGGGCGAAATGGATCGGCATATACACCGATAAGATGCTTTCGCGGGGCCAGTACGTCGGCGCGCTATACGACATCGGTTTCGACAGGCCCGAGGCCCACGCGATCCGGAAAGGCGCGAACATGTACTACGCCTTCTACGCTCCGCAATTTGAGGGGCCAGTGGAGCTGCGGGGGCTGGATCGGCGGAGTTATCGAGTCACCGACTACGAGAACAGCCGGGACCTCGGAACGGTCACCGGCCCGACCGGCAGGATCGAGGTGCAATTTGCGCAGCACCTCCTGCTGGAGGCAAGGCCGCAACAGTAGCTCGTCCGCCCCCCGTTGAGCCGCCTCGATCTCCCGCGCTATGCTCATGGCAGCCGTTTCGAGGGAGAGGCATGTCCATGTTTCGAAGAAAAAGGCAAGGCTATGACATGAAAAAGTCCATCAACCTGTGGGCCTTCCCGTACCCGGGCAAGTGGACGCTCAGACAGTGCTTTGAACTTGCCAAGGATGCCGGATTTGACGCTGTAGAGATCAACTTCGAGTTGGAGGGCGAGTTCTCCGCCAAGTCCTCGGACCGCGATCTCCGCCGAGTCGGCCGCCTGGCACGGAGAGTAGGTATAGAGATCAGCGGCGTGTGTTCCTTCCTGTTCTGGCCGTATCCGCTCACCGACAACGACCCGGCCAAACGCTCCAGGGCGATGGAGTTGACCGGCCGGATGATCGAGGCGGCCCGCCTTGTGGGCACGGAAAACGTGCTTGTGGTGCCCGGCGTCGTCTACGCCCCATGGGTTAAGGACGCCGAGCCGGTGCCGCCTGAGGTCTGCGACCAGCGCGCGCGCGAGGCGATCCGCGCACTGCTTCCCAAGGCCGAGCGCGAGGGCGTGTATCTGAACATCGAGAACATCTTCGCCAATGCTTACCTGCTCAGCCCGCAAGAGATGAATCAGTTCGTGGACAGCTTCCAGCACCCGCGCGTGCGCGTGCACTTCGATACCGGCAACATCATGCAGTACCAGTTCCCCGAGCATTGGATTCCGATCCTGGGACAGCGAATCAAGAACGTGCATTTCAAGGAGTGGGACAAGCGCACCAGTGAGTTCACCCTGTACACGTTTCGCACGCTGCTCGACGGAACCACCAACTGGCCTGCCGTCGTCACCGAGCTCGATAAGATCGGTTATCGCGACTACGTGACGTTCGAGTACTTCCACCCCTTCGAGCATTACCCCGAGGCGCTCATTTACCAGTCTTCAGAGGCGTTGGACTGGATCTTGGGACGGAAGGGATAGCGGCTCTTCGTTTCAATGCCGCGCCTGCTGACCAAGGCTGCCTTCGGGGAACCATCACAAGCACCGGAGCCTTGTTTGTAGAGCGGGCCGCCAGGCCCGCCACGACGGCTGCCAAGCCGTCGGATGGAGCCACCGCCGGTATGACTGCCGGTGTGGCGGAGCAGGCACTTCGCTCCACTTGAGCCTTTCAGAATCAGGGGGGTAGCGGTGGGTTTGCGGAGAGCTTGTACAAGGTCTTTTTCGGCAGCCTGCTGATGCCGGGCGAGCGTCGACTCATCGTGTGACGGCGGGTTAGCGCGCCTCCGTCTCGATGGGCTGGCCCGGAGTCCAATGAAACCGCGGGTCCCCTTTTTCGAGCCGGCCGGGCGGGCGCACGCCCGCGCCTTTGCGGTTCGTCGCTGAATCGCCCAGTTCAGCCCGCATGCGATCCGCGAGCTTCTCGATCTTTCCCACGACGTCAGGGTGCTTCTCGGCGACGTTGGTTGTTTCGCCGGGGTCCTTCTCCAGGTCGAACAGCGACAGGCCGATCTGAGCATCCTCGTAGGGTGCGGGCTTGCCCCCGGTGCCGCCGGGCCGCCCCCCCAACGTCCGGTAGTCGTGCGGAAAATGAAGCTTCCACCTGCCCATCCGCACGGCTTGTAACTCTGCACCCCAGTAAAAGTAGTACGCGTTGTGGGGACTGCGCGCGCCGGGCTCGCCGGCGATCAGCGGCCAGATGTTCTTCCCGTCGATCGGATGATCGGGCAGTTTCGCCCCGATCAGGTGGGCGATCGTCGGCAGGATGTCGATCGTCATTGCCGGTTCCCGGCACACCGTGCCCGCCGGGATCCGGCCCGGCCACCACATCACCGTTGGCTCCCGGCAGCCGCCGTCAAACATCGTGCCCTTGCCCTCACGCAGCGGACCGGCTGAGCCGGCATGGTCGCCGTAGCTGAGCCACGGGCCGTTGTCGGAAGTGAACATCACCATCGTGTCTTTCTCCAGCCCGTGCTTGCGCAGCGCGTCCAGAATCTGTCCGACCGACCAGTCGATCTCCATGACCACGTCGCCGAACAGCCCCCGCTCGCTCTTGCCGCGGAACTTGTCCGAAACGTGGAGCGGCACGTGCACCATCGTATGCGGCAGGTAGATTAGGAACGGCCGCCCCCTGTTCTTTTCGATGAAGCGCACCGCCCGCTCGGTATAAAGCGTCGTCAGTTGCTCTTGGTCCTTGGCCGTCACGTTTGCGTCCACCACCCGTGTGCCTTCGATCAGCGGCAGGTCGGGGTAGTTCTTGCCGGACGTGGGGTGGAAGGGCCACATGTCGTTCGAGTACGGAAGGCCGAAGTACTCGTCAAAGCCGTGGCTGGTGGGCAGAAACTTCGGGTGGTGACCCAAGTGCCACTTGCCGTAACATGCGGTCGCATACCCTTTCTGCTTCACCACTTCGGCCAGCGTCATTTCATGAGCGCTGATGCCGTGCTCGGCCCGGTGATTCAGCGCGCCGAAGATGCCGACCCGAACGTTGTAGCAGCCGGTCATGAGGCTGGCCCGCGACGCCGAGCAGACCGCCTGCGAGACATAAAAATCAGTGAAGATTCGCCCCTCTTCGGCCATGCGGTCCAGGTTCGGCGTGCGGTAGCCTTTCGCTCCGAAGGGGCCGATGTCAGCGTATCCCATGTCGTCGATGAAAACAATCACGAAATTCGGCAGTCGCTCGGCGCCGACAAGATTCGGCATCGATAACGCAGCGGCAACAATCACCGCCGCCAGGATCGCACCGTATCGATTTGCAGCCATGCGTCGCCTCCGTTCTTAGAGCACTTCAATGATATACCGCACAATGGAACTTGCGAGCCGGCGATGATGAGTCAAAAGGAGGATTCCTTCCAGACGGCGGTTTTGGGCCGGACCGGCCTTGAGGTCGGCCGCCTGGGCCTGAGCGCTTCCTATGGGATGCCGGCGGAGGCCGTCGTGCGCGCCTTCGAGGCGGGCATGAATTACATCTATTGGGGCAGTCTCAGGCGGAAAGCGTTTGCGGACGGGATTCGGAGGCTGGCGCCCTACCGCGAGCGCATGGTGTTGGTGGTGCAGTCCTACTCGCCGTTCGGATGGTATTTACGACCCAGCCTGGAGAGCGCGCTTCGGGCGTTGCGGTTCGACTACGCGGACGTCTTGCTGCTGGGCATGTGGAACCGGCGGATACCGGAGCGGATCCTGGAAGCGGCCGCCGAACTGAAAAGGCGCGGCTTGGTGCGGTTCCTCGCCGTTTCCACCCACCGCCGGCCGCTAATCCCGTTGCAGGCCGGGCGCGCGGAGATCGACGTGTTTCACGTGCGCTATAACGCGGTCCATACCGGGGCCGAACGCGATGTGTTCCCGCACCTGCCTCTGGACGGCCGCCCCGGGATCGTGTCGTTCACCGCCACCTCATGGGGGCAGTTGCTCGGCCACCGGCGCATCCCCAAGCACGAACGCGTGCCGTCCGCCGGGGACTGTTACCGGTTTGTCCTGTCGAACTCCGCGGTGGACGTCTGCATGACCGGGCTGGCGAGCCTCGAGCAGACCGAGCACGCGCTCGAGGCGCTGCGCAAGGGGCCGTTGTCAGCCGAGGAGATGGCCTGGATGCGCCGTGTCGGCGCCGCCATCTACGGAAAACCGCGGCCGCCCGGGCCACGGTGAGCGCCGGCTGATTTCATATACTCCAATTGAGACGCAACTCATGAACGCTCTGAACCTGGCCCGAGATATCGTCATTCGCTGGGAACAGCCTGATGTGAGGCACGTTTCCCTCCTCCGCGAGGCAGGCATCACCGCAGTGCTGGCGAAGGACCAGCCCCCGGAATTTGTCGAGGCGTGCGCGCGCGCCGGGATTCAGACTAGGCCCCTAAACGAACTGCGGTTCGTGTCGATGGAGGAGCTGGACAGGGTGGAGCCCGCCGCTCCGGCCGTCCTGGTCCATGGCCGCTGGCCGGGCGCTAGTCCGCCGCCGCAGTTGCGGGAGCGGGACATCGAAGTCGCCAGCGCCAGCCGGCAGCCGTGGATCGACGCAAACGGTTTTCTGATCGCCTGGCTGCGCGCCCTTTACCCACGGCGCCCCCCAGTGTTGGGTTACCTTCCGGACGAGAGGGCGGGTCTGAGTCCAGATCGCGTCGTGCCCTTCGATTCCCTCGAGCTGGCCCTGACTGAAGCCCGGGCCGCCGGCGGCAACTACATCCTGGCTGTTGAACCTCGTTTCCGTGAGGCGCTGCTGCGCGGTGATGCAAAGGCCTCGGCTGCCTGGAAGCAGCTTGGCCGGACCGTGCGGTGGCTGCGCGATCACGCTGCGTTTTTCGAGCAACCCACTGTCCCGATCATTACCGCCCTGGTGGAGCCCGGTGAGGAGACCGCCGAGATCGCGAACCTGCTGTTTCGGAACAATGCCTCTCCGGCACTCGAGCCCGCTGCCGCCCCGCCCCCTCCGGACCCGAAACGCCGCCTGGCGGTTGTGGCTGTGAATCTCCGCTCGGGAAGACCACCGCGGGCGGCAGAGATCCTGGCTCATGCAGAAGCCGGGTCCACCATCGTGCTGGATGACGACAGCGAGTCGGCTTGGTGGAAGAGCGCGCCGGTCGAGCACTTTCGCGAGCAATTTGACCGCAATTTCTACCGCCTCGGCGCCGGCCAGCTCGTCGTCTACAAAGATCGCGTGGCCGACCCCAGCGAGTTCGCTCTCGACGTCATCGACATCGTGGGCCAAAAACAACGGGCCGTGCGAATGTGGGGTGCCGGCACGGTGCTAGGAGAGGTGAAGGCGGCGCCCGCGGGCCGGGCGCCCCGCGGGAAAGTATCGCTCATCCTGGTCAATTACGGCTCGCCGCTCGCCATCGAGCTCCAAGTGCGCGTTCAGGGCCTGTTCAAGAACGCCACGCTGCTGCGTCCCGAGGCGCAGTGGCTCGAACTCAAATGCGCTAAGCGGGGAACCACTACCGAGATCCTCGTTCCCGAATTGACGCGGACTGCTATCGTGGTGTTTAGTTAAATTCAGAATCAGGAGGCGGACGATGGCCGTCAATCGCAGGGAGTTCTTCACCTCAGGCGCGCTGGCCGCCGCCGGATTGGCGGCCGGGACCAAACTGGGCGCCGCGCCGAACCGTATCCCGCAGCCTTACTTCGGAGTGCATCCATTCATCGAAGCCAACCCGAAGGCCGTGTTTATCCGGCGGACGCGAGTCCCGCATAAAATGGCCGAGCAGGCGAAACGACAGGAGGGCCTGGCGCTCGCGCGCGAGATCTTCGTACCGCTCAGTCGTCCGGGAATTCCCACGACACACCGCATCATCCTTAAGCCCAATGTATGCAGCGTCCGTTCCAAGGACCGGCCGGACGAGGAGAACTGGGGCACCGGTACCGACCCGCAGTTCTATGAAGGCATCGTGATGGGCCTGAAGGAGCTCGGGCTGAAGCGGTTCTATTTCGTCGAAGCTAACAACTTTCACGCGTGGAATTACCGCGGCTTCGTCGATATCAACGAGCGCCTCGGTGTTGAGATGAATGAACCGGACCGCCGCATCCGTCACTTCCGCGACGGCTATGAGATGATTTGGACCAAGGTCCCGGATCCGGTCGTCTTCACCCGCATCCCTCACTACGCCCCGGTGAACGAGCCCGACACCTGGCTGCTGAATATCGCCAAGTGGAAGGCCCACGGGATGTGCCTGACGCAATCGGTCAAGAACGAGCAGGGCCTCGTCGTGCGCCCGTATGTGCGCTTCTGCCACGGCTGGAGAATGGTGACGGGCGTTCCCGAATTCATGAAGCCGGATATCCACCCACAGGTGGAGGAAAGAATCAAGAGATACTTTGAAAATCACCGGCGGATGGGCTATGCGCGCTACGACAGCCCGGCTGAGTTGAGCCCCATGCACCAGGAAATCTGGGCTCACAAGACGTGCGACAACCAGAGCGTGCTGAAGACCGGCCTGGCGATGATCGAGGGCATCTACGCCCGCGACGGCAACGGCTTCGGGATCGGCAACGATTACCTCACCAACCTGGTGATGTTCAGCAAGGACAAGTTTCGGCTGGATGTCATCGGGCTCTACCTGGGAGGTCACGAGCCGGGCAACGTCAATTTGTATCGGATTGCGAAAGAGCGAGGTCTCAGCGACACCTTCAATCCTTGGGAAGTCCCGCTGTACGAATGGATCGACGGCAGAGCTGTTCCGCGCAAGCTGACCGACTTTCCCCGCACGCCGCTAAAGACCTACTATCTGCAAATGCCCGGCGAGCCTCTCTATCACCTGGTGAACGAACCGTTCGACTACGAGCGAAACCGGCTATAGCGGCTGCCCAAAAACGGGCCGTGCGCAAGCTCTCCCGAAACCACTGCTAACCCCTGATTCCGGGATGACCAGGTGGAGCAACACGCCAGCTCTGCCATGCCGGCAGCCCTGCCGGTGGTCAGCCGACGGCTCAACAGCCGTCGTTGCCGGCCTGGCGGCCCGCCCCACGAAAGCTTGCTCAGCGTGTGATGGCGCCGAAACCGGACCACATATGCCGAACCAGAGCCTCTACAGCCTGCCTTGGTTGAGCTCGGTGAGCGCGGTCCTCGCGCCGAGGTGATCGGGGCTGACCTGGAGGGCTTGAGCGAACTCCCGCTTTGCCTTCTCCTCGTCCTTCAGCCCAAGATGGGCCAGCCCCGCCACGTAGTGCGCCATCGCCAGGCGAAACCGCTGCGACTGCTGCTCGCCGAAGGACGCGAAGAAGTCAATCTGTGAAGAGGATTGCTCGAGCGCCTGGAGGGCCGACTGAAGGAGTTCTTCGAAAATCGCCCTGGCTTTGCCGTCCTCACCGAGGCGCTGAAGCGATAATGCCTGATAATAGCGCTGGGCGCCCCAGCCCGAGACGATCGCATCGTCGGGACCCCGGCGGAAGCGCCGCCCGCCGGCTTCGGCCGACTCCTGCCACGACTGCCTGGCTTTGGCCGTCTCGCCCAGCGCGGCGTAGGCGGTGCCCACCCAGTAGGAGACTTCCGCATTTCGTCCGCCTCCGCCTCTTCTCTCGGCGGGCAGGTTGTCGGGAACCTCGATGGCCGCCTGGTAATCCGCCAAGGCCTCGCGGTACCGCTTGGCGGCCATGTGCCGGTGGCCCCGCAGCAGGTGGGCGTCCGTCCAGGAATCCGCCACGTTCAGTGAGCCGCCCTCCCAGACTTCGAACTGCCGTCCCGTCATGAGCTGGATGGCTTCGTCGTACTTGCCCATCAGCACTTTCAGGGCGACGGCGCGCCCCAGCGCATCATCGCGCTGCGCGACCGTCTTGTGGTGTTTCTCCAACAGCGCCAGCCGCTTCTCCGGAGGTGCGCCTGCCGCCTCATAGAGCTGGTCCAGCTCGAAGAAATGGATCGGATACTTCGGCTCCAGTGATACGGCCTTCTCAAGACTGGCAATCGCCTTCTCGAGGCTGTTGCCCTTCTGCTGGTGCGAATAGGCGATCCCAAGATTCCGGTGCACAATCGGAAATGATGGGTCAAGCGTCGCCGATTTCTCCCACAGCTTGACCGCCTCCTCCGGCTGCCAGTCGAACAGCAGATTGCCGAGATAGTAAGGCGCCCGCGCATCCCGCGGGTTCGCCTTCATCGCCTCGTTCAGTACATCGATAACTTCGTACTGGAACGGGAATACATAATCCGGCGGCATGCTCACCGCGAGCCGGTATTGCTCGGAGGCTTTGTCCTGCTGTCCCAGCCTGTTGGAGAAGTAGCCCAGGTAATAGAAAACCAGCGGCGAGATCCTCGCCTTATCCGGGGCCGCATCGACCATCAAGGAAAGCACTTTCATGCCGTCCTGCCACAAGCCGGCGTTCAGGTACTCGGCGGCTGTCTCCAGCGCTGTGGCCGGGTGGCGGTTCATCGTCACCGCAAGAGTCCCGGCGAACTCCGGGTTTTCCGAGGCCAGCCAGCGTTCGGCCATCGAGCGCACATCGAGCGGATCGGCCTGCCGGAAAGCCCTCTCGAGCACCTGTAACGCCTCCGCTTTGCGGCCCAGGTGCCGCAGCAACGCGGCCTGCAGATTCAGCGCCCTGATATTCAGCGCGTTGGCCTGTAGAGAACGATCGACAAGCCTCAGCGCCTCGGCGAGCTTGCCGCGCATGGTGGCGATCTCCGCCAGGGAGTAATATGCGGGATCGCGCCAGGCGGCGCTCCAGGTTGCCTTGTAGAACGTGTCGAACGCTTCGTCGTCTCTACCCTGCGCCTTTAAAGCCACCCCGAGGTAGTACAGCGGCTCGGCGTTTTTCGGTGTCGTGTAATTCGCCGTCAGCCGTTCCAGCGCTTTACGGAACAGCTTTTCCGCCTCGGCAAAGCGCGCCTTCTTAAGGTAGTTGATGCCAAGCGCGGTATTGACTCGCGCGTCACCGGGATCGCGCCGCAGTGCCTCCTCCCAGTACGGATCGGGATCGAGCGTCGGATTGTGGAACTGTTCGACCCGAAGGCCGGTGAGGTACAGTTCCTCGTTGGTCTGGATGTGTTCCGGGGCCGGCGGCGCTTGCACCGGATCCGGCATCTTCGCCGGCTTCAGCCGGACTGGTGAGTAGGCGACAAGCTCTTTGCCTCCGGCCGAGATGGAAGCCCGCAAGTCATGCTCATCCAGCCCCGCCGGCAGCGCGACTTCCTTCACGTATGGCTTGGCCGGGTCAATCGAAACCCTCTCTTCAAGCAGGATCCGGTCTCCCGCTTTCAGCAGCACGGTGGCCTCCGGGTGCGCCGAGCTGGTGTAGAAGCCCACCTTCGCCTTGCCATCGCGGGTGACGTCCAGATTGACGGCCGCCTCCAGGGTGGCGTTCTTCACGCCGCCAATGTCGCGGAACGGATACCAATACATCTCGAACGACTTGACTTCGTAGGGGGCCAGCCAACTGTAGTCGGGCTGGTTGTCCGAGTAAGCGCCTACCATGATTTCGATGTACGGCCCGTCGTCATCGGTCAGCAGGCGATCCCACATCCGGCCTCGCGGGCCGTTGCCCCAAGTCCACAGTTTTTTGCCTGGAACGATGTGGTGGTTGGCGACAGCCAGAGTCCCGGCTTGCCGGCCATGGTCATAGCCGGCGACGAAGTCGTCCTGGTAATTCCAGGCGAAGATTGAGTTCGACGAGATGTGATTTTTGTACCAGCTCACATCGGTGCCGGGGCTAAAATCCCAGCCGCCGTACCGGCCGTCGGCGATCGGCCATTTGGTGAACTCCCGCTTATGATGATGCGTGCCGAATTGGGTGCTGGGGGGGAAAATGACCTGGTAGTTCTCGTTCGTGTGCACGGCCACGTTGGCGAAGCACAGCATCGTATTCACCACAGGCGTGCGATTGAGGATCCGCAGAGATGCCTCCAAATACGATTTCCCCGGCCGGAGGGTATAGCCGACGGCCCACCTCATGCGATGGCGCACTTCCAGCTCTCCTACCCACACGGTCTTGCTGCCGTCTTCGTTCTCCTGAATGTGGTACTGCACCGGCAGGAAGGTTGTGGCCCGGTGGTGGTGCGGGATGTTCCACTCCACGCCGCCGGAGATCCAGGCGCCGATCAAGCCGATCAGGGCCGGCTTAATGACGTGCTGCCGGTAGAAAAAGTTGTAGTTGTTCGTCTTATCGACTCCCTCGAAGATCCGGCCGCCGATCTCGGGCAGCACGCCGATGCGGATATACTCGTTCTCCAGGTAGACCATCTTGTAGGTCTTCTCCACTTTCTTGCCCGTCAGCGTGTCGTAGAGCGGATAAGGATAGACCCGCCCTTCGGCGCCCTGAGACGCCCGGCCGAAATAGAACATCGGATTGGGTTCCGGGTCGCCGGCCAGGTAGGTGGGGATGACCGTGTCTTCCTCCCACACCCGGACCGGCACGGCGCCGGCCGCGGTAAGGGGCGGCGCCATCAGCGTTGCGAACAAGCCGGCGGAGAGCAGCAGCCAACAGCAGAGTCGTTTACGGTTCACAATCTTGTTTCCCTTCTCGCGAGACGCGGCCATACGCAGGCGTAGTCCCGCACCGATATTCTACACTGCGCCTTCGTCCGGCCCCGTCCGCTATTGCCCTTGGCTACTGTTGGATTTACAATCATGGCGGGCATGGGCCCCCTGGAGGTGGACGATGACAAAGATCAACTGGTCCCGCGTCCTTCTCGGCGGGCTGGCGGCCGGGGTCGTCATCAATATTGTCGAATTCCTCGTCAACGGCCTGTGGCTGGCCGAGGACTGGCGGCAGGTGATGGAGCGGCTCGGACGTTCGGCTGAGACCAGCGCCGGCCAGATGGTGGTGTACAACATCTGGGGCTTCCTCATCGGCATTTTCGCTGTCTGGCTCTACGCGGCCATCCGGCCACGTTTCGGCCCCGGGCCGCGCACCGCTGTCTGCGCCGGACTTTCGGTGTGGTTCCTCGGCTACCTGCTGGCGCTGGTGCCGCCGATCATCATCGAGATATTCCCGTACAGCCTCGCCGTGATTATGCTCGTGGCGGGGCTGATCGAGTTGGTGGCCGCGACCCTGCTCGGGGCCTACCTCTACCGGGAAGAGGTTCCAGCAGCTCCCAGCCCGGTGGGCCCCGCCGGATAAGCCGGCCTCACGGCGCCACCAAGCCGACGAGGGCGCCTGTCACGCAGGTCGCCAGCGTGCCCGAAGCGATCGACTTCAGTCCCAGTGACGTGATCTCGTGACGCTTCTCCGGCACCATTGTGCCCAGCCCGCCGATCATGATCCCCAGGCTGCCGAAGTTGGCAAAGCCGCACAGCGCGTAACTCATGATGAGGCGGCTGCGAGGAGCCAAAGCATCGGGCGCGAGTCGCGCCAGATCTACGTAAGCGATGAACTCGTTGAGCACTGTTTTGGTGCCCAGCAGCCCTCCGGCAGTCACCGCTTCGTGCCACGGAATCCCCATCAGCCAGACCACCGGAGCCACCAGGAGCCCGAGCACGCGCTGAAGCGTCAGCGGTTGGTCCCCCGCGTGCGGAAACAGGCCGAGGGCTTGGTTCACAAGGCTGACCAGCGCCACCAGGACGATCAGCATGGCGGCAATGTTAATGAGCAGCCGCGCCCCCTGCTCGGTGCCCTGGGAGATGGCGTCCATGGCGCTCTTGGTCTTGGGCGCCACTAATTCGCCCTCCGTGCTCGTTTCTCCGGGTGGAACCATCAGCGACGCGATGACGATCGCCCCCGGCGCGTTGATCAGCGAGGCCGACAGCACGTGTCCCAGCGCGTTCGGAATCACGCCGGATAGGATACTGGCATACAGCACCATCACCGTTCCGGCCACGGTAGCCATCCCGCCGGTCATCAGGACAAAAAGCTCCCCCCGGCTCATCCGCGCGATGTAGGGCGCCACCAGCAGGGGGGCCTCGACCATCCCCATGAAGACGTTCGCTGCCACAGCCAGCCCGACGGCGCCGCCGACGCGCATCGTCCGCCGCAGCACCCATGACATAGCCGACACGACCAACGGCAGAATCCGCCAGTGGAAGAACAACGACGACAGGGCGCTAATCAGCAGCAGCAGCGGCAGGGCCCGGAAAGCGAAGATGTATCCGTGTTCCGGGGCCGCGGTCTCAAAGGGCGGCGGGCCGCCGCCCACGTAGCCGAATACCAACGACGTCCCTGCTTCGATTGCCTCCGTCAATGACCCGAGTACGCGGTTCAGCCCCAGAAACACCTGCCGGAATGCCGGCAGCCGGAGCAGGATCACCGCCAGGACGAACTGGAGCGTCAAACCGGCCCCGATCGTCTTCCAGCGCACCTGCCGCCGGTTTTCGCTGACCACCCACGCCGCGCCGGCCAGCACCGCGACCCCCAACAGGCTCTGCAAAATCGTCATTTGGGTTTAGACGATACAATACAACGAAAGATCCTGCGATGAAACGTTTTCCCGCTCTCTTGTCGATCCTGACCACTCTGCTCGCCGGGTGCGCCTCCCGTCAGAACGAATTCCGAAGCAACTGGCCGGTCGAAGCGGATCGTCCCTGGCCCGGACCTGAGTACTGGTCAAACCCGCTACAGGACTGGCGGGTGAAAGCGGGCCGCTTGGAGTGTTTCGTGCCCGGCGGCGACCGCAACGTGTTCCTGCTCACGCGCGAGGTGAGCCCTCAGGAAGGAGACCTTCACCTCAGCGTGAAACTCGGCCGGCTGGAAGAGGACACCGGACCGCTGGAACAAGGATTCGCCGGCTTCCGGATCGGCATCAAAGGCGCCTTCAACGACTTCCGCGATAGCGCCGTGCGCGGCTATGGCCTCAATGCCGGCCTCGCCGCTGACGGCAGACTGTTCATCGGCAAGCTGACTGACAATGCTGCCAGGATTCCCGGCGATCCGCGCGCCGTCGAGCTGCGACTGTCAGCCGAACCGGATGAGGCCGACTACACGATCACGCTCGAGGCTGTCACCGCGGAGGGTACGACAAGGGAGGTTCGCGCGGACATTCCGCCGGAGTGGCTCACGGGCGGCTTGGCACTGGTCTGCCACTCAGGCGCTGTCGTCGAGACGCCGCCGCCCTCCATCGAGATCCGCGAAACCGGATGGCAGGGCAAGCCCGGCACCCAGCGTGGAGGAACACTCCGATTTTGGTTCAAGGATTGGACGGTCTCCGGCAGCAAGCTCACCGTCCACGAAGACCGCGCTTACGGTCCGATTCTCTTCACCCTGTATACGCTCAGCCGGAACGTGCTGAAGCTCACGGCCCAAATGGCGCCGGTCGGCAACGCCCCGCAGCAGGTCGCGCTGGAAACCGACGAAGGCGCCGGTTGGAAGGAGATCGCCCGGAGCCAGATCGACCCGTTGGCTCGTGCCGCCACTTTCCGCGTCGCCAATTGGGATGACAGCAAGGACACAGCCTACCGCGTCGTCTACACCATGCCCGGTCCGGATGGCCGCCCGCGCCGCTACACTTACGAGGGCATCGTCCGCCGCGATCCTGCCGCCAAGGAGCGCATCGTAGTAGCCGCCTTCACCGGCAACAACGATCTCGGTTTCCCCCACGCCGATATCGTGCGCAACGTGAGCCACTTCCGCCCGGACCTGCTGGTCTTCACGGGAGACAACATCTACGAACGTGTAGGGGAATACGGCACGCAGCGGGCGCCTCTGGAGGCGGCCATTCTCGACTACCTCCGGAAGTGGTATCTGTTCGGCTGGGAGTACCGGCAACTCACCCGCGAGATCCCGACCGTGGCCATCCCCGACGACCACGATGTCTACCACGGCAACCTCTGGGGCGCCGGCGGCCGCCACGCCGAGGGCACCGGCTACGAAGGCCAGGACAAGGGCGGCTACACCATGCCTGCGGAATTCGTCAACGCCGTCCAACGAACACAGACCGGCAATCTGCCCGACCCGTTCGATCCGACCCCGGTGGAGCAGGGCATTACCGTCTATTACACCGACCTGCTCTGGGGCGGCGTAAGCTTCGCCATCATCGAGGACCGCAAGTGGAAATCCGCCCCAAAACAGTTGCTGCCCCGCGCCCGCATCATCAACGGCTGGGCCCAGAACCCCCGCTACAATGCCGCCCGCCAAGGTGATGTAGCCGGCGCCGAGCTGCTCGGGCCACGGCAGGAGGAGTTCTTGAACCGCTGGGCGGAAGACTGGAGTGGCGGCGCCTGGATGAAGGTGGTCATTTCCCAAACGATCTTCGCCAACGTGGCAACGCTGCCGAAAGGCGCCCGCATGGACGACGTGACGCCGAAGCTTCGCGTCAACAAACCGGGAGAGTACCCCGAAGACGAGGAACCCGTTGCCGACCATGACTCCAACGGCTGGCCGCAAACGCCCCGAAACCGCGCCCTCCGCGCCATGCGCAAGGGCTTTGCTTTCCATATCGCAGGCGACCAGCACCTCGGCAGCACCGTCCAGTACGGCATCGACGACTGGAACGACGCCGGCTGGGCAGTCTGCGTGCCTTCGGTAGCCAATGTCTGGCCGCGGCGCTGGTTTCCGCCCAAGCCCGGCCGCAACCACCGGGCCGGCATGCCGCGATACACCGGTGAGTATCTGGACGGCTTTGGCAACCGGGTCACCGTGCATGCAGTTTCCAACCCGACGGCCAACGGGATCGAGCCGACGGCGCTCAATCATCGCGCCCCCGGCTATGGGATCATCGAGTTCGACCGGCAGAGCCGCAAGATCACCATCGCCAATTGGCCCCGATGGGTCGACGTGAGCCAGCCGGGCGCCCGGCCCTACGATGGCTGGCCGATCACCATCGACCAACTCGACAATGGCTTTCCCAAACGAGGATGGGTGTTGGAGCCCGTCCAGGCGAGCTTTGATGACCCGGTGATCCAGATCATCGACGAGTCCGCCAATGAGGTCGTGTATACCCTGAGAATCCGAGGTCGCATCCTTACCCCCCGTGTGTTTCGTCCGGGAAAGTACACCGTCAAGGTGATCGATGCAACCGGCGGCTTGCCTTCGGTCGAGATGAAGAACCTTCAAGCGCGCCGCGAGCGCTGACGCAGCGGCTCGCTGCGGCGGGGCCGGCTCCGGATCATGCCTCCGGTTGGTACTCGAGTACCAGCAAGGTAATGTCGTCCCGCTGCGGAGCGGAGCCCGTAAATTCCCGAACCTCTTCCAGGAGCCGGCCGTGGAAATCCGCACATCCCAGTGCGGCATTGTTGCCGATCGCCTCCAGCAGCCGCTGGTCCCCGAAGAACTCCCCCTGCTCGTTCTGCGCCTCGCTGACCCCGTCGGTGTAAACCACAAGCCGATCGCCCGGGGACAGTTTCGTGATCTCAGTCTCGTATTCCGGGCTTTCCAGCAGCCCCACCGGCATCCCCGTAGGATTCAGTTTTTCGATGCCGCCATGGCGCCGCATAAGGATCGGCGCGAAATGGGCGGCGTTCGCCCAGACCAGCCTCCCGTCCGGCGTCAGAACCCCATAGAACAGGGTCGCGTATTTCTCGCCCCCGGTCCGCTCCAGCAGAAACCGGCTCAGGTTTCTCAACATGGCCCGAATCTGCTCGGGCGTTTCGGCCCCTCGCAGGAACGCTCCCTGAAGCAGCGATGCCAGCAAGGCCGAGCTGACGCCTTTGCCCGAGATGTCGGCCACCACCGCCGACCAGCAGTCGCGCCGGATTTCGACTACGTCAAAATAGTCGCCGCCCACCTCATGGGAAGCGATGCATGAGCCGGCGGCGCGAAACCATCCGGTCGCCGGCAATCGTTTCGGCAGCAGGCTTTGCTGGATCGTTCGGGCGAAGTTCAATTCCTCTTCCAGCTTCTGTTTCGTCCTCTCCTCCTCCAGCAGCCGCGCGTTTTCCAGTATCGTGGATGCCTCCAGGGCCAGCGTCTGCAACAGCTCTCGGTTGCCGCTCGACAGATCGGCGGCGTCGGCCCGCGAGTCCAGGTACAGCAGCCCGACCGTATCGCTCAGAGAAGTCTGTACTGTCTCCTGGAGGCTGGCGCCGCGAACCCGCACCAGCGGCACGCACACCACGCTCCGGAGCTCGAGCCGCGCCACCGACATGTCCGGGCGGATGCCCTCTGCGGCGTACGGATCGAAATTCATCGAAAGCAGTTCGCGCCGCTGGTTGAGCGCCCGATGGATCAGTTTCGTGGGGATGGTCAGCTCTCGCGCCGGCAGCCGCGCTCCGCCGCGGTCACGCCCGACGCGGATCCGCAGCTCGCCGGTGTCGGCGTCCTTCAGCAGTAAAAAGCCGCGCTGCGTCTTGGTGACCGCCAGCGCGGCGTCAACCACCGCATCAAGAACCTCGTCGGTGGTCAGGCCGCTTTGGAGCGCGCGCGCCACCTCGACCACCGCCCGCAGCTTGGCCAGATGTTCGCCTGCCTCCCCTCGCGACTCGGCCGGGCCTGGCATCTGGTCGAGCAGCCGATGAAGTTCTCCTTCGGCCACCTCGAAGGTGAGCCGATAAGAGTCCTCGAAGCCGAACGTGATGCGGTCGCCGCCGTGCAGGCGGACCCGCTCGACCCGCTGCCCGTTCACGTACGTGCCATGGGTGCTGCCGCGATCCAGCACGAAGAACTCCCCCTTTTCCTCGATAATGCTGGCGTGGTGGCGCGAGGCTCGGCTGTCGCGCAGAATCAGATGGTTCTCGGCATGCCGCCCGATGTGGAACGGAACCGGGTCCACTGCGATCGTCCGGCTCTGGCCTGATGGGTCTGTAACCTTCAGCCAGGCCCCTCTGGTTTTCGCCCCCGGCGCGCTCATCGCCCTTTGTTTTGGCCTGGCTGTGCTTGGGCGCCGGCCTTGACGGCCTCCTCCATCTCGCGTGCCCGCAGCACCTGGCAGTGCGGGCAATACCCGCCGATCTCGGTCCGCGCCAGGAGTACCTCGTAACCCAAGTGCGACTCGACCTGCCGCCGCAGCTTTTGCAGCGGCTCCCCGAAGAATTCCTCAACCTTGCCGCAGTTCAAACAGATGACGTGCGCATGCTCCTGCTTCATCCGCGTTTCGTAATAATGCTGGTCGCCGTCGAAATGCATCAGATCCAGCTCGTCCACCAGCCCGGTTTCTTTGAGCATCTTCAAGGTCCGATACACGGTGACGCGGTTCAGCTTCGGATCCTTCGCCCGGGCGAGGCGGTAAAGACGTTCGGCGTCCAGGTGCTGCCCCGAGCGGTCGATCAAGTCCAGCAGAATCTTCCGCTGCCGGGTGAGGCGAACTCCGCGCTCCTTGAGAGAACTTTGAATGCTTTCATGAGCCATGCCGTTACTACTGACTCTAACAGGCTGCCGGCCAAAATGTGCGACCTCGTTCAGGGTGTGGCCGCCGGCGCCGCTGGCAGCGGCCTGCTGCGAACACCCCTGGCGCATAATAAAGGTGCATGAGCCAGCAGACGCCTTGTCCCGATTGCGGAGGCTCGGGGTGGAAGACGGTGGAGCGCGGCGGCATTTCCGCCGCGGAGCGCTGCGAGTGCACCCTCGCCGAGCGCACCCGCCTCCTGGAGGAGCGCGCCAATATCCCGCCCCTGTACCGCAACGCTGCCTTCGACAACTTCCGGGTCCGCTTCGACAACCCCATCTCAGATTCCAAGCTTTCGGCCGCCTTGACCTACGCCCGCGCGTACGCTCGCGACTTCCCTGTGCTCAAGAAGAAGGGGCTGCTGTTTATCGGTGACCCCGGCACCGGCAAGACGCACCTGGCGGTCGCCGTGCTCCGCCGCCTTGGGCCGCTCCAGCTGAACGGCCAGGCCGTGGATGCCGACACGGTGGTCTTCGCCGCCGACGGCACCCGCCCCGACGACGAGGTGCTGGCCGAGATCAACGGGCACGGTGTC
>FWWM01006326.1_pt1 | contig 25003 bp, 23 predicted proteins | sample 2228351 | NCBI WGS metagenome assembly FWWM01 (sample SAMEA103939774, study PRJEB20133) | metagenome
TTGTACAGGAACGGGATAAGGGCGCCGGCCACGGCTTCGGGATCGTCGGCGAAGGGCCAGTGGCCGCTCCCCTCCAGGATGACGATGCGGGCGCGCGGGAAGAACTCCCGCTGGCGCTCGGCGTAGGCCACCGGCACATACGGGTCAGCCGCGCCCCAGATGACCAGGGTCGGCACGTCCAGTTGGCGGAAGAGCGGCCCCAAGGCTTCAGCCATCTGGCCGGGGTTGTGCGTGGCCCGGTAGAGGCGCAGCACCGCCCGCTTCGTGCCCCAATCCAGGTCGCGGTACATGCGGTCCACCATCGCCTTGGGCAGGCCGCGCGGGTTGCCGTGCTTCAAGGACAGACCGAAAGCGGTGCGGGTGGTGGTGGCGAAGAAGAGTTCGCCCAGGAGTGGCGTGCGCCAGATGCGGGCCAGGGAGTGCCAGCGGTAACCGGGCATGAGGCCGATGTTGATCAGGGTCACGCTGGCCAGCCGCGCTGGGTGTCGGGCGGCCCAGGCCAGGCCCCACGGCCCGCCGAAATCATGCAGCACCAGGTGCGCCCGGCGCACGCCCAGGTGGTGCAGGATGCCGTCCAGATGGCGGGCGTAGCCTTCGACGGTGTAGTCGAACTCTTTGGGTTTGTCGGCCTGGCCGAAGCCGGGCATGTCCGGCGCGACGGCCCGGGCAAACGTGCCCACCCGGCCCAGCAGCTCGCGCCAGTCCTCCGACGAGCCGGGATTGCCGTGGAGGAAGACCACCGCCTCTTCGCTGCACCGGTCGCCGCTCTCCAGATAGGGCGAGCGCACACCCTGGAAGATGACCTCCCCTTTCCGCACCTCAATCTGAGTCATGGTTGCAGCAAGCATTCTCATCCTCCTTCCCCCCAGGCGGCCCGAAAGGCCGGCCCGGTGTCGAAGATGAAATCCTAGATGTGCACCGCCTTGCCCCGCCGCAGGGTGGTGACGGTCACCCCGCTGTTCTGCCCCTGCCGGCCGTCGCGGTTGACCACCTCCACGTCCCAGCGGGTGGCGACCACGTTGTTCCCCACCAGATCAAACAGGTTGGCCACCGCCACCTGGCGCACGGTGAAGCGCAGGGTGGGAAACTGCGCGAAGAATCCCTCGAACCAGCGGGCCACCGCCTCCTTGCCGGCGTGCACGCCGCTGGCGCGCACGTCGCCGGGAAAGACGAAGGTGACATCGTCGGCGAAATTTGCCAGCACCGCCTTCAGGTCGTGGCGGTTGAAGGCTGCGTAGATGGCCGGGGTTTTGCGTTGGGCCAGCCAGGCGCCGATCATCGTTGCCTCCGTGTTGATTCACGCTTTGCGCGCCCAGGCTCCCACCAGCGGGGGCGTGACCAGCGTGCAATCCTTTTCGACGGCCTCGCGGCGCATGCGCTCGGCCAGGGTGTCCACCTGCACCTCTTCGGCCGTGGCCACGCCGACCTGCTGCATTAACGGCAGGACGCTGCGGGTGACCTGGGCGATCCAGTCGTAGATGGGCGAATCGGGTCCCCGTTCCACCCGCAGCATGGCCAGCATCTGCGGCGCGGGCAGGCCGGCGCGCTGGAAGATCGGCCCCAGTTGGTAGGCGGTGCGGCCGTTGAGGCCGGCGCGGGCAAAGCTCTGGTTGACCCGTGTGCCGGCGGTGACGTAGGTCTCGCAGCGTGGCTCGCTCATGACCTCCGGCGGCGGCGTCGGCAGCAGATCCAGTTCCTGAAAGGCCACAATCCCGCCCGGTTTGACGAAGGCCAGCAGCCGGCGCAACACCGCGGCCGGGTCGGGGAAGTACATCAGCACCAGCCGGCCGACCAGGGCGTCCACCGGCTCGCCGTCGAGCTGGAATTCGGCCAGGTCGGCGGCCACGAAGCGGACGTTCTCCAGTCCGGCCTGTTGCGCCCGTTGTTGGGCGTAGGTGATGGCTTCCGGCGCTTTGTCCACACCGATCACCGCGCCCTGGGGCCCGACCAGTTTGGCGGCCAGGAACGAGACATCGCCGGCGCCGCAGCCCACGTCCAGGACGCGCATGCCGGGGGCCAGCCCGGCCTGGCGCAGCACATACTCGGTCAGATCGCCGAAAAAGCTGCCCTGCTGCACCAGACGCTCCAGTTCCTGGCGGGTGTGGGCAATGGGATATTCGTTGGTTGGGGTACGCGTTGCTTGCATGTTGCACCTCCATAGTCTTATGAACAAAATGGTTTTGCCCGAGAGACGCCCTCCGGTCGGGAGGCGGGTTTTCCGACCGGACTTATTCACAATATAGCCCGGGGAACTGCCAACTTTCCAGCCCAATTGCTGCCGAATCTTTGCCGAAAAAAGGAAAAAGACGGCTACGTTGAAGATAGCCGTCTTCTTGGGTGCAAATCTAAAGTGTTGGTGCAGCGCCGTCAGGCGCCCAGGCCGTACAACTCCCGCTGCCAGAGCCAGTTGGTGACCCGCTCGATGCCTTTGTTCAGGCGATAGCGATAGGTGTTAAAGGGCAGGGCCAGCAGTTCGGCGGCCGCTTCCTGGGTGGGGGCCGGCTGAAAATAGGTGTGATGTAACGCCCGGTAGAATTTCTCGTCTTTTGGGCTGGCAGTCAGGGTTTCGGCAGCGGTGCGCAGCAGGGATTGCAGGGCTTGTGGGCTGGGGTTGGGGCCGGCCACATCGCGCAGGACGCGGGAACGCAGCAGGGGGTTGCCGGCCAGAGCGTCCGGCCGGCTGTAGTCGCGCAGGGCCTGGCGCACAGCCTCGGCGAATTCAGGCTGGGAGAGGACCATGAGCGGGGGCGGGGCGAACTGGCTGACCGGCTACGGGCTCTCGGGGAAAGCGCTCGGTGAGCGCTTGCTCGTAGGGATGCTCCAGACCATGCGGTTCATGAAGCAAACCTTGCAAGTCGTGAGAGGTGGTCATCGCTTATTCCTGACCGGTCAGTTCGAGAGCGTGGTAGAGAATCAGATACATGGCGTGAGACCAGAGGAGGGGTTTGGCCACCGGTCCCCAGCGCGCTTCCCATTCGCTGTAGCGGTTGGAGGCCAGGAGGTGGCCGGGCACCTGCTCCGGCAGGTGTCCATCAGCATCGGCCTGGGCCTCCACCCAGCGCAGGAGTTCCCATGCCTGGGTCGTTTTCCCCACCTCGGCGTAATACCACCCCAGCCAGGCCGCCAGCAATACCCACTCCCCGCCGCCGTAGTATGTGTCGGCCAGGTAGCGGTGGACGCCACCGCCGGGGCAGTGAAGGTCGGCCTCAATGCGCGCCACCGTGGCCCGCATGATGGAGTCGTCCGGGGGAAGCAGGCGGTACGGGGTGGCGACGCCGATGAGGCTGGTGTCCACGACCGCAGATGGCTGACCGCCGACCGCTGCCGTCCCTATCTGTGGATTGATGTGCTTGATCAGGTGCCCATTCTGGACCCCGTGCTCCAATATGAAACGATGGACCTGATCGGTGACGTCCGAGAACGGTTGTCCCTCAGCGGCCATGAGTTCCTCCGCCGCTTTCAGCCCCGCGTAAATCGCCGCGAGGGTGTAGGGATGCACCTGGTCACCATGCTCTTCCCACAGGTCGTAACAGGGCAGGCGCCACAGGGCGGCCAGGTAACGAGCGGTGAGGTCTACGGCCTGCTGCCAGTGGACCGCTAGGGGGTGGCGGTCAGCCGTCGGCCGTCGGCGGTCGTGTTCCGCCAGGGCCCACAGCCAGGTGCCCAGGCCATCAAGCTGGAAGTTGGGCCATTCGTCTGTCTCTTCTTCCCCATCCAGAGTGTAACGGGTATGGAGGTAGTCATCGCCCAGAGGCTCGCTGTGCGCCGCCTTCTCGATGGCCCGCTCGGCCTTGTCGGCGTGGCGCAGGATGGTGCGGGCTGCCCAATCGTGGAAGCGGCGGGCACTCTCGTGCTGGCCGGCCAGGTCCATAGCGTAGGCGATGAAGGCCCCGTCCCGGAACCAGCAGTAACGGTAGGTGGGAAAGTTGGGCGAGGCGACGTAGGCGCCGCTTGCGGCCTGGTTGGCCAGGATAACGTGGATGCTCTGTTGGAAGAGATCGGCCATTGGATGTCCATCCTCACACGAGCTCGAGCACAATGAGGTCCCAATATTCAAGCCGGGGAATGGTGAACTCTATGTAGTTCCCTCGGGTGTCCCGGCCCGGTTCGAAATCAAGGAGCGTTGCCTGAGGGCTGGCGAAATCCGGTGAGGCGAGCCAGACCCGCTGCACTCTCTGGTCTGTTTGGTAACGTACCCGTAGCTCATCCAACGGCGTGGGGTCAGCCAGCAGCAAACCGTTCCACTCCGGGCTGGTGATGCCCATCAAGTTGATCAGGCTGATGGCTTCAAAATCCCTACCCCGTCTGGCGATGATCCAGACCTTCTTGTAGACTCGCTTGGGATCCGTGTTTACCCCCTCAATCGTCACCCTCCTTGCCCCCTCATCTGTGCTATCCCGCGTTCCCAAAGCTAGCACATTCTCATAACGTACGGCGAAGTCATAGTAGCGACGCATTACCGCTGCCAGTTCATCGTCCATCTTCTGGTATTTGGGGAAATAGGGATCGGCCAACATCCCACCCTGCTCGCCCAGCTCGATGTGATATCCGCCGCTGGCGAAGATCACGGCGTCAGCCAAGCGCACGTTCCGCTGCCGGGCCGGCTCGATGTAGGCGGCCAGCACCACCGGCTTTCCTCGGCCAAGTCCTTGGGCGTTGACGATCAGCTTCCAAAGGTCGCGGTACAGGGTATGGGGTGGCCAGACCTCAATGTAGATAAAGTCCTGGTCAGACATAGCCACGGTCTCAATGGGCCAGTTATTGACCGCGTTGAACGCCACCGTTCCCTCTGGACGATGCGAACGGACCAGCTCCTTTGTGGCATTGATGGTGGCCGCCAGCGGGTTAGCCAGATCAAACCCCTGCCCTCGGGAATCGTAGCCCTGCTTGGGGTCACCGTATTGGTCCAGGTGGATACCGTCAAAGTCTGTTTGTCGCAACACCTGGTCAAACTGCTCCAAGAGGTGATTCACCCAGGGCGAATGGGGGCGTGGATCCATGTAGACCAGGAAGTTCTCTCCCAGCAAATAGGGTTGCCCGTTGGCCTGATACAAGGCCCAATCCGGATGTTCCTCGAAGAAGGGGACCGAAGCGGCATAGATGGCGGTATAGGGCATGGCAGCGATATGTCGTTCGTGGGCCGCCGCGATGAGTTTCTCGACCGTGACCCGCGAAAGGCGACGGCCCAGTGGGTCCAGGTAAGGCTCCTGAGCGGTCAGGAATTGGTCATGTCGGTACATCCAGTCGTAGAACTGCAGCCCGTTGATGTGGTAACGGCTCAGCCAGTTCATGGTCTCCTCGGCGTCGCTTCGTCCGGGGCTGAAGTCCGTCAAGAATCCGTAGCGGGGAGCCTGGGTCCAGCGCTCCAGCACATCGAAGGAGGTCGAGGCCACACTGAGAACCGTTCCCCGGCTGTCCACCACCTGCAGATCAGCGCCGTATCCCCTTGGCTCCACAGGAGGAGGGACCCAGGCCAATTTGATCATCTGATCCCCCGGGGATACAGTGACGGGTTGCTCAACCTGGGCCACGTCGTCAGCCAGGAAGCGAAAGCTCGCTATCACTTTGACTGACACGGGGTGGTCCAGGCGAAGGTCTTCGTCGTTATAGCTCCAGCGGCAATGCTGAGGGATTGGCTGTCCGAGTGTACTAACGTTTCGAGGCGCCTGATGTCCAGATAGAGAGTGCCACTCCAGTCGGCGCCGGTGTTGTTTTTGATCTTGACGGTGATGGTTACGGTGTCGCCGGGATTGTACCGGGCTTTGTCCGTGTAGACCTGCTGGATCAGATCCCCTGATGCGGCCATCGTAGGGCCTGCGCGGCTCAGGCCAACGAGAATAGCGCAAATCGTGAACAACCCGATGGCCAAGCCGATGAAAGACAACTTTTTAGCGTTCATGTTGGACCTCCTTCGATCTCCCCAATAAAGAGGAATAAGCTTGTCAGACTCACTCGACGATGCCGCCAACAGTCAAACCGGAGACGAGATACCGTTGTGCTCGGAAGAAGAAGACCATTACAGGTAAGGCGATAATCACAGCTCCAGCGGCCATGTAATGCCAATCCGTGGACCACTGATAGACAGCCAGAGCTTTGAGCCCAACAGGCAGGGTGTACATATCTTGGCTGCTCATAAAGGTCAGAGCGAACATAAACTCGTTCCAGGCACTGGCGAAGGCAAAGAAGGCCGTGACCGCCAGGCCCGGCAGTGAAAGGGGCAACAGGATACGGCGGAAGGCATCGAAGGTCGAAGCGCCGTCCACCAGAGCTGCCTCTTCCAGGTCTCTGGGAATGGTATCGAAGAACCCCTTGAGCATCCAGACCGAGAAGGGAAGCACAAAGGTGAGGTAGCTCAAAACCAGCCCAGGGTATTTGTTGAGCAGTCCCAGGCGTTGAAGGATCATGAAGAGCGGAACAATCACGATGGCACCAGGGAACATCTGCACAACCAGAAAAGAGTATTTGAGCGGAGTTTTGCCCGGAAAGTTAAACCGTGACAGGGCGTAAGCTGTGCCGGCCGAGATAGAGACTCCGACGACCATTGTTAGCAGCGCCACGACAGTGCTATTCACCAGCCAGCGGAGGAATATCCCGTTCTGGGTGGTGAACAGGTAACGATAGTTCTCCCAGGTGAAGTGGGGTGGGATGAAGTGAATTTCTGTGCTGAAGACGTCAGCCCGGGTCTTGAAGGAGGTGGATAGAATCCACAAACCAGGGAACAGAGCAATGAAAGCAGCAACAAGGAGAACGATATGGACCGCGGCGTCCTCCACGACTGAGGGGGTGGTCAATCCTCTTCTTTGAAACAACCTGGACAGCATCTCAGTACTCCCGTTCCATGCCCCGCAAAACTTTCACGTAGAAGTACGTGAAGACCAGCAGGATGATCAGGCTGACGGTGGTATAGGCGGTGGCGATACCCAGCCGCCAGTGGGTGAAGGCTTCGAAATAGGCGTAGGTGATCAGGATGTCGGTTTTATACACCGGCCCTCCCTGGGTGATCAGATAGATGATGTTGAAGTTGTTAAAGGTCCAGATGGTGCTCAGGAGCACGGCAATGGCAATGACCGGTTTGAGCAGCGGCAAGGTCACAAATCTGAACTGCTGCCAGCGACCTGCGCCATCAACCATGGCCGCGTCATACAAGTGCGGATTGATGCTTTGCAACCCCCCAAGCATCACCACCATCATGAAGGGCACTCCAAGCCAGATGTTGGCCACGATGACGGAGAACATCGCCCAGTTGGGATTGGCCAGCCACGGGATAGGCTCCAATCCCAGGCGGGCGAGCACCAGGTTCAGAATCCCATACTGGGAGTTGAAGATCCAGCGCCAGGCGAAAGCGCTGACATAGTTGGGAATAGCCCAGGGTGTGAGAAGGATCACCCTATAGATCCCACGCCCGGGCAGCCTGCGGTTGAGGAGCAAAGCCAGACCCAGGCCGAGAAGGAAGTGGAAGGACACATTGCCGACTGTCCAGATGGCGGTTTGCCGCAGCACACTCCAGAAGCGCTTGCCCTCGGCGGTGCTGGTGTCGAAGATGCGGGCATAGTTACGTAGCCCCACAATTTGGTAGGAAGGTGGGGCTACCTTGCTGCCCATGTTGTATTGATCTATATCGGTAAAGCTGAAGAAGATGCCCTGGCCCATGGGGTAGAGCACCAACACCAGCAGGACGATAACGGCCGGCAGGAGAAACAGGTAAGCCGTTTTGTTTCTCCAGGCCCGTCTGAGGAACTCATAAGCAATTCCGCCACGAGGCAGGGGCACTGCTCTCCCACCGACGACTCGACTGAGCTTGCCGAAGTTCCCCACAATCCGATTCACGAAGTTCATACCTTGACCTTGGAAATTGCTCCTCGATGCCAGAGGAGCCCGGAGTGGTTGGCACCGGCGCCTGATACCAACCACTCCGGGTAATTGGTTAACGGTGTGCCATGACTACTTTCTGAGGAGCCCCTCCCATGCCGCGGCGATGTCGTTCAGTGCCTGCTCAGGGGTCTTCTCCTTCAAGAAGACAGCCTGGATGTTGGGATCGAAGTCCCGGAACAGGGACTCGACCTCCGGGATGCGGGGACGAGACTTGGCCACTTCCAGTTGGCTGAGGAAGGCGGAGATGATCCGGTTGGTCTTCACCCGGAAATCGTCGTAGGCAGAGCGACGGGTCGGCAGCAGGCTGTTCTCCACTGCCTGCTTGATCTGGCTTTCGGTGCTGGTCAGGTGAGCTACCAACTTGTAGGCCAGGGCCGGGTCTTTGGCGCTGGTGGTCACAGCATAGTCGCCTCCGCCAATGGGGGAACCATAGCCCGCAGGTCCCCGCGGGATCCGGGTGATACCCAGGTTGTCTGGATCGTCCTTGAACTCCTTGCCTTCAAGGTAGTCCGGCACCTGCCAGGGCCCGTTGATGGTCATCGCCCACTTGCCTTCTTTGAAGCCCTCGGCGGCGATGCTGTAGTCGTTAGCAGGGTCAATGTCGGGGGGTGAGCACTTGGCATCGAAGGTCAGCCCGGCGTAGAACTTGAGAGCTTCGACGGATTCGGGCGTGTTGATGAGTATCTTCCGATCATCCGTCACCATCCCGCCGCCCCAGGCCCAGGCAAAGGGCAGGTACCAGTAGCCGGCATGGAAGGCGTTGAAGCCCCAAACACCTTTCGCGGTATCTGTAAGCTTAATGCACGCCTCCCGGAACTCCTCCATGGTCTCCGGAACCTTGACCCCTTTCTCGGCCAGCATACGTTTGTTGTACATCAGCGCCAGGACGTCCACGTAGGCCGGCAGAGAGTACTGCTTGCCCTGATAGTTGCCTCGGGAGAGGGGTGCTTCGAGGAAGTCCTTCTTGTCTTCGGCTGTGAGGTACTGGTCGATGGGGGTTAGCGCGCCAGCTGCTGCCAACTCGGCGATCCAGGTGCCGTCGGCCACGGTAACGTCGGCTGCCTCCCCGGCCTTGGCCGCAATGAGGATCTTATCGCGCATGTCCTCATACGGGATCTCTGTGATCTCGACCTTAACGTTGTTCGCCCGCTCGAAGGCCGCGACAATCTCTGCCAGGACCCGCCGACCTGTCTCATGGGTGGTGTAGGTCCAGAACGTCAGCTTCGTGACCGGCGCCGGCGTGGCCGTCACCACCACCTCCTTGGTGACCTCAACGGTTTCCCTTTCCCTGACCACCGCCGGCGTGGGTGTGACCGCCGGGGCACAGGCGCCTGCCAGCAGGGCCAACATCACCAGGCCAGCCAGGGCCAGGAACGTGAAAGTCTTGGGCTTGCTCATTGCAATTTCCTCCTCTTGGGTTCAGTTGATGGATCCAACAAAAACCGGCCGCCAACAGCTTCTCCGCCTGTTTCATCACCTCCTTTCCCAACTTCGTTCGCTAAGCGAAGCAAGTTCGGGCCAAAAAAGAAGGCTTCAAGCCATTGCCGCCATCAAGTCAGCCTCTTCCCCCTTGTGCACCGGCGATTTGAACAGTTCGCCCAGCACCACGCAGGCGGCGCCCCGCGCCCAGGTCTCGTCCCCCGAGGGCTCGATGACGATCTCCAACTCATCGGCCAGCCCGTTGAAGGCATGCCGGCGAATCGCCTCCCGCATCGGGCCAAAGCGCCACTCCCCAGCACGAACGCCCTCGCCGCCGACGATGACCAACTGAGGATTGAGGATATTGACCAGGGTGGCAATGCCCACGCCCAGCCAGCGCCCGGAGTCGGCCAGCAGTCGCCGGGCCAGGGCATCCCCTGCCTCGGCTGTCGCCACAATGGCCTCCAGGGTCAACGACTCCACGCCAGCCAGCGCTGTTCGCTCCCCCAGGGCGATGGCCGCCTTCGCCTGACGCACCACCGCCGGGTCCGAAGCCAGGGCTTCCAAACACCCCCGCTTACCACAATCGCAAGGGGGACCATCCACCGTCAGGGTGATGTGCCCTAACTCCCCGGCCCCACCCAGGGCGCCCCGGTAGAACTGGCCGTTGGTCACGATCCCTGCTCCAATCCCCCGCCCCACGGTCACCACCACGAAGTGATCCACCCCGTGGCCATAGCCAAACCACTGCTCGGCTATGGTCAGGGTGTTCACATCGTTCTCCAGATAGACGGGCAATCCGAAATGATCGGCGATCGGTCGGGCAATCTCCACATCCCGCCAGCCGAAGAAGGGGGAGTAGCGGCAGACCCCCGCCTCGCCATCCACCACCCCCGCCATGCCCACCCCGATGCCCCAAACCCGCTGGCGCTCCACGCCGGACTCGGCGATGGTGGACTCGATGGCCTGGATGATGACCGGCAGGATGATTTCGGGACCGACCTGACCGCTGTCCGCCGCCGGCAACGGTGTCACCCGGTAGTGCAGCACGTTGGCATCCAGATCGGTGAGGGCACTGGTGACCGCGTGCTCCATGAGCTTCACGCCCACTACGAAGCCAGCCCCGTGGTTGAGGCGCAACAGCACCGGGCGCCGGCCGCCAGTGGATTCCCCTTCACCCATCTCGTGGACCAGGCCGCTGGCAACGAAGTCGGCGATGATCCCAGAGACGGTGGCAGGGCTCAAGCCGGAAAGACGGGCAATCTCCGTACGGGGGATCGGGCCCCGGCTCTTGATGAAGTTCAAGACCAGGTTGCGGTTAATCTCTTTAATCAGGTCACGGTTGCCTTTACGCACACGTGTCACGGAGAATGTCTCCAACTTACTTTATTCAGTGAAGCAATAAAGTTATAACACCACTCTGCAAATCTGTCAAGAGGCCAACGTGATATCCACCCCCGGCAGGGCCGCCAACGCAGCCCCCAGACGCCGCCAGCACATCGCGAGCCGGAGCCCGGAGGGGCGGGCGCGTTTGCTCGCTCTTGCTCAGCCAACTTGCTCAGCCAAGACGTGCTTCTCCGCACAAGGCCGCGAGCAGACGCGTCAGGGCCAGGGCACTATCGGCGTGGTCTTCGTGTTGCGGAGGTGCGTGTTTCGCGTTGGGGTGGTTCGATACCGGCTGCAGGGGGCCTGCTGCTCCCGTCGCCAGGGCGGTGCGGTGGGGGAGAGGGCGGCCACCAGCCTCCCGGTGCTGGTGGCGACGCCGGGTGGGCCGGGGCCGTGCCTTGTGGTGGCCCCCTCGGGGCGAAGTCTGCTGGCTGCTTTCGGGGAGCCCGCCGCCGTTGGTTGGGGGGGCGAACCAACTGTCTCAAGATGACGAGGGTGGGGCGACGGATGCGCGAACAATTAACTCCGTCGGCAAGGTACGGCGTTCGCTGGTCGGCTCACCTTGCAGGGTCTTGACCAGCAACTCTGCGGCTTGTTCGCCTTTGTCCGCGATGGGCTGGCGGACTGTCGTCAGCGGTGGGTCAGCCCGTTGGGCTTCTGGGATGTCATCGTAACCAATCACGGAGAGATCTTTTGGCACCTTAAGACCTTGGTCATGGGCAGCCTCTATTACCCCCAGGGCGATGATGTCGCTCATAGCTAGGACAACAGTCGGGTGTGATGAGGGTTGCCAAAGGCGACCAAAAGCATCGGCGCCGCCTTCCAGGCTGTTTTCGCACTCCAATATCTGGACCCCTGGCGTTTCCAAGGACAGGCCAGCCGTGGCGAGCGCGTCCATATAGCCTGCCAGTCGCCATCGGAGGGTGCCCGTATACTCACGCCAGTTCCCCTCCTTGCCCGACTCAAAGGCCACAACGGCTATACGTCGGTGTCCTTGGTGGATGGCATGCATCATGGCTGCCCGTGCACCCTCATAATCCTCGATATTGATACAGGGCACACCATCCAGCGGTTCACTATCCACCATCACGAACGGCACATGCCGCCGGCGAAGGATACTGACCACCGGATCCTCAGGTTCCAGGCCGAGGACCACAAACCCATCCACAATCGCATGGTTAACGGCCTTCAGCATCGAACCTTTGACCGGGGGAACCAGCATAAGCGACAACCCCTCCTGGTCACAGACACGACCGATCCCCCGCATGAACTGGATGAAGAAAGAGCTTTCCAGAATCGTGGGGATGTCCTGAGGAAGGAGTAACCCCAGGATCCCCGTGCGGCCGGTGTTCAGGCTGCGTGCAAGAGGATGGGGTGCATACCCCAGTTCTCTGGCAACCGCCAGAATCTTCTGGACGGTTGTCTCAGGTAAGCGAGAAGGGTCGTTGAAAGCGAAGGAGACGGCGGTTTTGGACACGCCGGCTCGTTCCGCTACATCTTTGATCGTTACTCGGGCCACCTGCTCACCCCCTGGGATCGCTCGAGAACTAAAACCTGCGCCGAACTTGCCTGAACTTCAACCGGTTCGCCACGCGGGTAAACCTTGCCGGAGAGCTCATCGTGCAGCGCTGATGCGTCGCGCCAGCACACAGCCGGCAACCGGATGGTTTGGGGGGTAGCTCCCCGGTTGAGAAGCACAAGCACATAGTCTGCCCCATGCTGGCGCTCAAAGGCGTAAACATCACCCGCGGCGTGCACGCTACGAATAGCCCCCCGACGGAGGGCAGGGTGCGCCTTCCGGATACGGATCAGTCGGCGATGCCATTCCAGAAGCTCTTGATTTTGCGAGGCCGGATCCCAGACCATGGGGCGACGACAGTCGGGATCATTCTCGCCAGTCATCCCCACCTCGTCCCCGTAGTAGATCATCGGAACACCGATATAGGTGAACAGGAAGGCAGTCGCCACCTTGAAGCGCTCTTTGTCACCCTGGCACAGGGTGAGGAAACGGGGCGTATCGTGGCTCCCCAACAGGTTTAGCATCGTATACGCCGTCTCGCCTGGATGTTCCGCGCGCAGAGCAGTCAACCCCTGATCAAAGGCCGCAGCGTCCAGCCTCTCGTGAACGAAGACGTCCAGGATAAGGTCGCGCAGGCGGTAGTTCATCGCGCCATCGCACTCATCCCCCCGGAGCCAGTCTGTGGCCTGTTGCCAGATCTCCGCCACGATGTACAGCTCCGGGTTGATCTCTTTCACCACGCGGCGAAAACCCTTCCAGAAGTGGTGGTTCATCAGGTAAGGAACATCCAATCGCCAGCCATCAATCCCTTCCCGGGTCCAATGCCGTGCCACGTCGTACAGGTAGCGCCGGACCTCCGGATTGTGGATGTTTAGCTTCACCAGATAGTCGGCATTTTCGTACGTGGCGTAATTCGGGGTCGGTTCTTTGGTGACGGGCAGATCCTCGATGTAGAACCAGTTCACATACAGCGAGGCCTCGCCCCGTTCGATCACGTCCCGGAAAGCCCAGAACCCCTCTCCCACGTGGTTGAAGACGGCGTCCAGGACGATCCGAATGCCTCGACGGTGGGCCTCTCGAAGAAGCCGCCGGAAGGTCTCCAGGTCTCCGAAGTGGGGATCGATGCGGTAGTAGTCAACGGTGTCATATTTGTGGTTCGTATGAGCGGCGAAAATCGGCGTCAGGTAGATGGCATTGATGCCCAACGCCTCCAGATAATCTAGCTTGTTGATGATCCCCTGCAGGTCACCGCCGAAGAAGTTGGTGCGGGTTGGCATCCCGCCCCACGGTTCGACGCCAGGAGGGTCGTTGCCTGAGGCGCCGTTGGCAAAACGCTCAGGAAAGATCTCGTAGAATACAGCGTCTTTGACCCAGTCCGGAATCGGGTACTCCATGATGTTCACCTCACAGCATGCTTAGCCCTTGAGGCCGGTGAGGGTGATGCCCTCGATGAACCGTCTCTGACCCAGCAAGAAGACCAGGATGCTGGGGATGGTGGCTGTCACCGTGCCGGCCATCAGATAAGTCCATTGTGTGCCATATCGCCCCTGGAACATAGCCAGGCCAAGCTGAATGGTGCGCATCTCAGGGTTATTGGTGACCACTAGGGGCCAAAGGAAGTCGTTCCAGGCGAAGAGGAAGGCAAAGATGGCCAGGGCGGCCAGGGCCGGCTGGGACAGGGGCAAGATGATTCGCCACCAGACGCCCAGCCGGGAGCAGCCATCGATCAGCGCAGCCTCGTCTAGCTCTGTCGGGATGGTGAAGTAGTATTGCCGCAACAGGAAGATGCCGAAGGCGCTGACCAGGCGCGGCACGATGAGCGCCTGGTAGGTGTCAAGCCAGCCCAGCCAGCGGACGATGAGATAGGATGGAATCAGGGTCACGTGGAAGGGCACCATCATCGTCCCCAGGAACACCAGGAACAGGATGTCCCGTCCCGGAAAGCGGAGTCGCGCGAAGGCGTAGGCAGCCAGCGAGGAAAAGAGCAACTGCCCACCGGTGATGCCAATAGCCATGATGAAACTATTCAGATAGAAGCGCGCGAAGGGCGCCGCCTGCCACGCCACCAGGTAATTCTGCCACTCGAAGTGCGTGGGGATGAGGTAAGGCGGTGCATAGGTCAGCTTGATGGGTTTCAAGGATGTGGTGACCATCCACAGGAAAGGCAGAATCACAACGAGCCCACCGGCCAACAGCAAGACATGGTTTGGAGCCTGGGTAAGCCAGCATCTGGCTGACTTCACAAGGGCGCTTCGCTTGACAACTTTGGGTAACGCAACCTGGCGCCCAGCGACCAGAGAAGTTCGGTTCTTGTTCATGTCGCCCCCCGTGCCCCGAAGCCGAAGAGCTTCCACTGCATCAAGGTGATGGCGAAGATCACCGCGAAGATCACCCAGCCCACTGCCGAAGCCGTGCCCATCTCGAAATAACGGAAAGCATGCCGGTACAGGAAGAGGCCGATCACATCCGTCGATCCCAGCGGGCCACCACCGGTCATGATGAAAACCTGGTCGAAGACCAGGAAGGCATCAATGATAGACATGATGACCAGGAGCACGGTGATGGGCGCCAGCAGGGGCAACGTGATGTAACGGAAGCGGGCCCACGTCCCGGCCCCGTCTACTTCAGCCGCTTCGTAATACTCCTTGGGGATGCTTTGGAGTCCGGCCAGGTAGATGACCATGTTAAACCCCAGGCGCTTCCACACCCCCACCAGGATAATAGCCGGCATAGCCCAAACAGTGCTGGCCAGCCAGGCGGGGGCGGGCAGACCTGCCGAGCGAAGGGTCACGTTCACGATGCCCGAGCCGGGGTCGAAAAGGTATTTCCACACCACAGCCGCAGCCACGGTGGAGGTGATGACCGGGGTGAAGTAAACGGCCCGATAGAAGGGCAAAGCTCGAATCCCCTGATTGAGGGCCAGAGCCACCGCCAGGCCGGCAGCAATCCCGAGAACGGTGATGCCCACCATGTAGTAAAGGGTAGCGCCCAGCGAATTCCAGAAATCCCCCGAGCGGGCCAGCTCGATGTAGTTGGCTAGACCCACAAAGGTTCGGAGCGGGCTCAGGCCATCCCACTCCAGCAGGCTGAGGTAGCCGGAATAGAGGATGGGAAAGATGTTGAAAGCGGCAAAAATGACAGCCGCCGGTAGCAGGCACACAAGCGCGGTCAACAGATCATCTCGGCGCCAAAGTCCTCGCCAGTGTCTGATACGCATGGTTCGACCCTTCGGTTACACTCAGGGCAGGCTTCGCTCACACAGTACCGGCCTTAAGAGCCATCGACGCCTGCCTCCAATATTCTCCGTCCGGTATTGTCACCCGGTAAGCGTATTCCCCCCTCAGGAAAGGCCCGAGGCCTTGCCCTTGCAGGGAGACCCCGGGCCTCCAAACCCTTCGGGCTGAACCCTCAGGGCGAAGTCTGGAGAGGCGCACACCACCTCAATCCCCTCAGCTACTTCTTCAGCACCTCATTGACGGCAGCTTCGGCGTTGGCCAGAGCCTCTTCCACACTGACCGTGCCATGTAGCGCCTTCTCCAATTCCCTGGAAAAGACGTCAGAGACCTCGGGGTACCTGGTGATGGGCGGTCGGGCACGGGCATAACGCTGGTTGTCCACGAAGGGCACCAGCCGTGGCTCGGTCTCCATCAGCCACTTGCGGTACCGCTCGTGCTTCGCCACCGAGTCCCGCACCGGCATGAACCCCGTCTGGGTGTCCCACTCGATCTGGGTCTCCGTACTGGTCAGCCAGTTGATGAACTCCCAGGCCGCCTGCTGCTTCTCAGGAGTGGTCTTGAACAGGAAAATGTGCTCGCCACCCATGTTGGTGGCCGGCTGGCCGCCGGCCGGGACGGGCATGGGCGCTGTTCCGAAGTCAAACGGCGCCTGCTCCCGCCAGATGCCCACCATCCACGAGCCATCCATCACCATGCAAGCCTTCCCCTGGCCGAAGAGACCCCAGGGTGCCAGGGGCGCCACCTTCTCCTTCTGGATCAGGTCCACCCAAAACTGCAGGGCCTCCTTGCCCGCCGGGGTGTTGAAGGCCGGCTTGGTGTACCCGTCCCCCAGGAACTCCCCGCCGGCTTGCCAGAGATACACCTGGAACTGCCAGGTCAGCCCCTCCCCCGGCTGGGTGAACAGCTCCATGCCCCAGATGCCTTGGCCGGGGTCGGTGCACTGCCGGGCCACCTCGGCCAGTTCATCCCAGGTCGTAGGCGGCTTCTCCGGGTCCAGCCCGGCGGCCTTGAAGAGGTCCTTGTTGTAGAACAGCTCCAGATTGTTGGTGCTCACCGGCAGGGCATAGAACTTCCCGTCGTAGCGGTCAATCTTGAGCAGCTCTGGATAGAAGTCGTTGACATCTACGCCCGACTTCTCGATGTAGGGGTTCAGCTCCACCAGAGCGCCTGTCTCGGCCAGCTTGGGGATCCAGATCAGGTCTCCGGCAGCGATGTCGGGGACCTCCCCGCCGGCAGCCGCGGTCATCAGCTTGGGCAGGAGTTCACCCCAACCGATGAAGATGTTCTTGATCTCCACCCCGGGATGCTCCTGGTTGTATCTGTCCACCAGCGCCTGGATGACCTCGGCGTTCTTGCCGTCCCAGTAGTTCCAGAAGGTCAACGTCACCTTCTCCGGCGGCTTAGGGGTAGGCGAGGGTGGTGGTGCTACCGCCGTCGTAGGCGTTGGTGGTGCAGGGGTGGCCGCTGGCGCACACGCTGCTGCCAGCCCCAGCACGAGCAGGATACCCAGCAAGGTCAACCACTTGAGTTTCATGGTGCCACCTCCTTTGTTGGCTTGTCCTCGGTCACGGATTGCTCCGCGCCAGAGGTTTCTAGAAATTCGGATAAACCTCCACGACCATACCGCCTCGCATCCAATAGTTGTTCCCCTGGGACCAGGTGGTCTCGTTGATCAAGGGTTTGAATTCGAAAGCGGTAGTCTCGGCAATGCTGTTGGTCTCCCACACCCAGATGTTCTGCGGGGTCCAGGTAGCCAGTTGCCCTGAATTCCAAGATAGAGGTGGTGTGCCTCCTCGGATGTAGATCGAATTACCAAAGCCAACATCGTAATAGACTCGTATGGTCTCCCAAGTTCGCTCAGTCTCGCCGCTGTAAAAGGCCGGATAGATGTCAATGGTCGAACCCCCGGGAGCCACATAGTTGCTCCCTAGTGACCAAGTGTTGTCGTTGATCAGCGGTTTGAACTCGAAACGAGCACCCACGGGGATGGAATTCGTCTCCCAAGTCCAGACGTTGCCCTTCGTCCAGGTGGTCAGGACGCCTTGAGTCCAGGAGAGAGGCGAGCTATCACCTCGGAGGTAGATGGAGTTGCCCAGCCCGGCATCGTAGTGGACACGGATGCGGGTGGTAGTGGCTACTGGATCACGGAACACCGGGTAGACATCGATAGTCTGGCCCCCTGTGCCCGTAAAGTTACTCCCCACCGACCAGGTATAGTCATTGATGAGCGGTTTGAACTGGAAAGTTGCACCGGCGGGGATGCGCTCCGTCTCCCACTCCCATACATCACCGCTGGTCCAACGAGCCGCACGCCCTCGGCCCCACCAGAAGGGATAGGTGTCGCCACGGATCCAAACGGTGTTGCCAAAGCCGGCGTTGTAGTGCACCCGGATCGTCGTGACGGTGGGCGTTGGGGGTGTATAGGTCTCAGTGACGCCCGGTGTATAGATCTTGGCCTCCTTGCCGCTCAACGAGACGATGATCTGCTTGCCCGTCACGCCGCCAGCCTGCACAGTTACTTTGTCACTGGTGTTGAGCAGGTTCGTGAGTTCGGTGCCGACGGGGATAGTGCTTTCCGCGCGGAGTGGGATGGTGCGTGTTTGGGGATCCCAGGAGTTGGTCATCACCGTGATAACCTCCTCGCCGGTCGCATCTATGCGGCGAGAGTAGGCATAGACAGCATCCTCCAGCCACATCTCCCGCTGCACCCCTTGTCTGAGGGCAGAGTAGTTCTTGCGGATGGCGGCCAAGCGTTGGATATGCTTGTAGATGATATGGTTCTCGTTGAAGTCCTGCAGGACTTGCCGGTTGAACTCGTTGGAGATGCCCTGCCACTCGTGGGTCAGCCCGTCACCATAGTAGGCCTGCTCGGTGCCGTAGTAGATGGCCGGGATGCCACGGGTTGTGAAGAGGAAGGAGAGCGCCAGGCGGAGACGTCGCCAGTTGTCATCGGCCAGTGCCAGGAACCGGTCACGGTCATGGTTGTCGATGAAGGTGTGCAGCCGGAGTGGGTTGACGTACTTCCAGTCCTGGTTCAAGATGTTGGCAATCCGGGTGAAACTATCATCGTAAGCGAAGACCTCTCGGGCCTCGAAGAAGAGGGGGAAGTCCAAGACGCCCCACTCGTAGTTCTGATAATCAGAGACATAATCGACGTTCCCGTGAAAGATCTCACCGAAGGTAGGGACGCCGATGGCGTTCTCGAAGCTCTGCAAGAACCACTTGGGCATGGAGCGGGCAGCGTCTACGCGAGCAGCGTCCGCACCGGTCTGCGTGAACCAGTACTGGTAAACACTATACAGTTCCTGCTCGACGGCAGGGACCTCCTGAGCCAGGTCGTCCAGGCCACCGATATCACCATTCTCGACCAACCACTGGTTGTTCCAGTCCGTGACGTCACCGTTGTGATGATACCAGTCGGGATCATTGAACGGTGCCGCCGGATGGAAATCCGGCGGATTGTATTGGGTGGCAAAGGGATCCAGGTAGTCTCCTGTGTGGTTCGGTACGACGTCAAGAACAACGTCGATGCCATTGGTATGGGCCGTTGAGACGAGTTCTTGGAGCTTGGCCAGAGTGCCAAAGTGGGGGTTGGGGGAGTAGTAGTCGTAGGTAAAATAACCGTGATAGCCGGCCTCGCCCCCATCCTTGCTGATGTCCTGATCATCGGAGACGGGAGAAATCCAGATGGCAGTCACTCCGAGGTTCTGGATGTAAGGAAGTTTGTCGATGGCCCCTTGCCAGTCCCCACCCTGATAGAACTTCAGATTGCCAGGCTGATATTCTCCCCCTGGGGCACCTTGGTCGTTATTTGAGGGATCACCGTCGGGATATCGGTCGGTCAGGAGCATATACACGATGTCATTTTCGTTGTAGCCAGAGGCCGCCAGGCTAATGGAAGTCTTGACGACCCCTCCCGATCCGAGCACAAGGGCCACCACGGCCAAAATTAGGAGCAGAGTGAGGAACCGCTTTTTCATTTCACTTTCCCCTTTGATTTGTGGAGGCTCTGATCACCGCGAGAGCCACATGGAGCTGTATGGCCTGTTGATCCAGGAGTAAATCCCAAAGGATGCGCCGTTTTCTAAATCGATTTACTAAACCGATTTAATTATAACCTACTTTGTCCAAGATGTCAAGCACCAGAGCCCTGGGTGATATCCACTCCATTGGGTGGTCACAGTCGATTAGGAGATCAAACGCAACCTTTCTGTTCGTTGACAAAGGAAGTTCAGAGCAAGTGCAACTCACGGGCGCGGGCCACGGCCTGCACGTGACCCCGCACGCCCAGCTTGCTGTAGATGCAGTGAGTGTGGGCCTTGACCGTGCCCGGCGCCACTGTCAGGTGGGCGGCGATCTCCGGGTTGGACAGGCCGGCGGCCACCAGGCTCAGCACCGTTAGCTCGCGGCCGATGAAGGGCGTGGGCTGAGCGGGGAGATTGTGAATCGGGATAGGGGGCAGCCAAACACCTTATATTGATGGCCCTAAAGACGGTTGGCCGTACAATTCCCGCTGCCAGAGCCAGTTGGTGACCCGCTCGATGCCTTTGTTCAGGCGATAGCGATAGGTGTTAAAGGGCAGGGCCAGCAGTTCGGCGGCCGCTTCCTGGGTGGGGGCCGGCTGAAAATAGGTGTGATGTAACGCCCGGTAGAATTTCTCGTCTTTTGGGCTGGCAGTCAGGGTTTCGGCAGCGGTGCGCAGCAGGGATTGCAGGGCTTGTGGGCTGGGGTTGGGGCCGGCCACATCGCGCAGGACGCGGGAACGCAGCAGGGGGTTGCCGGCCAGAGCGTCCGGCCGGCTGTAGTCGCGCAGGGCCTGGCGCACAGCCTCGGCGAATTCAGGCTGGGAGAGGACCATGAGCGGGGGCGGGGCGAACTGGCCAACCGGTTCCGGCTTGAAGTCCAGGCCGAGCTCCCGCTCGCCCATGATCTCCCGCCACACGTCCAGCGGCTCGGCGCGCCAGTCGTGGGCAAAGACCCCATAGCAGCGACCCCCTACCGCGAAATCGGCTTCAACGGCGCGGCAGAAGTTGATGTAGGTGAACAGTTCTTCCCAGAAGGGCGGATCGGCCGTGCAGCAGAAAGTCCAGGCCAGGTTGGGCGTCGTTAGCCAGGTGACCACGGTGTTCAAGGTGATCATGTTGTGGGTCAGCGGTCCCTGGTAGGTCTCCCGGCCCATCCAGAAGCGGGCGATCTGGATGCGTTCGCCGGGGCGCAGGGGGCCGTAGCGCCGCACGAAGGCCCCGATGGCGCGCACGGCCGGGTCGGTCTGCTCATCCTCAAGGGTGATGGCGTCCAGGAGCAGGTTGGCCGAGAAGCCCAGGGGCAAGGCGTCCGGCCCCCGAAAGACCACAAAAGTCCCGGGCTGGCGTTGGAGCCAGTAGGCGGCGATCCGGGCCGACTCCGAGCCTTCGTGGGTTTCCACCATGGCCAGAATATGGGGGTGATCCTGCGGCGTGGCCGGGTCGTGATAGGCGCCGCCCAGGGCCTTCCAGTCGTAAAAGGGCTTCATGGCTGGCTGATGACGCTGCAAATAAAGCAGGTCCGCAAAGGCCTGCTGGCGGGCGAGGCCGCTGCTATTCCAGAAGCGGCGGTTCAGGTGGCCGCGCACCTGGCGGTAGAGTTGACGCCAGGCTTCGGGGTTGCGCCAGCGCAAGTCGGTTTCCAAGACGTCGCGCACCAGATCGTGGGGGAAGAGACCTGCCGGGCCGGTTTCGATGAAGGAGAGGCCGCGCAGCCAGGCGAAGAGTGTGGGGGCGGCTTCTTCCCCCAGCACCTCGGCCAGCAGGGCTTCGCTGGTCACCCGGGCCAGGGCGCACGCCTCCAGGGCCTGGCGATGCAGGGGGGTGGGGACGTCCCGCATGAACCGCTCCACCAGCAGACGGATCACATCCGGGGCGCGCTCCAGGCTGATCTCTTCTGTGCCGGCCGCCTCCAGAGCCAGCCAGTCGGCCAGCAGGACCAGGGCGAGCGGATGGCCGTAGGTGAGGCTGAGGACGTTCTCTTGCAGGGAGACAGGCACCTGCAAGGTGGCCAACAACTGCCGGCTCTCTTCCGGGCGCAGGTTGCGCAGGGAGACGATACGGGCCAATTCACGCCAGGCCGGGTCGGTGCGCCAGGCTTCGGAGGGGGGATTGCGGCCGGCGATAATCACCAACACATGCGCCGGCAAGGCTGGTAAGAACACTTCCCGCAGCCAGTTGTCCAGCGCCATCAGGCGCTCATAGGTATCGAGGATGAGCACGGCGGGCGGCAGCTCGGCCAAAGTGCTCAGGGACAGGGGCGGCGCTTGCGGGTCGATGGCCTGGGAGAGGGCAAAGAGCAGCCCTTGGGGGGAGGCGTCGATCTCGCGGCCGTCCAACCGGTATACGGCGCGCCCCTGAGCTTCGGCGATGTGCAGGTACTCCCACAGCAGCGTCGTTTTGCCCACCCCGCCGGGACCGAAGAGGTAGAGCACGGCAAAGGGAGGCTCTTCGGCCTGCAACGCCTGGTGGAAGAGTTCCCGCTCGGCCGCGCGCCCCACAAACAGCCAGCGGCGAGCTGTTGTCAGCCGCCCGGCGAGGCGACGATTGGGCCCCAAGGACGGTCGGTGCAAATTTGAAGAATCCTCGGTCATGGCAGCGACTCCTTCGGCTTAGACTACTGTGGATATTATATGAGGTCTGACGAGGTGCCGCCTAACGCTCAGTATCAGCGGCGGCGCGAAGCGCAGCGGAGCGGCGTCGGGTGGAAGCGCGTGTTGGGCGGCAACTTGTCTCTTTGACTCGCCTCATGTCAATAGATATCTTCTCCGGGTTCCAAGTCGCCAAACCAGCGTTCAAAAGTTGTGTTATAGAAAGCCCAAACAGCCAGGTTGCCTAACCTCCAGTTTGCGTCAAAAGCCCGTTGGGGGCAACCTGTCAGGCAGCGATAGCACCGAATGCATTTGTTTCCCAAGTTCGGATAGGGTTGTAGGGTAATATTCCGCATTGGACATTCGTAGACACACCATTTGCACTGATTGCATCGCGCAGGGTCAAGTTTGGGTTTCGGTAGCATCACGCGCAAAAAGCCATCCGTGCTGATCAATGCTACGAGATCATAGAATCCCCCTCTTGGCTTAAACGCATCGGGGCGACTCTCGGCTACAGGCCCGGGGCGGCCAGCCGAAACATGCTCAATGACTGCTTTGGCAAAGCGCTGCACTTGGGCTAAATCCTTTGCGTTAGGACGGTTGGGCATCCGACCATGAAGGCAAGGGGCAGGATGATGCAATTGCCCGCGTGTGAGAAAGCCGCCTACGATGTCAGCCCCCTTGCTTTGCAGCGGGCGGGTCAGATCGTAAAGCACTCGACCGGGCGCTCCGCCCGAAGTTGCAAAGACAAAGGCACGCTTATTATCTAGAGGAGGAAGCCTTTTGAGGAATGCCTTAATAGGTGTGGGCGCTTGGCTGGAGAAACAAGGTGTTCCTATGCCCAGCAGATCGCCTGCCAACACATCCTGAGGAGATGCTTTCTTCAGTGAGACAGTTCGGGTGACATGCCCCGCCTCACGAAACACTTCCGCCATTTTTTCAGCAACTCGACGTGTGTTGCCTGTCTGGGAAAAGTAAACCAGTACTACATTCATTGCATACCTCCAGATCGCAATCAAGTGGAACCTGACATAAGGTGCGACCCCACCGGCTTTCAAGAGGAAGTTGACGCAGCATCAGTTGCACAACAAGCCGCCTGATCTCCACCACCGTCACGCTTTCCTTGAAGAGTGCAGTGCCACTGCCGTCCATAGAGCGGCTAACAAATCCACAGCCCCAAAGAGTATCAGAATTGGTCGTGCGAGGCCCAGTACTACGAAGGCAATGAAGAAGATAATCACAGCCGAACGCGCATAGACTGTCCACCAAAAAAACGCGATCAGCTCGTTGCGCGCCGCCTGGATGTAATAGAATGCTATCATGACTAATAGCATGCTAACTACTCGTATCCAGACCTCGTCCGTCGTGGGATAAGCGAACACGCTCAACAAGACGTTGGGGACCACCAAAAGAGTAATACCCATCAGGATCAAATAGACGGCGAACACAAATATGCTCTTGGCTCTCTTGCTCATCTTTGCTTTCCCTTGTATCTGCCGTGTTCTTGCTGTGCCGCCCAACGGCCTCGAGCTAAGCTGCCCGGCGGAAGCGGGCAACTCCCCATCGGTTCCCGCGCACAACCGCGGGCCGGGCGCTTCACCCTATCCGCAAGCCCGCCGGGTCAGCTTCAGCGAGTTGTTGGGCGGAGCGTCTAGGTCGCTCCGGGGCGCGCCACTGGTTGCTCCTCTCTTGGCATCAGCAGCAGGAAGGAAATGAAGAAGAGGCCCGTGAGCACTGCCGAGAGCCACATGAAGACGCTGGAGATCCGTGCAGTCAGACCCAGGAACAATATGAGCAGCGTGGGCAACGCGTTGTCGACCAGCCCAGCCTTGAGGATCGCCACATTGCGAACGGGATTCTTGTACGCGTAGTAGTAGGCGACGCCCCAGGCTGTAGCTGCCCCACCAAAGAGCCTCAAGTAGACGGGATCTTCGGGAATCGGCACGCCAAGCAGGGCTAGCAGGGACGGAGGGCCCAAGAGGGCAGGCAGACCCCAAACGAGAATCGTAACCAGGAACTTGACGAGGAGGACGCGGCGCAACCAAGTCAATCTGCGTTCAACGGCCATCGGATATCCTCCATTCCTCTCTCCATAGGCGGCGGTGATCGCTCCGCCCAACGGCCTGCATCAGCCGCGCGCGGAGCGAAGCGAAGCGCGTCGGCTGGATGCCGTGTTGGGCGGCTTTGGAACTATTGTCTGGTTGCTGGCCTGCCAATTAGGTATGTACTCCCAAGCCGATTTGCTTCCTCCGAGTTATCCATATCGCCAAGCCGAATGGTAACCACAGCAAGCCGTAAAGTGTCGCCGAAAGATTGACAAAATCAAGAGGAGCCGCCGGGAAGGATCCAGGATCAAGTGCCCAGCCCACAAAGTAAACCGGAACCATCAGAAATGGGATTATCTTGATCAAACGAGGCAATCCGGTGGGAAGCGACGCGATCGCGAAGATCGCGAGCGCAACAGTGATTGCCAATTCGCCCATAATCCCCAGAAGCCAGGCCGCTCCTAGCCGAAGAATGGAAACTGTTAAGAGAGCGATGGCTTGAACAAGAGCACCCACTGTGGATGCATTCGCGCTCGCGCGCGAAATGGAGAAACCCGACGAGGCTGTTGCTAAGCTGTAGAACCCTATGGACTGGAATGCAATGCCGAGAGATAGTATGACAGCGTATGCCGGTTGGTTGGCGAGAACGTCTCGCAAATCAAATCCCGGGCTTGTGGCTTCCCTGTAGAAAAAGAAGGCCCAGATAAAGCCACCAAGTACACCGGCCAAACCACCCCAGCTAGAAAGAACATTCATTGTTTATCGCCTTCTTGCTCAAGTGTGAAACTATGGCTGAATTTAGGCTTTCAGTGCCGCCCAACTATTGTTTATACGGAATCCGTCTTTGTCTCTCATTTTAGCATCTTGGACGGAATCCTTCTAAGCCACTTCAGAGGTTGCATTTGCGGAAATC